>JABAOE010002769.1_pt2 | contig 12725 bp, 9 predicted proteins | sample 7062141 | NCBI WGS metagenome assembly JABAOE01 (sample SAMN14538627, study PRJNA623070) | marine sediment metagenome | biome: marine biome [ENVO:00000428]; feature: marine pelagic biome [ENVO:01000023]; material: deep marine sediment [ENVO:00002113] | place: India: Gulf of Khambhat ...
CCGTCCTTGTTGAAGATCCGGACCTGCTCGATGCCTTCCTGCCGGCCGAGCGTGTCGATCGTCCGGTGCAGCCGCTCCCGGCGGTTGAGCAGCATGTCGTCTTTCGTCGCGCTCTTGATCGTCTCGCTGATGCGGTGCGCGCTGTGCTCGATCTCGGAGACGAGAGCCCGGTGCTGGGACGCGGTCAGGAAGTACGAGAACGCCCCGATCGTCGCGACCAGAACGGCCGCCACGGCCACGATCAACTTGAAGCTGATCCCGACCCGCATCGGCGTGCCTCGCGGCACCGTCCGTCAGGAGCGGCCTCGCGAACGGACGGACCGATCAGATCAAACCGAAGCCGCTCGCTCTTTAACTTCTACGCAATCAGAACGTGTAGCCCAGGCCGACCCGCGCCTGCACCGGGCTCACGCCGATATCTCCTCCGGAAGCTCCGAGGTCCACGGACCAGTAGCTCAGGCCGCCGCTGAACGCCCAGCCCCCCTCGCCGAACGGGACATCCACGCCGAAGTTGGCCCCGACGATGAGCTCGTCATCGGCCGGCACCGGGATGGCGAACCCGTCGAGCGTGATGTCGTCCCAGAAGGCGTATCCGACGGTCGGCCCGACGTAGATGTCGACACCGCTGTCCCGCTCGAAATGGAAATTGATGTTCGTCGTGACGGCGAACAGGGAGGTGTCCCCGTTCACGGTGGGGAACATCGGCTCCACGACCGTCAGGTCGTAGGAGGCCGAGCTGACGGCCGGCTCGATCCCGATCAGGTCGGACAGCATGATCTCGAAGGACGCCTGGAAGCCCACCGCCTCGTCCAGCTCGGTCTTCTGCGTCCCCGACGTGAGGTCATCCGTGGGCGAGCCGTAGAGGATGCCGAAAGTGAATTGTTTGTCGCCATCTCCGGCCACGGGTGGCGAAACGAGACCCGAAACAAAGAGCGCGACGGCGCAAACGACCGCAAACTTCATCGTCTTCATCCGGCTACCCTCCACGAAGCGCTTCAGGTGAGCCGTCGAACCTCGCGATCGGGCCCGCGAGACAGCGCGTCGCCGATCGGTGAGCGCGGAGCACCTGAGCCTATCGTCGAGTTCATTGTCACACACGAAAAAAGGCCGCGGTGCAAGGGAATACCCTTACATTTCCGTACCTCTCGTTCGGGGTTTCCGCAGTGATGGAACGAGCAAAATTCTCCTAACATTCTTGCGTCAGGAACGGGGTGGCCGCCCCGGTTACCCCGGACCGGGAGGCAACCATGAAGAACGGAGGAGTCTGGCTAACGAAGGCTATCGGTGCGTCCGTAATACTCTTGTTCTGTTCCATCGCGAACGCACAAATCACGGTCGTCGACACCGAGCTCGGCGGCACCTTCTCGGGAACCATCGACACCGCGGGTGCCGATTTCGTTCAGGGGAGGTTCCTGGCCGCCGGAGGTGAGGCGGTCGTCCTAACCGTCCAGGCCGTGCCGGGCTCCACGCTCGTTCCGACCGCCGTGATACGGGATTCCGGGGGAACGGTCGTACCCGGGCTCACGCGCGTCATCGGCTGGATGGGTATGGGCAACCTGACCCACGTATTCACGTTGCCCGTGGCGGGGACCTATTACGCCGAGATTGGCGCTGATTCCGGCAGCGGCGGGTTCAACGCCCACCTGACCGGGAGCGCCGTCTCGTCGACCCTGGTGACGGTTTCCGGTGTCGTCACGGATGGGCTGACCGGCAATCCGATCGCCGGAGTGACGGTAACGGTGCAGGGTTCCAACTTCGCGACGACCGACGCGTCGGGCGCCTACTCGGGTCAACTGAATCCGGGAACGTACGTGTTCGCCTTCTCGGCCGCGGGGTACACCTCGCAAGGGCAGAGCGTCACGGTCGTGGCCGGAACGTCGATCAGCGATCTCGACATCGCACTGTTGCCGACCGTCCCGGTCGAGATCTCGGCGAGTGTCTCGGGCGACATGACCCCCGGAGGCATCGTCACGGCGACGGTGGATATCAACGCTCCGCCGACGGCGACGATCAACGCGATCACCTGGACGCAGACCTTGGGCGAGACGGCGTCCATCGCCAACGGCGACACGGAGACCGCAACGGTGACCCTGAGTAGCGCGGGGAACTACAAGATCGGGCTCATCCACCACCTCGAGGAACCGCTCGTCACCCAGGACCAGCTGCCGCCCAACGTCCCGATACCACCGCACGGGTCCTTCGGTGGCCTGCAGAATCGACTGCAGGTCGTCGGGGTCAACCCGTGGTCCCTGGAAGAGGCGGGCCTGGTCACTCTCGAGGTCGAGGTCGACACCGATCTCGGCGTGTTCACCGAAGAGGTCGAGATCCACACGGACCTTCCCTGGAAGGTTTCCACCGGACTGCGAAACGTGCCCCTGAATCAAGCCGTTCTGGTCCAGGCCAAGGAACACACGTCCTACGACTGGACGCTGGCGGCCCCGGCTGGTTCCGCGGTGACGCTCCAGGATGCGACGACGCGCTACCCGTATTTCATTCCGGACATCTCTGGCCTCTACGAGCTCACGCTCGCCGACGCTGCGGAAGGCATCGGAGGCTCGCCGGCGACGCTGGAGGTCTTTGCCGGGCAGTGGCGCGGTGTCATCGTCGACGAGGACATGGACGGCAGGCCGGTGCCCGACACCGCCTGCACGCTCTGTCACAACGACATGTTCGCCCCGGACAAGTTCACGGACTGGGCACAGACCGGCCACGCCGAGATCTTCACGACCAACTTCAACTCCAGCGCCTACTGGGGCCAACGGTGCTTCGCCTGTCACACCGTGGGTTACGACCCGGCGGCGGACAACCTCGGCATCGACGAGGCCACCGACTACAACACGTTCCTCGGCATGCTGGGCGATCCCCAGCCGGACAACTGGAGCAACGCGCTCGTGAACACGCCGGAGACCGCTCGCAAGGCGAACATCCAGTGCGAGAATTGCCACGGACCGCAAGGGACCAGCTTTACCGGCGGCCTGGCGCACGGCTTCGCCGGTCCGCTCGGCGAGCCTCGCGTCGATCTGTCCTCCGACGTCTGCGCCGTGTGCCACGGCGAGCCGCTGCGTCACGCCCGCTTCCAGCAGTGGCAGCTCAGCGCCCACGCCAACTACGAGCTGGCGATCGACGAGAGCGAGAGCGGCAACTGCTCTCGCTGCCACACCGCCAACGGGTTCCTGGAGTGGCTGCCGATCCTTCTCGACGACGATCCGACGACCGATCCGTTGGCCAACATCACGGTCAGCTGGACCGAGGATGAGGTGCACCCCCAGACGTGCGCCGCGTGCCACGACCCGCACGCAGCGGGGACAACCAGCGGGATCAACACCAACGCGACGGTGCGGATCAGCGGCGACACGCCGCCGCTGATCGCCGGCTTCACGGTGACCGACGCGGGGCGCGGCGCGATCTGCATGACCTGCCACAACTCGCGTCGCGGCCTGCGCAACGACAGTGTTTGGGACGCGTTCTCGTCTGCGGAGAAGGCGCGTGCGCCGCACGGATCGGCGCAGACCGACATGCTGGTCGGCCAGAACGCGTACTTCGTTGCGGTCGACTCCCCAGGCGGCCACGCCGGCCTGGAGGATGCTTGCGTCGCCTGCCACATGGAGTCGACTCCGCCACCGGACATCCTCTCCTATAACCAGGGCGGGACCAACCACACGTTCTTCGCCGATCGTGACATCTGCTCCGACTGCCACAGTCCACACCTCGATCCCGACGACGCCCAGGGCGCCATCCAGCACTTGCTGGACGTCGTGCAGGACTTGCTGGAAGACGAGTACCTGGCGCTGATCGACGAGACGATCAACGGCGGGTACACCGTCGACCTGAACGGCGACGCCGTCATCGTCGACGCCGCGGACATCGCCGAGATCCAGTTCGGCGAGTACCGCGGACGCCAGGCTCTGACGGTCGTCTTCAATGATTCGACGGTGTCCGGACCTCACCGGATTCCGGATATCGACGTCGTTGACTCGGCGATGGCGGTCGTCGACACGCTGGCAGCCGTTGCCGATGACGATCTCTTGAAGTCCGGCTGGAACTGGGCGCTGGTGCACAACGACGGCAGCCGCGGGGTTCACAACCCGTTTTTTGCCAACGGTGTGTTGATCGAGGCACGCAATGCACTCGTCGCGCTCGCGGGCGGCACCCGCATCATGGAGTTCGATCGACAACGGCCCAACACGTTGAGCAGCTGGCAGAACAGGCCGTTGAAGAACCAGCGGGGTATTCAAAAGTGAAACCGTAGGTAGACGTGACGGAGGCGGGGCCGACCCGGAGTCGGCGCCGCCCTGCCGCGTCCTAGGCGAAAACCGAGACAAACCATCGGAAAATCCGCCTTTCGCGGCGCGGAATCTCGATGCAGATTAATCTTTGGGTACGACCCGTTCGAGGAAATCGGAGGTTCAGATATGCCCCCCAGGACAACCAAGGTTCTCGTCGGTGCCGCCGCCGCGGTGCTCTTCGTCTTGCTCAGCGCTCCCGTCGCCGCGGGCGATGGCCAGGCCGCATTCACCGCCCAGAAGTGCAACATGTGTCACTCCGTCCCCCAGGCGGAGATCGTTGCCAAGGTCAAGTCCGAGACGATGAAAGGACCCGACCTGCCCAACGCGGATCGTGACGCCGCTTGGATCCAGGAGTTCGTCAGCCGCAAGGTTCAGCTCGACGGCAAGGATCACAAGAAAGAGTTCAAGGGTACCGAAGAGGAGCTGGCGGCGATCGCGGCCTGGCTCGTCGAGCTCAAGAACACGAAGTAGATCTCCGGCAAAACTCGCCCCCGCTTTGTCTGACCCTTCTGGGTTAGACTCTGGGCTCGTTCGCGTAAGGAGGTCGATCGTTGGGTGATATCCCCAAGCATCCCCTGATCACCAAGCCGCTGTGGACCAACTGGCTGACGCTGGCGGGCACCTTGCTCAGCTCCGTCGCGCTGATTCTGTTGATCACGTTCGGCCTGTTCAGCCTGGTGTCGCCAACTCCAAACCCGTATGTCGACATCGTCGGCTACCTGGTTCTCCCCGGGATCCTGACAATCGGTTTCGCCCTCATGGTGATCGGGATCCTGATCCGCAGCTGGCGCCGCCGCCGGCTGGACCCCGAGCGCCGACTGCGCCTGCTTCCACGCCCCGACTTCAGCGATCCGTTGCAGATTCGCGTAGCCAAGTACCTGGCCATCGGGGTGTTCGCCCTGCTGCCGGTGACCGCCGTCACGGGCTACCACGGCTACCATTTCACCGACTCGACGGAGTTCTGCGCAACGACCTGCCACACGGTGATGAAACCGGAGGCGACGACCTACCAGCGCTCCTCTCACGCCCGGGTGTCGTGCGCCGAGTGCCACATCGGAAGCGGTGCCAGCTGGTTCGTGAAGTCCAAGGTCTCCGGGCTGCGCCAGGTCATCGCGACGCTCCGCGAGACGTACCCCAGGCCGATCCCGCCGGCGATCACCGAGCTTCGCCCGGCACGCGAGACCTGCGAGGAGTGTCACTGGCCCCAGAAGTTCTTCGGCTCCCAGCTGCGCGAGTTCCCGCACTACTCGTCCGACGAGGAGAACACCGATCGTTCCGTGGCCCTGCTCCTGAAGACGGGAGGCGGCGACGAGTTTCTGGGACGGGCGTCGGGGATCCACCGGCACATGGCCCTCGCGGCCCGGATCGAGTACATCGCGACCGACGAGCGGCTGCAGGAGATCCCCTGGATCACCTGGACGGACGACGCCGGAGAGACGCAGATCTTCCGCTCCGACGGAAAGCCGAGCTCGGACCCCCCGCCCGAGGGCGAGCGCAGAACGATCGACTGCATGGATTGCCACAATCGACCCGCGCACGAGTTCCTGTCCCCGCAAGAGTCGATCGATCTCGCGATCACCAACGGTCGGATCGACCGTTCTTTACCGTTCATCAAGCGCGAAGCGGTGGCGACGCTCCTGCCCCCCTACGTGCCGGACGCCGAAGCGCTCGCGCGGATCGGCGAGCGGATCTCGAGTTTTTACCGCGAGAACTACCCGGACCTCTGGGAGTCGCGCCGCGCCGCGATCTACCAGGCGATCGACACCACCCGCGCAGTTTATGTCGCCAATATCTTTTCGGAGATGAATGTCGATTGGACGACGTACCCCGACAACATCGGCCACATGTACTCCGACGGCTGTTTCCGTTGTCACGACAACCGGCACGTCAACCAGAACGGCGACACGATCGTCGAGGATTGCGAGTCGTGCCACACGTTCCTGATTCCCAACGGGGACGGCGAGGAGATCTCCTACCGAACCGGTCAGTTCGAGCATGTGATTCCGTTGAGCGGGACGCACGCAGACGTCCTGTGCAGCCAGTGTCATTCCGGAGGGGCGAATCCGGGCGGCGACGATTGCACCGCCTGTCACATGGAACAGCAGGGGCTGATCTCGGCGAGCTTGCAGGAGCTCGAGGCATTCGGACTGGAACCGGATTTCATGGCCGACATCGTGGCCTGCGAAGATTGCCACTCGGCCGCCACACCGCACTCGCAGGAGGTCGCGCTGGCGACCTGCGCGGACTGCCACGACGACGACGGCTCGTACGAGGCGCTGCACCTGGACAACGTCGCGACGCTGGCCGAGCTCCGCCGACAGGTGCTGGAGCGTATCGCGCAGTCGAACGACGACACGTGGGTCGACCGGGCCCGGACGATCGTGGGAATCCTCGACGAGGCGGGCCCGCACCACAACGCGGAGGCGTCACGCGCCGTCCTGGAGAGCCTGCTCGCGGGTTAGCGGGTCAGTCGTCGTCCGCCGCGACCGGTTCGCCCGCAAGCTCCTCGCGGTACCAACGCGGGTGATGCTTCTCGACCGAGCGGCGGTCCACCTTCCCGGAAAGCCACGTCCAGCTCATCGGGTAAACGTCGGGGTGGAAGAGCACGAAGAAGAAGTGCCACACGACGATCGCCAGCGCGGCGAGCCAGGCCTCGTAGAAGTGGACCGTCTGCGACGCGGTGACCACCCAGGCAGGAACCAGCTTGACCGCCAGGTCGGGGAACCACAGGACGGCACCCGTCAGGGCCATCAACGCGGTGCCCCAAACGATGGCCCAGTACTCGGCCTTCTGCGTGTAATCGTAACGCCCGAAATCGGCCGGCCGCTCACGCCTCCATGTGTGGTAACGCAGGTTGTCCACGGCCTCACGAAGATCCCGGCGGGAGGGGACCATGGCCCGGAACTCCTCGCGCCCACGTCGCGCGAGAATCACGTAGAGGACGTGTGTGAGCGCCACGATCAGCATGGCCACACCCGCGATGCGGTGCACGTTCGCACGGAGCGGTTCGTCGAGACCGATCGCGGTCAGCAGGGAAACCCAGCCGGCATCCGGGTAGCGCAGGGCGAAACCGGTGATCGTGAGGACGATGAAAGAGAGCGCCATCAGCGCGTGCTGCGCGAGCTGGACGTGGTCGAGCCGACGTACGGTGGTTGCCTGTCCGAGTTGCCTGCGCTTGCGAACGGCGTGGAAATTCAAGATCACGAGGTTGTGCAGAACCATCCCGCCGATGACGCCCGTGATCAACACCCAGTAGATGCCGCGAATCCAGCGGTTGACCGGATTGGCCGTGACCGACAGCTGTTCGTGCGTGTAACTGGAGGCGAACGCTTCGTCGGCGCGTTTGTGGCACTGGCCGCAGGTCTGCACGAGGTTGTCCGCGTGAATCGTGGATTGCGGCTCCGTGTGCGGGAGGACGAGGTGCGCCGTGTGACAGCTCACGCAGGTCGCCGCGCTCATGTACCCGCGGCGCGTCGTCCAACCGTGGTAGCTGTCGACGTAGGTTCCGACCGCATCCCCGCGCAGGCTGTACTTGGCGATGATGACCGGGTCGTTGTGACAGTTCCCGCACGACTCGGTGGCCTGCCGGCTGGCGTGCGACTTCGAGTCCGGATCGCTCGGAGACAGGATCAGGTGCTCGCCGTGGCAATCGGTACAGGTCGGGCTGTCGTGCAGGCCGGCCTGGAGCGCGCGGCCGTGGATCGACCGTTCGTACTCATCCCGGATGCCCTCGTGGCAGCCGCCGCAGGTCCGCGCCAGGTTGGCGCGGTGGATCCGTGACTCCGGATCGGCGACCCCGCGCACCTCGTGGACGTGGTGGCAATCGTCGCACGTGGCGCCACCGCCGCCCCCGTTCGAGGGTCCATGAACCGAGCGCGCATAGCTGGCGACGGTCTCCGGGAACTTGACGATCTGGTTTGTCAGCACTCCCGCCGCCCCGTGACAGGAGGCGCAGATCTCGTGCAGGCGACTCTCATGCGTCGGCGAGTCGGGATCCGAGGCGGGCAGGATGTCGTGCGTGCCATGGCAGCTTGCACAGGTCGGCGCCAGCGCATCGCCGCGTTCGAGGGCATAGCCGTGCATGCTGCCCGCGAACAGCTCCTGGGTGTCCGGGTGACACATGCCGCAATCGACGGGCAGAAGGATCTCGGCATGAGGGTAGTCGTCCGACCCGGCCAGGTCCATGTGGCAATCGACGCACGCCAGACCGATGGACCCGTGCAACGAACCGAGGTGTTGCTCTTCGGTGACGACCAGACGCGACGGATCGTCGAGGCCTTCGAAGAGGTCGATCTCCGAATGGCAAGCCAGACAGTCCTCGTCGCCCTGAGCGAGCGCGCCCGGCACCCACAGCCCGACAAGCAGGCCCATGGCCACCGCCGGCCCGATTCTCATGGAGGCTCGCATCACGCTGCTCCAACCGAGCTGGCTTGGTACACCTCGATTCTAACAAGCGCGCTACGTCTCTCGCCTTAGCGCGGGCCGTTTTGACGGCCGCGGTTTCCACGGAGGTCGCTACGTGTTTCTACGTGTTTCCGCTGACGGCGAGGGGCGTTACGTTGAGTTTGGGGAAGACCGAGAAACAGGCTGGCTAGCCGATGCCACGCACGCTTCCACTCTTGGTTATCGGACTTCTGTTTGCGATCGCGCCCGTCCTGGCGCAGACCAGTGAGGATTGTCTGCTGTGTCACGAAGAGGATGCCGGCCTGGCGGCCCTCCCCAGCTCGATCCACGGCACCTTCGCGTGCGTCGACTGTCACGTCGACCTGGAAGGGGTGGAGTTCCACGAAGACGACGTCGAGCCCGTCGACTGCACGGTCTGCCACGACCCCGCCGGCCGCCACGGCGGGCTTCCCGTGTCGAGCCCGCGTACACCCGGCTGCGCGGATTGCCACGGGTATCACGAGATCCAGCCGCTCAGCTCCAGCCCACCGAGCTGTGCCGGATGCCACGCACCGCAGGTGCGTCAGGAGACGAACAGTCTCCACGGCCAGGCCGCCCGGCGCGGGGACGAACTTGCCCCCAAGTGCGCGGATTGCCACGGGAGCCACGAGATTCTCCCGGTCGACGACCCCTCCTCGCTGACGGCGGTGATGAACGTCCCCGTACTCTGCGGGCGCTGCCATCAGGAGGGCTCGCCCGTCTCGCTCAACCGCGACATCCACCAGGATCGTGTGCTCGAGAACTACTCGATGTCGATCCACGGCGAAGGCCTGTACCGGCAGGGCCTGACCGTGACCGCCGTCTGCACGTCGTGCCACACGGCGCACGACATCCTGCCGCACACGGACCCGCGCTCGAGCATCCACCACGACAACGTCGCCCGGACTTGTGCGGCATGCCATGGGCAGATCGAGCGGGTCCACCGCAAGGTCATCGAGGGGCAGCTGTGGGAGACCGAGCCGGACAAGATCCCGGCCTGCGTCGACTGCCACGCACCCCACAAGATCCGTCGCGTTCGCTACCCGGCGGGCTCGGCCAACGAGGACTGTCTCTCTTGCCACGCGGACCCCGATCTGACCATGCTGCGCGACGGTCAGACCGTTCCGTTGTTCGTCGACAGGGCGGTCCACGACACGTCGGCCCACGTCGACACAGCCTGCGCGCAGTGCCACGTTGAGGTCACCCCGTCACGCGAGCGTTCGTGCGAGACGATCACGTCGTCGGTCGACTGCAGCGCCTGTCATGCGGGGCCGGTCGACGAGTACACCACCGGGATCCACGGGACTCTGCACGCGGCGAAAGACCCGGACGCGCCGTCCTGCCTCGAATGCCACGGCAAACACGACATCCAGCTGAAGGAGATCCCGACCTCCCCGACGTTCAAGAGCAACGTTCCGTTCCTGTGCGCCAAGTGCCACCGAGCGGGGGAGCAGGCCGCGGTACGCATCGACTCCGAGGTTCCCGACATCTTCGGCAGCTACCTCGACTCGATCCACGGCAAGGGACTCGTCGAGAGCGGCTTACTGGTCACGGCGACCTGTGCGGACTGTCACACCCCCCACGGCGAGCTGCCGGTCGACGATGAAAGATCCTCGGTCCATCACGAGAATGTTGCGGGGACCTGCGGCCGCTGCCATCACGGAATCGAGGAAACGTTCAAGAAGAGCGTTCACTATCCCCGGGGTGTCGACGAGGATCACCGATTGCCGAGTTGTGATGATTGCCACTCGTCGCACACGATCTCGCGTACCGATCTGAACGATTTCCGCTTCGTCGTCATGGATCAGTGCGGTCGTTGTCACGAGGTGCAAACCGAAACGTTCTTCGATACCTTCCACGGCAAGGTGTCACGGCTCGGCTCGGAGGGTGCGGCCAAGTGTCACGACTGCCACGGGACGCACAACATCCTGCCGCCCTCGGATCCCGCTTCGACCCTGGGCCGCGACCACGTCGTCGAGACCTGCGGCAATTGCCACGCAGGGTCGCACCGGCGGTTCGCCGGCTACCTGACGCACGCGACCCACCACGATCGGACCAAGTACCCCTGGCTGTTCTGGTCCTTCTGGGGCATGACGGCGCTGCTGATCGGAACGTTGACCTTCTCCCTCATGCACACGCTGGCCTGGTTGGTGCGGCTGTGGCTCACGCGCGACGAGTGGAAGGTTCACAAGGAGCTCACCGAGGAGCGCGGCAGACGCATGTACCGGCGCTTCAACCGCTTCAACCGCACGCTGCACATTTTGATGATCCTGAGCTTCTTCACGCTCGCGCTGACCGGCATGGCCCTGAAGTTCTCCCACATGAGCTGGGCCCATGCCGTATCCGTCCTGTTCGGCGGCTTCGAGTCGATGGGGCTGCTCCATCGCGTCGGCGCGGTCATCCTCGTCTGCGTCTTCACGGCCCACCTGTGGGATGTCGTACGCAAGAAGAAAAGATCGAGAAAGGGCTGGTGGGACGTGATCACCGGCCCCGACACGATCCTGTTCACATCACGCGACTTCAAGGACGCCGTGCAGTCGATCCGCTGGTTCTTCGGCATCGGCCCGCGGCCGCGCTACGGCCGCTACACCTACTGGGAGAAGTTCGACTACTTCGCCGTGCTCTGGGGCATCGTGATCATCGGAACGACGGGGCTGATCCTGTGGTTCCCCGAGTTCTTCACGCACGTCATCCCCGGCTGGTTCGTCAACGTCGCGACGATCATCCACAGCGACGAGGCGCTGCTGGCCGTCGGCTTCATCTTCACGATCCACTTCTTCAACACGCACTTCCGGCCGGACAAGTTCCCGATGGACCCGGTGATCTTCACCGGCCGGATGACCCTGGACGAGCTCAAGTACGACAAACCCGACGAGTACGAGCGGATGCTCCGCACGGGCCAGTTGGACGAGCACCTGGTCGAGCCGGTGCCGCGGCAAGCCGAGAAGATCATCCGGATCTTCGCGTTCACGGCGCTGGCCATCGGCCTGACGCTGATCGTCCTGATCGTCTACTCGATGCTCTTCGGTTACCGCTGAGCGCACTCACCGCAACCGCACAACGAGCGCAGGTACGTGAAGCTGTAGATCCCCGTGTCGTGTCCGTCGGTCCATCCGATCCCGTAGCCGTAGTTGCCGACGGGATGGATTTCTTTGACGCGGACGCTTGTGGGTACGCCGGCGTCATCGAGGACCTTACGGCCGGTCATCTCGTCGACGCAACGCGCGCAACTGCAGGCGCAGCGTAACCGGTGGGAGTCGTAGTACGACTCGTGGCCGTCGGACCAGACGATGCCGATCTCGCCGTTGGGGAACGGGGTGATCTGTCTCGGCGTGGGGTCGCCGCTCATCCCTCGGTGGCTTCGGCGGATTCGACGTGGTTGCAGTTCTCGCTGTCGCAGAGGAACTGATGCCCCGCCTTCTTGGTCATCCGTTCGACCAGGTAGCTGGCGCCGCACTCGGGGCACTCCTTGTCGACCGGCTTCTTCCACGTCACGAAGCTGCAATCGGGGAACGCGCTGCATCCGTAGAACAGCTTGCCGCGTTTGCTGCGCCGCTCGACGACCTGGCCGTCGGCGCACTCGGGACACTTGACCCCGGTCTCCTTCATCTTGACGAAGCGGCACTTGGGGTAGCTGGAGCAGGCGGTGAACTCGCCGTAGCGGCCCTGCTTGACGGCGAGCTTGGAGCCGCACTTGGGGCATTCCTCGTCGAGCAGCCGGTCGGCCTTGGCCTCCGCCTTGCCGTCCTTGTTCAGCGTGACCTTGCGCGTGTTCTTGCAGTCCGGGTAGGACGAGCAGGCTAGGAACGGGCCGTAGCGGCCTCGTCGCAGCACCATCGCCTCGCCGCACTTCTCGCAGGGATCGGCCTCGATCTCGACCTGGCTCGGCGCCGCGTTGACCTTGGCCGTCTTGGCCGCAGCCCGCGCACCCTTGCCGTTGGTGGCCTCGATCTCTACGTCGGCTGCGAGATCGCGGGTGTTCTTGCAGTCGGGATAGCCGGAGCAGGCCAGGAACTG
>JABAOE010005256.1_pt4 | contig 12721 bp, 10 predicted proteins | sample 7062141 | NCBI WGS metagenome assembly JABAOE01 (sample SAMN14538627, study PRJNA623070) | marine sediment metagenome | biome: marine biome [ENVO:00000428]; feature: marine pelagic biome [ENVO:01000023]; material: deep marine sediment [ENVO:00002113] | place: India: Gulf of Khambhat ...
TCGAGGCGAGCCCGGGCCAGGATCCCTTGGTGCATCGTCGGAACCGCCGTGTACCATGTGGCGCCCTCGCCATCCAGCCGGTCGAGGAAGGCGGGCGCGAGGTAGCCCTCCGTGCAGACGGCGCTACCGCCGGCGACGAGCGAGGAGAGGAGCGAGGCGACGATCCCGTGGATGTGAAACAGGGGCATGACGTTCAGACAGACGTCGTCGGGTCCGAGCGCGAGCGAGGAGGCGACGTTGCGAGCGGACGTGAGCAGGTTGGCGTGTGAGAGCGGAACCATCTTCGGCCGGGACGTGGTTCCCGAGGTATGGAGAACCAGAGCCTCCGAATCCCGATCCCTCCTCTCGACCCGGCTGCCTCCGCCTCGCGCGGGGAGGACGAGCGCGGCGCGCCCGGCCTGCGCACCGGGCACGGTCCGCAGGTGGATCACCGGAATCCCCAGTTCCCCGGCGGCAGCGCGGCACTCCGGAATCCCTTCCTCTGGCAGGATCACGGCGGTGGCGTTCAAATCCTGCAGGTAGAACCCGAACTCGGCGGCTCGGAAGCCGGGATTCAGGGGCGCGGCGATCCCGACTCGCATCGAGGCAAGCATCGACACCGCCATGTCGAGACCGTTCGGCAGGACGAGCGCCACGGCGTCTCGCCCGCCGACCCCCCAGTCGGCCAGCTGAGCAGCCGTGCGCGCGGTTCGACCGTCGAGCTCCTCGTACGAGAGCACCGCTCCGCCCGCCCCCCGCAGGGCCGGCTTCGCACGCAGTCGCTCGGATCGTTTGCGCAGGAACTCGTCGAGGATCAGCGGCTCCGCCCTTTCGTCCATCCCTGACTCGTTGTCACGAGAGCTCACGAACCCCCGTCCGCCTGCCCGTTCCACCCGGCCCGCAGTCTAGGGTCCGACCGGCGGCCCGTGAAAGCCCCGCGATCCGATGCCCGACTACGAAATCCGCCCCTACGGTTCCGAGGATCTCGAAGAGATCGCAGGTCTCTACGGGCACCTGATCCGTGGGGACCGGGACCACCGACGCCGACTCTTCCAGTGGAAGTACCTCGAGAACCCCTTCCTTCAGCCACCGATCATGATGCTCGCCCGCCTCGGCTCGGAGGTGGCCGGCATGAGGGGGACGTACGGGTCGAGCTGGCGGGAGCTCCGAAGCGGGAGAGCGATCGTGATCCCGCACGCCGACGACTTGGCGATTCACCCGGAACACAGAAATCGTGGGCTCTTCCTTCCGCTGATGGGAGCGCTCGCCGACGAAGCCGCCCGGCGGGGATATCCCCGGATCATCGGCTTGTCCGGGGGCTCGACCACGCAGAGGCTCGCGCTGGCCACCGGCTGGGCCGCGGTGGGCGATATCGACCGGCACGCGCGGACGTCGCTCGTGGGCGACCTCTCCAGGCGGTTCCGGCTGATTCGTCGAGCCAGGGGCCTCCTGCGCCGCGTGCGCCGAAGACGGCTCCGGTCGGCCACGAGGCTGCTTCCCACGGAGGCCGAAATCGACGCCGTCGTCGACAGGATCGCTTCGCCCGGGGGACAGGTGTCGCGTCGGAGCCAGGACTTCATCTCCGAGATCGCGTCGGTCGCCGACGCGTCGGAACCTTTCGGCGAGCCGTCGATGCGGGCCTCCCGGGACGTCCGCTATCTCCGATGGCGGCTCCGGAACCCGACTCGGATCTACCGGATCCTCTCCTGGGATGACGGAGGATCACGCGGATACGCGGTCCTGTCGTGGACGACGCCGGAGGTGACCAACGTGCACGTCGCCGACTCCGCGTTCACGGATCGGGACGCGTTCGAGGGCCTCGTCGGAGCGATCTGCGGCGTGAAGAGCCTCGAGGTCACGTTGATGACGGCGCGGCTTCCCCGGCCGCGGCTGGATTCGCTGAGAGGTCTGGGCTTCACCCCGTTGGCGGCGACGTCGCTGCCGTCGGAGCGGAGGAGGTTCCTGATCGTCGGCACGTCTCGCGAAGGCACGCAGCGCGAGGAGCCGTCGGGCCTGCAATCGAGCAGTCTGGCCGAGTGGGACTTCGACCTCCTGGAGTCGATGCAGGTCTAGGCGACCGGGGCGGCGACGCCTCGATCCCGGGTCGGGTGCGCGCACGCCCCGTCCGGCCCTTCAGCGCCAGGTCACCTCCATGGCGAAGAAGTGGTCGAACACCTCGCGCGGCGGGTGGTTGGCCTCGTTCGTCTCGGGGCTGCGGACGTAGAAGTCGAGCTGGAACGCCGCGGGGTTGACGGCTCCCGCCCCCGACGGACCGGTCGCGCCGGGCCGCACGCGCAGGCTCTCCCGGTCCCGCATCCCCTGCGTCACCATGAAGTGCACCTGATGGTCGGAACGGAGCGGCGCCCCGTCGAGCGTCACGCTGCCCCAGCCCCAGCCGGCGACGTAGAGGAGGCTCTTGGGCCAGCTCGAGTCACCGCACTCGGAGTCACCGTGCTCGAAGAGCCAGGCCGCGATCCCCCCGTCCTGACACGGGGAGAACTCCTCGAAGCGGTCGATCGTGACGACGTACGCCCCCTCGGGCAGCTCCAGCTCGGCGCGGAACGTGCCGGTGTTGGCGATCTCGTCCACGTCGACCTCGATCGCCCCGCCGACAGCCCTCAGATCCGTGGCGTCGTCGCCCATGTGGTCCCAGGGTGACTCGTCCGAGAGGGTCCCCACCTGATAGACGCGGCTGCCGGTGACGACGAACCGGCCATCGTAGAGGGCGTGCTGAGCCGGCGCGTAGATGCCCATGTCCGTGCCCGGCTGGGTCCGTGGGCCGCGCTCCGCCCCCGTCGCGTCCGGTGCGTCCGCCCCGGGAGCGCAGCCGTGGGAGAGGAGCCCGGCGGCCATGAGCGCCACGATCTTGGTTGAATTCGACATGGTCGTCTCTCCGACGTCGGTCCACGGCGCCGGGCACAGGTGGTGGGCTCCGGCACGCGCGTCGGGTGCGGCCCGGCCCGACGGGCGCGGCTCGGCCCTGGGAAGGGTCGGCCATACCGCCGCCTCAGCGGCAAGATAGCGCGCGGTGCCCCGGGTCACACCCGCGCGCGCAGCTCGTTGCGTCGGACCTTGCCCGTGACGGTCTTCGGGAGCTCGTCGAGGAACTCGATCTCGCGCGGGTACTTGTACGGCGCCGTGGACCGCCGCGCGTGCTCCTGGAGCTCGGCGACGAGGCCTTCGCCGGGCTGGTGCCCGGCCGCAAGCACGACGAAGGCCTTCACGATCTCGGTGCGATCAGGATCGGGCTTGCCGACGACGGCGACCTCGGCGACCGCCGGATGGGTCATGAGCGCGCCCTCCACGTCGAAGGGCCCGATCCGGTACGCCGAGCTCGTGATGATGTCGTCCGCGCGCGACACGAACCAGAAGTAGCCGTCCTCGTCGATGCGGGCGAGGTCGCCGGTGCGGTACCAGCCGTCGCGGAAGCACTCCGCGGTCGCCTGCGCGTTCTTCCAGTACTCCCGGAAGAGGCCGATCGGCCGCTCGGGCTCCGTGCGCACGGCGATCTCGCCGGGCTCACCCGGTGGGAGCCGCCGGCCCTGCCCGTCGATGACCGCGAGATCGATCGTGGGCGGCGGGAGCCCCATGGAGCCCGGCTTCACGGGAAGGTCCGGGATGGAGCCGCACAGGAAGACGGTCTCGGTCTGGCCGTACCCCTCGCGGATCGTGATCCCCGTGAGGTCCCGCCACCGCTCCAGCACGTGCGCCTCCAGCGGCTCGCCGGCCGCCCTACACTCGCGCAGCGCGACGGGCTCGAAGCCCGCCAGATCCTCCTGGAGCAGCATCCGGTAGACCGTCGGCGGCGCGCACATCGACTCGACCGGATGGCGCGACAGCGTGTCGAGGACGTCGGCCGGCTCGAACTTCCCGGGTCGGTGGGAGACGAAGACGGTGGCGCCGCGGATCCAGGGCCCGAAGTATCCGGCGTACGCCGTCTTCGCCCAGCCGGGATCGGAGAGGTTCCAGTGGACGTGGCCCGGCTCGAAGGGGAGCCAGAAGTCGGCCGTGAGCCGCTGGCCGATCCCGTAGGACGCGTGCGTGTGCAGCACCATCTTGGGAGGCCCGGTGGTGCCGGAGGTGAAGTAGATGAGCGCGGGCCCGTCCGCGTCGGTCTCGACCTGCTCCGGGGAGCCCGACGCCTCGCGCAGGAGCCGCTCGTAGTCGAGCCAACCGTGTCGGGTGCGTCCGCCCACCTGGATCTTCAGGCGAAGGCCCCCGAGCTCGCCGGCGATCTCGTCGAGCTTGACGGCGCCCGCCGGGTCGGTGATCACCGCGTCGATCTCGGCCGCCTCCACGCGGTACGCGATGTCGTGCGCCGTGAGCTGGACGGTCGTCGGGATCGCGATGACGTCGGCCTTCGTGAGCCCGACCATCGCTTCCCACCAGGCGGGCACGCTCGGCAGGTTGACCATGACCTGCTCGCCGCGCTTCAGGCCCGTGCCGCGGATGGCCTCGGCGAGCCGGTCCGAGCGCTCGGAGAGCTCGGCGAAGGTGAGTGCGCGCTCGGCTCCGTCCTCGCCCACCCACCAGAGCGCCCGCTCCCCGGGCTGCTCGCGCGCCCATCGGTCGACGACGTCGTGGCCGAAGTTGAAGTGGGCCGGTCGGTCCAGCCGGTACGCGGAGCGCGCGGCGCGGTACTCGGCCAGATCGGAGAAGCGGGTCCTCGCGCGGGCGGGGGCCGCGCTCGTCACGGGTGACCCCGCAGCGCCATCGCGCCTTCGACGCGGGCTCGCGCCATCTCCTCGGCCGCGCGTCGTGGCCGCACGCCCTCGGTGCACGTGCGCTCGAGGACCTCGCGCGTGTTGCGGCCGATCTTGTCCTCGATCTGCGGGAACACGCTCGCCTCGCTGCCGCCGTGGAACTCCACGGCCGCGCAGATCACGCCGCCCGCGTTGGCGATGAAGTCGGGGACGACCAGCACGCCCTGCTCGTGCAGCCGCGCCTCGGCGGCGGGGGTCGCGGGGATGTTCGCGCCCTGCAGGACGAGCTTGGCCCGGATGCCCTCCACGTTCTCCTCGTGGATGCAGTCGGGTCGGGCCGCTGGGATCAGGATGTCGAAGGGTAGGGCGAAGAGCTCGTGCTGCCCGATCCGACGGCCGCGGCCGTACCCGGTGACGCTGCCCGTGTCCCGCTTCGCGGCGACGAGCGCGTCCACGTCGATTCCGTCCGGGTCGTGGATGGCGCCCTTGGAGTCGCTCGCGGCGACCAGCGTGACGCCCCTGTCGGCGAGGAAGCGTGCCGCGGGGCGGCCCACGTTGCCGAAGCCCTCGATCGCGAGCGTCGCGCGGGACAGGTCCAGCTTGGCGAAATCGGCCGCGATCTCCGCGCACACGGCGAGCCCGAAGCCGGTCGCTCCGAGCTCGTCCAGCGGAATCCCGCCCACGACCCGCGGCAGCCCCACCGATCTGCCGATCTCGTCGAGGATCCAGGCCATGCAGGTCTCGTCCGTGCCCATGTCGGGACCCGGCACGAAGTCGGTCAGGTCCCGGATGGCCCGGGCGAAGGAGCGGATCAGCCGCTCCTTGCCGGGGGTTGTCGGATCGGCCAGGATGCCGGCCTTGCCGCCGCCGTGAGGCAGCCCGGCGCCGGCGTTCTTCAGCGTCATCGCCCGCGCGAGCCGGGAGACCTCCTCGGTCGTCACGTCGGGTGCCATGCGCACGCCCCCGATCGAAGGGCCGCAGGCGACGTTGTCGACGACCACGACGGCCCGGAGCCCCGTGACCGCGTCGTGGAGGTGGGTGATACGGAGGGGTCCGAGCTCGTCGCACAGGCGCTCGAGCTCGAAGGAAGACGTGGTCATCGGACACCTTCCCGGTGCGGTTTCCGTCCCGTGGCAGGGTCTCGACCGGAAGCTAGCGCGGAGGGTCCGCCGGCTCTGTCGGGCGCTCGCCCTGGGCGGGCGTGGGGGGAAGTCGCCGGCTCGGCCGGGAGGGGCGACGGGGTGGAGTGACCGCGGTGGCTGCCGAGGACGTTCGGTGAGCCGAAAGGTCGAGGGCGGCTACCGGTTGGCCGCCCGCCAATCCTCGAGGAAGGCCTCCGCGCACTGGTCGGCGAGCGTCCAGATCACGTGGAGCTGCTGGGCCGTGTAGCTGCCCACCCAGCTCTCGAGCCAGGTGACGACCGTGCGGCCGTCCCCGTCCGGCCGGTGATGCGAGACGCGGACGGCGTAGACGATCAGCCCGCTGTCGTAGAACGTGTCGACGTGGCACAGGAGGTGGGTGGGCGCGCCGGGCTCCAGCCTCGGCCCGCCCTCCGCGGCGCCGATCGCTTCCTCGAAGCCCATGAGCAGCGCCGCGCGAAACTGGTCGGCGGTCGCGCCGCCGGCGCTCATCGTGATCATCTCGTCCCAGACGGCGGAGGCTCGGACGGCGACCTCCTCGAGACCCGTGAGGGCAGCGGGATCCCCGATGTCCTGCGCGGCGACGGGAGCGACGGCGGCGGCGAGGCTCGCGAGGCACGCGATGGTCGCGTCCGCGGGTCGGCGTCGGGTGCTGGGCGGGATCGTCGGTGGCATCCGGTCGGGCAGCGCGAAGGGGTCGGGCCGAAAGGTAACGCGACCGACTCCGATTCGGACGCGGCGGCCAACGAGCGCGAGGCGCGGGGTGTCCTCGGTGACGAGAGCACATCACCCCGACCGACCGAGCGACGATGATGGTGACACGACGAGACTGGCTCCGATGCACCGCGGCCGCGGGCGCCGCGCTCACGGTGGACCCCGGCCTGCTTCGGGCCCTCGCACCGCAGGAGGCGATGACGCGCGCGATCCCGTCGACCGGCGAGCGGATTCCGGTCGTCGGGCTGGGCGGCGCGAACACCTTCTCGGCCGCGGCGCGCAACGAGGACGTCGAGCGCCTCTCGGCCGTGCTCCGGGCGTTGGTCGCGGACGGGGGCTCGGTCCTCGACACCGCGCCGGGATACGGCGCCTCCGAGGAGGTCGCGGGCCGGATCGCGGCCGACCTCGGCATCGCCGACAGGATCTTCTGGGCGACCAAGCTCAACGTCGCCCGCGGGGGGCGCGGAGGCAGGGGCGGACGAGGAGGCGGGGCAGGGGCCCCCTCGGCGGCCGATCCCGAGGAGGCGCGCGCGCAGCTCGAGCGCTCCTTCGAGCGGCTGCGCGTGCCCGTGATCGACCTCGTCCAGGTCCACAACATGGGCGACCCGCCGACGCAGCTCGGCATCCTGAAGGAGTACAAGGCCGCCGGACGCGTTCGCTACATCGGGATCACCACCACGAGCGACGGACAGTATCCGGCCCTGGAGGAGGTCATGCGCAGCGAGCCGATCGACTTCATCGGCATCGACTACGCCGTCGACAACCGGCTGCCGGAGGAGCGGATCTTCCCGCTCGCGCAGGAGCGGGGCATCGCGGTCATGGTCTATCTGCCCTTCGGCCGGAACCGTCTCTGGGGCCGGGTCGGCGACCGGCCCGTCCCGGAGTGGGCCGCGGACTTCGGTGCGACCACGTGGGCGCAGTTCTTCCTCAAGTTCACGCTGGCGCATCCGGCCGTCACCGTGGTCACGCCCGGCACCAGCCGCGCCGAGCACATGCGCGACAACCTGGGCGCGGCGCGGGGCCGCCTGCCCGACGAGGGGGAGCTCCGGCGCATGGTCGAGACCGTGGAGGCGCTGCCACCGGCCGGCTGAGCACGGCTTCCGCTGGGGCGGTCCGGACGCTCCTCCCGCCTGGGGACGGGGCGCCGCCGCCCCGGGCCCGCCCCACTCCCTCGCGGCCGGGGCGGCCCCCTGGCGGCTGGCGTCGACACAACCGAGAATGCGGGGTGGAAGCGCGCCGTCGCGATCGCGTCTCCGCTCGGGGGAGGCGCGCGGCCCGCTCCAAGGAGGCTCCATGTCGAAGAACGATCTTCCGCGCCGTGTCCGCGTCCTCGCGTCCGGGTCCCTCGGGGCGTGCGCCGCCGCTCTGCTCGCCGCAGCGCCCGCCGCGGCCCAGGCTCACACGACGGCGGCGGTCGACTCGCTGCGCCAGATCCAGTCGATCTCGCCGACCTTCGGACCGGCGGGCACGCGCGTGCATCTCTCCACGCTGAACCTCCCGGTCCAGGCGAAGGTGCACGTGGGCTACGGGGCCACGCGGACGGGGTTCGAGGCGCTCTTCGAGGTGCAGCAGGGGATGTGGGGCGATATCGAGACGGAGCTGTCGGTGCCGGCGTCCGCGCCGTGGGACCGCGCGATCGTGTTCGTGGCCTTCAACGCGATCTTCAGCCCGATCGGGCTCTCCGAGCCCTTCCACGTGATCAACGGAGAGGGGCTGGTGCGGCGGACCGGGCGGATCACCGCCGAGGCCGACGGATGCTCGACGATGCGTGACCAGGACGGGTACCTGTACGCGCTGACCGGCGACCTCGTCCGCACGCTGTCGGTCGGCGACGAGGTGACGGTGGACGGCACCTACGCCCCGTCGGGGCCGTGCATCGACGAGAACACGCTCGGCGTGGTGGCCGTCCGCCCCGTCCGGTGAGGGCGGACCGGGACGGGAGCGCTGCTTGAAGAGGCTCCCGACCCTCAACCGCCACAGCGCGCGGGTCACGCAGGAGCCGGCCCGCGCCAGCGCCCGGGCCATGCTGCACGCCGCGGGCCTGACGTCCGAGGACATGGACCGGGCCCAGGTCGGCATCGCCTCGATGTGGTGGGAGGGCAACCCCTGCAACATGCACCTCCTCGACCTCGCCGAAGCGGCCGCCGACGGCGTGCGCGACGCGGGCCTCGTGCCGATGCGCTTCAACACGATCGGGGTCAGCGACGGGATCTCGATGGGCACGGACGGCATGAGCTTCTCCCTGCCGTCGCGCGACCTGATCGCGGATTCGATCGAGACGGTGATGCGCGCGCAGTGGTACGACGGGGCCCTCACGATCCCCGGGTGCGACAAGAACATGCCGGGGTCTCTGATGGCGATGGGTCGGGTGAACCGCCCGTCCCTGATGATCTACGGGGGCACGATCGCGCCGGGGCGCCTGGGCGAGGAGAAGCTCGACATCGTCAGCGCGTTCGAGGCGTACGGGCGCCTGATCGCGGGCGAGATCGACGCGGAGCGGATGGACGAGGTGGTGCGCCACGCGTGTCCGGGTCCCGGCGCATGCGGGGGGATGTACACGGCGAACACGATGGCGAGCGCGGCCGAAGCGCTGGGCATGACGCTCCCCTACTCCTCCTCGACACCGGCGGCCGACCCGCGCAAGCTCGAGGAGTGCCGCGCCGCGGGCGCCGCCCTGCGGGGCCTCCTGGAGGCCGACGTGCGGCCCAGGGACATCATGACGCGCCCGGCGTTCGAGAACGCGATGGTGCTCGTCACGGCGCTGGGGGGGTCGACCAACGCCGTCCTGCACCTGATCGCGGTGGCGCACTCGGTCGGCGTCGAGCTCGGGCTCGACGACTTCCAGGCGGTCAGCGACCGGACGCCCTACCTGGCCGACCTCAAGCCGAGCGGGCGCTTCGTCATGGAGGACCTCGACGCGGTCGGCGGGGTGCCTGCCGTGCTCAAGCTGCTGCTGGAGGCCGGGCTTCTCGACGGGTCGTGCCTCACGGTCACGGGCCGGACGCTCGCGGACAACCTGCGCGACGTGCCCGGGCTGTCCGACGGGCAGGGCGTGATCCGGGGGCTCGACGACCCGATCAAGAAGACGGGGCACATCCGCATCCTGCGCGGCAGCCTGGCGCCCGACGGCGCGGTGGCGAAGATCACGGGCAAGGAGGGCGAGCGCTTCGAGGGACCCGCCCGGGTCTTCGACCGCGAGGAGGCCGCGCTGGAGGCGCTGGAGCGCGGGGAGGTGGCCCCGGGAAGCGTCGTCGTCATCCGCTACGAGGGCCCGAAGGGAGGGCCGGGGATGCCCGAGATGCTCACCGTGACCTCCGCGATCGTCGGGGCGGGGCTGGCAGGGTCCGTCGCGCTCGTCACGGACGGTCGCTTCTCGGGCGGGAGCCACGGGTTCGTGGTGGGGCACGTGGGGCCCGAGGCGCAGGACGGGGGACCGATCGCGCTCGTGCGCGACGGTGACCCGATCGCCATCGACGCGGTCGCGAACACGATCGAGTGGCGGGTCGGAGAGGCGGAGCGGGAGGCGCGCAGGGGGGGGTGGACCGCGCCGCCGCTTCCGGTGTCGAGTGGGGCGCTCCTCAAGTACGTCCGCTGCGTCGCCCCCGCGTCCCGCGGCTGCGTGACCGACGCGTGAGGGTCGCCGTCGTCGGGGCCGGTGGGCTCGGCAGCTACGTGGGGGCGGTGCTCGCGCGGGTCGGCCACGACGTGACGCTGGTGACCCGCGGACCCCACCTCGACGCGGTCCGGGAGGGAGGCCTGCGCGTCGAGACCGTGAGCGGCGACTTCGTGGTCAGACCGGACTGCGCCCGCTCGGCGCTCGACCTCGCGGGCGCGGATCTCACCCTGGTGGGCGTCAAGGCCTACTCGCTCGACGAGGTCGCCGATCAGGTCGCCCACCTCGCGCGCACGGGATCCGTGGTGGTGTCCCTCCTCAACGGGGTGACCGCGAGCCGGAGGCTGGCCCGGGCCGGCGTGCCCGCCGACCGCCTCGTGGACGGTGTCGCGTACATGACCGCCTTTCGGACCGAGCCGGGCCGCATCGTCAGGCACGCGGCCCACCACCGTCTCGTCGTGGGCTCGTCGACCGGAGCGGGCGGGGAGGCGCTCGGTCGCATCGCGGAAGCCTTCGAGGGAACCGGGGTCGAGATCGAGCGGGCCGCCGACATCGCCGTGGAGCTGTGGAGCAAGATGGCCGTCGTGTGCTCGCTCTCGGTCGTGTGCGCCCTGGCCGGCACGTCGATGGGACCGCTGCGGGCACACCCGCTCGGCGCCGAGCTGCAGCGGCGGGCGATCGCGGAGGTCACGGCCCTCGCGCGGGCGCGCGGCGTCGAGCTGGCCGGGGATGCCGAGCAGCGCATCGGATCGAAGCTCGACGCCTTTCCGGAGGACTTCGTGCCCTCCGTGATCCACGACCTGAGGAGCGGTCGTCGGACCGAGATGGACGACCTCGGGGGCGTCGTCGCCCGGCTTTCCCGCGCGGCAGGGCTCGAGGCGCCGCTGCACGAGGCCGCGACGCTGGCGGTTCAGCTCGCGGAGCCTGCCAGGTAGTCGCGGACGCGCCGAAAGCCCGTCTCCATCCTCTCGAGATCGTGGACGAGCGGGCCGTACGAGATCCGGATCGCGGTGCGCAGGCTCTCTCCGAAGCCGCTTCCCGGCACGAAGATGACGCCGGTGCGGGCGAGCACCTCGCGCACGAAGTCGTCGCCGTCCCGCCGGACGTCGGCCACGACGTAGAGCCCGCCCTGCGGGGGGAGGTAGCGGAGGCCGAGGTACTGCTCGACGCACCGGCACGCGCACTCCGCGGCGGCGCGGTACTCCTCCCGCGCGGCGTCCAGGTAGCGCCGCAGCGACCCGTCGGGAACCGCCTTGTCCAGGTAGCTCGCGAGGGCGTGCTGGTGGACCGTGTCCCCGCACAGCGCGGTGCTCTGCTGCACGACCTCCAAGGCTTCGACGACCTCCGGCGCCGCCTCGATCCACCCCAGCCGGCGGCCGAGGCCGCGGCACCACTTCGAGTTGGAGTGGATGCGGACGAGGTTCGGGTGGTCGACGGGGCTCGCGGCGAAGTGGGCCGGCTCCTCGACGAAGCACTGCGCCCGGTAGGCGAAGTCGACGGCGACGAAGCAGCCCGCGGCGTCGGCGAGCTCGAGGACACGCTCGAACACGTCGTCGGGCACGATGCGGCTGGTCGGATTGTCGGGCGAGGAGAAGAGCAGCAGGCGCGGCCGCTCCCGGGCGAGCACGACCTCGAGGTCCCTCAGGATTCGATCGGCGTCCTCCATGTAGCTCCACGCATCGGGATCGAGCACCCGCAGCCACCGCACCTCCACGCCGAGCGGCCCGAGGTCGAGCTGCGGCACGTAGTTGGCATAGGACGGGTCGAAGAGGAGCACCCGGTCACCCGGGTCGAGCAGGGCCGTGAACAGCGTGTGCGTGAGCTGGGTCGAGCTCTGTCCCACGATGAGGTGCTCGTCCGCGAGCCCCCGGGTCCCGTAGAGCGCCCGATCCGCCTCCAGCAGGGCTTCGCGCAGCCGGGGAAGGCCCCTCGTCGGCGAATATGCGCCGAGCTCGTGGAAGAGGCGCGGATCGTCGGCCACCCGGCGGTACTCCTCGCGGAGCCCCTCGGGCGCCTCGTGATCGACCCATCCCCCCGCGAACGAGACCACGTCGTCCGGATCGAGCCCGAGCGCGGCGATGTTGCGGCGGTCCGCGAGCTTCATGATCTCGCGGATCGGCGACTTCTTGAGCTGGCCTTCGCGGAGGCGCGCGGAGACGGGCGGGGTCGGCATGGGGCGTGGGCGTCGGAATGGACCGGTGATCGGAATGGACCGGTGAATGGATCGTACGGCGACGCACCGTCTATCGGGGTTCGCTCGCCGGATGTCAACTCGGGGCGCAGGCCAACCCTTCCATCGCCGTTCGCATCCATTACCATACCGCCGCGCGACTACGTCTGTACTTCACCCCGCGGCCCCGATCGAAGCGATGGAAACTACCGAGACCCGGACGCTCGACATCGAGGTCATCCAGGCCAAGATCCAGCAGGAGAGCGCCTTCGTCGAGCGCCTCCTCAGCGAGGTCTCCCGGGTGATCGTCGGTCAGAAGACGATGGTGGAGCGGCTCCTCGTCGGGCTGCTCGCCGACGGGCACGTCCTCATGGAGGGCGTGCCCGGCCTCGCCAAGACGCTC
>JABAOE010004700.1_pt1 | contig 12720 bp, 14 predicted proteins | sample 7062141 | NCBI WGS metagenome assembly JABAOE01 (sample SAMN14538627, study PRJNA623070) | marine sediment metagenome | biome: marine biome [ENVO:00000428]; feature: marine pelagic biome [ENVO:01000023]; material: deep marine sediment [ENVO:00002113] | place: India: Gulf of Khambhat ...
ATTGGCAGCCGCCACGCTCAACAGCGGGTTGAAGCCCAGCGCGAATTCGCGGAACGCGCGGGACTCAGCGGGTGCCCCGTCCAACTCAGCGCGAACGTGTTCAGCCCCCTGGTCCGCGTCGACGGCTGTGATGCGGCCCGCCTGATAGGTGATGCGGGCGTTGACCACCGTGTGCCCATTCCAGGCAGAGAACGGATAGACCACCACGCCGTTGACGCTGTCTTCGACAGGGGCCACGCGCACGGCACCCGGCGGCACTTCCACCTCGCGATCCAGAAAAGGTGCGCCCCTGCGCATACGCTCGGCGGACGCGTCACCATTCTGCTGGATGATGTCCCGGTCGCCGACAGCGAAGCTGATATCGGTGCCCGCCGGTGAGGTGACGCGGATGGTCGCGCCCCGCAGGGCCGCGGCAAAGCGGGCCTGGTGTGCGGCGATGGCCGCATCGTCCGAGTGGATCACCGCATTCTGGTAGACGCGGTCCACCACGTGCAGGGGCGGCGGCGGATGACCGGGCAGCACCGTGACGCCCGTCAGGCCGACCGTGTCGCCAGAAGGACTGTAGGGATCGGTCCAGTGAAAATGGATGGTGCGCCGCGGCCCGGCCTTATCCTTCAGCAAGGCCTGGAACGCGCTGTAGACCGGGTGGGCCGGATTGGCACCGGGCATCATGATGCCGACCTCGGCCTGCGCCAGCATCTGGATATAGCTTGCCCGCGCCGCGGCAAAGCCGCCGCGCACGATAGCCTCGTCCCAGGCAGCCGGATAAGGATGGGCGGGCACCTGGATAACACCCAGGTCCACACCGCCGGCCGCCATGATCTGATAACGCAGATGAGCAACCAGCGGCTGAAAGCGCTCCGGGTGCGCTACCAGCACCACCTCTTCCCCGGGTTCCAGCTGCAAACGCTTCACCAGTGCCGCGGCAATACCAGACCAGTCCATGCTGTGCTGGGGCAGCGGGCGGGCGGGCGCGCCGGCCGCCATGCTCAACAGCGTCAGGGACAACAGCAGTCGGCCCCTCATGGCGCTACCAACCCGTGCCGAGATAGGTGGCGATGCGGCGCACGTGATAATCCAGAAAGATGCCGAAATTACGCATGTGCTGCACCGGTTCCAGCTGCGCTCGCACGTAGGCGAGACGCTCCTGATCGCCCATGCGACGCTCACGAGCGGTACGCACTGCCTCCAGCAAGATCTCAGCGTAGACACGACGCTCCGTCACGGCTGAGGGGTGCGCCACGGGTACGGCATGGCCGGACATGATGAAATCCAGATCCATCGCCTCAATCTCTCGCAGAGTGCGAATCCAGTGATGGGGAATAAAGTCCATCAGCGTGCTGGAGGGCGCACCGCCGGGCGTCAGGATATCCACGACAAATAATGCGTTGACGTTGTCGGGTTTGGCAAACACGAGACAGCTGGAGTGATTGGGCCCCAGGTAAATAAGCTGAAGGCTCCGCCCGCCCAGCTCGATCGTGTGCGTACCGTAAAAGACCTCATCGGGCATCGCCACCCTGGGATTGGGCAGATCGATCAGCGGCGCGATGCATTTGTCGTGGGCGAGGATTCTCGCGCCTGCATCCTTAAAGACCTGCCCTCCTTCGATGTGGTCCCAGTGCCAGTGGGAGTACACCAGGTACTTGATCGGGGCGTCCGTGATGTTCCGGATGGCGGCCAGGTATTTGGGCGCCGCGGGCTCGCTGATGGGATCCACCACGATGACGCCCTCATCGGTCACCATAAACAGGCTGTTGGTGCCGCGATAGACAAACATGTATACCCCGTCGGAGATGGGATAGACACCGTAATGGTCCGGCGCCACCGAGAACTGGTTCCAGGCCGGGTTGGGCGCGGGCCGCAACAATAGCTCCCGGGACGGGAAAGCCTTCAGATCGGCGCCCAACGCTTGCGTTGCCAATGCCGCCAGCGCCACGAGCGCGGCGGCGGTCCCGATTGAGCGTGTCATATTCCCCCCCCCCCGGCCGCCTCGGCAGCCTCAATCTTCCCCGCAGCAGCTCGCTTTGAAGTGCCGCCGGCACCCGAACACATACGGGTCTTTGCCGTCGATCTCGATCTGAGTCCCCACCGTCACCACCTGACCCTGCTCGTCCTGGCGCACCACCATCGTGGCCTTGCTGCCGAGGACTTGCCCGCGTTCATGGTGGAGTCATAGAAATACAGCTTCGCCATGGTTGTGCCGATCAGCCCCCAACTCACTGGATATAATACGCCCGGGTAACAATGAGAGGGAGCGGTTGCCATGTACGTCGAAGTCAAGCACCCCTGCATTCAACACAAGCTGGCCCTGCTGCGGGACAAGGACACCGGCCACAAACGGTTTCGCGAGCTGGCGACCGAAATCACCATGTTCGTCTGCTACGAGGCGTTGAAGAATGTGGAGGTCAAGGCGGTGACGCTGGAAACCCCTCTGTGTAAAACGCAGGGTCACAAGATCGCGACGGACCTGGTGGTGGTGCCCATACTGCGCGCGGGCGTGGGCATGATGGACGGTATCCTGGGACTGCTGCCCACGGCCCGGGTCGGCTTCGTTGGGCTGTTTCGCGACGAGGCAACCGCGCAGCCTGTGGAGTATTACCACAAGCTGCCGACGGGCAAGGAGCAGGCCCTGCACATCGTCATTGACCCGATGCTGGCCACCGGCGGCTCCACCGTCGCCACCCTGAACCTGCTCAAGCAGCGGGGTGTCGGACGCTCCATCGTGGTCTGCATTGTGAGCTGTCCGGAGGGCCTCACGGCGGTGGCAGACGCCCACCCCGACGTACCCGTTTACGCCGCCGCGGTGGACAGCCATTTGAACGAGCACAAATACATCGTGCCCGGCCTGGGTGACGCGGGCGACCGGCTGTTCGGCACGGCCTGAACGTCAGGGCACGCTCCACATGCGCGGCGTCCGGCTCCAAGAAATAGTCATGCTGCTGACCCTGCCCATGGCGCTCATGGGCTGCAGTCGGCCCGGACAACCGCCGGGCCAGCATGGGGATAGTGTGGGCCGCCCCATCACCATTATGGCTTTCAACGTGGAGAACCTGTTCGACGCGCGCGATGATCCGGGCAAAAACGATCGGACATATCTGCCCTTGAGCGCCAAGCAGACCGCGTCCCACCGGGCCGCCTGTGCCCAGATCGAGCGCCGGAGCTGGCGCAAGCAGTGCTTTGATTGGGACTGGAGCGAGGCGGTTGTGGAGCACAAGCTCACGGTGGTGGCCGACGCCATTCTGCAGGTGGGCAACGGCCGTGGCCCTGATATTGTGGCGCTGCAGGAAGTGGAGAATCTCGCCATCCTGGAGCGCCTGCGTACCGATTACCTGGCGGCGGCCGGCTACCGGCCCGGAATTCTGATCGAAGGCGACGACAATCGTGGCATCGACGTGGCTTTTCTGAGCCGGCTCCCGCTGGTGGACCGACCGCAGCTGCACCCGATCCCCCTGCGCGGTTTCGGGCGACGCCGTCTGGCTGATACCCGCGGCATCCTGGAGGCCACCTTCCAACTCCCGGGCGGCGGCCTTCTCACCGGGTACTCGGTGCATTTTCCCGCACCCTACATGCCCCGCGAAATGCGCGTGCAGGCCTATGAGTTTCTGAACGTATTGCTGGCCCGGCTGTCCGCGGATCGGCCCGCCTTCGCGGCAGGTGATTTCAATACCACGTCCGAAGAGGATGCCGAGCACGACATGCTGGCGAGATTTGCCAGGCCCCACTGGCGCGTCGCCCACCAGGAGGCATGTCGACAGTGCCCGCCGGGCTCAAGCTACTTTCCCCCGGACCGCTCCTGGTCCTACCTGGACATGGTGCTCTACTCACCCGGCCGCGACCCGGACTTGGCGGCCGGATGGGACCTGAGCCCGGACGGAACCTTTGTCGCCAACGCGACGCCGGAACAGGTGCGATCCAACGGCACCCCGGCCAACTACCGGCTGCCGCAAAAGCGCGGCGTATCGGATCACTGGCCGGTGGTTATGACGATTGCGCCCACTGAACAGCGCGGAGCAGTCCAATGAGGTACACCGCGCAACGCCATTGGCCCGCCTGGGGGCACTTGGTTGGATGGTTATGGGCGCTGCTCCTGGTCAACGGATGTGCCACAACACCTGACACACCGCCGGTGCCGACCTCCACCGCCGCGACTCCGCTTGCGGTGCCCTGGGTACGCAATTCAGTGGAATACCAGGCCGCTGCCTTGCAAACGTTTCAGCAGGCCGCGTGGCTGCTGGAGAGCCTCCTGGCCGACCGCAGCTGGTCGGCCCTGCCCAACCAGACGGACGCGGCAGGCAAGCCCGCCGCCATTATCCTGGACGTGGATGAAACCGTGTTGGATAACGCCCTTTACCAGGAGCGTGAGGGCGGACGCTATGACCCGGCGACCTGGGACACCTGGATAGCCGCACGCGGCGCCGTTGCCGTGCCGGGGGTGGTTGAGTTCCTGGCACGCGCCCGAGCATTGGGCATCGCAACTTTCTTCGTCACCAACCGTCCGTGCCGGCAGCGGCCCGGCAGCAGGGCGGCCTGTCCCCAGGAACAGGATACTCTGGACAACTTGAGGGATCTGGGCATCGCGACGGACGACCAGCGCCTGATGCTGCTCCAAGAACGACCGGAGTGGGGTCGTGAGAAGCAGAGTCGCCGCGACCTGATCGCCCGCGACTATCGGGTGATTATGCTGTTTGGCGATCAGCTGGGTGATTTTGTGGCCTGTGCCCGCAGCAGCATCGAAGCGCCGTGCACGGTCGCAGCCACCGCAGGCTCGCGCCGTGCCCTGTTTCTCAAGCATCAAGCCTACTGGGGACGGGGCTGGTATATCTTGCCCAACCCCATGTACGGTTCCTGGGCCGAGTTTTGATCAGGCCGTTGCCATGACCGATCCGAGCACGGAATTGATGAACCACGCCCGCAGCGCGCGCAAGCGGGCCCACGCCCCCTATTCGGGCTTCAGCGTGGGCGCGGCCATCCGCGACGACCACGGCTGGATCCACACCGGTTGCAACGTGGAAAACGCCGCTCTGCCAGAGGGCATCTGCGCTGAAACCAACGCGATCGGATCGATGGTGGTTGCCGGCGGCAGAAAGATTGCAGCCATCGCCATCGTGGGGGGCAGCGACGACAAGCTGGCCGATATCACACCATGCGGCGGCTGCCGGCAGCGGATTTTGGAGTTTGCCGATCAGGATACGGATATCGTCTTGCTGAGCGCAGACGGCCGGGAACGGCATTTTACGATCGCGGAACTGTTGCCGGAATCCTTCCAGCGCTGACGGCGGCCACCGCGTTTCCCGGACGTGTCATGATCTGCGTCCACCGCCCCGGGCCCGTGCGGAAATTGTGCTGCCACCCCACCGGCGCGCAGGACGTTAGAACGTCAAGAACACCCCGGCCAGTGCCGCGCTCATCAAGTTGGACAGCGATCCGGCGATCACCGCCTTAACGCCGAAGCGCGCGACCAGATCCCGTTTCTCCGGCACCAGCGTCCCCAATCCGCCCAGCAGAATCGCGATGGACGAGAGGTTGGCAAACCCGCACAGAGCGAAAGTCACAATCGCTTCCGTACGCGGGCTCATGTCCGAGAGCATTCTGCCCATGTCCAGAAACGCGACAAACTCATTGAGCACCAACTTCTCACCGAACAGCGAGCCGGCCATCGGCGCCTCGGACCAGGGAACGCTCAGCACATACATCAGCGGTGCAAACACGAAACCCAGCATGCCTTCCAGGGTGAGATTGTCCACGCCCACCAGACTGCCCAGACCACCAACGATACCGTTGAACAGGGCGATCAACGCCACGAAGGCGATCAACATGGCGCCGATGTTGACCGCCAGCTTAACCCCATCCTGGGCACCCACCGCCGCGGCGAGAATCACGTTGGCATGCCGGCTCTCCTCGCCGATCAGACGGATAGGCTGGGATACTCCGCCATCATCCTCATCAGGCATGATGATCTTGGCCATCAGCAGCCCACCGGGTGCGGCCATGAAGCTGGCGGCCAGAAGATAATCCAGACGAATTCCCATCTGTGCGTAGGCCGCCAGCACCGTGCCGGCCACCGAGGCGACGCCTGACACCATAACCGCGAAGAGCTGGGGCTCGCTCAGGCCGCGCAGGTACGGACGCACCACCAGGGGCGCCTCGGTTTGCCCGACGAAAATGTTGGCGGCGGCGTTTAGCGACTCCACGGGACGCGTGCCAATCACCCACTGCAGGCCGCCGCCGACGATATGCACCACCACCTGCATGATCTTGAGGTGGTAAAGCACCGACATCAGCGCTGAGAAGAAAATGATGATTGGCAGGACATTAATGGCAAAAACGGTAGGGGCGTTGTCCGGTAGCAGCCCACCGAACACCATGTTAATGCCGGCGGCTGAATAATCGATGATGGCCTGCACGGCCCCGGACATGGTTTCCAGGATCACCTGGCCCACGGGCAGATAGAGCACCAGGGCCGCAACGGCTGCTTGAAGGGCAAAGGCGGCCAGGACAATACGCGGCCTGATGGCACGCCGGTTGGCGGAGAACAACACGGCGATAGCCAGCACCACGGCAATACCGACCAGACTGATCCAGCTCTGCAGCATGTCTTGTCCCCGGCCCCGTCAGGCGTGCCCGTTAGCCAAGATGTCGTACACCAATGGTCGCGCCGGCGGCAGCTCGGGCGCCACCACACACGCCGCTCGCAGTTGCGTGGCTGCCTGCTGCGCAGCCTCGCGGGTCGCGGCATGCACCACGGCCAGCGGTCGATCCGCATCCAGCAGCGTTCCGATGGCCGCCACTCCACTCAGCCCCACGGACAGATCCAGGGTGTCGTCGCTACGGCGGCGGCCGCCACCCAGCTCAACGATGATATTACCCAGGGCTCGCCCGTCCACGGCAGCCAGATAGCCCGGCTCGGCCACGAGCACATCCTCCTGTACAGGCGCTATGGGCAGGTATTGATCGCCACGCTCGAGGAAATCCGCCGGCCCACCCATGGCGTGAATCATGCGACCGAATACCTCTGCCGCCCGGCCGCTGTCGAGGGCGGCCTGCGCCTTGGACCGGGCTGATGGCCGATCGCTGGCCAACTCCCCCACCAGCAACATCTCCGCCGTCAGCGCCAGTACCAGTTCATGCAGACGTGGCTCACGCTCAGAGCTGGTCAAATACGCAAGGGACTCGGCAAGTTCCAGCGCGTTACCTGCCGTCGTGCCCAGACATTCGTTCATGTCCGTGATCAAGGCATGGGTGGCCAAACCCGTATGTTGCGCGGTGCCGATCAGACTGTCGGCCAGTGCGCGACTGTCGGCAAGCCTGGTCATGAAGGCCCCGGACCCGGTCTTCACATCCATCACCAGCCCCGCGCTACCGGCCGCGATTTTCTTGGCGAGGATGGAGGCCGTGATCAGCGGTATCGACTCGACCGTCGCGGTGGTATCGCGAATAGCGTACAAACGGCGGTCCGCAGGCGCCAGATCGGCAGTCTGACCGATGATGGCGCAGCCGACCTCTTTCACCACCCGACGGAAGTGGGCCAGATCCGGAGTGGACTGATAGCCCGGGATGCTGTCGATCTTGTCCAGGGTGCCACCCGTGTGGCCCAGACCGCGGCCGGAGATCATGGGCACAAAAAGGCCGCAGGCCGCGGCCGTGGGCGCCAACAGAAAACTCACCTTGTCGCCGATACCGCCCGTGGAATGCTTGTCCACCACCGGTCCACCCAGCTCGTCCGCCTGCCAGTTCACGGCGGTGCCTGAAGCGGCCATCGCCGCTGTCAGCGTGGCTGTTTCGGCGAAGCTCATGGCACGGAAAAACACGGCCATGGCAAACGCGGACACCTGCTCGGGCGGAATGCTGCCGTCGCTCAGACCCGTCACCAGCGCTTGTATTTCCGATGGCGTCAGCGTACCCCCGTCGCGCTTCTTGCGAATCACCTCGGAGAACAGCATGGGAAGAGCGTCGCCGCTGCTAGGATCGGGCAGCGGCTATGGCAGCGTACACAGCCGGACGCGCGGCAGCCAGCTCCTCGGGCGTCAGCGCATCCAACTCGTGGGGGAAGACCAACCAGTCCGCGCTTTCATGGATCCAATAGTCGGGCTCGCGATCGGTCTCATTGCGGGAAGGCTTGTACCAGGGCACCGCCACGCGCACGTCGGCAGGCATGTTGTCTCGGGCACGTTTTTGCAACTCGTCGAGAACCGCAACGATAGTTGCGCCCGAATCAAAGACATCGTCAACGATCAGCAACCGGTCCTCCGGCGTAATCTTTTTAACGATGTAATTCAGCCCGTGCACCGTGACGCTGGATTTGCGCTGATCGACGCCGCTGTAGGCAGAGGTGCGGATGGCAATATGATCGGCCTTTATGCCGAAGTATTCCAGGAGTTCCTGTACCGCCATCCCGACCGGCGTGCCGCCTCGCCAGATCGCGATGATCAGGGTCGGTCGGAAGCCGCTCTTGATAATCTCACCGCCGAGCTTGAACGAGTCCTCTAACAGCTCCTGGGCCGTAATGACCACTTTGTTCATCGTCGTTTGCTTACTTTGAATTATTGTTCTAGCTATACTTGGCGACACCGGATGCTACACCACTTGCCGCGCGGCAGCGAGATCGGAGTGCAGAAGAAGAAGTTCGTGGCGGCGGACGATCTGTTGATTGATTCCTTCAAGCTGGCCGCCGCTGTTTGCGCCAGCGGATTCAAGCCGGACTTGCTTGTCGGTTTGTGGCGCGGCGGCAGCGCAGTGGGCATAGCAGTACAGGAAGGGCTGGACTATCTGGGCGTGCCCACCGATCACATTGCCATTCGCACCTCGTACGCGGGGCTTCAGTCCTACCCCGAGATGATCGCGGCCGCCAAACGCATCCAGGTGCACGGCCTGTGTTATCTGCTGGACAGGATGACTGCGAGTGATTCCATGTTGATCGTCGACGATGTCTACAGCTCGGGCTCCAGCGTCAACGCGGTAATCAACAAGCTCAAGCGCAAAGGCCGACGTAACCTGCCCAACGATATCCGCATTGCCACGGTTTGGTATCGCCCCACCGAACGCACTATTCGACCACCGGACTATTTTGTCCATGAAACCGATCAGTGGCTGGTCCTGCCCTACGAACTGGCCGGGTTGTCGGTGGAGGAGATCTGCGCACACCGGCCCGAGCTGACCGAGCTGTTCGCAGAGCTGCAGCCCTTTCGGGACGAACAGCCTTAAACCTAGCCCATACTCGTAAGGACATTCACGTTTATGACCGACACGCTCCAATTGCTGGGAATCAGCAACGCCATTGTCGATATCCTGACCCACGTGGAGGATAGCTTTCTCGAGCGAATCGGCGCGCCGCGCGGCTCCATGATGTTGATTGACGCGGAACGTGCCCACGAGGTTTACGACATGATGGGGCCGGCTACGGAGATGTCGGGCGGCTCCGTCGCCAGTACCGTGGCCGGCTTTGCCAACCTGGGTGGCCGCGCCGCCTACATCGGCCGGGTCGCCGACGACCAGCTGGGCGGCATCTTCGTGCATGACATGCGATCCCTGGGCGTGGATGTGCGCCTTGCCCCTGAGACCCGCGGCGCGCCCACGGCGCGCTGCCACGTGCTGATCAGTCCAGACGGCCAGCGCACCATGCAAACCTACCTCGGCGCCTGCACGGAACTGGCGGTCGGCGATATCAATGATGCCACCGTGGGGTCGCCCCAAGTGCTGCTGCTGGAAGGCTACATCTGGGATACGCCGCACGGTCCCGCAGCCGTCAACCGGGCCATGGAGATCGCCGCCGGCAACGGCGCAATCGTGGCGCTGTCGCTGTCGGACGATCAGTGCGTGGTACGCCATCACGCCGCCTTCACCCGCGCCCTGGACGAGCAGGTGAAGATGGTGTTTGCCAACGAAAATGAAATCATGGCGCTGTTTGGGGTCGACAGCTTCGATGAGGCCGTGATCCAGGCGAGTCAGCGGGACATCCTGTTCGTGCTCACCCGCTCGGAGAAAGGCTCCGTCATCGTGAATGGCCTCGAGCAGGTGGTGCAGCACGCTCACAAAGTAGAAAAGGTCGTTGACACTACGGGTGCCGGCGATGCCTACACGGCGGCTTTCCTGTACGGCTGGACGAACGGGAAATCCCTGCGGGAGTGCGCCGAGCTTGGCTCGACGTGCGCCACCGCCGTTATTCAGCAGATCGGCGGTCGGATCGAGAAGGGCGTCCTGTCCGCCCATCTGGCAGCGACTACGTGAGCGGGCTGGACCTTAACCCCGACGACCCCAACTTCACCGCCAACCCCTACGCCTGTTACGCCCGGCTGCGAGCCCGGCAGCCAATCTTGCGGTCAGCCACTCTCGGCATGACCCTGTTCTTTAAGAGCGAGCATATCGTCTTCCTGTTGTCCGACCCGCGGCTGGGCCGCACCATGGACCACACACTGCCAGCCGCCGAGGTGGTCGCCAGGCGGCAGGCTGAAAACTGGCAAGCGACACCCCTCTTCAGCCGCTACGTGCGCGTCAATCTTCTGGAGACCGAGGGCGCAAACCATCGTCGGGTGCGGCGGATCCTGTCCAGGGCCCTGAATCCGCGTCGCATCCGCCAGCTGGAGGGCGCCGTTGCGGCAGCCACCCGGGAGCTTCTGGACAGCATCCCCCGGGGGACGGAGATCGATTTCATCGCCCGGCTGGCGGAGCCCCTGCCGGTCCGCATGATTGCGGCCCTGATCGGCTGGCCCGGGGACGACGCGCAGCGACTGCGGCCCTGGTCGGCGGCCATCACCCGCCTTTACGAAACGGATGCTTCCCAGGAGGACGCCCGACGCGCCGAGCAGGCGACGACTGAGTTCGCCGGGGCCTTAAACGCGTTGGCTCAAGATCGCGCTCGCCGGCCCCAGGACGACCTGCTCAGTGTGCTGGTGGCCAGTGAAACCCAAGCCGGGGGCTTGAGTCGCGACGAAGTCATCGCCACCTGCATGCTGTTGCTGAACGCCGGCCACGAGGCCACGGTCGACGGTGCCGGCAACGGCCTGCTGGCGCTGCTGCAACACCCTGAGCAAATGACGGCGTTACGAGCCAATCCCACCGCGGCGCCCAGCGCCGTGGAAGAAATGCTGCGCTACGATCCGCCCCTGCATCTGTTTCACCGCTACGTGCTGGAAGATCTGACCATCGCAGGCACAAGCCTGCAGCGCGGCGCCAAGGTGGGCCTCCTGTACGGCTCAGCAAACCGGGATCCTGCTGCGTTCCCTGAGCCGGACGCCTTCCGGATCGCGCGCGCTCCGAACCGCCATCTGGCCTTCGGCGCCGGGACCCATTTCTGCCTGGGCGCGCCGCTGGCCCGGCTGGAGCTGACCACCCTGTTTGGAATGCTGTTGGCACGCTGCCGCCGGATCACCCTGGTGCACGAGGCGCCAGCCTACCGACAGGGGCTCGTGTTCCGCGGCCTGAAAACGCTGCCCGTAGTCCTGGACGGATAGGCCAAAGTCTACCAACCGATGGGATGCCAGGTGGTCTTGGTTTCCTGGGTCTCGGCAATCAGATAGGGGCTCTGGCCGCCGCTGCGATTCCAGGGCACACCAACCCGGGATATGACTCTTTTGATGTTATTGGCGGCCAGCATCTGAACCTGGCGCGCCCTGTCGGCATCGCCGTCACAGTACACGATTGCGTTGACGTCCATGTGGGAGGCGAAATGCTCGGTCAATTCGTCGGCAAAACCGGTGAGCACATTGACGACTCCGGCGGGCACGTCCGCAGAATGCAGTACCTCGGCAAAACTCATACTGCTCAAGGGGTGCGCCCGGGCGGCCAGCAACACCCCGGTATTACCGCCGACCATGGCGGGGGCCAAGTTGGACACCAGGCCGAGCAACCCCGGCGCGGCCGGGGCAATGACGGCCACGACGCCGGTGGGTTCCAGCATGGAGAAATTGAAGTGAGAGGAGTTCACCGGGTTCACAGCGCTGAACACCTGCTGGTACTTGTCTGCCCAACCGGCGTAATAGACCAGCCGATCGACACTCGCGGCGACCGCCGTTTGCGCGCGGCGCTTGGTCAAACCCTCGCTCATCAGCTCAGCTACGAACTGGGCGCTGCGGCCTTCGAGCATCTCCGCGATACGATAGAGAATCTGACCGCGCAGGTAAGGGCTCACCCCGGCCCAGCCCCCGCAAGCAGCCCGGGCCGCCGCCACGGCCTCGCGAAAGTCCTTGCGGCTGGCGCGGCAGATATTGGCCAAACCCCCGTCGGTCAACTGGAAGGCGTAGTAGCGACCGGACTCGGTACGCGGAAACTGGCCCCCGATGTAGAGCTTGTAGGTCTTCGCCACCGGCACCCGCCGCGCGGCCCCTTTGCCACGAGCGGCGGTACCATCGCCATCGCTCTCGGTGGCGGCGCGCAGATCCCGCTTATCGACATCGGCCATGGAATTATCCCAGTTCCACGTAAGGTGTTAAGCCGTGCAGGCCACCCTCCCGGCCCACGCCGCTCTCCTTGTAGCCGCCAAAGGGGGCCGTGGGGTCAAACTTATTAAAGGTATTGGCCCAGATGACGCCGGCACGAATCCCCTGAGTGAGCTTGAAGATTTTCGCGCCCTTATCGGTCCAGACACCGCCGGATAACCCGTAAGGCGTATTGTTGGCTTTGTCCAGCGCTTCGGCCACGGTGCGAAACGTCTGGATGGCAAGTACCGGGCCGAAGATCTCCTCCTGAACCACCCGGTTGGACTGGGACACACCGGTAAAGAGCGTG
>JABAOE010012160.1_pt4 | contig 12720 bp, 24 predicted proteins | sample 7062141 | NCBI WGS metagenome assembly JABAOE01 (sample SAMN14538627, study PRJNA623070) | marine sediment metagenome | biome: marine biome [ENVO:00000428]; feature: marine pelagic biome [ENVO:01000023]; material: deep marine sediment [ENVO:00002113] | place: India: Gulf of Khambhat ...
ATTTTGAGTAATTTTTCATAATGACATAGCATTAAGTATGAATCTGACTAATCAATAATGGTTTTCATTTTACTTCCTTTTCTTTAGAAATAAAGAAAAGGTGGAAAACCTTTCTAAGCATCTATTAGATTAAAGAAGGTTTTTCCGGATGCTGACTTTTCGGAAATGCATTTTACAGGACCTAATGAATTCCCATTATTTACGTCCGAACGAAGTTTTTCATTATTGAATTTTTTAACAATTGCAACTCTAGTTGTATGAAATTTGTTGATATAATTTCCATCAACTTCAAAAGTCTCTTTTGTTGTAAGCTTGACTCCCTTAGTAACATCATTTCCTTGAGTATAGTCTGAATCCTCAATGAATGTAATTGTAAATGGCTTATCCCCAATTTTTGCCAAACTGACTGAATCGCCTATTGTTGCATAATCTGCTAATGTTGCTATTTCTTTTCACCTCCATAAATGATATTGAGATTTGCGGATGATAAAGTAAATCAAGAGTAAATAATTGACACAGATGGCTACTTTTTTCAAAATCAATTGCAAAAATTACAAAATTTTTCAGAATCGATCTTGCCTCTTCTGCTTTCTATGAATTTTTCTTTTAAATCCTTCATTGATTTAGATTCCTTTCCACATTTTGGGCATATAGTCATATGTGTGATTTTTTTAAAAATAATTTATTGTCTAGCATGTATTCAAATTTACATACTGAATTATCTGATCGCCTAACCTAAATTGGCGTGAACGCCATGGAAAAAATTCTGCATAATATTTAAAAACAAGGCAACCTCTAGATTTTCGACATTCATGGCTGAAAAAAAAGCAGCAAAGAAAACTACAAAGAAAAAAACCAAGGCTGCCACTAAAACAAAATCAAAAAAAGCAAAAACTAGTAAATCAAAAGCAAAAACCAAGACAAAAGGTAAAAAAATAAAAGATGAGCCTATTGGTGATATGGGAATTGTGATAGTTGATGATGATATTAAAATTGATCAAGAAAAAGTCAATGAAGAAAGAAGAGCGTACTTAGAAGAAGCACGTTCCCAAGAAGCATTTGACTAGGAATCTTTATTCGGTCCTACTACCAATAATTAACATGCGTGCATTATGTTTGATTACTGTAAAAGCAGGAAAGGTTGATGCAGTTGTACAAATTCTAAAGAAAAAGCGAAAGATTGTCAAACAAATAATGATTGTTACCGGAAGAGCAGATATCTGTGTTTTATTACAGGGCAATATTGATGAAATAAACAACATGGTAATTGATTTTAAAAAAATTAAAGAAATTGTTACTACTGAAACGCTGATTGAAGTTGAGGTGAATCTAGGTTGGTAAGAGCAATTATTTTGGTAAAATCTCCGAAAAAACTTATTGCAGCTAGATTAAGAAAAATTTCTTCAGTATCTGATTCCTTTCCTACAAGTGGACAGTTTGATGCTGTAGCAATAATTGATGTACAACAGTTAGCCCAAATAAAAGAGGTAGCAAATCAAATTCAAAAGATCAATGGTGTGGAAAGAACTGAAACTATGGTGGAAGTCCAATGAAAATGGATTTAAAGAACATCGAGGTAGAGTATCTGTGAATATCAAAAAAGTTGGAAATGTGATTTTAGCTGTTAAGGATATAGATAAATCCATACAATTTTACCATGAACTTATTGGGCTTCCAATAAAAAATCAACGAAGATCATGGGTTGACCTTGGGACTTCTGGCGCTCTATTGAGTTTACATCCAGCATCTTTAACCGAACAGCATAGTGGCGGTTCAATTGATAATGGAATTACAATTGGTTTTTTAGTTGGCGATGTCAAATCTGCCGTTGAAGAACTTAGAGAAAAAGGAGTTAAAATTTATCGTGAGATAGTTGAAAAAGATGCAGGGAAAAATGCAGTAATAATGGATCCTGATGATTATTTAATTTCATTATTTGAGCCAACATTTAGTGATAAAGCAGAACAAACAAGTGGTTATCAAGGATTTACTCCAGCTTAGATAATTTTTTTTATTGAAGAAATTATTTTGTCTAAATTTTTTACATTTTTATTAATTGAAACATAATATGTAATGTCTTTTTTTTGCAAAATTACAATTATGACTTTTTGATGTTGTAAGATTACATGTTCTAATTTTCCAACTGTACTAGCAGTGTTTTTTCTTAAAGACATAAGAGTAGAAATAACAAAAAATTCATTTTTTACTTGTTCTGATTTTAATAGAGGCTTTAAAGTTGGTTTGACAATACCTGTTAAAGTTCTACCATAAACATTGATAACACCAGCATATCTGATGCTATTAGATAATTTTAAAATTTTTTGACATTGTTTCCTGAAATTAACTACTGTCTCTTTCCATTTTTCAGCTGGTGTTTTTGCCATAATTGAATCTGATTTTAGAAATTAATAAGGATTCTTAATGACATAATTTTTGGAATTTCGTTCTGAAATTTTTTCTAATGTTTTTTATCGTTATCTTTTTCTAATTTCTTCTTTAATTCAGAGTTTTCTTTTAGTAGTTTTTCATTTTCGGCTTTTAGAGTTGCAACAGAGTTTTCTTTGTAATATAACGGATGACCGGGAGGAATTATTGTAGAGTTCATTGATAATAATCCTGATGCATACTGCTGATACATGTGCTGAAATCCTTGAAGTTTTTGACTTATTGTTGAAAGTTGCTGAAAAAATTGCTCTTTTGCAGGATTTTCAAAATTTTTGAACATAGGATGTGCTGAACCTGGAGGCAATCGTGGGAATTGAAATGCCAGATGAGGTATACTAGGATTTAATCCATATAGATTTTGAAGATGTTCCAGCACTGAATTATCCATGTAATTCATTTGAATTTACTATATTTCTGCCTTGCTTTAGGCATTTGATATACTACTGAGTTAAATCAAAGACATTTTTGCTCAATTTGAGCTGATCGCTGATCCTTATAGTTTCCTGACTTGGATCGCTGATACACATGGCCGAAACTAAAAAGACATGTTTGAAATGTAAAAAAGACATCCAAGACAATGATCTTCATAAGATTGTAATCTATGTAGTTCAAGAAAAATTTACTGAGCACCATTATGAACATGTTGAATGTCCAGACAAATTTACAGTATGACACTCTTCTTATTAGTAAAAATTTTTAATTTTCATATTCTGAAGAAGATTAGTTAATCTATAGTTTGTGTTCATAAACTTTGTAAATCTCTCCTGTAATTCGAGAACGATATCTCCATTCATTGTTCTTCCAGATAATTTCTACAAATTCTTTTTTTGTACTTGGATGAAGTTTTTCATAAACATCTTTACCTATCAAAATTTGATTAGGCTTTGCCATGTTTTGAATTTTTGCTGCAATATTCATGGCAGGACCCATTAAATCAACATGAGAGTTTTCTGCATCAGCTCCATATCTTACGACAATATTTTGACCATAATCTAATCCAATCTTTACCATTAAATCAGGATAATCATATTGATCTAAAATTGGGTTTATGCCTCTTTGAATTACAGAAATCATGGATTTGGCACAATTTACAGCATTATCTGCAGCAAGCAAACCCCCTCCTTCTGCAGGAAAATAACCTATAACTGCGTCTCCTACAAATTTTNNTGTTTCCTTATCACTGAAGCCATCTCTTGTGAAAAGGAGCTAACAATTATTGCAATTTTTTCTGATGGCATTTCCAGTGTCATAGTTGTTGACCCTACTAAATCCACATAGAGAACTACCATGTCTAATTTTGAAAATACATTTTTTCGTAAAAATTGTTCAGATTCATCTACCATTCCTGAATATTCATAACCTTTTTTGAGAGCCCCCCAAACTCGTTTTTGTGTCTCTAAGATCATAGTTTCCGAATCTACAGTTCTCTCCTCGTTTTTACTAAGGAGCATATCCACTACGCTAGGGGCTGCATTTTCATCTGATTGGTCATTTTTAGGATCATTCTCTGAATCATTATTACTCATAATTATCACTTCATTCTAATGGGAAATCGGTCCCACAACTAAGGCATTTTCCTCGTATTCCATTATACCTGTAATCATAGTATTCAGAAATTTCCCCTTGACAATGTTCACATGTATGCTTGGATTCTTCCATATCTAGAATGATGATTTTAGATATTTAGAGATTAATGAAGGTTTAAGGATTGCAAGACTTTGCTATACCTATGCGTTTAGGTACAAAGTCACCTGATGAGTTTATTATAAAATTAAATCAAAAAAATGAAGAGATCCAAAATATCTTCCTTACAAAAATTGCAGATCGAACAAAAATGATTGATGTTAAAGTTATGATGGGTGATTCTACTGTGACTGATCAAAAAACATTTGATCCAAAAAAAATTAGCGATTACTTTCAAAAAATAAATAACAATCTTACTGGCTGGTCCCTGCAAGACGTTTCAGTATCTAACAATGAGGACATTAGAAGAATCTTTACTAAATTTGAGATTATGGAAGGAAATTATTTAATCTCAGGCCACATGTCTTTGCAATTTCATGTATTGTTATATTACAAACCAGATCAAAGAGTGTTAGATTGTCAAAAAGAATTATCTGAAATTGTTGATTTGACGAAAAATAAAGAACAGCAAATTTCGGATAATAGTGATCAATTTGTTTTAAATAAATTAAAAGAAATGGGTTACAAAGATTTGGATCATAGTAAGTTGTTTGAAATATTTTATGAAAATGATGAATTTAGAGAAAAAGTCTATTCTGAAATAGAACAAGATGCAGGTGTTGATTTTCAAAAACTGTCTGAAAAGAAAACAAAATTATTCAATGAACTTGATTCTCTTTTAATTGAAACCTATCAGACAACACCAGTATTGATTGATGACACAAGATTAGTTTCAGGTGAAGAAGGATGCTTGTGTACTTTTGATTTAGAATTTGTTAAAAATAAAACAAGAGAGGGTTTATTTGATCCAAAAAAAATGTCTAACGTTGTTAAAGACAATATTTTAAAGCGCTTAGATGAATTTCAGAAAATAATTTCATCATAACATAAAACCAAGGAACCGGAGATGAGAATTTTTCTCAAAGGGGAGTCCGATCCCTTGATATATTTTGAACGAGATTTTTGAACTATTTAGGCATTCCTGAAAATTTACGCATAAAATTTGACTAAAAATACAATTTTTGTATAGAAGAAGTCAAATACGCCGTATTGCTAGCAACATTTCCAATGAATCCATCATATGAAGATGTAGTAAATGCAAATTCCATAAGAGGAGGCGAGATAAAGAAGACGCCGCTAATCCATTCTCCAATATTTAGTAATCTTACAGAATCTGATGTATATCTAAAGGCCGAATTTAGACAAAAAACTGGTTCATTTAAAATTCGTGGAGCATATTACAAAATAAAATCATTATCTGATGAAGAAAAAAAACATGGAGTAGTAGCAGCATCTGCAGGAAATCATGCACAAGGTGTTGCATATGCATCATCATTAGAAAACATACCATGTACTATAGTAATGCCAAAAAACGCNNAATTGTCATGCCAAAAAATGCATCACCTGCTAAAGTATCTGCAACAAGAGGATATGGTGCAAATGTAGTCTTAGAGGGAGTAAACTATGATGAATCCTCTGCTAAAGCAAAAGAAATTGCAAAAGAAACAGGGGCTACAATGATACATGCATTTGATGATCCACAAATTATAGCAGCACAAGGAGTAATAGGATTAGAAATTTTGGAAGATTTACCTGATGTTGATGAGATTTATCTTCCAATTGGCGGAGGAGGATTAGCTGCTGGAACACTTATTGCAATTAAAGAAAAGAATCCTAACATTAAAGTTGTTGGTGTACAATCAAGAGCATTTCCATCCATGTATGAATCATTAAAACAGGGTTCTCTTACCGCAAGTGGAGGGGGAAGAACAATAGCTGATGGTGTTTCAGTAACAATTCCAGGCCAATTGACATTTTCAATAATTAGTAAATTAATAGATGACATTGTTCTTGTTGACGATACAGAGATTACAAAAGCAATGTTTCTCCTAATGGAAAGAATGAAGTTTGTAGTAGAGCCTGCAGGAGCAGCAAGTTTAGCATATCTAATTTCAAAAAAACCAGCACCCGGAAAAAAAGTTGTAGCAGTACTAGCGGGTGGAAATGTCGACATGTATCTACTAGGCCAAATTGTAGACAAAGGATTAGCAGCTATGGGGCGCTTACTCAAAATTACAGTACTGCTTCAAGACAGACCAGGCACATTCAAAGATATTATAGATACTATAGCTGAAGCAAACGCAAACATCATAGAAGTTGTGCATGATAGACTGAGTTCTAACATCAATGCGGGTTCTGCAGGAGTAACCCTCAGTCTAGAAACTCAAGGAAAAGAACAAGCAGACAAATTAATTGAGTCATTAAGAGAGAAAAATATCCAATTCACTCTAATGACCTAGTCATTTGAATTTCTTTTTTGCAAATTTTGAGAGCCCTTCTTTTTTTAATTTTTCAGATTCTTTGATGACAGAATCATGTTGATCAGATTTGTGTTTTTTTAGTTTCTTCTTTAAATCTGGAAATTGATTTGCAAGAATTTTCATAGCATAAATTCCAGCATTACCTGCCTTGTTGATTCCAACAGCAACAACTGGAGAACCAGAAGGCATTTCAGTAATTGACAATAATGAATCTAATCCTCCAAATGCAGAAAATTTTGAAGTATCTGTTTTTTTTGGATGTTTGTCATTATAGACTAGTATTGGAACTCCAATTACAGGTATTGCAGTATGTGAGGCAATCATTCCAGGCAAATGAGCTGCACCTCCAGCTCCAGCAATAATTACACTGAATCCCATTTTTTCTGCATGTTTTGCATACTCGTCGAGTCTAGCTGGAGTTCGATGTGCAGAAACTATTTGATCTTCATGTTTGATTTTGAATTGATCTAAAATTTCTGCAGCTCCCTTCATAATTCTACTATCAGAGCTTGATCCCATTATAATTCCAACAAGAGGCTTTTTTGAATATGTCATAATATTAGAAAAAACTAGAGAGTAAATAACTATTACAATAACTCTTGAAATTTTTCAGACCAGCATTAGATATTTTTAATCGATAAATACTGAAATAAATAATGGAAAAAATTCTTGGCATAATTGGTGGTGGACAACTTGGTATGATGATTACCGAGGCTGCAAAAAAAATGCCTGAACACATATCACGCATAATAGTTTTAGATCCTACCCCAAACTGTCCTGCTGCCCAAGTAGGTGCAGAGCAAATTGTCGGAGATTTTAAAGATAAAGATGCGATTGTCGAATTAGCAAATAAATCCGACATCATAACCTATGAAATTGAGTCTGGAGATAGTGATGTTTTAAAATCCGTTGAAAAAAATGCAGAGATTAATCCTTCCCCCGAAACCCTGAGGGTCATACAAGATAAATTTTTACAAAAATCATTTTTATCAGAAAATAATATTCCTGTTCCAGAATTTATCAAAATAGAAAATATTGACGATGTAAAAGAAGGATTAAAAAATTTCGGATATCCTGCATTACTAAAAGCAAGAAGAGATGCATATGATGGAAGAGGTAATTTCAAAATAAATTCTGAAGATGAAATAAAAACAGCATTTGATTATTTTAAAGGACAAAAATTAATGTTAGAAAAATTCGTTCCTTTCAAAATGGAAGTATCAGTAATTGCTGCAAGAAACACTAAAGGACAAATCAAAACATTTCCTCTAGTAGAAAATATTCATGAAGATAACATATTAAGAGAAACAATTGCTCCTGCTAGAATTTCACAAATAGTTGCAAAAAAAGCCGAAGATATTGCAAGCAAAACAATGGATGTTCTAAAAGGTGCAGGAGTCTTTGGAATTGAGATGTTTGTAACTCAAGAAGATGAAATAGTAATTAATGAAATTGCTCCTAGAGTACACAACTCTGGACACCATACATTGCAATCCAGTGAAACTTCACAATTTGAGCAACATTTGAGGGCCATATTGGGATTAGAACTAGGCAGCACCAAACTTTTGCATCCAACGATTATGTATAATATACTTGGCACAAAATCATTTCAAGGAGAATACAAACCCCTTGAAATTTCTGAGGAGAACATTTTTCTTAAAATGTATGGTAAGAAAATTTCAAAGCCTATGCGAAAATTAGGCCACTTTAATCTAATAGCAAATAATGACGAGACAGTAGAGCAATTATTGACAAAATTAGAATCAATAAAACCTTTAGCAGTCGTTCAATCTGCCTGATTAGATTTATTAATTGTGAGGAAAAAAAATCTGTATGGCATTAATTGCTTCGTTAATTATTACTGGTATCGCAATAGGATTACTCGTACTATATGGTGCAGATGTGGCAGTAGCAATGTCTTCTGATAGTGATTACGGATTTTTACCACTTGATCACATGCAAAGAGGCATGGGACTGGGAGCCCCTGCATTAATTTTACCTATTATTGCATTTTTTATTTCTAGAAAAGAACCTTCAAAAGGATTAGGAGTCATGATTATAATTTCAGGAATTCTGATCATTATTGGAGGTATGGTAGTATTAGCAAACCCTGCACCAGCAGCTGAAACTTCTGATAGAGATCCAGTTGCATCAATGGCAATGATGATTGTTCCAGCCATCATTCAGCTTGCATTAGGTGGCATTAAAATAGCAAAATCCTAAAAAAATATCATGCCTATTTGTGCCAAATGCAACAATGATGTCAAAAAAGTTTATGATTGTGATCACACTGATTTTGAAGAATTCTGCAAGGAGTGTTATACAGAATTACATTACTATTTGACTGAAAGTGATTGAAAATATGTTAACAGATAGAGAAATTGCAATTTATTCATTAGGTAAAACTGAAGGTGTACATTCCATTGCTGAAACATTAGGAAAGGGATTAGATGATGAGAAATACATAGAATCCTGGAAAAAAACCATGAAACTATTGGGAGCAGATATGTCTTTAGAAGATCTTGAAAAAATTTACAATGAGTTTAAAAAGAAAATGGAGCATGTTGTCAGTTCAGAAAATTCAAACAATGAAAAAAAACCTTAATAGAAAATTTTCATATACTCTAAAAATTATCTCCTACTAATTGAAAGCAATTATTTTAGCAGGTGGTCGTGGAAAACGGTTAAAGCCAATTACTGATTATGTTCCCAAACCATTGGTTCCAATAAAAAATATTCCTATAATCGAATGGCAAATAAGATATCTAAAAAAATTTGGAATAAAAGAAGTAATAATTTGTACAGGATACAAGAGTCAAATGATTGAAAATCATCTTAATATGAAAGATATTGGAATTAAAATAAAATTTGTTATTGAGAAATCTCCTCTTGGTACTGGCGGTGCAATTAAAAATGCTGGAAAAATGATTAACGAAAAATCATTTTTTGTATTAAATGGGGATACAATAACAAATATTGATTTAAAGAAACTTGTAAAAAAAGAAAATGCAATTGCAGCTATAGAGCTTAGAACCAAATATGGTATTTTAGAAACAGATAGTAATAAAATAATTAATTTCAAAGAAAAAAAAGAACTTGAAAATATTTGGATGAATGCAGGCATTTACCATCTACAAAAAGACATACTAAAGGATCTTCCAAAAAAAGGGGATATTGAAAAAACAGTTTTTCCAGATTATTCCAAGAAGGGTAAACTAAATACTGTAAAATTCAAAAATGCAAAATGGTATTCTGTTGATTCATTCAAAGATATGGAAGAATGTGAATTAGAGATAGATAAAATAATAAAATAAAATTTAGAGTTTATGCTCCTGTTTTGTGTAACGTGACCATCATGTATGCAACTTCTTCAACAAATGATTCATCTTTGCTGTAAGTAGTGTATTTGGTAGCATCATCCCAAAAGGTCACTTTTTTAGATTGAGTTTCAAATGATTGTTCGCTCATGATTTATTTTTTCAGAATATCAGATAACATTCAGCCTCAATCAAAATTAACCTATTACTAAACAGCAGATACACTAAAAATCCAATATGTCTATGATTTCTCATGCGTATTGCTTGTAGCTTAGGCTCCTTACTCTCAATCAATGAGGTGCTAAAATGTTCAGAAATATTATCAAAAACAAGTGCTGATGCGATTTGGGTGCCTGAAACATGGGGAATGGAGAATTTCTCAATGCTAAGTGCAGTAACAAGCTAGAACATCAACTCAAAAAATAGGCTCATCTATCATCAATATCTATTCAAGAAGTCCATCCTTAATTGCTATGGGCGCAGCAACTGTAGATACATTATCAAATGGAAGATTAATCCTTGGTCTTGGAACCAGCAGCGAACCAATTGTTGAAACATTTCATGGATACAAATTTGAGCAATCAATACAAAGAATGAAAGAATATGTTGAGATAATCAGATTAGTTTTATCTGGAAAACAGGTAAATTATTCTGGAAAGATTTTCAATTTAAAGAATTTTTCTTTGTTAATCAAGCCAATAAGAGAGACAATACCAATTTACCTTGCAGCTGTTAATAAAAAAATGGTTGAATTAACATGGAATATAGCTGATGGAGTAATTTTTTATCTTAGACCATTAAATGAAATGAAAGAAACCATATCAATAATGCAATCAAAAAATAAAATTGATGTAACTTGCCAAATAATCACTTGTGTTGCAGAAGACTCGGAAACCTCAATAGAGCGTGCTAAAAAGACATTAGCATTTTACATATCAGTTGGAAAAGTTTATCGAGAATTTTTAGCTGGTAATGGATTTCAAAATGAAATTTACAATATTTTTGATGAATTTAAAAAATCAGGATTTAAATCAAACCACGAACTTGTGACTGATAAAATGTTACAATCACTTGTAATTTCTGGAACTCCTGAAGAGTGTAAAAAACAATTTCAAAATTTCAAAGACACTGGAATTAATTTGCCTATAATTCAATTTAATCCAGTTGGAGATACATTGGAATCTTTCAAATTACTGGAAAAGACATTTTTGGAGGAAAAATGAACAAAGTTGGAGTAGCTGCATATGGAATAACACCCTTTACAAAAGAGGATCATAAAATTGAATCAACTCTTCTCAAATCTGTAAAAAATCTATTTGACAACCATCCAAAAATTCATAGAAAAGACATTGATGCGGTTCTAGTATCGACTAATAGCAACACCAAATATCTATCCCCCATAATCTCTGAAATGGCTGGAATCCAGCCAAAAATAGCTCATTCGATAGAAAATCTCTGTAATTCAGGTACAAATTCCATTGTTTCAGCATATTCCTATATCGCATCGGGTCTTGCAGACATGGTTCTTGTCGCAGGAGCAGAAAGATATGATAGCCCTGGGCAAATATTAGAATGGGATAACTCCAGGGGAGAATTCAAGCATCCAATTTTTTGGGCATCAATTTTTACAAAATCATATAAAAGAAAATTTGGAATTTCAGATGAAGAGATTGCAATAGTATCTGTGAAAAATCACAAACAAGCTCAAAAAAATCCTAATGCATTAGATATGAAGCAATGTACAATTGAAGATGTAATGAATTCTAAAAAATTAACGGATGATCTTAGATTGCTAGATTGCTCAAGACCATGTACAGGTAGCGCATCAATTTTGCTTGCTTCAGAAAAAATTGTTTATTCAATTACTGATAAGCCAGTTTGGATAACAGGTATTGGCCAAAAAACTACCTCTGCAGGATTTACAAAAAACCTATCTTATGATTCAATGGAATCTACATCTGTAGCAGGAAATAATGCCCTAAAGATGGCAAATCACACAATAAACGAATTAGATGTTATTGAATTGCATGATGCGTTTACAGTTTGTGAACCAATGATTCTAGAATCATTAGGATATACTGAAAAGGGTAACGGAATTAAAATTGTAAAAGAACTACATGAAACAGATAATTTTAAAATTAATCCAAGAGGTGGATTAATTGGTTCTGGGCATCCACTTGGTGCAACAGGTGTTGCACAAACNNCACTTGGTGCAACAGGTGTTGCACAAACCATAGAAATCACTCAGCAATTACAATCAAATGCAAATAATCGACAGATAGACAATCCTAAAATTGGATTAGTTCATAACATGTCAGCTGCTGCAACATCTTCAACCGTACTAGTTCTTGAAAATTGAATTTTGAAGATGAACTATCTAAAGGGAGATTTTCAATTCCTCAATGCACTGTATGCAAAAAAATTGTTTGGCCCCCTTCAGAATTTTGTAATTATTGTTTTGGCAAAGTTTCTTTGAAAAACAATAATTTTCAAGGTAAAATAATTGAATTTTCAAAACAAAATGATGACTATTTCTGTGTTGTAGAATTCGAAGAAACGATTAGAATTCTGGCAAAAATTAAAAGCATTCCTAAGATAGGTCAAATAGTTAAAATTTCAAAGTGTGGGATTAATAACGGAAATTATTTTTTTCATGTTAATTGAATCTAGTATAGATGTAGGGAGTTTCAACTGCTTGATCAAAAGTCCAAATAGTTGGCAATGATATAGTATCAAGTATTCTCAAATTGTGTTTTTCAATTAAGGAACTCCATCCACCATTTTTCAGATTGCTTGATAACTTTCTTTTTGACTCGGTTCCTGCAAATACTAATCCAGTATTATGCTTTATTTGAGATATTGTGTTAATTTTTTCAATTATACTATTTGCAAGAATATCTCCACCCATTTGTGGTAAGCCTCCAATGAAAAATATTGGATGCTTAAGTTCTATT
>JABAOE010003146.1_pt1 | contig 12717 bp, 10 predicted proteins | sample 7062141 | NCBI WGS metagenome assembly JABAOE01 (sample SAMN14538627, study PRJNA623070) | marine sediment metagenome | biome: marine biome [ENVO:00000428]; feature: marine pelagic biome [ENVO:01000023]; material: deep marine sediment [ENVO:00002113] | place: India: Gulf of Khambhat ...
TAAAACAAAAGAACAGAGCAAGCTAAGCGTTCTCGAGCATATATTCCAACCTGAGCTATATCCTGAGCTTTATTCCGATTACTATCATAAGGTAAGAATCAACTACTACCCGCCAAGGGGAGATGCTAAAGAGGCATGGGATAATATTGATATATTCGGATGGCTGAATTATCCGATGCAGATTAAGGTTAATTTCCTATGCAGAGACAGTATCCTTGCAGCCCCTATTGTGCTTGATCTGGTTTTATTTCTTGACCTTGCAAACAGAGCAGGCTTGTACGGCATTCAGGAATGGCTGTCATTTTACTTTAAAAGCCCGATGCATGGTGAGGGTCTATATCCTGAGCATGACGTATTTATACAGCTTATGAAGCTAAAGAACACTCTCAGATACATACAGGGTGAAGAGCTTATTACCCATCTGGGCTTAGACTATTACGACTTTGCCTAATATTAGATAAAATTTATTTGTAGTTGTGAGGAAGAGTTTTGTCTCCGGCCGCAGAGGTTATGCCTGAGCGCTGATAGCAAGCCACTTGCGTGTTATATAAGGCTTCCCGTCTTGGTCCCTATTCCCATGTATCTCAATAGCCGGACCTACAGAATCTCTCATTGCGTTCACAGCGTCGTCAATAGGGTATCCTCTAAGGGCTCCTGCAGCATATTGCTGAAAAGCGCTAATAAATTCCCAGGCTTCCTTATGCATATCTACAGCAAACTCTTTTGCATCCACCAATTTGAAGCCCGCTTCTTTTACCAAGTTTTCATAGTATGAGCGCGGCAAGAATTTAGCAGCCTCGGTTTTGGTGTCGGTCCTTACACGCTTAACGCCATGCTCCTTTAGGTATTGGACTGCTGTTTTAACCTGCGTACGATAAAAAGGTAATGTTTCAGGAGGTCTTGCTTCTTCGTAAAAAGCGGTGTTAAAGAAAAACAGCCCTCCGGGCTTTAAAGCTTTTCTTATTCTTCTAACACAATCCAGCTGTTCATCAGCAGAGAGGTAATGAATACCGTTTCCCCAAACAGCAATATCGACACTTTCATCAGGGATGGTCATTTCCTGAATAGTAGAGTGCACTAGTTTTAACTTCTCTACAGTCTTATCTAACTTCGATTGAGCAAGCTTTAGCGCCTCTGAGGATTGATCAAGACACAGTACGGCAGCCTTTTTCCAGGCCTCAGGCAAATTATCGAATACCAGCTGAACCATCGTTCCTGCGCCAGTAGCTATATCCAGAATTCCCTCGAGCCCGTCAACACCTTTTTGCCTCATAATCTCGACCCAGCTATTTATACATTCGCTGTTTACCTGCCGGTACTCTTCAGTATCGGCAAAGGGCTCATAGTTGTAATCTTCTTCAAGTCTATGCGTATCTTGCATTAAAACCTCCAAATTCCTACCCTATACTAACTATTAGAGCATAGAATAGTGAGAAGCGGATTATAACATGACATTGGATAAAAATAAATGTTTGAGACCTTCATGTAAGTAATCACACCCCTCTCTTATTTCCCCAGATAATCTTATGCAGCTGGGGCAGCACTCTAATTCGTTCTAACTTATCATCAATAACTTTCTCGGTTAACCAAGCTATCTCTGAACCATGTGCCGGCTGAAATATTATATTAGCACGGATATTATACCTGTTTAATATGCCCCTGGCATATTGATAGTCATCTATATCTTGTATTACGAATTTGAGCTGGTCTTGAGAGCGAAGTTTTATGAATAGATCAAAGTCCATTTTGTCCTGCATATTCGAGCTCGGACACTTGCAGTCCATGCTTATAATGCAATTATCGGTCCATAGTATAGGAGGAGGCATTTTGTGTCCGCTCGTTTCAAGAACAATTGTGTAATCATGATCCAGCAGCCATGTTGCAAGCTCCTCAACCTCTTTGATTTGTATGAGCGGCTCTCCTCCTGTAATACAGATTCTCTTACAGCCGTGCTCCTGTACTTCACTAATTACCTCTTCAACACTCAAGTCTATAAAATCACGACCCTCAACCGCATACATAGTATCGCACCAGCTGCACCTGAGGTCGCATGCGAACAATCTCACAAAAACTGTCGGAAGACCTATTTCCAATCCTTCTCCTTGTAGGGAGAAGAATATTTCACTTATTTTCATTGCTCATAACCTGTAGGATCAAGAACTCCGGATTCAGCAAATGCTCTTTTCCTTTCCCTGCAGGAACTGCAGACCCCGCAGTGAAGCTCGCCCCCTCTGTAGCATGTCCAGGTATGCTCAAACGGCACCCCGAGCTCTGATCCCAGCCTGACTATCTCTGATTTGTCGACCTCAACAAAAGGAGCGTCTATCACTAAGTCCGGGTTGTCCGTAGCAAGTCTCTCCGATTCTTGGAATGCCAGGACAAACTCTTTTCTGCAGTCTGGATAGACCCCCCTGTCTGAGAAATGCGCTCCGAAAAACACATGGTCGGCACCTAGACTAGTAGCATATCCAATCGCAATAGACAGAAAGATTGCATTTCTATTGGGAACGATGGTTGATTTAAGTGTATCGTAATGCTCGGCGGTCTCCGGAACCTCTGGAACATCTATGCTCGGATCCGTAAGGGCTGAGCCCTGAAGTAGGGTGTTCATGGAGGAAATATCCACTACTTTATGCTCAACTCCCAAAACGCTGCTGATTTTCTCGGCGGATTTAATCTCTTTTAGGTGTCTTTGGCCGTAAATGAACGTAAGCGCATATACCTGGAAACCTTCACTGACCGCCTTGTAGAGCAGTGTTGAGCTGTCTACCCCGCCTGAGGCGATAATTACTGCCTTTGTTTTCATAACCTAAATTTTATATGCTCAAGCAAGTATGGACAAGGGAGCTGCTCATGTAGAGTGCGAAGACAGCGATCAATGAACCTTTTGTGTCTGGAGGGTATATTGCATTAGTATCTATTTAAATTATTATTATTGAGCAATTTTTGGCGTTAGTGCACACGGGTAATGCTAAGATGAGTAAAGAATCTGGGCGAGAAGAAAAACTATTTTCAGATTTCCCTCCTGTATCCGAGGAAGAATGGAAAGAACAGGTAGTTAAGGATCTAAGGGGGAAGGAATTTGAAAAGCTCATCTGGAAGACATATGAGAATCTGGATGTAAACCCTTTCTATACCGAGAAAGATCTAGAACCCATAGAATACCAGCTAAACTCTCTGCCGGCTGAATTTCCTTATATCAGAGGCACAAACGCAAATAACAACGACTGGAAAATCAATCAGGAAATTTTTGCCAAAAGTATAAAGGATGCAAATATGCTCGCCGCCAGCAGCATAGCAGGCGGGGCTGATTGTGTGACTTTCAATTGCTCAATTGAAGCTGATGGGTACTCCGGAATACCAATTCAAAATAAAGACGATATCTTGAATTTGCTTGTGGGTATTAATATTAAAGATATCCAAATCCATTTTAAATGTGCTAGGGCAGCAACTGCACTACTTGCTCTATATATTAATGAAGCCAAAAAGAGAGGAATTAACCTAGAAACCTTGCACGGCTCGGTTGATATCGACCCGCTGGGTGATTTGATACTGGAGGGCACTTTCTCAAAAGGCGAGCAAAATTCTTTTAATGAACTAAGGGAGCTGATCTCGTATCTTGATGATAATATGCCCAATTTCAAGTGCCTTAAACTGCACAGCTCCACCTTTCACAACTCAGGGGCATCTATTACCCAGGAGCTTGCTTTTACTTTAGCCCAAGGGGTTGAATATCTGGACCGGCTTACGGAAATGGATCTGAGTGTTGATCAGATTTGCGGAATGATGTCTTTTTCGTTCTCTGTCGGATCAAATTATTTTATGGAGATTGCCAAACTAAGGGCTGCCAGGGCGCTTTGGGCACAAATCATCGAGCAATACCCGGTCAAAGACGCTTCATCCAAAATGATGGATATAGAGGTAACGAATTCTTCATGGAATAAAACTATGTATGACCCTTATGTGAATATGCTAAGGGGCACTGTTGAGACAATGGCCGCCGCAATCGGCGGTGCTGGCACAATAACAGTCAGGCCCTTGGATGCGGAATTTGAAATTCCCGATGAGTTCTCTATCAGGATGGCGCGGAACACACAGCTCATGCTAAAACACGAATCTTATTTGGAGCGAATTTCTGACCCCTCTGCAGGTTCTTATTACATAGAGAACCTGACAAACTCCATTGCCAAAGAAGCGTTGAGACAGTTTCTAGAGATTGAATCGCAAGGGGGATACATACAAGCGCTAAAGTCGGGTTTCATTCAGAATCAAATAGAGGCAACTAGACAATCTAGAGATATTAATATAGCTACAAGGAAAGATATTTTTCTCGGAGTCAACCAATACCCGAATCTGCAAGAGACAATTTCCAATAAAATAAAGACCAAAAGAGTCCCAATTGCACCCGAGAGCTCGGGAAATAAAATCAGCACTGAAAACAAATTATCCATACGCTATGCAATTGATTATATTAAATCGGATGACGTATACGTTGGAGACCTGCTCATAGATAGCACTGGCGGCGAGGAGATTAAAATCTCTCCATTAAAGCCATACCGCGGGGCTCAAGAGTTTGAAGAACTGAGACTATTAACTGAAAAGCATTTTAGAGACACTAAAATGAGACCCAAGGTCTTCCTAATGACTATAGGAAACCCGTCAATGAGAACTGCAAGGGCTTCTTTTTCTGCCAATTTTTTCGGCTGTGCAGGATTTGAGATCATAGATAACATGGGATTCGATTCTCCGGAACAAGGTGTAAAAGCAGCTCTTGAGAACAAGGCAGACATTGTAGTGATCTGCAGCTCAGATGATGAATATCCAGAGTTTGCTCCTGAAATATGCAGTTTGTTGAATGACGGTAATAAAAATATAAAAGTTGTAGTAGCCGGCAATCCAAAAGGCCATATCAAAGAGCTTGAAGAAGCAGGGGTGGATGATTTCATTCACATACGCTCTAATGCATTGGACATTTTAAAGAAGTATCAGGAAATTTTGGGTGTCCTGAAAGAGGGAGGTGCCTAGCATTGAGACCGGACTTCTCCAACATTGAATTCTCTGAAATTGGGAAAAATGAGTCGGCGCACGAGCCTGCTAATTCTGCAAATGGATGGATGACTCCAGAGAATATAGAGATTAAGTCGCTGTATACAAAAGAAGACCTCTCGGATATGGAGCACTTAAACTATGCCGCCGGCATTGCCCCTTTTCTTAGAGGTCCCTACTCCACCATGTACGTGACCCGTCCCTGGACAATAAGACAGTATGCCGGGTTCTCAACCGCAGAGGAGTCAAATGCGTTTTACCGCAGAAACCTCCAGGCAGGTCAAAAAGGCCTGTCTGTCGCCTTTGATCTCCCCACGCACCGGGGTTACGACTCAGATCATGAGCGCGTAAGGGGTGATGTTGGGAAAGCCGGAGTAGCAATCGACTCCATTTTGGATATGAAAATTCTATTTGATCAGATACCTCTCGATGAGATTTCTGTTTCAATGACAATGAACGGAGCAGTGCTGCCTATAATGGCGTTCTATATTGTTGCTGCAGAAGAACAGGGCGTGGATCCAGAGCAACTAAGCGGCACCATCCAAAACGATATATTAAAAGAGTTCATGGTCCGAAACACATATATTTATCCCCCAGAGCCGTCGATGCGGATAATTGCAGATATTTTTAAATACGCCTCAGAGAAGATGCCGAAATTCAACTCAATAAGCGTAAGCGGCTATCACATGGAGGAAGCCGGGGCTTCCTCAGATATTGAGCTTGCCTACACGCTTGCGGACGGTCTCGAATATATACGTGCAGGAATTGAAGCCGGAATGGACATAGATGACTTTGCCCCCCGCATCTCATTTTTCTGGGGAATCGGAATGAACCACTTTATGGAAATAGCAAAGATGAGAGCAGCCCGCATGCTTTGGGCCAAGCTTGTGAAGCAGTTTAACCCTAAAAACCCTAAGTCCCTGGCACTAAGAACCCATTGCCAGACATCCGGATGGAGTCTCACTGAGCAAGACCCGTTTAATAATGCCGTAAGGACCTGTGTCGAGGCTCTCGCTGCAGCGCTGGGGGGAACCCAGTCCCTGCACACAAACGCACTCGATGAAGCAATCGCTCTTCCTACCGATTTCTCTGCCCGTATTGCAAGAAACACCCAGATTTACCTGCAGGAGGAAACAAATATCTGCAAATCCGTTGACCCATGGGCGGGGTCTTATTATGTTGAGTATCTCACGGACCGAATTGCACACAGGGCATGGGAGCTAATCTGCGAGATCGAAGAGCTTGGCGGTATGGCTAAAGCGATAGACACCGGAATACCTAAAATGAGAATTGAAGAGGCAGCAGCCAAAAAACAGGCGAGAATTGATTCCGGACAAGACATAATTGTGGGTGTAAACAAGTACCAGGTAGAAGATGAAGAGCAAATAGACATACTAGAGGTAGACAATACAGCAGTGATGCGCTCACAGCTTGAGCGGATTAGTGAGTTAAAAGAATCTAGAGACAATAAAGCTGTATCAGAGGCGCTTTCGGCAATCACTAAATGTGCTGAGACCGGAGAAGGCAACCTGCTTGAGCTTGCTGTAGATGCTGCCAGAAAAAGAGCTACACTCGGCGAGATTTCAGATGCATGTGAGAAGGTATTTGGCAGGTATAAGGCTGTAATTCGTTCAATTTCGGGTGTATATTCTTCTGAAATGTCAGAGGATAAAGATTTTGTCCGTGCAAGAGAGCTTGCGGACCAATTTGCAGCGCTTGAAGGTAGGCGTCCTAGAATCATGGTTGCAAAAATGGGCCAGGACGGTCACGACAGAGGGGCTAAAGTGATCGCAACCAGTTTTGCCGATTTAGGGTTTGATGTGGATATCGGCCCCCTTTTCCAGACACCCAAAGAGGCTGCAAAACAGGCTATAGAAAACGATGTCCATATAATCGGCATCTCGAGCCTAGCTGCGGGCCATAAGACCTTGGTTCCTGATTTATTAGCTGAACTTAAAGACGCTGACCGCGAAGACATTTTGGTTGTAGTGGGAGGAGTAATTCCTAAACAGGATTATGACTTTTTATACGACTCGGGCGTTAATGCTATATTCGGACCCGGCACCGTTATATCACAGGCCGCACAGAATATACTTGAGAAATTAATCAGCAATATAAAACAAACCGACTAAAGCTTGATGAGCAAAACTAATAGGAAAAAAGAATTAACGTTTAAAGAGTATACCGATGGAATACTTAGCGGAGACCGCTCTGTTCTAAGCCAGGCGATTACTCTTGTTGAAAGCACTCTTCCAAAGCACAACGAGCTTGCTCAAAAACTTATCAACCACTGTCTGCCGCATACCGGCAACTCCATAAGGATTGGAATAACCGGAATACCCGGAGTGGGGAAAAGTACTTTTATAGAAACTTTCGGGCTCTACTTAACCCAAGAGGAACAAAGATCGGTCGCTGTCCTAGCTGTAGACCCTACAAGTGAGCGCTCAAAGGGGAGCATTATGGGTGACAAGGTAAGAATGGAGAAGCTGTCGCTTGATCCGAACGCATTTATAAGGCCCTCGCCCACCGGCGGCTCGCTCGGAGGGGTTGCCAAGAGCACACGTGAAGCAGTAATTCTGTGTGAGGCCGCAGGGTTCAATACAATAATCATCGAAACTGTGGGAGTGGGTCAGTCTGAGATTGCTGTGGAATCCATGGTAGATTTTTTTCTGCTTCTACTTCTTGCGGGGGCCGGGGATGAGATTCAGGGCATGAAACGGGGAATAATGGAGATGGCCGACACTGTCGCGATTACAAAAGCAGACGGGGAGAACACATCGCGTGCGGAGCTTGCAAAAAAAGAGTTTGAAAACGCTATGGCATTGTTCCCGCCCAAAGAAGGAGGTTGGAAACCTGAGGTTACCACCTGCTCTTCAATTGAGAATCGAGGCATTAAAGAAATATGGGACACAGTTCTCAGGCACCACGGGCTTATTGTAGAAAATGGGGTATTGGAGAAAAAAAGGCGCGAGCAGGCAAAAAAATGGATGCATGAATCAATTCTTTACGGGCTTGAGAAGAGTTTTTATTCCGAAAAAGAAATAACCGAGATTATTTCCGAGCTCGAGAAAGAGGTTATACAGGGAGAAAAAAGCCCCTTCACTGCTGCACAAGAACTCTTAGAGAAATACTTCAAGAATTTCACCAAATAAAAAACTATCTGGACATTCTCTCACAAAACTGAAAAAATAGGGGTTATATGGAAAAAGCTCCAAAGTACGAAATTGATTTTATAGAACCTGCTGATCTGGATGAGATAGTATCCATAGAGAACGCAAGTTTTCCCTCCCCGTGGCCCAGGAGGATTTTTGAAAGGGAAATTCAGGCTAAGAATTCCTATAAACGGGTTATTCGGTTCTCTGGGAGTGTCGTTGGATATATGGTCACCTGGACAATATACGATGAAGTTCATATTCTGAACATTGCGGTGCATCCGGATTTTAGGAAAATAGGACTTGGAGAAATGCTGCTCAGGGACTGTTTAAATTTTGCTCGGAAGCAGGCATTAAAGCTTGCGATTCTAGAGGTTAGAGTATCAAATATCAGCGCAATCAAACTTTACGAAAAGATTGGATTTAAAACCCTAAGAATACGAAAGAAGTATTACTCTGACACGGGTGAAGACGCATACGTTATGATGTATGAGCTCGAATCGGACTTAGGAACACAATAGATTCTCTTTAGCTTTTTCTCTCTACTATATACTCAGCAAGAGAGTTGAGTGAGTTTTTATAAACACTTCCGGGAAGTGACTCAATTGAGCTGTTAGCCATTTCAACGTATTTCTCAGCCATATCATTTGTTTTTTTAACACCATTATATTTCTGGACGATATCCCTGACAAAACTAAGCTCATCCTCATTAAACTCTTGCTCACTTACAAGTATCTCATTTATTGTTGACTGTTCCTTTGGAGAAGCACTCTCAATAGAATAATAAAGAGGAAGGGTCATCTTGCCTTCTACTAAGTCCTGGCCGACACCTTTACCGAATTCATCTTCAGTGGAAGAATAATCGAGCGCATCATCTGTAAGCTGGAATGCAACGCCAATATTAAACCCGTATTCTCCCAAAGAACTTTTGAGTTCATCATTAACACCTGCCAAAATGGCACCCACAGTACCGCAGCTCTCTAGAAGCGAGGCAGTTTTGTTCTCGATGATGCCAAAACATATCTCCTCCGTCATCTCTACCATACTGTTAGAGCTCATGACCTCTAGCACCTGTCCCTCTGCAAGCTTTGCTGCTGCATCGGTAACGGCTTTAATGAGCTCCAGATCTCCGCATGCCTGTATCAAGCCTAGCGCCCTTGCCAGCATAAAATCACCTACGAGCACTGTCGGTTTATTGCCCCAGACTATATTTGATGAGGGCATGCCGCGCCTGAGTGCGGCTTCATCTACAACATCGTCATGCAATAGGGTGGCTGTGTGTATTAACTCAAGAGCAGAGGCAGCAAATATCCTCTCCTTGCCGCTGGTGCGGCCGCATGCGCCGCATGCAAGAAGAAGCACTGCTGGACGCAGTCTCTTTCCGCCGCTTCCAAGCAGGTATTTTGAGATCTCATACACCAGAGGTATAGGAGACTGTATATTAGTCTCAAGCTCCTGCTCAATTTGCTCAAGATCTGTGCTAACGACAGATAAAATATCAGAGAAATCCATGGCGGCTTTAAAGTTATCTGAACACCAGATATAAGTCAAAAAAAGCTGTATTTATCGAATTTTAGCTTGGTAAATACTAGAAATTTGTCAAAAGAGTTTCCCGTTTTCTTCGTCTGTTTCGTCTATATCGGATTCTGATTCTTCGGGCGTAGGCAGCTCTAGGGTTTTAATAGTTCCAATGGAATTCCCTGCAATCCCCTTAATCGAGCCGTACATCAGGTTAAGGTTATTGAGAACCTTATGGTTTTGTTTCTCCCTTTTTTTCCATATCCCCTCCATCGCCCTCTTCTCCGAGTCCAGATCGTTCTGCATATCGATAAAAGCATCAGCAATATCTTTTATGTGATTCTTAAACTCCTCGCTTGTAAGGTAGTCATACATCAGGCTCATTTTATCGCCTTTGTTATCCTGTGATACAAGCGCGTCGCTTACTCTTATAATGGATTCTCTTAGAACGTGCGAGAGGCTTTTAAATTCCCTTAGGCTGCATATCCAGATACCGTCGATCTGTCCCATAACATCCATACCGCTTGGCATTGTCTCGGTAACTAATACACCAATCGATGCTTGTTTTGCCCGCATATCTTGTTTTAACTTCTCTATCCAGTTGTTTTGAAAGTTCTTTGCCCTTTTGCTCTCATAATAAATTGAACCGCAGTTTTGATTGTATTCTGTGTTAACTGTCTGGAGACAGTCGGCGCCTTTTTTCCCCTTCTTAACCTCTTCAATCGTATCAAGCGGGAAAGTGCTTTTTAGAAAATCCTCAATCGCAAGCTCTTGCACCTCACCCTGGAGCTGCTGTGATCCCTGCTCCGCCTTGCGCTGCGCTTCTACCAATTTCTCGTTCAGCTGGCTAATTATTTTTTCTTTCTCAGAGATTTTAAGCTCATTCTTCTCTTGCTCTAACTTCTGAATTCTCTCTTTCTCTAAGGCAAGCTGTTCACTAAGTTTTTGCTGTGCTTCTGCTTCAAGCTTGTCTTTGATCTCATCCTTTTCCCTTTTTAATATCTCAATCTCAGCCTTAGTTTTATTTAGGTCTTTAAGCTGTTCTGATTTCTCATCTAAACTCTGTTTTAACAGCTTTAATTGCTCAGACTGCTCAGATTCGATGTCTTTCTTAAGTTTTTCTGCAAGAATTTGTTTTTCAGCCTCTAGTTTTTGGCTGACAGTATCCTGAATAGTTTTTTGTAGATCTTCCCTTTCTTTCTCTAACTTTAATTGTTGCTCCTCTAGTTTTTTTGTTTCCTCTAAATGCTTGTTTTTGTATTCCTGCTTTATTGTCTCTTCTATTTGCTGATGAAGAATTCTGTCCACTTCAATCTCAGAATCACACTCTGGACAGGTTATTTTGATCTCTCTGGTTTCCATTTATATAACCCTCCGCTCAAAATCGGGTATCTTGTAAAAAACTCATATTATATTCTAGTCTAGCATGATAAGATTATCCAATATAGCTAAGATAAGTTACATACAACATTAATAATGAACTGGATTGATCTGTCGGTCTATATAATCATATTTCTCTTTCTATTAATAGGTCTCTCAAGAGGTTTTTTGAGGCAATTGTTTTCTGTTTTAGCAATAATCGGAGGGATTATTGTCGCAGTTATATTCTATGATGTCTTCGCCATGATGTTCATTAGAGACAACCTTGTCAATAATGAATCGATAGCAAATGTCGGGGCATTCTTAATAGTTGGCTTCATATCATACCTTATTATTCAATTCTTGGGCTGGATTACAACAAAGCTGATGGGCAGCATTCAGCTTGGCTGGCTCAACAGACTGGCCGGTGCCGCAGTGGGGGTTGTAATTGGAATAATTGCATCCTTTCTATTTGTATCAACAGCAACTTTCTTTGTATCCGAAGACTCTCCGACGGTTGCCGAATCAACAACTATCCCATACCTAAACTCAACCTATGAGAAGATAAAAAACAGCATGCCCGAGGATCTAAAAGCAAGCCTGATCAACTCAAGAGAGTTAATCCGCAAAGAAGGCCTCGAGGCTGCAATGAGAATAAAAGATTCAGACAAGATCAAAGAGATTCTAGATAATGAGCAGCAGTAGCCAAATCCGCCCTATCCGGGAAATAGACAATAGAAATTTTCATTAGGCTTAGAATTTCGGTAATATAGTCAATATGATCGGCGTACAAACCCTAGATGAATTTATAATACGAAGACAAACTGATTTCCCTTATGCTACCGGAGAGCTAACGAGGCTTCTTCGTAACATTGCACTTGCATCAAAAATAGTAAACAGAGAAGTAAACAAGGCTGGTCTTGTGGATGTTCTAGGCAGCACCGGATACACAAATGTTCAGGGTGAAGAGGTAAAAAAACTCGATCTGCTTGCCAATAGGACGTTCATAGCCTCTCTTGAGCTTGGCGGTCAGTGCTGCGGGGTTGCGTCAGAGGAAAACGATGAATTTATAGCCTTTGAAAACTCCTCGTCTCGTGAAGGGAAATATGTTGTGGCAATAGATCCTCTGGACGGATCATCTAATATCGACGTTAATGTATCGGTTGGAACTATCTTTTCTATCTATAGAAGAGTCTCTCCCATAGGAGAGCCGTGTGTGGTCCAGGACTTCTTGCAAAAGGGTGCCCAGCAGGCAGCAGCAGGATATGTTATTTACGGATCATCCACCATGCTGGTTTATACAACCGGTCACGGTGTAAACGGCTTTACTCTTGATCCTGCAATCGGAGAGTTCTGTTTGTCACATTCCGATTTAACAATACCTGAGAACGGCAAAACATATTCTGTGAACACAGGGAACTTCTACAGCTTCCCCGATGGTGTGAAAAACTACATCAAATACTGTAAGGAATTAGGTAAGAACACCGGCTCCCCATACTCTGCAAGGTATATTGGTTCCATGGTTGCGGATATACACAGAAACTTGATTACCGGCGGAATATATATTTACCCATCTCTTGAGGACCATCCTCATGGCAAGCTGAGACTTGTATATGAGTGCAACCCTTTGGCTTTTATAGTA
>JABAOE010009560.1_pt3 | contig 12716 bp, 13 predicted proteins | sample 7062141 | NCBI WGS metagenome assembly JABAOE01 (sample SAMN14538627, study PRJNA623070) | marine sediment metagenome | biome: marine biome [ENVO:00000428]; feature: marine pelagic biome [ENVO:01000023]; material: deep marine sediment [ENVO:00002113] | place: India: Gulf of Khambhat ...
ACAACCGAGTCGCGAGAACCGAAAAATGCATTTTATTACCTGAATAAGTTTGTAAAGGAAAACGAGATGACAAAAAACGCAACTCCAATTAATATTGTTGCCGGGGGGATTCCACTGATCCGTCCCCTGAAGCGAACAGTAAAAGATAATGTTCTTTTGGTGGGGGATGCGGCACGTCAAATCTATTCACTTGCAGGGGCGGGAATAGGATACTCAATACTCTGCGGAGGTATTGCAGGAAATATTGCGGGAGATGCTATTTCAGAAGGGACCGCAACCGAAGATCGACTGATGGAATACGACAGCGAGTGGAGAAGCCGCTTTGGGAAGGAATTGGAATTGGCCTTCCAGGTGAAGGAAATCGTTATTGAATTTACCGATGAAGAACTGGATAAACTTGCGAAAGTAATTTTAGACATAGGGATGGACAATCTAACGAAAATGAATATGACAAAGGCCATAGCAAAGATATTAATTAAGTTTAAACCAAGTCTCGTTACCAAGTTGGGTAAAATGTTGTATACATAAATGGACGTATTTTACATGTTTATGAGATGACATATGGAAAAGCCTAGAATCGACCAAGAAACCTGCATAACCTGTCGGGCCTGTGTGGGCATATGTCCAGTTGAAGCTCTAAAGCAGTTCCGCCGCGAAATAGTTGTGGATTATGATGCATGTACTGGTTGCAAGATATGCGGCAAGTTCTGTTCTGCTGGCGCAATTACCTTCGGGTCCTTTGATGGTGCACCTGTTCCTGAGAAAAAAGCAATTAAAACGCCTTCCCATCTTGACAAGAGCTTTGATATAGTGATAGTGGGCGGCGGAATTGCCGGTCTTTCAACCGCAATCGGCGCTCTACAGTCGAAACAGAACCTTGACATTTTGGTGATTGAGAGGAAGCGGGTGATAGGGGAGGATTCGAACTCAAGCGCAGGAACATGGCACTTTACACTCGACATGCTCCCGCTGACTGATTCAGAGAAAGATGAGATTATTCTACAAAAGTTCACGAAACTCGGGCTAGCAAATGAGCATGACGATGTTGTTATCGATAATAATGGATACTATCTTGGAGCAATAGATCTTCAGCGGCTTCTTGTGATCTTGTTTCGCAAGGTGCAGAAGCTTGGGGGCCAAATAGAGGTTAACTCTTTTGTCGAGTCTGTGGAGAGATTTGATGGTGGATTTGAAATAGGGGTTGTCTCAAAGGGTGAGGTCTACAAAATATCGTCGAAATTAATTGTCGATGCAACAGGTGTGGATTCGACTGTCTCCCGTAGACTTGGGATGCACAAGAGCTGGGGCGTTGAAGAGATTGGTGTGGGCGCTGAATATGAGATGTCTTGGCATGGGGATTCACAAACAGCATGGCTTATTCCACTTGGCTATAGAAATCTGGGTTATGCATGGGTTTTTCCGATAGGAAATAATCTTGCAAGGGTTGGTGTCGCGGGCCCCCTGCAGACCCTTAAAAAACATAAGATGAACATTCAGGAGGAGTTGGACAAGTTTCTCAAGTACTGTGCGATTGTTAAAGAAAATATAGGCGAGGATTATTCGATACTTGCCTTTAAGTCCGGGGCATATCCGGTTCTCGAGATGTCTGAAGATATTACAAGAGATCAAGCACTGCGGGTGGGCGATTCCGCATCCCAGGCAAACCCGCTTTTAGGAGAGGGAATATATTACTGTATCAATTACGGTCTTAAAGCTGGAGAGGCCCTTGCAAAATCAAATTCCGGAAGCGAAGAGGATCTGGAGCCATACAAAGCGTTTGTGTTAAAGAATAAGGAAAAGTTCGAGACTGATAAACTCGGATTCGGAATGGACACAGACAAAGTGATTGAAAATCTGCAGAAAAACCTGGATAAGCTCTCGGAGCGGGAGCGGCAGGTGCTTTTGGAATTTCTCATGCCCGTTGAGCAGGATTGGAAGACACGTATAAGGCTTTCAAAAAAGTTGCTCGGAACAAAAGAAACTCTAAAGCTGTTTGGATCAGAGATAAAAAAACGGCTCTGACTTTCCCCCAAAACCCTTATTAGCAATCGAGGCGATTTAGCATTATGATCATTCTTAAGCTGGGCGGGAGCGTTGTTACCGATAAATCGGTTCCCTTCTCTGTTCGTGAGGAGGTAGTGAGGCGGCTTGCCCTGGAGATTAAGGAGACGGGCCTTGAGGTGGTTGTGGTTCATGGCGGCGGGTCCTTCGGCCATCCTGTGGCATCTGAATATGGTCTGCAGAATGGCCTTTCTGATAAGGATCAGCTAATTGGTGTTGCGAAGACCAGACTAGCAATGGCGGATTTGAACAGACAGATTGTTGACATCTTTGTGTCATCCTATCTTCCTGCTGTTTCGATTCAGACATCTGCCGTATTTGAATGCGATAACAAACGAATATCAACTTCCTGCACTGACATGGTCAAAGATTTTCTGAAACTAGGAATTGTTCCAGTCCTATACGGCGATGTTGTTATTGACAAGACACTTGGTGTGTGCATTCTTTCTGGGGATCAGATTGTTACCTATCTTGCGAGAGACATGGGGGCAGAAAAGGTTGTGCTCGCGACAAATGTGGATGGCGTGTTGAATCGAGAGGGGCAGGTGATTGAAAAGATTAATTCCGAAAATGCAAGTGCCCTTAGGTTCACAGATTCGTCTGAGGTTGATGTCACGGGCGGGATGAAGGGAAAGGTTGAGGAACTTTTGAAGCTAACGGATGAGGGTGTTTCTGCAATAGTTGTAAATGCGCTTAAAGCAGAGAACGTGAAGAATGCTTTATTAGGCAAGAGTGTAAAGGGTACTGTGTTTGAGGCGTAGTATGATTGAGGACAGAAAGCTTGATCACATAGCAATTTCTCTCAAGGAGCAAGTGGAGAGCAAGGTTTCAAGCGGATTTGATGACATCACCCCGGTTCATCGGAGTCTTCCTGAGGCCAACTTAGACGAGATCGATCTTTCAACAATTTTTTTTGGAAAGACCCTTAGTGCGCCGATTGTTATTGCCGGGATGACGGGCGGCCATGAGAAGGCAAAGAGAATTAATGAAAACCTTGCAGTCGCTGCCCAGGAGCTGGGTGTTGCAATGGGTGTGGGTAGTCAGAGGGCGGGTCTTGAGAATCCCGACCTTTCTGAGACTTATTCGATTGCGAGGGAGGTTGCGCCTGAGGCATTTTTGATCGGGAATCTGGGCGCTGTACAGTTTGCTATTGATTATACAATCGAGCATGCCAACTCGGCGGTTGACATGATAAAGGCAGACGCCCTGGCAGTACATTTGAACCCGCTTCAAGAGGCGGTTCAGACTGAGGGTGACAGGGACTTTCGAGGGTGTGTCGATGCAATCTCTGATCTTAAAGGGCTCAAAGTGCCGATTATCGGTAAAGAAACCGGTGCAGGGGTGTCTCGTGAGGACGCTGTGCTTTTGGAAGAGGCAGGTGTCGCCGGATTGGATGTGGGCGGCCTCGGTGGAACATCTTTTTCAGCTGTTGAATCTTATCGGGAAGGGGTTGATCGCGCACTTGCAGAGCGTTTCTGGGACTGGGGAATACCCACGGCATTATCTACTATCGAAGTCCTTGAAAATACAAAGCTTTCAGTCATTTCAACTGGCGGTGTAAGGAGCGGGGTTGATATCGCTAAAGCACTTGCACTTGGCGCTTCTTCTGGAGGGATGGCCCTTCCATTTCTAAAAGAAGCTATGAAAAGTGCAGACGCTGTAAAAGACGCGATAAACCGGGTTATTGAAGAGCTGAAGATCGCCATGTTTCTCATGGGTGCAGAGGATGTGCAGGGGCTCAGGGAGTGTGACCTCGTAATCACCGGGAAGACAAGGGAGTGGCTTCAGGCAAGAAATATTGATTACAAAAAATATGCCAACAGGAAGATTTATAAATGATAGTTCCACTTGAGTGGATTTGAGGGGTGTGGGAAAAATAATTTTACGGAGTTGAATAATTATGGAAATAATCGCTATAGGCGGATATAATGAATTTGGAAGAAACATGACCGAGGTCAAGGTCGGTGATGAATCAATCATAATCGACATGGGAATAAAGCTTGACCGCGTGCTCATCCACGAGGACACGGACCTTTCATCAATGGATTCAGCGGAGCTTGTGAAGCGGGGGATATTCCCTGACGACCGGTTTGTGAAGGGGAATGTGAAGGCAATCGTGATATCTCACGGTCACTTGGACCATCTTGGGGCTGTTACAAAGCTTGCTGACAAATACAATGTGCCGATCTATGGGACACCTTATACGGTGGAACTTATTAAATCGGAAAAAAGATATAACCGGGGATTCAGGGGCGGGGAGCGGGTGAAAGCTGTTCATCAAGGCGAGATTATCGAGGTATCAAAAAACATCAGAATCGAGCTTGTTCATGTTACACACAGCATCCTTCAAGCAAGCTTTGTAGTGGTGCACACACCGGACGGGGTCCTGGTCTATGCAAACGATTTCAAATTCGATGACAACCCAGGACTCGGCGACGTAACCGATTATAATCGGCTTATGGAGCTTGGGCAGGAAGGTGTGAAATGCCTTATTATTGAGAGCACACGGGTGATGGAGGAGGAGCGCACGCCCTCTGAAGAGATAGCTAAAAAGCTGCTTGATAACACCATCTCCCGCTGTGACGAAGATGCAGGGCTGATTGTGACAACATTTTCATCCCATCTGCCTCGGATAAAAAGCATCCTCGACACTGCGCAGCTCGTGGGGCGCACACCTGTTCTCTTGGGGCGGAGCATGGCAAAGTACTCAGGAATAGGCGAGAAACTGGGCCTGATCAAGCTTCCCAAGACTACAAGTGTCTATGGAAGCCCAAAAGCTGTCAGAGGTGTTCTAAAAAACATCGACAGTGAGGGCAGGGAAAACTATCTCATCATCGCAACAGGCCATCAAGGGGAGCAAGACGCAATTCTTTCACGCATATCGAACCGTGATTTTGACTATCAAGTTCGAAAAGAGGACCAGATAGCTTTCTCAGCAAACGTGATTCCCAACCCGATGAACGTGGCCAATAGATATGTGCTCGAAACAAAGCTTCGCATTCAGGGCGCGCGGATGATCAAAGGGCTTCACGTATCGGGGCACGCTGCTAGAGAGGACCACAGGTATTTACTTCGGGTTTTGAATCCCGAAAACATCATCCCCTGCCACGGCGACCTCTTGATGCTCTCGTCATATACAGAGCTTGCCGAGTCCTTGGGCTACGAGTTGAATAAAGATATCTTTCTGATCCGAAACGGGCAGAAGGTTGAGATTCAGTAGAACAGCTTTGAGGAGTAAGATATTTAAATGCGAAGCGTTTGAGGAGTTGTTGTATGGTTGCTGCGGTTTGCATGATAAACGTGGAGCTCGGAAAGGAGATAACTGTTCGAAGAGAACTTTCTATGTTCGAAGGCGTAAAGGAGCTTCTTCACCTATTCGGCGAGTATGATTTTCTCGTTATAATCAAAGCAGGCGATCTCAGGCAGGTCAACTACATCGTTGACAAGATCCGTGAAATCGAAGGTGTGTCAGCCACAAAGACCATCATCGGCGCAGAAGGTGAAGAGTAAGCCGCCAATACTTAATTTCTTTTTCTACTTTATCCTTAGCTCATCGCCTGTGACGTCAAATTCCGGACGTTTCCGCTCATGTATCGTGTCTTTTGTCTTTTCAAAAAGAGCGTGGGAAACAATGGGAAGCGCGACGGTTGCATCCACAAAGACCTGGACTTTTTTAGCGTTGGTTGAAATCTTGCCCCAGGAAACGGCCTCATCAAAGGTGCATCCCGAAAGCCCTCCAAACTGAGGAGAATCCGTGGTGTATTGGATAGCATACTCGTGCCCCATGCTCTTCCTTCCGAAGAGTGATGCAACTATCTCAGTCTGCTGTATGAAGTTCTTCGGAACACCACCCCCCACATAGATGACGCCTGTCTTCTTCGACGCCTCCACAATAGATGTAATCTCGTTTATGTCTTTAATATGGTCTACATTTATGTGATGGCCCTTTCTACTAGCAATAGCAAGGCCGATTCCGATGCTACTATCCGAAAGAGAGGGAGCAAAGATTGGTACGCCCGCCCTATAGGCAGATACAAGTATCGAATCCTCTGATCCGCCTGAGGCTTTAACGCTCTTCCCAAGCTGGTAGACGAATTCACGCGATGAATACCTTATGTCAGTATCAAGCTCCTTTGCGAAATCAGCGATCAAATTGTCAAGGGCTCGGAACTCCGCTTCCGAGGCAAGCACGTCATGAATCCTGTCGATTTGATGGGAGTAGAGCTGGGAGTCGTTCATGTGCTCAGTCCCCAGATAGTGATATTTACCAAGCGCTTCATGGGCGTCGTGAAAGAGATTGGCGCCCGTTGCCACAAGACAGTCAATCATTCTATTTTCAATCATAAACGCGATGATCCTTCGCATACCGGCCGGAACCATGGCACCGGAAAGCCCGAGAAAGATTGAAAGTTTCTCTTCACCAAGCATCTCCTTCCAAACCTCAACAGACGTACCCAGGTTTCGACCTTGAAAACCGATGTCTTGCATCGCATCCACAAGCCCGCTGATAGACTTATCATCCACTCCTATCGGCCGAGTCGGATGATCAAAAAACCCGTGGTCCACCAATACAACCCCCGCTAGGGAACCAAAACCGCTGCTGCAATAACAGTAGTCCACTTCCCGTCTTTTCGTACTACAGCAGACTTCGTAATATGCCGCGTTTTAACGATTTTTCCTGAAAGCTGCCAGATCTCCTTTTTTTCATCGTAATGAACATCTTCATCAAACTCGATTCCCAATGTGCTGGCAAGCATGCTGGCGGCAAGATCCTCAGAATAAACACCGGCCACATCATCAGTCTCACCAAAGCTATGATGCTCACTCAAATAGCCATATTGGCTGCGATCCTTTGGAATAGCTACTCCAATAGATGCTGCAATAAGCCTGTTACGCTCATTGCTTGAATTCTGAGACAGGACGCAGTAGACAATTTCACCCGGTGAAAGATTCTTCAATCCTTCGGGTTTCGAAACGATACTGCAATTTGGAGGCAGAATGCTTGACACAGTTACAATATTGAATTTCTCAATCCCCGCGCTCCTAAGGGCCAGCTCAAAGCTCTGAAGCTTTTCTTTGTGCACGCCAACTCCGGATGTAAGAAATATCTTCGACGGAATCATTTAATTCACTCTCTTTTTTTCTTACCACATTGACATCGAATTTAAAGTTTTGCGTGCCCCCCTCCACATCAAATGATACCGTGGTTTAAGAAAAGTTTTAAATAGAAACCCGAAACAAGCCATCATACAATGGGCCCGTGGCGCAGCCTGGTAGCGCGTTCGGCTGATAACCGGAAGGTCAAGGGTTCGAAGCCCTTCGGGCCCATTTGTCACCCTCCTTTAAACTTCGCATCTACAATGCTCGTTTGCAGTCGCTCGACACCGAAATAAAAAGAAGAATCTGGAGCAAAAGAAACCTAAATTTGCCTTCGACAAATTCTCCTTCGAATATTCTCATTCGCAGTCACTCGACACCGAAAAAGTAAAAAGGTCTTGCGAAATCCAAAAAACCCGAAATTTGCTCTCACAAATTTCTCCAACGATATCAAACATAAATTCCGCTCGACACAGATAAAATATCCAATCGAGTTTGTTCGATTGCGTCAATACTTTTTTCGACCACATTTTTTCCCTAAATTTATATCTCCATTCTACCCTTTGGAAGAATGGAGCGGGGGTAGACCGCTAGGGGGCAGAGCCCCCTGCGGAGGGAAATATTTTTAATAGTTAACTGCGCTGTGTTCATTCCATGGCGAAGAAGAAGTGGAAGAAGAAGGAGCGTCTTGAGAAAAAGGAGGCAGATTTAGGGCGAGAGGAAAAAGGCTCAAGTAAGGTAGTGCCCATTGTAGCTCTGCTCATCATAATTGTAGCAGGATATTATCTCTTCGGCCCCCCGTCTTCACCTGCTCAAACGCCCTCACCCACTAAGGCAATTGAAGGGAATTACGTCCAGTTTCCCGATAAAGCCAACACTCATGTTTCAGGCAAGGTAACATTAACTGAGTTTTTCGACTTCTACTGCTCCCACTGCTACAGTTTTCACACAGACACCTGGCCCGCCTTAAAGAAAAAGTATGGAGATAAGATCGAGCTTGCGGATCTTGGCTACCCCCTTCGGGAGTCATCCATTCTCCCGCTTGAGGCATATGAGATTGCGAAGGATTTCGGGAAGGGTGAGGAGCTGAAGGATGCAATGTTTTCTGCAATCCATGAAGATGAAAGAGACATCTCAAACGTTGAAGCACTCTCCAGTCTCGCAGAAGGCGTGGGCCTTGACAGGGTGATATTTGCATCAGCGCTAGAATCGCGTTCCAAATCCAAGGTTGTGGATGATAACAGGAGGCTTGGTAACAGTTACAAGCTCACTGGCACACCCACAATAATCATCGACGGCAACATCAAAGCTTCAGGCACATCATATGCCAACCTCCAGACAATAATCGACAGCATCCTTGAAGGAGAATAAACTCTATTCTTTTTTCAAGAGCAGATATACTGTGATTCCTGCTAAGACCAGGCCCACAATCCCTAATTGGAGAAAAACCCTGTTGAGCTCCCTGCTTTCTAGATCTGTAAAATAACCCTGGGAGAAAAGATAGATAATCCCTGCAATAGCTAGGAAATCCATCAACAGATCTGCTAGCAGAATAAGGCTTCCTCGCTCCATTATCCAAATTTATCCTTGATATATTAAAAAGGTTTATATCTGGCAATATCAGAAAAGAGGGTCAATATGCGACTTGTCATGAAGTTCGGGGGCACATCCCTTGGTGATGCTAAACGGATCTCAGATGTTTGCAAGATTATTGCCGGGAGAAAGGACGACGAGATCGTGGTCGTTGTCTCTGCTATTGCGGGCGTTACAGACATGCTTGTTAGCACGGCGCGAAAGATATCAGAAGGCGGGATGTCTGAAAGTGATATAAAGGTCTTCATAGGCGAGCTTTTTGAGCGTCATAGGCTCATTGCACAAAAGGTGCTTTCCGAAAAGGACCTGGAGCTCGTTTTAATAGAGCTTGAAAGATTCTCGGCTGAACTGGAGAAGATACTTATCGGTATTTTGTATGTTGGCGAGCTTACATCGCGCTCATATGCATACATAGTCTCATTCGGAGAGCGTCTCTCAGCACCAATCGTGAGCGGAGCCCTGAACTCCTGCGGCGTCAAATCCAGTTGGTTCACAGGACACGGTGCAGGAATAGTGACCGACTCTGTGTTTGAAAAGGCGGCCCCAATCTGGGAATCCACTGTGAAGAATGTGAAATCACGGTTGGAAAAATCGCTTAAAGAAACCGTGCCCGTGGTGACCGGTTTTATCACAGGTGATTCGGCAGGAAGGATTACAACGCTTGGAAGAGGAGGCTCAGACTATACAGCCGCAATTCTGGGTGTGGCCATTGATGCTGAGGAGGTTTGGTTATGGACGGACGTGGACGGCATCATGACAACAGATCCACAACTCGTAAAAGAGGCAAAGACCATACCTGTAATCTCATATATCGAGGCAATGGAGCTCGCTTACTTCGGTGCGAAGGTTCTCCATCCTAAGAGCATTGAGCCAGCAATGGAAACAGGTGTTCCAGTAAGAGTGAAAAACACATTCAACCCATCCGGAGAGGGAACACTTATTGTAAAGGAGCAGGAGACAACCCCCAAAGTCGTGAAGGCAGTGTCTGTGATGACCCATGTGACCCTGGTAACGATCTCAGGCGTGGGGATGATTGGCGTTCCAGGTGTTGCCGCAAGGTCATTCAGCGCCCTGGCCGACAAGAATGTAAACATCCTCATGATATCCCAGGGCTCATCAGAGGTGAACATTTCCTTTGTTATAGAAGGAGCGGACCTGAAAAAAGCCGTAGACGTCCTGAAATCACGTTTTAAAAACAAAGGCATAGTCAGAAAGGTCGATTACAACGAAGACGTGGCAATAATCGCCATAATCGGCGCAGGAATGAAAGGGACCAAAGGCGTTGCGGCAAGGGTCTTTACAGCAGTTTCCAAAGCTGATGTGAATGTGCTTATGATAGCCCAGGGCTCATCAGAGGTAAACATCTCATTCGTTGTTTCAGAAGAGGATGCAAAAAAGGCTGCAAAGGCTCTGCACGACGAATTCATACTCACATCAAAGAATTAAATGAAAGTCTAGTTAAGCGGAAAAAGGCAAAAACCCCTATCTGCGAAATCTATTTAAACCCACATTCATAGGATTTTTTTAATTCAAAACAGGGGCCCGTAGCTCAGCCTGGCAGAGCGCCTGGCTCATAACACTAGCAAGCGCAAAAAGTGCGAACTATTGGGAGAAACCAGGTAGTCGTGGGTTCAAATCCCTCCGGGCCCATTTGTCACCCTCCTTCAAACTTCGCATCTACAATGCTCGTTTTCAGTCGCTCGACACCGAAAAAAGTAAAAAGGTCTTGCGAAACCCAAAAAACCCGAAATTTGCTCGCACAAATTTCTCCATTGATATCAAACATAAATTCTGCTCGACACCGATTTTATTTCTTTGGTGCAGATTTCCTTCTACTCAGAAAGAAAGGTGCAATGCCGGGGACGGGATCCGAACCCGCGACTTCCACGTTTCCCAGGTCAGAGTATTTTTTTCCATACTTTTCATGGTTGGAAAAGTAAACCCTATGAGCGTGGCACTCTAACCAGGCTGAGTTACCCCGGCGTGTTTTCTCCCTCCTATAATCCGTTGTATGTATTTTAAACTTTCCCTGTTGGAGGAAATCTTGGGGCTGATGTTTTTGCTATCAAACCTTTCCAATGCATTGTGATAAAGATTTAGAGATGGTTTGAGTCATTTTGAAGAAAAGAGTTATATAACCTCCATCTCTTATTATTAAGATAAGGCTATTATCGTGGAAATGGAGAAAACTGGGTGCAAAGATGAACGATTCCCCATCATCTGACAAATCGGCAAAGGAAGAATCTAAGCTTCGTGTAAAGGGGAGGTCTGAAGATATTGAGTTGCGTGAAGACCATAAGGGATTTTTAGTAATCGACATTCCAAGTGACTCTTCAAACGGGATTTCCGAATCTGGGGCTGACGAGAAACTTAAAGTTGTACTGGACGCCTTGCCAGATCCCGAAAACCTGGATCCTGATAGATTGAAGCGGGCCTTTGAAGCGATGAATGCTGGACTCGCTGAGGATTTCGATAACAGCATGAAACTCATGGATAGGGCCGATCTGAAAAACATCGATCTTTCTGGGCTGAACACCCGAAGATCAGAGATGTCGATTCTGGCAAATATTTTAAGGACTGCAAGGGAGGGTGCGAAAAAGACGAAAATACTTTATGAGGTGAACCTGAGCGGCCGCCAGTTGAAAAACTACCTTAACTACCTGGTAAACGCCGGCTGTCTCGAAGAAAAACCAGCTCCCAAGAAGGGAAACCTTTATGTCACAACTAAGAAGGGGCGGGTGTTTCTAACATATTGGACGAGGATACTTTCTCTTTTTGAGAGTCAGTCATCTGGATGAGAGTAGGGCTCCCTGAATTTTGCTTGGGCGTATTTCCTCTATCAGCTTGGCCAAAGCGTACCTTATGGCGTCGACATAGCTCGCATAGTGCCATTCTGAAACAAGATCCTTCAGCCCACTTGCCATTTTCTCAGACATCCTCACCCGAAAAACCCTTACCACAGGCTCCTTTACCATACAATATAACTTAATGATGAGGATGCTAATAAGATTTCTGAAACACTCATCTAGAAGATTAATACCTTTTGAGTTCTTTTTCTGGAGCATTCGATAACTGGTCGAATGCGGGTTTTTGGATTGCCAAAACTTTTTACATAAAAAGGCTTGGAGTGATCTTATCCTGAGATGAAGTTAAATTTATCTATATAAAGGATAATACAATTTTAAAGATGTTAATGGGGGCATATTTTTGTCGAGGAAAAAGTATTTAGAATCCTTAAGAGAACTTGATGATGAAAGGGAGAAACTAATAAAATCCATCGAGAGAACACTAGACGAACGACAAGAGAAAAGGGACAAGTTAAGGAAAAGATTTGGACATGAATAACCGGCCTTTGATGTCTTTGAACTTGAGAGATTAGAGTAGAATTTAAAAAGCGTTACATCCCCTTGATGAGGGTAGGATGTGTGAAGAAAGTTTTAAGGGGGATTATGACCTATGTGTATTTGATGATAGAGGGGGATTTCGAAGCACGGAAAAAAAGCAGTATATTTACTCTGCTTCTCACTGTTTTGCCGTTAATTCTTCTCGCATCATGTATAGGAGTAGATGACGTATCTAAAGAAAAGAGCCTCCAAGATATTGAATCTATTCATTTTACAGAGGCAAGAGAGTTTATGGTTGAGAAGCATCTGGCGGCGCGGGACATAACAGATTCTAAGGTGCTTGATGTGATGGGCCGTGTGCCACGTCATGAGTTTGTGGATGAAATCCTTTGGGATGAGGCCTATTCTGATTATCCCCTGCCCATTGGCGAAGGTCAAACCATCTCCCAGCCTTATGTAGTGGCTCTCATGACGCAGGCCTTAAACTTAGAGGGTGATGAAAAGGTCCTTGAAATCGGCACCGGATCAGGATATCAGGCTGCGGTGCTTGCAGAGATTGTGGATGAGGTATACACGATAGAGATAAAGGAGAACCTTGCAAAAAAGGCAGGCGAGCAATTC
>JABAOE010016922.1_pt2 | contig 12697 bp, 8 predicted proteins | sample 7062141 | NCBI WGS metagenome assembly JABAOE01 (sample SAMN14538627, study PRJNA623070) | marine sediment metagenome | biome: marine biome [ENVO:00000428]; feature: marine pelagic biome [ENVO:01000023]; material: deep marine sediment [ENVO:00002113] | place: India: Gulf of Khambhat ...
CCGCACCCTCGGCTACGGCGAGCTCGCCGCCGAGGCGGCCCGGCTCGACGTCCCGGGCGACGTCGAGCTGAAGGACGCCTCGGCGTTCACGCTGATCGGGCGCTCGCTGCCCCGCCTCGACGTCCCGGCGAAGACGACCGGCGCGGCGGTGTTCGGCATCGACGCCGGCCCGGCCGGCGCCCGCGTCGCCGTCGTGGCCCGCTGTCCGGTCTTCGGCGGCTCGCTGCGGTCCTTCGATCCCGCCCCCGCGCTCGCCGTTCCCGGTGTCGAGGAGGTCGTCGAGATCGCCGGCGGCGTAGCGGTCGTCGCGACCGGATACGTCGCCGCCACCAGGGGGCGCGACGCGCTGGTCGTCGACTGGGACGAGGGCCCGGGGCGCGCGCTCGACGATGCGGAGATCTTCCGCCGGCTCGAGGCCGCCGCCCTGGAGACCGGCAGGACCGTGCACGACAGGGGCGACGTCGAGGCCGCCCTGGCCGTGGCGGGCGAGCCCGTGCGCGCCCGGTACCGGCTGCCGTACCTGGCGCACGCGACGATGGAGCCCATGAACTGCACCGCGTGGGTCCGCGACGGCCGGTGCACCGTGTGGGCGCCGACCCAGTTCCAGAGCGCGCCCGGGCTCGTCGGTGGCGGCACGCGTCAGGTGGCGGCCGCCGCGGCCGGCGTGAGCCCCGACGACACCGAGGTGCACACGACGCTCCTCGGCGGTGGCTTCGGCCGCAGGGCGGAGACCGACTTCGTGCAGGAGGCCGCCGAGCTCGCGGGCAAGGTCGAGGGTCCCGTCCGCGTGGTCTGGTCCCGCGAGGACGACATCCGGCACGACTTCTACCGACCGGCCTCCCACCACGAGCTGTCGGCGGCTCTCGACGGTGACGGCCTGCCCCGCGCGTGGCTGCACCGCATGGCGTCTCAGTCGATCTTCCAGCGGCGCGTCCCGGGCTGGCTCCCGGGCTTCGCCGCGCGCATGGCGGGCCGCAGGGATCCGACGTCGACGGAGGGCGCCGCGCACCCGCCCTACGCGGTCCCGAACGTGCGCGTGAGCTACGCGATGGTCGAGCTCCCGATCCCGGTGGGCTTCTGGCGATCCGTGGGGCACACGCACACCGCTTTCGTCGTGGAGTCGTTCGTCGACGAGCTCGCGCACGCCGCGGGGCGCGACCCGTACGAGTACCGGCGCGCGCTGCTCGGGCAGCATCCCCGACACCTGCGCGTGCTCGACGCCGCCGCCGAGGCGGCGGGATGGGGCGGCCCCGTGCCGCCGGGCCGGGCCCGCGGCATCGCCGTGGTGGAATCGTTCGGATCCTACGTCGCGCAGGTCGCCGAGGTCTCGATCGACGACAGCGGCCCGCGCGTTCACCGGGTCTGGTGCGCCTTCGACTGCGGCACGGTCGTGAATCCGGCGATCGTCCGCGCCCAGGCCGAGAGCGGCATCGTCTTCGGGCTCACGGCGGCCCTCTACGGGCGCGTGGAGATTCGAGGGGGCCGCGCGGTTCAGAGCAACTTCCACGACTACCGGGCGCTGCGCATGGACCGGGCCCCGGAGATCGAGGTGGTGCTCTCGCCGAGCGGGGATCCGCCGGGCGGCGTCGGCGAGCCCGGCACGCCGCCGATCGCTCCCGCGGTGGCGAACGCGCTCTTCGCGCTCACCGGCCGGCGGGTGCGCGATCTTCCGATCGAGATCGCCTGAGGCGGTCCGGCCCCGGCGCGCGCGGATCTCTTCCCTACAGGGGCGCCTCGGCGATCAGCGTCTCCCCCGTCTCCTCGCCCTCCACGGCACGCACGTAGTACTCGGCGAGGTCGGCCGCCCAGATTCCCGGCATCGGCTCGAGCCCCATCTTCACCCGTGACTCGGCCACCCAGCCGGGGCTCACGACGTTGATGCGGTAGCGCCCCTCCAGGTCGAGGGCCGCGGCTCTCGCGAAGGCCTCGACCGCGCCCCCCACCATCGCGACCGCGCACGTGCCGGGCGTCGGGCTCACCGTCAGGGTACCGGAGGTCAGCGTGAAGGAGCCCCCCGGCGCGACCGCGCCCAGGCCCAGCCGCACGAGGTTGACCTGCCCCATCATCTTGTTGTCGATGCTGCGTGCGAAGTCGGCGTCGTCGAGGGCCTCGAGCGCCCCGAACTTCGCGACGCCGGCCGTGCACACGACCGCATCGAGGCGGCCGACCGTTCGGTAGAGCGCCGCGATCGACGCCTTGTCGGCGAGGTCCGCCCGCAAGCCTCCCCCGGAGTGACCCGCCCGCGCCACCTCGTGGCCCCTCGCCTCGAGCGCGTCCGTAACCGCGCCGCCGATCGTGCCGCTCGCCCCGACCACCAGGATCCTCATCTCGCCTCCTCGGCCTCTCCCCCGACCCGTGAGCCGAGCAGCGCACCGGCCTCCGCGTACCATACCCGGTCGCTGACCCGCTGGCCCTCCTCCATGCCCCCCACGACGAAGACCCAGCCTCCGGCGACGGCGAGCGTCCGGTGGTCCATCGTCGCGACCGGAGGGGGCTCGAGCTCGACCCAGCCCGTCCCGGGATCGTAGGCGACGAGCTGGTGCGCCGGTGCGGAGGGCCGGCCGTCGTAGCCGATCCCGTCGAAGTTGTAGGGATTGTCCGTGCCGCCGAGCAGAAGCAGGCGCCCCCCGACGGACCCCGCAGCGGCCCGGTAGAGCGCCGGCCCGGGCGGGCCGGGGATCCGCTCCCAGCTGATCACGGCGGGGTCGGACGGGTCGATGCGGCCGCGCCACGCGGCGCTGTCCACGACGAAGCGCGGCCGCCCCTCCACCACCCTGGCTCCCCCCACGTAGACGATCTCGTTGCCGACCACCGACCCCGAGTGGCCGAACACGGGAGCCCCCTCGATCGCGGTCGCGCTCGTCCAGAGGTCGATCGAGGGATCGAAGACCTGCACGTCGGCCACGTTGCCCGTGTCGTGCCAGCCGGACACGAGATAGACGAGCGACCGGCTCCACACCCCGCCGACCGCGTCGTCGACCGCGACCGGCATGTCGGCCGCGCGCCCCCACGTGTCGGTCATCGGGTTGTAGACGTTCACGTCCGGCAGGGATCGCTCGGATCCGTCGGCCGCCACGGTATAGCCTCCGAAGACGAAGACGCGTCCCCCGACCACGGCCACGGTCGGCGCGAGGCGGCCGGGCCCCGGGACCGGGTCGATCGTCCGCCACTCCTCCCGGGAGCCGAAGTCCCACCGATACGCGGCGTTGGTCACGCCGCTCCCGGCCTTCGTCGAGTCGATGCCCAGGAAGGAGAGCACCGTCGCGCCGCTCCGCGACGCGACCGCCGCCACCGCGTTGTTGCCGACCGGAGCGGGCAGGCGGGGGCCTTCGCGCCACACCACACCCGCGGCGACGGGCGGACGCTCGGCTGCCGCGTCGGCCGCCGGCTCACCGGCCGAGCAGCCCACCGACGCCACGACGCCCGCGACGGAGAGGAGGCGTGCGATCGGCGACATGGTGGAGACCTCCGGAGCGACGGCGAGCCCCGAGCGGGGCCTTCCTCGGGCGGGCCCGCAACGTCTCCCGCGGTCGGGCTCGACGCAACGGCGGCACCGGCGTCCAGGCCCCGCGCGCGCGGTCCCGATGCCGACGCGGCTGCATCGCTCGACGAAGCCGCTTGCGCGCCCTCGCGCGCCCGTGGGAAGTTGGCCGCGCCCTGCCCGATCCCGCGCGCCGAGGAGCCTCGCATGGCCGGTCCCCCCGGGTCTCGCACCTCACGGACCCTGCAGCTGCGCACCGGTCTCGACGCCGCCTACTCCGACGTGTACACGCCGGAGGCGCTGGCGGTGATCGAGGCGCTCGCCGACCTCGACGGCGAGCGCAAGCAGCTCATGGGAGCTCGCATCGCCCGACGCTCCGCCCGCTTCAGGAACCGCCAGCCGATCGGCTTCCTCGACCCGGACGCGACGATCGGGCGCACCTCCGTCCGCGTGCGCGACGCCCGCGCCGGCGAGTTCGACGGCAGCGAGATCCCGCCCGACCTCCGACGCCAGTGGATCCAGGGGACGGGGCCGGCCGCCAAGCCGAATGCGACGCTGGAGCGCTCGATCCGAAACGTCGCCTACGCTCTCCTGAGCGGCGCCGACGGGTGGATGTTCGACGGCGAGGACGCGCTCGGACAGACGAGCACCATGTCCCTCGACAACCAGCGCAACCTCCGGCTGGCGCTGTCCCGAGACGACGTGTTCCTCGACGTCGCCGAGAACGTCGCCCGCGAGATGAACGCGTGGTCGGGGAATTTCTTCGGCCGCGCCATCGTCACCGACGCCCGGGACCAGCTCGACTTCACGACCGTGATCTTCCGGCCGCGCGGGATGCACCTCGATGACCGGCACGTCCGCAACGCCGACGGCACCGGCTTCTCGGCGTCGATCGTCGACGCGTCCCTCTACGTCACCCACAACCACCGCTCGCTTCTGGACGCCGGTCGCTCGGTCGTCCTCTACCTGCCGAAGATCCAGACCGCCGAGGAGGCGGCCCTGTGGAACGAGATCCTGGGCGCCCTCGAGGCGCAGCTCGGGCTCGAGGACGGCACGGTCAAGGTCTACGTGCTCGTCGAGCAGGTCGAGGCGTCGTTTCAGCTGATGGAGATCAGGGCCGCGCTCGCGGCGCACTTCGTGGGCTTCAACACCGGGCGCTGGGACTACATCAACTCCGTCTCCGACGCGATGGCGTGGGACGAGGGCTTCGTCAACCCGAACATCGAGTCGATCGGGATGACCTACGGCTACATGCGGGACTACGAGGACCGCGTGCGGCGGGCGGTGAACACGCCCGACCGCAACGGCCGATGCGCGCTGTGGCAGGGAGGGATGGAGCCGAACATCCCCGTCGGCTCAGCGAAGGGGGTGCGGGACGGCATGCAGCGGGCCGTCGCCGGAGGGGAGCGCGAGCAGCGCGAGGGGGCGAGCGGCAAGTGGGTCGCCCACTGGAAGATGGTGCACATCGTGCGCCCGGTCTGGGAGAAGGCCGGCGACGACAACCAGCTCGGCCGCGCGTTCCCGCCGCTGACCTACACGGACCAGGACGCTCGCGACCTCTTCGTTCTCGACCCCGCGCCGAGGACGGTCCGCGGTGCCCGCAACCTGCTCAGCGTCGGGCTGCAGTACGGCAACGCGTTCGGCCAGGGCATGCAGGCGGCGGCGCTCAAGCCGGCCGACTTCTTCGGCAACGACGACGTCCTCTACCTGATGGAGGACATGGCGACGGGCGAGATCCGCCTGAGCATCCTGTGGGAGTGGGTGCACAAGGGGGCGCGCCTGACCGAAGACGACGCCGAGACCGGCGTGCAGGCCGGGGACACCTTCACGCTCGAGCTCTTCGAGCGGCTGCACGGCGAGGAGATGGAGAAGCTGCGTCGGGCGGACGACCGCGACGTCCACGACGACTCCAAGGAGACCACGCTGCCCATCGCCGCCGAGATCGTCGACGCCTACGTGCGCGCCCCGGTCAAGGCGCCCTGGTACATCGACCTGCTCAACCTCACGATCGACAACCAGGACCTCGCCGTCGCGAGGGAGCGCATCGGCGCCTACCTGCGCGCTTTCACCGCCGACGGGACGCGCATCACCGCGAACCTCGACTTCACCTGAGGAACCTCTGCACAAGGCCGGCGCGCCTCGTCTGCACAAGGCCGGCGCGCCTCGTCGCGCGCGCCACGGTCCCGGATCGGAGGCGACACCCCGAAGGCGCTGCCCGAGCTGCGTCGAGCGGGTGGATGAGGAAGGTGGGGCATGGCGCGGCGGGCCCCCGAGCCCTGCCGGGTCGCGGAGACGGGACACGCAGCACGTCGTCGAGCGAGGGTGCGCGTGCGGTCCGCTTCCTCTATCCTTCGGGATTCCCCGCCGGAACGCGGGGCCGGCCCCGCGCTCGCTCGACGAGGACCGGTTCCCGGTCCGGTCTGTCGCCGCGGAACGCGAAATCACGACACGGAGCAAGCGTCGATCCTGCCGACAACGGTGACTCGCCACTTCGGACGCCGGCTCGTGCTCCTGTCCATGGCCATGGCCATGGTAACGCCCGCGGTGCGAGGCCAGGAGCCGGACCCCCCGACGCCACCCGACTCCGTGGTCGCCCTCCCCGAGCTCACGGTTCCGATCGGGCGCCTGCGCGTGGGCGCGGTTCCCGCCACCCGGACGCCCTTCCCCGTCCAGACGGTACGGTTCGACCCGGAGGGAGACGGGCCCGTGGCGTCCGCGCTCGGGGCCCTCCCCGGCGTCACCCTGGGAAACCAGACGGGCAGCGGCGGGCAGCCGGACATCCGCGTGCGCGGCTTCACCGTGAGCCCGGTCGTCGGGCTGCCCCAGAGCGTCAGCGTCTTCGTAGACGGCGTGCGGGTCAACGAGGCCGATGCGTCGCAGGTGCACCTGTCGCTGGTACCCGAAGCCGCCCTCGAGCGCCTCGACCTCCTGCGGGGTCCGGTGGGGGCGTTCGGAAAGAACGCCCTGGCCGGAGCCCTGCACCTGGTCACGCGCCGCGGGGGGGACGGCTCGCTCGAGATCGAAGCGGAGGGTGGGTCCTTCGGCTCGATGGCCGGCTTCGTGCGCAGCGGGGGGCGGCGTGGCCGCTACGACGCGCTGGCCGTCGCGTCCTACGCGCGCTCCGACGGGTGGCGCGACGTCGAAGCGTCCCGGGAGATCTCCCTCTTCGGCAAGCTCGGCTGGCGCGGCACTCGCACCGATGCGTGGCTCTCCTACACGCTGGAGTCCGATTCCCTCGAGGGGCCGGGCCCGCTTCCCGAGTCCTGGATCGCGGGGGCGCCCCTGCCGGCCGGCCTCGCACCGGTCCCGTCCGACCGTCGACGCCTTCAGTTCACCGGGGGTGGCGGAGATGCCTTCCGCTCGAGGATGCACTTCGTCAACGGCCACGTCGAGCGCCAGCTGTCCGACGTCTGGAGCCTGCAGTCGACGACGTACGCGCGCGTCGTCGACTTCCGCCAGTCGAACGACAACGTCACGGAGCCCGACGCCCTGGGGCTCACGGACATCGCCTCCTTCGGCTCGACCGCGCAGCTCTCCTACACGCCCGCAGACGGGCTTCTGGTCCTCGCCGGCGCCGAGGCGGTAAGGAATCGCGTCGACATCGACATCCGCGAGCTCCCCAACGCGGCCTTTCCCGACGTCGCCCCCGGCACCACGGAGCGGCTCCGCACGGACGAGGACAACCTGGCCGGCTTCGCCGAGGTGTGGTGGGCGCCCGGGCCGGCCTTCGGGATCCATGCCTCGCTGCGCTTCGACTGGACGTCGCTTCCCGTCACCGATCTGCTCGATCCGTCCGACAGCGGCGAAAACACCTTCCGGCAGCTCTCCGGCGGAGTCGGGATCAGCGGAGATCTCGGAGCCGGACTCGGCGGCTTCGCGGGCTACGGCAGGGGCTTTCGCGCCCCGGTCATCCTGGAGGTGAGCTGCGCGGATCCCGAAGACCCCTGTCAGCTGCCCTTCGAGCTCGGCCCCGACCCGCCGCTGCGGCCGGTCACCGCGGACACGTGGCAGGCCGGCATCCGGTGGGGTCGCTCGCGCCTCCGCGGCGAGCTGGTCGGATACTGGACGGAGGTCCACGACGACATCTTCAACGTCGTCGACCTGGAGACGCCCACCCGCGGCTTCTTCACCAACCTCGATCGGACGCGTAGGGTGGGCGTCGAGCTCCTGGCCGAGGGGGCGCCGTTCGCGGCGCTCGCGGGACTGACGCTGAGCGGCTCGCTCGGATGGACGCGCGCCACCTTCCAGTCGTCCGCCACGCTATCCGCGCCCTTCGTCGACGAGGACGACGATGATCCGCTTCCCCTCGCGCTCCAGACGCGACCCGGCGAGGGAGAGCTCGACCCGCCCGTGGTGGAGCCGGGCGACCGGTTCCCGATGATCCCCGAGCTCTCCGTGACCGCCGGCCTCGAGTACGCCGCCGGCTCCACGGTCGTCGCGCTCGACGCGCGGTGGGTCGGCGAGCAGATCCTGGTCGGCGACGAGGGCAACGACGCGCCCTTCGGCGACCTGGACGCCTACACCCTGCTCGACGCCCGCGTCGAGAGAGGCCTGGGCCGTGTGACGGCGTTCGTGGCCGTCTCGAATGTCCTCGACAGCGACTTCTCCCGCTTCGGCATCCTTTCGCGCAACGTCCGCTCCTCCGCACGAGACGTCGAGCGCTTCCTCACCCCGGGCCGGCCACGCGCGGTTCGCGTCGGGGTGCGCGTGCGCGCGGGAGGGTGAGCAGGAGGCTCGCGAGCGACGCACCACCGCGCGAGCGGCATCGAAGCATCGGAAACGCTCCGCTAGCGCCCGCCCCCCAGGTCCGGGTGCACGTAGCCCGCGGGGAGCGTGGACCGCGGGTCCGGCCGGATGCTGAGGTAGACCACCTCCTCGGGAATGTTCAGCCACGCGTGGACCGTGCCGGCCGGGATGATGACGACGTCACCCTCCCACACCGTGCGCACGGTGCCCCCGCGGGAGTCGGCCGTGTACGAGGGACCCACGACGGGCTGGAGGTCTCTCGGCTCGGTCGCGTTGAGCTGCTCCCCACCCGTCATGAGCGTCCCACCCCCGGAAAGGATGTAGTAGACCTCGGAGACGTCCACGTGGACCAGGCCGCGGTGCTCTCCGCCGGAGTCCTGCTCGCTGTTTCGGCGCAGAATCCCGACCGCGACGTTGCCGACGCCGATGTCGGCGACCTTGAGCTGCTGGTCGACCGAGCTGCCCATGCCCGCGAGAACCGTGAGGATGTCCTGCCGGCTGATGTCCATCGCGGCGTCCTGGGCGGACCCCGGCGCTGGGGCCGTCAGGGTGACCGCGCAGGCCAGGAGGGCGGCTCTCGTCCTCATGATGATTCCTCGGTCGGAGCTTCGATCGGGCGACGCCCGAAGGGAGGCACGCAGCGTACCGCCAGGCGCCCGGTCCAGCAAATCAGGTCCCGGCCGTGTCCCCGAACGGGGCTTGTGCGAGAGCGCACGAAGCAACGTATCATGGGGCCGCCCCGCCTCGACCCGTCCCGGCCTATGAACCCTCATCCTTCGGTCCCAGGGCCGACCTCGATCGCGCTTCTCGTCCTGGCCCTGGTCGCCCTGCCCCCCGGTGAGGCGGCCGGCCGCCAGGTCACGGACGAGGGCGGCGCGCCGATCGGGGGGGCCGACGGACCCTACGATCACGACCTCGCGCCGACCGCGACCGCGGCCCGCGCGAACGGTACGATCACGGTCGACGGGGTGCTCGACGAGCCTTCCTGGGCGTCCGCCTGGCCGATCACGGAGTTTCTCCAGGTCGAGCCCTTCGAGGGACAGCCCGTCAGCGAGCTCACCGAAGTGCGCGTGATCTACGGCGAGGACGGCCTGTACATCGGCGCCGCGCTCCACGACCGGGAGCCGGTGACGACGCGCCTCGCGCGACGCGACTCCGGGCTCGGGGATTCCGACGCCTTCACGGTCCTGCTCGACAGCTATCACGACCACGAGACCGCGTACCGCTTCTGGACGAACCCCTCCGGGGTGAAGGGCGACGCGATCATGGCGGGCGGCTCGGATCGCGGCCGCGGCGACTCGTCCTGGGACCCCGTGTGGGACGTCGCGACCGCCGTGACCGCCGACGGTTGGGTCGCCGAGATGAGGATCCCGTACAGCCAGCTCCGCTTCGACCGTGACGACGCCCAGGTCTGGGGCATCCAGGTCGAGCGCAGCATCCATCGCAACCAGGAGCGGGCGACCTTCCCCTTCACGCCCCGCCTCGAGCGCTCGGGGGTGTCCCGCTTCGCGCACCTCCACGGCATCACGGGCATCGAGCCGGGCCAACGCCTGGAGCTCCTTCCCTACGTCGTGGCGCGCGGCGAGTACCTGCAGCTCGACCCGCCCTCCGGCGCAGGCTTCGACAACCCGTACCGGAGCGGGTCGGACCACTTCGGCGGCGCGGGCGTCGACCTCAAGTACCGGATCAGCTCGAACGTCACGCTCGACGCGACGGTCAACCCCGACTTCGGCCAGGTCGAGCTCGATCCGTCGGTGATCAACCTGACGGCCTTCGAGACGCGCTTCGACGAGCGGCGCCCCTTCTTCGTGGAGGGCGCCAACGTCTTCCGCTTCGGCGAGGGCGGACCGATGGGCAGCGTCGGCCGCCCCCCGCAGATGTTCTACTCGCGGCGGATCGGGCGCTCCCCGACCGGCTCGGTCCCGTCCGACGCGGTCTTCTCCGAGGCGCCGACCTCCACCACGATCGCGGGCGCCGCGAAGGTCACGGGTCAGATCGGCGACGGCTGGTCTCTGGGCATCATGGAGGCCGTGACGACCGCGGAGCGGGGCGCGTACGTGGACGCGAGCGCAACGCCCGGAGAGATCGAGATCGAGCCGGCGACCAACAACTTCGTCGGCCGCGTCCGGCGCCAGTTCCGGGGGGGAGCCACGCGCCTCGGCGTCATCGGCACGGCGCTCAACCGGGACGTGTCCGGAGGTCCTCTCGACGGCCGGCTGCACGCGTCCGCGTACACGGGGGGCGTGGACTTCGCGCACGAGACGCTCGACCGCATGTGGATGTTCAGCGGCCTGATCTCGGGCAGCCGCGTGTCGGGCTCCGCCGAGGCGATCACCCGGACGCAGAGGTCCTCGGCACGCTACTTCCAGCGCCCCGACGCGGACCACGTCGAGCTCGACGAGCTCGCGACGTCGATGAGCGGGTTCTACGCCATGGGCTTCGTCGGCAAGCAGGCCGGCACCTTCACGATGCGCAACGGCGTGGCGTGGATCAGCCCGGGCTTCGATACGAACGACCTCGGCTTCCAGACGCTCTCCGACCGCTTCCTCTTCGACACCCACTACCAGTACAACGTCATCGAGCCCGGACGGGTCTTCCGCTCGTGGAACATCGGCATCAGCCCCGACGCCGTGTGGAACTTCGACGGGGACCGCGTCTTCGCCAACGTGAACGGGAACCTCAACGTCGAGCTCCTGAACTACTGGCGCTCCACCTTCCGCTTCGAGCTCCACGCCTGGAACGACGACGACCGGCTGACGCGGGGCGGTCCCATGGCGCGAGCGCCCGGCCGCACGCTCTTCCGCCTGAGCCTCGACTCCGACAGCCGCCGCGCCGCGGTGGCGCGGGGCTCCTACACGTGGAGCGAGGACGGCGCGGGCGGCTGGAGCCGAAACGCCTCGCTCGGCCTCGACGCGCGCCTGCGCGAGACGCTGCGGCTCAGCTTCAGCCCGTCGTACGCACGCGCGCGCTCGACCGCCCAGTACGTCCAGCGCGTCGCCGACCCCCTCGCCACGGGCACGTTCGGAAGCCGCTACGTGTTCGCCGACCTGCGCCGCACCACGGTGTCGGTCGAGACGCGCCTGGACATGACCTTCACGCCGGCCCTCTCGCTACAGCTCTACGTCGAGCCGTTCGTCTCGGTCGGGGACTTCGGGTCGCTCAAGGAGTTCCGGGCGCCCGGCACCTTCGACTTCCTCACCTACGGGTCCGACGTCGGCTCCGTGGCGCGCAACGCCGACGGCGACTTCGACGTGGACCCGGACGGGGCCGGGCCGGCCTCGCCCTTCGAGGTCCGGGACCGGGACTTCAGCTACCGGAGCCTGCTCGGCAACGCGGTGCTCCGCTGGGACTGGCGGCCCGGCTCGACGCTGTTCGTGGTGTGGCAGCAGCGCCGCATCAACTCGGTGACCGGACGCGGCCCGGGGGCCACCGCCGACTGGGTCGGCACGTTCGACTGGGGTCGCGACGCCGAGGACATGTTCGGCATCGCGCCCGACAACGTCCTGATGGTCAAGGTCAACTATTGGCTGAACCCGTAGGCTCGGGCCCTTGCGCGTCCATCGGGCAGAGCAGGAAGGACGAGGGGCGCCTCGGATGCTCGCCTTCGCGGGTGGCTCGGTCGGTGCCCCGAGCGAGGATCACGAGGTCGATCGGCAGCGGGACCGACGCCGGACCCGGCGGCGCGCAGCCACTGCCTGCGAGCCGGGGGCGTTTCGCCATCGCCGATCACGAAGTATCGTGGTGCTCCGCGGTCGTCGCCGCGCGGGCGTTGCCACCGAAGGAGGACAGAGTTGCGAGCCCTGACGACTACACTGGCGCTCACAGTCTGGTCGGCGGTGATCGTGCCCCTGCCCGTCGATGCGCAGGACTGGACTCGGCGGGAGTTTCCGCTGGCGCCCCCCAACTCCAACGACAACTTCGTCGCACCGTACTTCGACGGCTTCTACCAGAACGAGGACGGCACCTACACGCTCTCGTTCGGCTTCATGAACCGGAACGACGAGGAGCTGATCGAGATCGCGCTCGGCCCGGACAACTTCATCGAGCCTGCCGAGTTCGACGGAGGCCAGCCGAGCACCTTCCCGGTCGTGCAGTATTCGGGCTTCGGTGGACCCCGCGAGCGCGGGGCCTTCGGCGTGGTCGTGCCCGCGGACTTCGAAGGCGACGTGTGGTGGACGCTCACCACGGACGGCTACACGACGCGTGTTCCGGGCAGGCTCGATTCGCCGGGCCGGATCATCCGGGGTGCCTACGAGCTGAGCACGACCCCGATGGCGGCGGGCTCCCTCCGCCCCTCCATACGCTTCACGGAGACCGGCCCGGGCGGGACCGGCATCGACGGAATCGAGCGCCCGGAGGCGATCGAGGCCTCCGTGGGGGAGCCGGTCGAGATCCGCTTCTGGGCCTTCGATCGGGGGGAGCGAGAGCTCGGACCCGTCAACATGACGCTGTGGAAGCATCAGGGGCCGG
>JABAOE010001032.1_pt2 | contig 12695 bp, 16 predicted proteins | sample 7062141 | NCBI WGS metagenome assembly JABAOE01 (sample SAMN14538627, study PRJNA623070) | marine sediment metagenome | biome: marine biome [ENVO:00000428]; feature: marine pelagic biome [ENVO:01000023]; material: deep marine sediment [ENVO:00002113] | place: India: Gulf of Khambhat ...
GTGGCCGAGCAGTCCGGGCTGATCGACGAGCTGGGCCGATTCGCCCTTCGTGAGGCGTGCCGCCGGTTCATGGCCGTGTGCGCGGCCACCGGCGTCGGTGACCTCACCTTGCGGGTCAACATCTCGGCTCGTGAGTTCACCCGGCCCGAACTCCCCGATCTCGTGCGGAACGCGCTGGCCGAGTCAGGGCTCGATCCGGCCCAGCTGTGTCTCGAGATGACCGAGACCACACTCATGGACTCGCCCGACATCGCCCTCGACACCTTCGAGCGATTGCACGACATCGGCGTCCAGTTCGCCATCGACGACTTCGGAACCGGCTACTCGTCGCTGACGTACCTGAAGCGCTTCCCGGTCGACGCCGTCAAGATCGACCGGGGATTCGTGGCCGATCTCGGATCCGACGACGACAGCCGCGAGATCATCGGGTCGATCGTGAACCTGGCCAGTGCGCTGTCGCTCGAGGTCGTCGCGGAGGGCGTCGAGACCGAGGAGCAGTTGATGTCGCTGCACCAGCTCGGGTGTCGGCGGGCCCAGGGCTATCTGGTGGCGGCGGCGCTCTCGGCGGAGGACCTCACCGACTTCCTCCGGGCCTGACGGTCGGTCCGTCGGTAGGGTCGCGGTTCATGGAGGACCCGGGCGAGCCGTCCGATCGACTTCCCGAGGTCCTGGCCACGGGATCGACCGACGTGGCCTCGTTGTTCGTCTCGATGTCGGCCCGCCACCCGGACGGGTCGGACCGCGAGTACCTGGAGTGGCACGGCCTCGACCACTGCCCGGAGCAGTACCGTCTTCCCGGCCTGCGCCACGCGCTGCGGATCGTGTCGACCCCCGACTGCCGGAAGGAGCGACTGGCCGTCGGCCCGGGCTACGACCCGGTCGACCATGTCATGACCTACTTCTTCGCCGAGGACGCGGACCTGCGTGCCTTCGCCGCCCTCGGCGCGGCGCTCGGCCGGGGAGGGCGCATGCCCGTGCGCCTGCCGTCGGTGGAGTTGGGGGCGTACGGCGTGAGCGGAAAGGCGGCCGCGCCGCGTGTCGGTGTGGGGGCGGACGTGATCCCGTGGCGGCCGGCCACGGGTGTGTACGTGATCATCGAGGACGCATCGGGGAGCGTCACCGAACACGGGGCGTTCCCTGCCTCCTTGCTGGTCGAGGTGCCCGGCGTGAGCGGTGTGTGGTGGCACGACGGCCGGGTCGCCGCGCCGCCCTTCGACGCCGACCGCCGGGGGCTCCGGCTCGTCTACTGCTACCTCGACGATCACCCGGTCGAGGTCGCCCACCGGCTCCGCCGTCCCCTGACGAGATGGTGGGCCGATTCGGGGGTGAAGCCGCTCCTGGCGGCTCCGTTCCACACGGTCGCGGCCCCCGACTGGGGTCGTCACCTGCCCTGAACACTCCCTCGACTTCAGCCGGGGACGCGGGTCAGCTCACCGGCAGGCGCGGACCCACCGTACTGCCCGAGCTCCGGATCGAAGACGGCGAGCCGAAGGCTGTCGGACGTGTCGAGCTTGCCGGGGCCGAGGCTGGNNTGGGCGCAGGACCGCCGAACTGCCCGATCTCCGGGTCGAACACCGCAAGGCGCAGGCTGTCGGAGGTGTCGAGCTTGCCCGGGCCGAGACTCGTGAACGGGTTCCCGGGGAGCTCGATCTCGCCCAGGCTCTCGGCTGCGGTGACGAATGACTCGTGGGTCAGCTCCGGTCCCGCCGCGGTGGCGATCATCTCGAACAGACGCAGGCGGGTGCAGTGGGTGAGCAGGGGAGTGCTCCAGTCGGTCTCCCCCTCTCCGAGTTCGGTGGCGGGGACGACGGTGACGTCGGGCAGGGCGGCCTCGAGGATGTCCACGCAGGCCTGGGTGGCGGGAAGGTCGTACGCCTCGTCGGCCGTCGGCCCCATCGAGCCGTTGATCCCCGCGAGATCCTCCAGCGGGACCTGGGCCGTGATGCCGATGGAGGCCAGGACCGACGCGGCGACGAGCGCGATCTCGCCGTCGTAGTCGAGGGTGGCCAACTGGCTCGGGCCGTTGATGCCCGCCGACTGCAGGACGAGGACCACGGTCTCGACCCCGTCGACCCGGAACCTCTCGACGAAGCTCTGCCACTCGATGGCCAAGGCCCTGCGGTCGCCCGCATCCGCAAGCTGTACCGCCTCCACGGCGACGTCGTGGCCGAGCTCGGCCAGGCGGGGCAGGACGAGTTCTTGTGCGGCATTCTCGTCCTCGACGGCCCACACCACCGCGAGTGGGTCGACGAGGACGCCGGCGTCGTGTTGCAGGTCGATGACGGCCGGAAGCCGGCGCGTGAGCGCCATGCTCGTCGACACCCACGGCGCCTTGGCCCGGGCCAGGTCGTCGGGGGTGGGATTGCCGCCGATCATGATCGTCTCGCCGAGATCGGTGATGCAGGGATCGACGCCGACGGTCGGACCCACGAACGAACCGAGGACGACGAACACGTCCTCGTCCTCGGTGAGCCGCAGGCACGCCGCCTCGGCGTCGGCGGTGTTGATCGGCAGCACCTTCTCGTAGAAGACCTCGATGTTTCGCCCGAGGATCCCGCCCCGGCTGTTGAGCTCGTCGACCAGCGCGTCGATCACGACCTTCGGGTCGCCCCGGTTGTTGTCGATCAGCTCCAGTTCGACCAGCGTCTCGAGGTCGATCTCGAGGAAGCCCACCCGGATCGAGTCCTCGGTGACCCCCGGCCACGATGCGGTGAGCTCGACGGCGGCTTCCGTCGTCGTGGTGGTCGTGCTGTCGTCGGTGTCGGCTCCGTCGTCGCCCTCCCCGTCGGCTGTGTCGGTGGTGTCGTCGCCGGCCGGTCCCGGCTGGTCGTCCACCTCGGCGGTGTCGTCGGCGTCGTCGCCCCCGCACGCCGCGGCCAGCAGGGCGACACACGACACCACCGCGACGAACCCCCTCGCCAGCGTGGTTGCCCGGGCTTCGGTCATCGGCGGCGCCTCCCCGTTCGGTCCGAGTGTCGCGCAGCCGTGGCCGTCGGTCGACCGGCGAGCGGCGGTCGTGCACGTTCCTGTGCGTCGAGGCGGCCTGTTAGGGTCCGATCGCCTCGCACCACCCCGAAGGAGACGATCTCATGGGCCTCTTCGATGCGTTCCGCTACGACGGAAAACGGGTCCTCGTGGTGGGCGGAGCGACGGGTATGGGGGCGGCCGCGGCCGAGCTCGTGCAGGACGCGGGCGCCGACGTCGTGGTGATGGACTTCGCCGACATCGGGCTCGACGGTGCCACCGCGATCCATGTGAACCTGGCCGAGCGCGAGTCGATCGACACGGCCGTCGAGCAGATCGGTGGGCCCGTCGACGCGGTGTTCTCGTGTGCCGGTGTGGCCGACGGGACTCCCGGGATCGAGCGCATCAACTTCATCGGCCACCGGTACCTCATCGACCGGCTTCTCGAGCGCGACCTGCTTCCCGCGGGCAGCTCCATCGGCATGATCTCGTCGGCCGCCGGCCTGGGATGGGAGGCCGATCTCGAGTTGCTGAAGGAGTTGCTCGCCATCTCCGACTGGGACGCTTCGGTGGCCTGGGTGGAGCAGCACGGCAAGGCCGACTACATGTCGATGAAGCGGGCCATGTGCGCCTACGTCGCCGGCCAGGCCTACCCGATGCTCAAGCGGGGCATCCGCATCAACGCCATCTGTCCCGGCCCGACCGACACGCCGCTCGCCCAGGCGAACGCCGAGACCTGGCTGGGATTCGGGGCCGACTTCCGAGATGACGTCGGGATCGAGGCGTCGACCCCGCTGGAACAGGCGTATGCACTCGTCTACCTGTGCAGCGATGCGGGCGCGGCCATCAGCGGCCAGACCGTGATCTCCGATGCGGGCTACCTGAGCGCGGGGTTGACCGACGCGTACCCCTCGGCCGGCCCGGCCGCCCAGTTCCTGCTCGGCCGGATGGAGATGTGAGCCGATGAGGGTCGTGGTCGTCGGGGCGTCCTCGGGGCTCGGCCGCTGCATCGGGGTCGGCCTCGCCGAGCGAGGGGCGCGGGTGGCACTGCTGGCCCGGCGGCGTGAACTCCTGGAGGGTGCCGCCGAGGAGGCGGGTGGGGGTGCGCTGGCGGTCAGCTGCGACGTGACCGACGCCGACGCGTGCCGATCGGCGATCGACGAGGCAGTCGCCGGGCTGGGTGGCATCGACGCCCTCGTCTACTCGACCGGGATGGGTGTGCTCCGGCGTCTGACCGACCTCGACGCCGACACCTGGCACCACGTCTTCGGCACCAACGTCGTGGGGGCGGCGCAGATCACGACCGCGGCGTTGCCCCACCTGCGAGAGTCGGGAGGGGTGGCCGCGTATCTCTCGACCGTCAGCGCCTCGATCACGCCGACCTGGCCCGGACTGGCCAGCTACACGGTCACCAAGGCCGCCCTCGACAAGCTGGTCGAAGCATGGCGGGCCGAACATCCCGAGGTCGGCTTCACGAGGGTGATCGTGGGGGAGTGTGTGGGGGGCGAAGGCGATGCGGCGACGCAGTTCAGCGCGGACTGGGACGCCGAGCTGGCGATGGAACTGTTCCCCGTCTGGACCGAACGGGGCCTGCTGACGGACAAGCTGATGGATGTCGAGTCGCTCGTCGGTGCGGTCGACACCGTCGTCCGATGCGGAGCCACCGCCGCCATCCCGACGATCGCGGTGACGCCGCGCCGGCCGATCTGACCGGGGGCCACGTGGAGAAGATCGTCACGGTGCTGTGGAGGCCGGCCGACACGACGAAACAGGAGTTCGCCGACGGGCTGTTGGGCCGGGCGGCGCCGCGCCTCGTCGAACTCGGGGCCGGCGGGCTGCGGGTGTGTGTCGAGGACGACCACGTCGACGGCGACGCCCTGCGGATGAATCCCCGGCCGCCACCGAAGGCCGCGCTGGTGTCGTACTGGGTGGAGTGCTCCGAGGATCGGGGGCCGTTCGAGGAGGTCCTGGCCGAGTCGGCGGGGGACCTGGCGGCCTTCCTGGTGGTGGAGAGTCGTCCGATCGTCAACACCACCCATCTGGTGGGGCCGGGGGAGCGCACACCGGGCATGGTCCAGGTGACCGGGATCGTCGCCAAGGAGGGACTGGCCCACGACGAGTTCATCCGCATCTGGCAGGAGGAACAGCGGCCGTGCGCCATCGAGACGCAATCGACGTTCCAGTACATCCGCAACGAGATCGTCCGGCCCCTGACCGGCGCTGCCCCGCCGTGGGATGCGATCGTCGAGGAGTCGTTCCCGATCGAGGCGATGAACGACCCGTACGTGTTCTTCGATGCGGTGGGTGACGACGAACGGTTGCAGGCCAACGTCACCCGCATGGTCGAGACCGTGTCGAAGATGCTCGAGATCGACCAGACCGACGTCACCGTCACCAGCGAGTACGTCTTCGGTCGACCGCGGGCGTCCGATCGCTGATGCGGTCAGGTCGGGGTGGTGACGCCGCGCCGCTCAGAACTCGGGGATCGCGGGAGCCGACGGGTTGTCGGGGTCGCGGGCGGGGTCGTGTGCGGGAAGGGAGTCCTCGAACCACGGATCGAGCTTCCAGTCCGGCACCGGTGGCACCGACGACGCCGAGGGGACGAACGGCGATCGCTCGACGGGCTGATAGCGGTGGACGTAGCGGCGGCAGTTGGCGAAGACCGCCCCGGCCCTCACCCGGACGACGAACTGGGCCCCCGGGAACGATTCGGCCAACGGGTCGTCCGGATCGACGCTCGCGGTCCCGTTGACGCGCAGCCGGCTTCCGCCCTCGAAGTCGATGAACAGCATTCCCACCTTGGGGTTCACGTCGAGGTTGCCGGCGGTGAGGAACATCCCGTTGCCGTCGTAGACGGGAAATGCCAGGGTCGACTCGTCGATCACCCTGACGAAGCCCGGCGCGCCACCCTTGTACGAGCACTGCGGTGCGCCATCGGCGTCGGCGGTCGCGATGAAGAACATGTCGCGTGCCTCGATGAACGCCTTCAGCCGCGCGTCGATACGGTCGGTCGTGGCCGTGTCGAGGCGATCGGCGAGCCTCCGGGTGTCGAACCGGTCCTGAAAGGCGCGCTGCGCGGCGTGATATCCCTGTCCCATGCCCCCCTTGCTACACCAGCCGGGACGAGGGGAACGAGCCGATGTCGCCCTGCGCCAGTTCGTCCACGGCGGGCACGGGGTCGGGATCGACGAAGTGCGGACCGGTGACATCGGCGGGTTCGGCCGTCGGGTCGGAGGCCCAGTAGCTCGCCTCGAGCGCGATGCCGTTGTTGTCGGTGAAGTAGATCGACTGGATCGAACCGTGATCGACCACGTCGGTCACCTCGCTGCCGGCGGCGAGCAGTCGATCCCGCAGCGCCAGCAGTGCGGCCTCGTCGGGAACGTTGAACGAGATGTGATCGAGTTGGACCGGATGGGGGGCGGGACCGCCGGCGCCCTTCGCGAACGTCTCGGCCCCTTCGACCTCGAAGAAGGCGACCGTGTTGCCGGGGGCGATGCGGAAGAAGTAGTGACGCATCGGCCCGGCCATCAGCGTCGAGACCAGCGGCATCCCGAGCACCCCGGCGTAGAAGCGGGTGGTGGCGTCCATGTCGGGGGTGACCAGGGCGAGATGGTTGATCCCCTGCCACTCGGGGTGGGCGGGGAGCGAGGAGGAGGTGGTGGTGGCCGGCGCGTCGGAGCGCACCGGTGGGCTGGACGGCGAAGCGGTCATCGCCCCACGTTAGGTCCTGCGGCCCCGCGACTCAGGTCGTCGCCACCGTGGGGTCGCCGAGGGCCGATGCGAACGCGTGGACGGTCCGGTCGATGTCGTCGCGAGACGTCGCCCAGCTGGAGATCGAGATCCTGATGGCCGAACGGTCCTGCCAGGTCGTCCCGCTCATCCAGGCCTCGCCGCTCTGCTGCACCGCCCGGAGGACCCGACGGGTGCGCTCGTCGTCCTCCGCTCGCACCAGCACCTGGTTGATCTCGACCTCGTTGACCACCGTGAGCCCCAGCTCGCGGAGCCGTCCCGCCAGTTCCCCGGCCAGGACGCAGCAGTGTTCGACCCGCTGCGCGATGCCGTCGCGGCCGAACGCGCGGATGGTGGCGTAGACGGCGAGCCCCCGGGCCCGCCGGGAGGCGTCCGGCGTCGTGTCGGCGGCATCGCGCCGGTCCGGCGAGGCCAGGAGGTACGAGCCCGAATAGCCGACGGCCGCCTGCAACGCCTCGCTGTCGCGCACCACCGCGATCCCGCTGTCGTACGGGACATTGAGCCACTTGTGCGCGTCGAAGGCCCAGGAATCGGCCCGCTCGATGCCGGCCGTCAACGGACGCAGGTCGGGGACGACCCTGGCCCAGATCCCGAACGCGCCGTCGACGTGGAGCCAGGCCCCGGTGGGGCCGACGATGTCGGCGATGGCATCGAACGGATCGAACGACCCGGTGTTCACCTCTCCGGCCTGCGCCACCACGATCGCCGGCCCGTCGATGCCTTCGAGCGTGGCGGCCAGTGCCTCGGGGACGACCCGGCCCCGGTCGTCGGTCTCGACCAGGCGGAGGGCTCCGGTCCCGAGCCCGAGAAGACGCAGTGCCCGGTCGACGGTCGAGTGGCGTCGGTCCCCGGTGACGACGGCGATGGGGGGTGCCCCGAACAGCCCCTCTGCGGTGACGTTCCACCCGACGTCGGTGAGCACCCGGTGGCGGGCCGCGGCCAGGGCGGTGACGTGTGCCATCTGACAGCCCGTCACGAATCCGGCCCTCGCCCCCGCCGGCAACTCGAGCAGCTCGAGCAACCAGCGCTCGGTCACGTCCTCGACCACGGACATGGCCGGCGAGGAGACGTAGGAGAAGGCGTTCTGGTCCCACGCGGCAGCCAACCAGTCCGCCCCGACGGCGACCGGCTGGGCACCGCCGGTCACGAAGCCGAAGTAGCGGCCTCCCTGCGAGCGCACCAGGCCGGGCGTGACATCCCGGGCCAGCTCGGTGAGGACGTCGGACGGATCGGTGGGACCCGTGGGCAGCGGGCCGTCGATGGCCGCCCTCAGGTCCTCCGGGGAGACGGTCGGGAACACGGGTGCCTCGTCGATCTCGTCGAGGTACGTGATGGCGAGATCGGCCGCGGTGCGGAGAGGTTCGGCGTGCATCCACGTCACTGTAAAGGCCCCCCGGGGCCTGGCCCGGGGCTGGTCGGCACGACCCGTGGCGGACACCGAAGACATCCACGAGGTGCTCGGGCCGGTGATCCGGGGAGGCCGAGCGTGTCAGGATGACGGTGCCGTGATCTACGAGTTCGACAACCGCGTCCTCGACGCCGCCACCCAGCAACTGACCTGCGACGGCGAACCGGTTCACGTCGAACCACAGGCGCTCGCGTTGCTGGAGTACCTGGTGACGAACCACGATCGGCTCGTCACCAAGATCGAGCTGCTCGACGAGGTGTGGGGCGACCGGTTCGTGTCGGAGTCGGCGCTCACGTCCCGCATCGAGCTGGCCCGCAAGGCGTGCGGCGACAGCGGCCGCGAGCAGCGCATCATCAAGACCGTCCACAGCCGGGGGTACCGGGTGATCGCCGAGGTGCGCACCCGCAGGCCGGGCGCGGCCTCGCGGTCGTGGACATCGTGCGCCAGCTGGCCGCCGACCTCGTCCAGATGAACCTGAAGGACCCCTCGATGCGGGAACTCATCGACAAGTTCCAGGCCAACGGTGGCACCATCTGGGCCTGCCCCCCGTGCTCGGCGCGGCGGGGCTACACCGAGGCCGACTTCGTCGACGAGGTCACCCTCACGGGTGCGGATCCGCTTCACGACCTGGTGAAGGAGGGTGCGGCGACGCACTGCTGCTGATCACCCGTGGCTCACACACGTCCGAGAGCCGCGTCTAGGCCCCGGGACGGGCCGTGCCGGGATTCGTCTCGTACATCCGCACGATCACGACCAGTCCCGAGACTGCGGTGAGTGCCGCCACCGCATGGATGGCGATCTCCATCGAGGCGACGTCGGCCAGGATGCCGGCCGTCAGCGCGCCCACGGCGAATCCGCTGTCGCGCCAGAGGCGGTACACGCCGACGGACCGGGCCCGCCACCGCGGATGGGCCACGTCACCGATGGCCGCCAGCAGGGTCGGGTACACCATGGCGGTGCCCGCGCCGAGGACCGCGGCACCGGTCGCCCACGCCGCGAATCCCTCGGTCGCTCCCATCCAGGCGATCGCGGCCGCCTGGACGAGCATGCCGGAAGCGATGAGCGGCTTGCGGCCGATCCGGTCGGAGAGCCCGCCGGTGAAGAGCTGGCCGAGTCCCCAGACCGCGGGGTAGATGGCGGCCAGCACCCCGATCCGGCCCACGGACAGCCCGGCAGTCGCGAAGAAGAGGGGGAACAGGCCCCATGCCAGACCGTCGTTGAGGTTGTTGACGAGGCCGGCTTGGGAGCACGACGAGAGGGCGGGCTCGCGCAGGCTGGTGAGCGCGAAGATCTCCCGGTCGGTGAGGGCGTGGCGGATGTCGTCGCCCACGGGCTGGTGATCGTTCGCCTCGTGCTCGACGTGGTGGCGGGTCTCGCGCACCAGCGTCGCGGAGAGACCCAGGCCGAGCGCGGCGATGGCGAGTCCGAGGAGGAAGGGCTCCGGGCGCAGTCCCCAGGTCTCCGCGATGTAGCCGGTGGCCAGGGCCGTGACCGCCACGGCGCCGTAGCCGGCCGCCTCGTTGAGCCCCATGGCGAAGCCCCGCCGCTCCGGCCCCACGAGGTCGATCTTCATGATCACCGTCGTCGACCAGGTGAGTCCCTGGTTCACCCCCAGGAGCACGTTGGCCACGATCACCCAGCCCCAGCTCGGCGCCCAGATCAGCATGACCGGGACCGGGACCGCGACGATCCAGCCGGCGATCAGGACGGGTCGGCGTCCGTAACGGTCGGAAAGGGCACCCGCGACGTAGTTGGTGGCGGCCTTCACCACCCCGAACGCGGCGATGAACGTGAGCGTGGCGGTGAAGGCGGTGAGGCCGAACTCGTCCTCGGCCAGGAGGGGGAGCACGGTGCGTTCCTGGCCGATCATCCCCCCGACGAGGGCGTTGACGCCGACGAGAAGCGAGAACTGGGCCAGGTTGTGCTGGAGGCCCAGCCGGACCGGCCCGCCGGCCGTGCTCACCCGAGCAGTCCTGCCCGAGCACCGCGCCCGGCGCCGAACCGGGGGATGGACGGGTGCGGGGGAACGCCGATCCCGGACCGGCTGGACCCGGCACCGGTGGGCAGGCCGGCTGTGTCGTCGACTGGAGGGGGCTGCGTCGCCATGGTGGATCTCTGTTCGGGAGACAGTCTGACAAAGAATCCCCCGCAGATGGGTTGTTCGACTGTCCCCGAGTCGAACGGCTCGAGGTGCCGGCCCCGGGGGAGCGGGAGGGTCGACCGGCGGCCGCTACCTGACCGCCGTGTAGAGGAACCGCGAGAGCAGGCCCGAGTCGATCGCCCGGCGGGTCGAGTGACGGGAAGCCATGCGTTCGTCGAACGTCTCGTCGCCGACGGCGGCACGGATCGCCTCCTCGTACCGCTCGGTGGCGTCGATCCAGCGTTGCTGGGTCGCGCCGTACTCGTCGGTCAGGTCGGTGGTGGTCACCCCGACGAATCCGGCGCTGCGCAGGAGACTCCGGTAGCTGGTCGGCACCGCCACCGCCGGCGGCCCGATGCGGTTCGCCCGTCGTCGGGCAGCTCGATCGAGCCCCGGGGTGGGCTGGATGGTCAGGAAGGCCAGTCGGCCTCCGGGACGGAGAACCCTCCGGCACGCTCTCAGCACGGAGAGCTTCCGGCGCAGTCAACACAACACGTCGGTGTGGATGACCGCGTCGACCGATCCCGGTCGCAGGGGAATGGCCTCCGCCCCGGCGCTGACCGCCCAGCTCCGGTCGTCGATCCGGTCCGCGATGCTCCGCCGGCGGGCGACCACCATCCCTTCCGGGATCGGGTCGGTGCTGATCACCGCGCAACCGAGCGTCGAGGCGAGGTGGAGGCCCGGCCATCCGCATCCGGCGCCGATGTCGAGAAGCACATCGGCGGGACCGAGGGCCAGCCGCCGCCCGATCTCCTCCGCCTGCTCCATGGTGGTGTAGCCGTTGCCGCCGTAGTCGCTCCCCAGTGCGGCCCGCTCCGCCGCGAGCAGGGCCTCCTCGTGCGAGATCCGGTAACGCTGTCGGAATCGCTCGATGTCGTCGGTCACGCGCCCTCCGGCGCCCGACCGTAGTGCGCCGGAGCGCGGTGGACTGTGCCAGGATCGGCACCATGGAGCTCGAACTGCCGGTGCTGGACCAACTCGAACTCGTCGTGGTGGTGGACAACGAGACCGACACCTTGTCGAGCATCGACGCCGGTGTGGCGCAGGTCCCGGAGGTCGCGTCGCTCCTGGGCAGGATCCCCCCGAGCCGCCACCACGACGGCGAGCCCGGCATCCGTGTCTTCGACCACCTCTGCGTGGCATGTCACGGGCTGTCGGTGCTCGTGACCGGCACGAGCAACGGTGAGACCCGGCGCGCGCTCTTCGACGTCGGACCCGACGGCCAGGTCTGGCTGGACAACGCGGACCGCCTCGGCCTCGATCTCGCGACGATCGAGGTGCTGTTCCTCTCGCACTGGCACGCCGACCACTCGGGTGGGTTCCCGGTGGTGGTGGAGGCGGTGGCCCGGGCTCGTGCCGCGGCGGGCCTCCCGGCCCCGGTGGTGGATCTCCACCCCGACCGGCCCGATCAGCGCGGTGTGCGGCTCCCCGTCGGGGTGATCGCGCTGCTCCCACCCGAACCGACGCTCGCCGAGATCGGCGACGCGGGTGGGCACATCGAGCTCAACGCCGAGGCCCACCTCGTGGCGGGCCTGTTCGCGGGGAGCGGGATGATCGAACGGGTCACCGCCTACGAGACGGGTCTGGCCGGCCACCACACCTTCCGGGGCGACGAGTGTGTCGAGGATCCGCTGATCCTCGACGAGCGTTTCATGGCCGCGCACGTCGCCGGGAGGGGCGTGACGGTGCTGTCGGCGTGTTCGCATGCCGGCGTGGTGAACGCCTGTCTCGGGGCCAAGGCGTTGGTGCCCGACGCACCCGTCGACGTGGTCCTCGGGGGCTACCACCTGGCCGGCGCGGCGATGGAGACGCGGATCGACGACACCGTGCGGGATCTGCGCGATCTGGTGCAGCCCCGGATCGTGGCCCCGGGCCACTGCACGGGTTGGCGGGCCAAGGCCGCCCTGGCCGCCGCCTTCGCCCCGGGCCGGTACGGACCGAGCGTGGTCGGGAGCCGCTATCAGCTCACCGGCGAGTGAGCCGCCCGCGGTCGCGGCCTGGTTTCACCCGAGCGCGTCGACGATCATCGCGGTGTTGGTCCGCAGCAGACCCTCGTAGCTGTCGGCATCCGATCCGGGCGCTCCGAGCGAGCCGGTGAGCAGGGTGACGACATCGACGTCGCCCACCCGGTCGGCCAGGGCACGCGCGTCGTCGGCATCGTGCTGGTCCTCGGCGAACACGGCGGGAACCCCTCTCGCCTCGATGAGCGCGGCCAGGGCCTCGAGTTGGGCCGGATTGGTCTCGGCCAGGCCCGAGGGTGCGGGGAGGACCGTCCCGATGACCTCGAAGTCGTACCGGGCCGCGTAGTAGCCGAGCGAGTCGTGGTTGGTCACCAGCAGCCGGGCCGCGACCGGGATCCGCTCCACCTCCGCCGTGATCTCGGCGTCGAGACGTCGTAGCCGGGCTTCGAGCCCGGTACGACACGTCGTCACC
>JABAOE010003537.1_pt3 | contig 12690 bp, 11 predicted proteins | sample 7062141 | NCBI WGS metagenome assembly JABAOE01 (sample SAMN14538627, study PRJNA623070) | marine sediment metagenome | biome: marine biome [ENVO:00000428]; feature: marine pelagic biome [ENVO:01000023]; material: deep marine sediment [ENVO:00002113] | place: India: Gulf of Khambhat ...
GCCCCCGCCGAGGCCGAGAAATCCATCGCCGTGCTGCCCTTCGTCAACATGAGCTCCGATTCGGAGCAGGAATTTTTCGCGGACGGCATTTCCGAGGAACTGCTCAACGCGCTGGCCAGGGTTCCGGAACTCAAGGTCGCCGGGCGCACCTCGTCATTCGCCTTCAAGGGCAAGAACGACGACCTGGCGGCCATCGGCAAGCTGCTGCGCGTCAATTACATCCTCGAGGGATCGGTACGCAAATCCGGCAACCGCGTGCGCATCACCAGCCAGCTGATCAAGGTCGATGATGGCTTCCACATGTGGTCCGATACCTATGACCGCGAACTGGACGACATCTTCGTGATCCAGGACGAAATCTCCGGCGCGATCATCGGCCAGCTCAAGGCGCAGTTGCTCGGTGAGCAGACCAACCTGGCGGAGCAGACCGACACACGCGCCTATGAGCTGTACCTGCTGGCCAAGCAGCGCATCTACGAGCGCAATGACGCCAGCCTGTCGATGGCCCTGGAATTGCTGGACCAGGCCATCATGATTGATCCCGCTTACGCGCCAGCCCATGCGCAGCGGGCCATTACGGCCATGCTGTTGTCCGAAAACCATTACGGCACGATACCCCGCGAGCAATCGGGCCGCATGGCCAAACAAAGCCTGGACCGGGCACTGGAAATCGATCCACTGAACGCGGAGGCGTTGGCCGGCAAGGGCCTCTACCTGGGCGAATATGAGCTGAAGCGCGATGAAGCCATCGCAATGCTCCGCCAGGCGCTGGCGATCAACCCGGCCATGGTCAATGCAGGGACCTGGCTGGCCACCGACCTGGGTGAACTGGGCCGGCTGGCGGAGGCGCGCGAAATTCGGGAAGAAATCTTCCGGCGCGACCCGCTGCACCGCCCGACCTTCGGCAACCTGCAGCAGCTCTACATGGTCATGGGTGAGAAGGACACCGCGCTCGGGATGCTCGAGCGGCTGCGCCCCTACCTGCCCGGGGACGGCAGCCTGACCGGCGACTTCGGCCAGGTGTACGTGATGAGCGGCGACCTGGCCGCTGCCGTGGAATCGATGGCGAGGGCCCATGAGCTGGAGCCGCTGAACTCGCCGAACCGCAATTGGTACACCTTCGCCCTCATGAATGTACCGGATTACGAGCGGGCGGCCGAAGTGGCGATCGATGCGGCGAGGCCGCTGATGTTGAGCCGGATGGGACGGGCCGAGGAGGCGCTGATCGAGGCGGAAAACGCCGTCCGCAAGGGGCTGTTCCCCGGTTGGAGCTTGCTGGCGTTCGTCGAGAATGGGCGCTTCGAGCAACTGGCAGGCCTGGTCGATTCGCTTTGGCCCACGCTCGATGCGGTGCTGGAGGACTGGCCCGACAGGAATGGCTACGGATCCGACATGCTGGGGCACCTGGCTCACGCCTATCGCGAGACGGGCCGCTTGCAGCGGTTCGGGGAGGCCATGCAGCGCATGCGCGAGAACCTGGACTGGCAACTCGAGCAGGGTGCCGACAATTGGGTCATTGCTCGCTCGCAAGCGTACTACGAGGTCTTGAACAACGACATCGAAGCGGCCAAACCCCACTTCATCCGGGCGCTGGAACAGGGCATGTACCTGCATGCCGATCAACCCATTTTTGGAGCGATCTTCCGGCCCCTGTACGCGGAAAGCGATGTGCAGGCAGCCATGGCTGCGATGCAAGCGCGGCACGCAGCCGAATTGGCCCTGCTGGCCGAGAAAAGGCGCGAGCCCAGAACCTGACCACCAAGCGCGCGGCTGCCATTCGTCAACGGGGGTGGCGCACAGGAAACATGACCCGCCTTGTTCGGGCTGCAGGCCCCTATCAGGGCCGGCAATGACGGGATCAGAGTAAAGTGCCAGAGCAAGCCGAGAGCCTGGGGTCAGAGTCGGGACTCTGACCCCATAGTTGTTGACCCCATTGTTGCTGCTCTCCGGAATCCCGGCAGCAGCAGGCATCGTGGGCGACCGTATGATCACGGCCTGCAACCGTGGCGATGAATCCGCGACTGAAAGATTGGTGACGCACTGACCGGCCTGCTAGTCTGTGGGGGCACCAACCGCATAGTTGCCGGCAAGAACGAACCATGCCCGAGAAAAATCCGCGCAAGGACAGCGAATACCTGACCACGCTCGCGCGTGGGCTGTCGGTGCTGCGCGCCTTCACCAAGGAGCGCCCGGAAATGACGCTGAGCGAGGTGGCCGCCGAAACGTCGCTCAGCCCCGCGGCGGCACGCCGCTGCCTCAACACCCTGGTGTCCCAGGGCTACGTCGGCAAAAAGGGCAAGCTGTTCCTGCTCACCCCCGAAGTGATGGGGTTCGCCTCGGCCTTCATCGAGTCCATGAACCTGGAGGAAGTGGTGCGCCCGCACCTCCAGGAGGTTCGGGACCGGACCGGCGACAGCTCGTCACTGGCCGTGCTGTCCCACGAGGACATCCTCTACCTGGTCCATGTATCCACCAACCGGATGATCAAGCTGGTGGCGGGCGTCGGCACGCGTTTCCCTGCCTACGCCACCTCGCTGGGCCGGGTCATGCTGGCTTACCGATCGGACCAGCAGATTTCCGATTACCTGCGCGATGCGAACATTCGCAAGCTGACCAGCAAGACGGTCACCTCCCGGCCCCAGTTGCGCCGTATCCTGAAGACGGTGCGCAAGCAGGGCTATGCCGCGATCCAGGACGAACTGGATTACGGCATCGTCTCCATCGCCGTGCCGGTCCGGCGGGAAACCGGTGAAGTGCTGGCCGCGATCAACTGCTCCACGGCCACCACCCGGGTGAACAAGGATGAAATTGCGAAAACCCGGCTGCAGCCCCTGCTCGAGGCCGCCCACCGAATCGAGGTGGAGCTCAGGCGCTACCCCATCCTGGCCCATTCAATCATGGGCTCCATCCAGTGATGGGTCCCTGGAACGCTCAACCTGCCAGCAGAAATCCCTGACCGCTTCGTTGAAGCGCGCCGGTTCGGTCAGGTTGCTGAGGTGTCCGCTGTGTTCCAGTACGAGCTCCCTCGCGCCGGGGACGACACGCAGCAGGTGATCGGCATGTTCCCGCCGGGCGGGCGTCTCCAGGGCGCCGGTGAGGATGATGACGGGGATCTGGGCGGCCGCCACCGCAGCCGCCACGTCCACGGCATATTCGGGATTGCGCGTGTCGAAGTCCACCAGGTCCCGACCCTGATAGTCGGCCAGCAGGGTCGTCAGTAGCTCGAAGGTCTCCTCGGCTTCGATACCGGAGGCCACCATGGGATGCCGCAACCAGGCCTCCCGCACGCGCTGCATTTCCCCGCGTGCAGCCCACGCCGCGTACCGGCCCAGCGGAATGGCGTCCGAGCCCGATATCGGCGTGAAACCGTCCACCGCCGGCGCCTGCAGCACCAGGGAGCGGGCCATGTGCGGATGCTGCGCTGCGAAACGCAGGGCGATGCGCCCGCCCTGGGACATGCCGAGGATATGCGCGGATTCGATGCCCCGTTCGCTCAGCAGGGCCGCGATGTCCGCCACGTCGCGCGCCAGGGAGGGGTCGCCGGTCGACCGGCCAAAGCCCCGCCGATCGTAGGCGATGACGCGGAAATCCCTGCTCAGTGGCCGGATCTGGGGGCTGAATATGCGGTGATCGAAGGGCCAGCCATGCACCAGCATGACCGGCGGCCCGGAGCCGAGTTCGCGGACGTGGAGCGCCTCGGTATCCGCCTCGCTCACGGCCGATAACCGACCGATGCCTGCGCAGCCTCCCATAGGGCGCTCCCGGCCGGGTTGTCCATTTCCTCCAGCAAGTGCCCGACCAGGCCGGCACAGCGGGCTGTGAGCACGACGCCCCGCATCATCATCGCCGGCACCCCCGCCTCGCCCAGGGCGGCCCCGATGGCGGCGCTGATGTTGGTGACCAGCGGCTTGCCCAGCTCCTCCCTGACGCTGGTTTCCACCAACTCCAGGGCGGCCAGGAACTCGCCCCCGGTGTCCGCGTCGCGCACGATCTGCAGCAGTCGCGGAACCCTGGGGTCGTGCGCCTGGTGAACGGGGTGCCCGAAGCCCGGCACGGGTTTGCGTTCGGCCCGGCAGGCCCGCACTTCCTCGGCGGCCCTGGATGCGCGCTCGTCCGCCGGCGCCGCGACGATTCTCTCCAGCAGGGCGCCGCACTCCCCGGCCGTCCCGGCGTAGCGGTCACCGACCCCCAGCAGGCCGGCGGCCACCGCCCCCTGGAACGATTCCGGCGCTCCCAGGTGGGTGAGCCGAGTCACGACCGCCGACGGCACCAGGCCGTGCTCCATGATGGTGACCAGCACGGCGTCCACGATGCGGGTCTGGGCCGGTGACGGCATGTCGCCCAGGGCCTGCAGGATAATGAGTTCGGTGAACCCAACCTTGCCCATCAGTTCCTCGACCAGGTCTCTGCCCCGTACCGTTATGCTGTCCGCGTCGAAACCACAGATTGACGTGCTCGCATCCATGTATCGTCCCTCGATTTCATATTTCGCATTGCGAATTTGATTTCGATATACGAAAAATCTATCATAAACCTTCATCTTAGGATAAAGCATTCGGCCCAGGCACCTACCATGAAAATAATCACCAAACCGCTCGTTACCCTACTGTCCCTTGTCGTTGCCGCCCCGATCGCCTACGCGCAGAGCGAAGCCATGGTCGAGGAGGTGGTGGTCACCGCCCGCAAGCGCGATGAATCCTTCACCGAAATTCCCGTGTCCCTGAAGGCGTTCACCGAGTCGGAAATCCAGTCCGCGGGCATCGAAACGCCGCAGGATTTCATTGACCTCACGCCCAACGTGACCCTGGTGCAGACCCAGAACGCGGGCAATTCCTTCATCAACATCCGCGGCGTGTCACAGGCGCGCAACAGCGAAATGTCGGCGGCGGTGCTGATCGACGGCGTGCTGATGCCCAACCCGGCCCAGTTCAACCAGCAATTGTTCGACGTGGAGCAGATCGAGGTGCTGCGCGGGCCGCAGGGAGCCCTGTACGGCCGCAACGCCATTGGCGGGGCCATCACCATCGTGACCAAGCAGCCCAGCGACGAGTTCGAGGGCAAGTTCCGGATCGGCGGCGATTCCGGGCCAGGCTTCAATGCGCAGGCCATGTTCAGCGGGCCGCTGGGCAGTTCGGAGACGCTCAAGTACCGGGTCTCGGCGTCCTACATGGACACCGACGGTTACATCAACAACCCCTACCTCGGCGAGGAGGCGGACCCGTTCAAGGACAAATCCCTGCGGGCCAAGCTGCTGTGGGAGCCCAACGACCAGTGGACCGCGGACTTCCGCTTCTACATCTCGGAGCTCGACACGCAGGCGCTCTACTTCAATATCGCCGCCGAGGCCGACGACACCAGCCTGCCGGTGCGGGTCAACAACCGGGGCACCAATGATCGGGATATCTACAGCGTCAGCCTCAAGCTCGACTTCGAGGCCGACTGGGGGACCTTCACCTCGATCACGTCCTTCGATTCGCTGGAGGAGCTGCTGACCGGCGACAATTTCGACTTTCTGCCCCGCGCGGACTCATGGCTGAACGGCCCGTTCACCGGCGGATTCGGCCCCTACATGAAATTCCTGACCGGCGAGGACGTGGTGGACCTGAGCCAGACCCAGTTCCTGGACCAGGAAGCCTGGAGCCAGGAGTTCCGCTTCACCTCGCCGGCGGACAACCGGCTGCGCTGGATCGCGGGCGCCTACTTCATCGGCACCGAGCGGTACATCTCGACCGGCAACCAGGTGGATCTCGGCAACGGGGTGTTCAAGGTGACGCGCACGCCCCGCTTCTCAGTGTTCTGCTACGACCCGAACATCGCCCAGTTCTTCCCCTCGCAGTGCGCGTACACGAGCAGGGACCCCAGCCCGCAGATCGGCTTGCTGGTGGACGAGCAGGACAACCTCGCCTGGGCCGTCTTTGCCGACGTGAGCTACGACATCAGCGATGCCCTGGAACTGTCGGTGTCATTGCGCTACGACGAGGACGAGCGCGAGAACACGACGCTGACCGAGCCGCTGTACGACCCTACTTTCCTGGGGCTGGTGCCGGGGTCCAAGCGCAAGGAGACCTGGGATGAACTGCAGCCCAAGGTCACGCTGCGCTACAAGTCCAGCGACAACACCAGCTGGTACGCCGGCTACAGCCGCGGCTTCCGCAGCGGCGGCTTCAACCAGACCGGCGTGGGCGGGGCCGTGCCCTTCCCGAACATCGACGACATTTTCGACGCGCAGATCGCCGACACCTACGAGGCTGGCTTCAAGACCGTCGCCATGGACGGCCGCTTCGTGACCTCGGCCAGCGTGTTCTACACCGACTTCGAGGGCGCCTATTTCTTCTTCTACGACGCCGGCACCAGCACCCAGAACCTGGGCTCGATCGACGAGGCGACCTACACGGGCTTCGAGTGGGAGGGCACCGTGTTCTTCACCGACTCCCTGAGCGCCTACTTCGGCATCGGCTACACCGACAGCGAGATCGACAAGTTCGAGGACCCCGCGTTTCCGGACGCGCCCCGCGCCGAGGGCAACCAGGCGCCGCTGGTTTCGGAGTACACCCTCAACCTGGGCGGCACCTTCCGGCACCCGATGCAGTTGTTCGGCGGCAAGTTCGGCGAAACCTACGGCTTCGCGCGCGTCGATTACCAGCGCATCGGCGACACCTGGTGGGATCCCTACAACCTGTCGGTGCGCAGCCCCATCAACATTGTCGACTTCCGCTTTGGCGTGGACGCCGACGACGACTGGTCGCTGGTGCTGTGGATCAAGAACGCCTTCGACGAGGAATACAACACCGAGTTCTCCCCGGGACCCGCGTTGTTTGGTCCGGGCGTCAACGCCGGCACCAATTTCCTGTGGAAAGGGATGCCGCGGCACTGGGGAGTGGACTTCACCAAGCGGTTCTGAACCAACCATCTAGGACAATTGGAGGGCAAGCAATCTATGGCCACGGCACCCCGCATTCGCACGCGCCTGCACCACAATGCGCATGTCACGACCGACATGGCGGCAGTCAGGCATTTCTACGAGGACATCATCGGTTTTCCGCTGGTCGCGACCTGGTGTGAGAAAACCCATCTGTTCGGCAAGGAACGGGTCTACATGCACTGCTTTTTCGACATCGGCGACGGCGAGTGTCTCGCCTATTTCCAGTTCGCCGACGAGGAGGACCAGCAGGAATTCGGCCCCGAGCTGCCGATGTCCGGCTTCCGGCACCTGGCCGTGAAAGTGGACCAGGCAACCCAGGATGCGCTTCGCGAACGTGTGGCCGCGGCCGGCTACGAGGAACCGGACGCGTATTTCCTGCAGCACGGCTACTGCTGGTCGCTGTACGTGGTCGACCCGGCCGGGATGATCATCGAGTTCACCGTCGACCACGAGGACGTGGATGCGATCAACGCCGACCAGCTCGGCAAGGCGCACAGCGAACTCCAACGCTGGCTGGCGGGCGATCACACGCCCAATAACGAGCAGTTTCACCGCTAGGAAACCCACTTGCCAGGCCGCGGACAGGCAGCCGGGTGCCCGCGAGGGCCCCGCTGACGCGACGACCCTCCCCCATGCCCCCGGCCGACGGCATGGCCGCGGCACCTGCAGAAGGAGTTGAAGTTCATGAAGGAAGTCTGTGTCGTTTATCACAGTGGCTACGGCCACACGGCCCGCCAGGCGGCGGCCGTGGCCGAAGGCGTGCGCCGGGTTGCGGACGTCAATTGCACCGAGATACCGGTGGGCGAGCTCGAACACATGGAAAGCGGGCACTGGGCGGAACTGGACAGCGCCGACGCCATCATCTTCGGGTGCCCGACCTATATGGGCGCCGTGTCGATGGACTTCAAAAGGTTCATGGAAGCCACCTCCGGGCGGTGGATGGAAATGAAGTGGCATGACAAGCTGGCCGCCGGCTTCACCAACTCCGGGTCGCAGAACGGCGACAAGCAGAACACCCTGCAATCCCTGGTCTCGCTGGCCTCGCAACACGGCATGGTGTGGATCAGCCTGAACCTCATGCCCGGCAACAACAGCACCACCGGCAGCGTCGACGACGTCAACCGCCTGGGGTCCTACCTGGGCGCGATGGCCCAATCGAACGTTGATGCGGGCCCCGACGTGGCGCCGCCGGAAGCGGACCTGGAAACCGCGCGGCTGCTGGGCCAGCGCGTGGCCGAATGCACGCACCGCTGGACCGCCTGACCGCCGTCAATCCCCGTGTTCGACAAGGACATACAGACCCGGCCGGTCGAAGATCAGTTCCGGATCGACCGCGAGACCTATCGGCAACAGGTGCGCTACCTGTTCGAGCATTCGCGCTTCTACCAGCGCAAGCTCGCGGATGCCGGATTCGACCGCCCCGAGGCGGTGGGCGAACTGGATGACCTGGCCCAATTGCCGTTCACGGAGAAGGATGAATTGCGCGCCACGCAGGCCGAGCATCCGCCCTTCGGCGAGCACCTGGCCTGCGATCCCGGCCAGCTGCTGAGGGTGTTCAGCACCAGCGGGACGACGGGCGTGCCCTGTTACCTGGGACTGACCGCCAATGACATCGACATGTACGCGACCAACGTGGCCCGCGGCTACTCGGCGGCGGGCTTCAGGCCGTCCCAGCGGATCGTGGTCGGCTTCAACGCCGGGCCGTTCGTCGCCGGCGCGGTGTTCTATGGCCTGGACAAGCTGCGCTGCACGGTGATCCCGGTCGGCACCGGCAACACGGAACGATTGATCACGGCCATTCAGAAAACCGGCGCCACCGGCGTGAGCTGCACGCCTTCCTATGGCCTGTACCTGATCGACTGGTGCCAGCAGCACGGCATCGAACCGCGCTCGCTGGGGCTCGAGAACATGATCACGGCCGGCGAGCCGGGCGGCGGTGACCCGATGATCCGGGGCCGCATCGAGGAAGCCTTCGGCTGCCAGGTGCGCGAATCCATGGGCATCGGCGACATCTCGCTGTCCACCTGGGCGGAGGACGAGGACGGCGGCGGCATGAACTTCATGGCCCGCGGTTTCGCCCACGCGGAACTGATCGACCCGGACACGGGCCGCCCCATCCGCTGGGAAGACGGCGCCGAGGGCGAACTGGTGTACACGGCGCTCAAGCGCGAAGCCATGCCCTTGCTGCGCTTCCGCAGCCGGGATCACGTCGTGGTCAGCATGAAACCCAATCCCACCGGACGCACGGGGCCGCGGATCAGGTGCATCGGCCGCACCGACGACATGCTGATCGTGCGCGGCGTCAACCTGTTCCCGTCGGCCATACGCAGCATCCTCAAGGATTTCGGCGCGGAGGTGGGTGGCGTATTCCAGATCCGGCTCAGGTCGCCGGGGGTCAGGCAGCAGCCTCCACTGCCACTGGCCATCGAGCTCGGCAACGCGCCGACCCAGCCGCCGGAGCGTCTCAAGCAGGCCATGGAGGCCGAAATCCGCGAGCGCCTGCTGGTGACTACCGAGATCACTTTCGTCCCCTACGGCTCCCTGCCCAGGGAAACCTACAAGTCCAAGCTGGTCACTTACGACGAGGGCCTGGGCGACAAGCAAGCACTGTCCAGCTGAGGCGATCATGTCCGCATCCCTGCCGCTTTTCCCCTGCACCATCGTTGGCAGCTACCCGCAACCCGACTGGTTGATCGACCGCGACAAGCTGTCCAAGCAGTTCCCCCCGCGAACGCGGGCGCTGGAGCTCTGGCGGATCACGGAGCCCTGGCTCGAGGAAGCGCAGAATGATGCCACGCGCATCGCCATCCAGGACCAGGAGCGCGCCGGCCTGGACATCGTGACGGACGGGGAGATTCGCCGCGAGAGTTACTCCAACCACTTCGCCACCGCGCTGGACGGCATCGACCTGGACAATCCCGGCCAGGCCAAGGACCGCAGCGGCGAGACGGTCTACGTGCCGCGCATCGTGGGCCCGATCAGGCGGCGCCACCCGGTGGGCATCGAGGATGTCCGGTTCCTGAGGGCCAATACCGACCGGGCCATCAAGATGACCGTGCCGGGCCCGTTCACGATGGCCCAGCAGGCCCAGAACGATCACTACGCCTCCGAACGGGAGGCGGCGCTGGATTACGCGGCAGCGGTGAACGAGGAGATTATGGACCTGTTCGCGGCGGGCGCGGACTACGTGCAACTGGACGAGCCCTACATGCAGGCCCGGCCCGAGAAGGCGAACGAATACGGCATCGAGGCCCTGAACCGGGCCCTGGAAGGCGTGGCGGGCAAGACCTGCGTGCACATCTGCTTCGGCTACGCGGCCCTGATCCATGAACGCCCGGCGGGCTACTCATTCCTGCCGCAGCTGTGCCATGCCCACTGCAACCAGGTTTCCATCGAGACCGCGCAATCCAACCTCGACTGCACCGTCCTGGAGAGCCTGCCCGGCAAGCAGATTCTGCTGGGCGTGCTGGACCTTTCGACCGAGCAGGTGGAATCTGCGGAGACCATCAAATCACGTGTCAGGAAAGCGCTGGAACATGTTGATCCTGAACAGATATTGCTCGCCTCGGATTGTGGCATGAAATACCTCTCCCGGCAGGCCGCGTTCGGCAAGATGGCCTCCATGGTGCAGGCAGCCAGGGAGCTGCGCGAGGAATACGCCGGTTCGTGAGCCAGCCGCGCCACCCACTCCAGATACCGGGTTCAGCCAGATGAAAACCAGCACAGATCGCATTCTCACCACCCATGTCGGCAGCCTGCCGAGGCCCCAGGACGTCGTCGATGTGCTGTTCGCACGCGACCGGGAGGAGCCGCTGGAGCCCGAGGCGGCCAACCGGGTCATGGCGGATGCCGTGCGCGCGGCCGTGCAGCGCCAGCTGGATGCCGGCATCGATATCGTCAACGACGGCGAGATGAACAAGATTTCCTACGCGACCTACATCAAGGACCGCATCACGGGATTCGCCGGGGACACGCCGCGCGAGCCCGGCCAGGACCTGCTCGATTTCCCGGCTCTTCTGAAGAAGCTGGCAAACTCGGGCGCGACGGCGCAGTACAAGCGACCCCGCTGCGTGGGCGAGATTCGCCCCAAGAGCGCGGAGCCGCTGCAGATCGACCTGGACAACCTGATCAACGCGGTCAGCGGCCAGGCGGCGGTGACCGAGGCCTTCATGAACGCCGCCTCGCCCGGGGTGATCGCGCTGTTCCAGCCCAACGATTATTACCCGACGGAAGAGGACTACCTGGATGCGGTGGCGGAGGGGATGCGGGCGGAGTACGAGGCCATCGTCGATGCCGGCATTCTGCTGCAGATCGACGCCCCGGACTTTGGCATGGGGCGCCACACCATGTACAAGGACCGTAGCGAAGAAGCATACCTGAGCATGGCGGCCAAGCACGTGGAAGTCCTGAACCACGCCCTGCGCAACGTCGACGCGGACCGGGTCAGGATGCACATGTGCTGGGGCAACTACGAAGGCCCCCACCACCATGACATCCCGATGGAACGCCTGCTGCCCGTCGTGCTGGGCGTCCGGGCGCGGGGACTTCTTTTCGAAGCCTCCAATCCGCGGCACGCGCACGAGTGGACGGTCATCCGCGACCTCGGCATCCCGGATGACAAGGTGATCATCCCGGGCGTGCTGGACTCCACCACCAACTACATCGAGCACCCGCAGCTGGTGGCCGAGCGCATTTGCCGGTTCGCCGACATCGTCGGCCGCGAGCGCGTCATCGCCGGCACGGACTGCGGATTCGGCACCTTCGCGGGCTTCGGCCCGGTCGAGCCCGAGATCGTCTACCGGAAGCTGTCAGCCATGGCCGAGGGCGCGGCAATCGCGAGCGACAGGTTGTGGAACGGCGGCTGACCGGGGCGATCGCTTCACGCCGGTTTTAGCTCCGGTCCATTCCCCCGCCGGGGAAACCGCCGCCCACCCGGGGTGGCATCGACACACCCCTCCAGTGGCTGAACCACCCCGAAGCGCCGATGCAAAAATGGGGTCAGGGTCACGACCCTGACCCCATGCCTCCCGCCCTCGGTTTACTGACGAACCCGCTGCCCGATAAAGCACGGGATTGTGTACTACTCTTGTGTTGTAGCCGTGAAAAACCGATGCTGCGGACTCTGTCGCGCCAAACGACGGGCGTCCAATGATCATCATGGGAGGGATGAAATGAATCGAATGCTTCTGACGATGACAATCATTGCAGTGTATTTATCGCCACTGGCGAACGCGGATGACGCCGGGGATGTTCGCGCGACGATCGAACGTCACTATGCTGCGATCAACTCAGGTCAACTTGAGTCAGTTTTCAACGATCATCTTGACGACATGACCATGTTTTTAGCTGATGGCACAGTTTTGTGGGAAGGTGATTGGGAGGAGGTTAGCGCACGCATGGGGGCAACTGCCGTATTTGGCGAATTGAATGTGCGCATGAGTGATTTCAATGTCCAGCTATACGGCGATGTTGCCGTGGCAACATTTTACCTGGTGGGTACCGAGACTCGCGCTGATACGGTTCGCGACATCACCAATCGCGTTACCGCAGTCTGGATAAAGAGCGGCGGCGACTGGAAGGAGGCCCACCATCACGAGTCACCGCTGTTGGGCAGAGGGCCCAGGCACTGACCAGGGCGCGTGGTCCGGCAAGACCCATCTCGGTCTGATCAGCCGCGATTATTGGACCCCGCCGTCGCGGCGGGATGTCCCTGAAAAATGGGGTCAGGGTCACGACCCTGACCCCATGCCTCCCGCCCTCGGTTTACT
>JABAOE010029234.1_pt1 | contig 12685 bp, 21 predicted proteins | sample 7062141 | NCBI WGS metagenome assembly JABAOE01 (sample SAMN14538627, study PRJNA623070) | marine sediment metagenome | biome: marine biome [ENVO:00000428]; feature: marine pelagic biome [ENVO:01000023]; material: deep marine sediment [ENVO:00002113] | place: India: Gulf of Khambhat ...
CGTGGGGGCAGGCTTTGTGCTGATCTCCTGGATTACAATGCTCTTTGGATACCAGGCGTTAAAAAGAAACGGTGTTAACTCCTGGGATGAGGAGTCAGGATCAAAGATTGTGCACACCTACTTCAGCACAACAAGATTGCTTATAATCCTAGGAATTTTCATCTTAATCGAATTTGTAGCGCTCAGATCAATAATCTAAGCGCCAAGGGTTATGGATAAGATCAAAGTAGGCATATTGATATATGACAACGTTGAAGTTCTGGATTTTACTGGTCCCTACGAGGTGTTCAGTGTGACAAGAACATTGGATCAGCCGAACTACTCAGACCCCTCCCCTTTTGAAATAATTTTGGTATCCGAGCAGCTTCGCAAAGTAAGGACAATGGGTGGAATGAGAGTGATCCCCAACTATAGCTTCGAAGATTGTCCGCCTCTGGATATTCTGATAGTCCCGGGCGGGCTCGGGGAGCGCACAGAGCACAGCAACCCGATTATCCATCATTTTCTAAAAACCCAGGCCAAAAAAGTGAGCACCCTTGCATCTGTGTGCACAGGGGTGTTTTTTCTTGCCGCAGCAGGGCTCCTGGGAGGCAAAAAAGCCACAACTCATTTTCTCTCGTTGGACAGACTTGAGAAACGCTTCCCTGACATAGAAGTAATAAGGGACAAGAGATATGTAGAGGACTGGAACATTATCACCTCTGCCGGCATCTCGGCAGGGATTGATATGTCCCTTCATATAGTATCGAAACACTTGGGCGAAGAAGTTGCAAGATTGGCAGCCAAGGAAATGGAATATCCTTTTCCTGATAGTGATGAGAGATAAATCGATTATAATACTGGGTAGAGGAGAATTATTAATGAATAGAAAATTCAACATTTCTGCAATACTAGCCTTTCTAGTTGTCACATCAGTACTCTTTACGGTCGGCTGCTCCATATGGGACAAACCCGATGTGAGAGAAGCAAAATGGGGTATGAGCAAAGATGAAGTAAAGAAAGCGGAAAAAGCTGAGCTTGTAAATGAAGGAGAGGACATACTCACATACAGAATCGGCGGATTCGAAGATCCGGTCGAGATTAAGGCTGCTGAAACAACACAATTGGAGGGGGAGAAAATAACTAGTCCCCGAGTTGATAAGATTGATTATGAATACGACCTCTTATATGTGTTTGGCGATCAGGGGCTTGGAATGGTGGTGATACATCTGCGCGATCCCCTGGACAGCCCCGATGAATACCTAGAGCTTTTTAAGGTAAGAACCAATATGCTCACAAAAGAGATTGGCGAGCCCGCAAAGGGAGTAGCCTCATATGAAGACCATCAGGTAAAAGCAAACCCCTATGAAAACCCTGCCGCCATATGCAGGGGCGAGCACGGACTGCAGCATATCTGGCCCACCAAAAACAAGAAAACAAATGTCTCTCTTGAGTTAGACAATAAAAAGTTTTCCCAGAAGCCCCAGTGCAACATATCCATATTCTACGAAAGTGTTGAGATTCCTGTGGACCAGGAGCTTGCGGATCAGCTCCACGAGCTTCTCTAGCTAATTGGTGCTGGTGGGAACGCCGGAATAATCAGCATTAATCTATATGTTTTAGTTTTATAAAACACCTTTTTCTATAATAATATTATACTAGACATAAATTCTGCTATTTTTTTGAAACCTTTTTGTTATTCTTGTGTTTATATGATCAAAATCTATATTGCGGAGGCATTATAATGAAGAAATTAGTAGCATTACCCCTATTACTTGTACTTTTAGTGGCTTTCTCCGCTGATGCGAGAATGCACGGCAAGAAAGACTGGAATTGGTGGAAGAGTGAGAAGATCGCTACAGATATTAATCTCACAGAGGATCAGACAACTCAATTAAATGACATAGAAGCCAAATATAATACTCCTCTCACAGAAGCCAGAGAAGATTATGTGACAAAGAAAACTGCATACAAGGAAGCTAAAGCCAATAAAGCCACAAGTGATGCAGATGTAATTAAGGCATTCGATGTAATGTGGGACTCGAAATACAAGATGAAGAGAATTAAGCTAGACAGAGGGCTCGAGATGAGACAGGTACTCACTCAGGAGCAGATCACGCAGCTAGGTGAGATCAAACAGGCTCACAAAGATAAAATGAAGCATAAGTTTAAGAAGCATAAGGAAAAAATGAAAGACACTCAAACTCAGTAAAATTTATTACTATAAAAAGGGGCAGACTAGATCCTGCCCCTTTTTATGTCCTATAATATTATGAATTCAGTGCCGAAACTGAAATACTCTTTATTAATACTGAGCATTATATTCTTATTAAATCCCCCGCAAGCATACTCAAAAGACATTACCGCAAAAGTTATTAAAGATACAGAGCTAGATGAGCGCATTTCACTCTTTTGCGAAGCGTACTGTGTAGGAAACAAGAAAGAAGGCACCATAAAATCCATAACCGTTAAGAAAACCGATGATGATGACTACAAGGTTTTCGGTAAGGCTGCGCTGAGGAACCGCCAGGTCACCGGAGACTACACATTGTACGACAAGATTATCTTTGTAAATTCAATCGGAATACTGAACCCCGAGTCCTGCGAGCTGCGTGTTGAGGATGTTAGTGTCGAGAACGACTTTCAAAACATTGTTACAAACCTTATAAAAAGCAACTCGGACGTTATTGGCAAAGTAATTGTTGTTCCTGACTGCAAATCCTACCTCTAAGAGCAAGTCTAGAGATTTCTGCAATATTATATATAGTTTATAAGTCACCAAATAACAAGGAGGGTCACAACAGTGTCCAGAAATGTAATTCTAGTTGCAGCAATAGTAGTAATAGCAGGCTATTTCTATTTTAAATCAACCGATAGATCACAAGAGATAATTACCTCCCAGACTAATCAAGAAGAGTCCTCAAGCACAACAGATGACCAAGCTACTGAAGCAGTAGATGAAAACCTTGTTGAGAACCTGATTAAAGAAGGGATTGTAGAGAAAATTGATCAGGAAACTAACCCGCCAAAAGTCTATGTAACCGCCCTCTACTACCGGGCTCCCAGTGTAGATAAGACCGCAATATTAGAGGTGCTTTATAAAGATTTAAGGGCTAACAACCCCGATGTAAAGTACTTCGATTTATATGACGCTAAATCAGGTGAAAAAGTAGATTCATATAACCCATACGCCACACAAACCAGATAGGCGCAAGTATCCCAATGTCTGAACACAAAAAACACAGCACTACACACAATACAAGCCGGTCTTCAAATAGCAGAAAGAAAGCCCTTTTGCTACTTATAATACTTGGAGTAGTAGTTATGGTAGTTTATGCACTATCTTTTCAGGATGCAGAGGACGAGCAGTTCATTCAAGAAACTCAAACCCATAGCGAAAATCCATAGATATCCTGGCCATAGAATTACTCTTAGTATAAAATAGTTGATTAATTCTATTGGACCGGCACTGAGCATATTATGGAAGAGAAATCTATTACACTAGGCGACCTTGTGTTAACAGTGGATGAGATCAATATGATCTTAAACGCCGATATTGTGTGCTCCTTTCACCTAAGCCACAAGGCGGAGCCGAGGGAGATGCTTGTTGAGCTCTCGGGAGAAGTAATCGGAGATCAGCTTGAGATCATCTGCAAAACTAAATTAACTGCCAGGCGCTTTGAGATAGTCTCACGCTTCCTGTATATGTATGAGAAAAATATAATAAGATTCTTCCAGTACCTAACCCAAGACACCACGCCTTATATGTTCAAAGACAATTAAATTTAAATACTAATATAGGACAATTTAAATGAAAAAATATCTTCCCCTAGTCATACTTTCATTGCTAGTATATGCATGCTCAAACAACCCCCTTAACAACTCTGATAAAACGGATGAGGTTCAAACCGCTGAGCGTTCGGGTGATGACGGTTCCAAATTTAGAGAAGCCACATGGGGCATGAGCAAAAAAGAAGTCATGCAGAGTGAGGAAGGTGAGCCTGTATTTAATTCTGATTACAGAGTTGACTATATCACTCAGACAATGGGAATGGTAAGCAGAATCGGTTATACATTCAATAACAATGATGAGCTGATTAGGGCAAGCGTCTTTATCCTCACATCCCCCGAGGATAAGAACCAATACATAGAATCCTACAAAAAAATCCAAGAAGAATTAAAAAAGAAATACGGCAAGACTATAATCGATACTGTCCAGTACAGAGATCCTACGCAAAAAATTGATCCCGATATTCAAGGTGAGGCCGTATGCAATGGCCAACTCCTGTACGCAACCCAGTGGGATTTACCCGAAAGCAATGTACAGCTCTTACTTAGGGGAGAAAAATCAGAATGCAAAATTACAGTCGTGTACGTAAGCGAAGAGGGAATCCGTAAAATGATGAAAGAAAGAGGCATTGAGGATAAAAGAGCTAATTAAATTATCTTACTGCGACCCTCTTTCCTCAACCCATTTTCTAATTGTCTCTTTTTGATCAGCTGAGAGCCTTGCTTGCGTCTGTATGATTAAATAATACCAAAGCGGCATCTCGCCTTCTTCAATCTCTTCCCATATTTCTTCTATATCCTCTGCTTTGTCTTCCTCGCTGTATGATTCCCACTCAGAGAAGTTCATATGCTCTCTTCCCTCGTCAACGTCATATGCTACAAGCCAGGACATAGGAGCAATATTTGAGTACCAAGGCCAAACGGTCTCATTTGAGTGGCAGTCGTAGCAGGAAACTCTAAGTATTTCCATCACTTCCGACGGGGCCTTTATCTCTCCTGTGACTGGAGGATTAGTTTTATCTACAGGAACAAACTGTATTGCTATTAAAACTACAATCATTAATATGATTACTATTCTTAGCACATCCATTACCCTCCATTTTGATTAGTTGCGTTGTACAATTGATAACCCGGTGAACATGATTATACAAGATAACCGTTAAGAAAATAATAGGAACACCTAACTAAGTGGCATGATACATTCAGCAACATCATTTTTAGGGGAGTTCACTATTGTAGACACCTCGAAATATTCCATATCATCCGAAGGATAGGGTTTAAGTATCGGCAGAACGTCTTCTGGTCGTGTGATTTCGGGATCGAGCCATTTTGCCTCGTCGCTTTCTTTAAGAATTACCGGCATGCGGCTGTGAATGGGCTGCATCAGCTCGTTCGGCTCTGTTGTGATTATAGTAAAAGTTTTTAGGGCCTGGCCGTCTTTTTCCCATATATCCCAAAGACCCGCAAATCCAAACGGCTCCTGTGACTTAAGTCTGAAGTAGTAGGGGATTTTAGTTTTTTTATCGGCCTTGCGCCATTCATAAAAACCATCAGCCATCACAACGCAACGCCTTTTCCTCAAAGGAGTTTTGAAGCTAGGCTTACCCTCTATCCCCTCAGAGCGGGCATTAATCATTTTGTGCCCTATACCGGGATCTTTAGCCCAATAGGGAACAAGCCCCCACCTCATCGCTGTAATCACCCGCTTATCATTTTCCACCGTTAAGATAGGATGCTCTTGGGAAGGTGCAATATTGTAACTCACCTCAAATAATGTGTCCTGTGAGGTATCATCAAAACCGAAGCGCGCTCTTAACTCTTCTTTTGTGCTTTTTTTTACAAATCTCCCGCACATAGAGTCACTCCGTCATCACTAGACCTTTTTCGCTGAATGTGCCTCTCTCATCTCCTGTGTTGTTATCATAGATCGTAAGCACATCAGCTTGTCTGTCCTGAGTTATAAAGTAGTACCAAACCACATTCATCAAAGATGCCTGCTCCTGGCTTGTGAGCAAATAGAACGGCTCTGTGACATAGATATAGGGCTGGCTGTTGGGATTTTCGATTCTGGTGGCAAGCCCGCCGTCGAGCAGACCGTCAATAATTTCCTTGCGGTGGCTTTGCAAATGTCTGGTCTCTTCAATCCTCTGCTTAAGACCATCGTCTTCATTTCTGTTGCAAGAGTTTATGGTCAACCCCGTTGTTAGTAGTAACATTAGAATGATAAAACTTTTACGCCTGTTCATAAGCTGCAAGATAAACGTACTAGAATTCAACAAAATCGCAAACAACTGTGATATCTCCAAAATCATCCGATACTTGTTCAAACGACAGGAGGCCTGTCCTTGAATTACCGTTTAAACCCGTCAATATCCCTGTTCCGTCCGCATTCTCAAATACTATTCTCCTGCATTCTGTACGGTCATAGACGAAGTCCCCAATGTCGCTGCGCGTGCCGGTCATATCTCCAAACAGCGCAAGTGTAAAAACTGTTTCACCGCCGCGTTTGCAATCCCACTCCGATGTCTGATCATTTATTGACGAGCCGTTAAGAATAGAGTTAAGGATTAATTCACAAGTACTATCTGTGCAGCCCCCCATGTTGCCTAAGGCCAGGATTAGAGATAGTAAAAAGACTGGTGCAGCAAGAACGATTACTTTCATTGCATATCCGCCTTTATAGATTTTCATTGCATATCCGCCTTTATAGATAAGGATAAATTTAGATAATAATGTTTGAATACACGATTATTATAATGACTAATTATACTCAATAACAATCAATTAGTTGAGTTATTATAGAAAATTAATCAGTCATACAATCCTAATGACTAAAATTGTATTTATCACAAAGCTTAGGACAAAGGGAAACGCTCTAATTTATTTTATACCTATTAAGAGTTGTCCATAAGATCCCTATTGACCAACTCTACCTTAGCCAGCTCATTTAAAGCCTGCATTACATGATATAGTGCCGGAGAACAATCTTCCCTCTGAGCAGCCTTGCTCTCGGCCTGTAATGCAAGCAGTTCTGTCCTCGTAAGAGAATCCATATGAGATAGGATCCTCTTAAACATCTCACCGGATACTTTTAGTCTCTCCTCTACCATTTATGCCTCCTTCTCTAAACATTATGATGTGAATCCCCGTAAAGGTTAGAAGTCACACAAATTCCATAGACTCCATAGAATAATTGATGTCTACACTCTTTAGACGCAATCCTATTGTTCCCGGATGCGGCCTAGGGAATATAAAACACTATGGATACGCTATTGTTTTCGAGTTCTTCCAACCCACAAATACAAAACGTTTACACTTCCAGTCGATCAATAGACCGACTTGATTAATCACAAATTGTGTTATATAATCACATTTTGGTGATTACATAACACATTAAATCACAATTTGTTATATAATGCAAGTAGTAAATTTACATTTTGTCGAATATATAGCAATTAATCAATAAATATCAATAATTTGGAGGATCATATAAATGCGTAAAACGGTTACGGAGATAATAGAGATAATAAAAAATATGAAGAATCTAAATAACGACTACGAGGTTGCTGACTCAATTGGAGTGAGCAGAGGAGCGCTTGCAAATGCTAAAAGACGAAACAGCATGTCATTTATCGACGAGCTTGGCACTTTTGTGATCAAGAAAACTTATCGCTGGATTTTATCAGGCAAACTCCCCCGAGCACTAAAGGCGCGCTTAGAACAATCATAACCCCGGGGAATTTTATCCCGGAGCAGAACTCCGAGCTGGTACAAGTAAGCGTGTACTCAATTGAAAATGCAGATAAATTAGATTTTTCCGATATAGACCCTGTTGGCACAGTTGTAATTCCTAAAGAGATATTTCACGATAAAAGTATCGTAATTAGGGTAGCGGGCGATTCTATGGAGAAGCTTTTAATGAAAGGCGCTAATGCTGTAATCGACACTAATACGAAGGAAATTGTATCGGGCAGCGTCTATGCTTTTAACATTCCTCACGAGGGCAATATTGTAAGAGAATGCTACTCCGAGCCAAAGGGCCTGAGTCTGATACCCTATAACAAAAACTACCCTAAAGCCGAAGTGGGATGGGACCAATTCAATACTGACATGATAATTGGTAAAGTATCCTGCAGTGTGCTTAATGTGTTTAGATAAAAACCGGAGCCAATATCTCTGCCTCCCCCGCTTTGTTGAAGCAGGAGAGGCCGGTCTTTGAGTTCTATTGTTTCAATATATCTCCAAGTGCTGAATCAAGCGCCCATTTCCCGCCGCCGGAGACGATAATTACAAGTGACAGTCCAAGCGCAAGCAGGTGATATTCAAACCCTTCCCCTGCCTGAGCACCAAACCAGTTCATGAAAAACCCGTGCTGCCCGTGAACCATGAGAATTGCCCCAAGCATAATAATTGCAATCCCGGCAGCACAGAGGCGGCTGATTAGGCCAAGTATTAGAAATAGAGCCCCAAACGACTCTCCCAATACTATCAGGACCCCTATAACTTCCGGTATCCCCGTGCTGGAAAAATATTCAACCGTAGCAGAAAAACCATAGCCCCCGAAGGCGCCTAATAATTTCTGGAACCCGTGGGGTAAAATGACGACTCCAAGAAACAGCCTGGCTATAAATGCACCCCAATTATTTGTGTCAGTACCTAGTATCTGTCCTATCATAAGATGAGTCCTCCTAATAAATAGTTAAACTAACTAACAACCGGCAGCCCGGCCTCAATCCAGTGCTTTTTGCCTTCGATATATTCATGCACATTTGTATATCCAAGATCTTCTAGTGCTTTAGCTGCGATTGATGAGTTCCGGCACTCAGTGCTGGCGCAGTACACTACTACTTTTACTTCTTTGTCGGGTATAAGTTTGTCTGCTTTATCAAACACCTCTGTATGATCCATCTGAACAGCCCGCGGCAGATGGGATTCACTCCAGTACTCCTGTGGCAGTGCTTCCACCAGAACTAGATGCTCTCCCATTATTAGATTGTTCCTGAGCTCTTCTCTTGTAATTCTTCTCATTATGTTTAATACCTCCTTAAATGTTTGAATCCATTATAGTTGCATTTGCAACTATATAAATGTATAACACAACTTTGTTGCAATTGCAACGATTTTATTTTATATTGTACTAAGGAGATATGAGATGAAGGGAAGTGAGAATACAATAGACCATAAATGGACCGAAACAGAAGCCAGCGCGTGGATTGGACTTGTTCAAGCACAGCAGTGCCTAATCGACAAAGTCGAACAGGAACTAAAGAAACAGGGATACCCGCCGCTTAGCTGGTATGATGTGCTTTGGGAGCTCGAACGCGCAGAGGACGGAAGACTAAGGTTAAACGACCTTGGAAAGCGGGTTTTACTAGACAAATACAACGTAACCAGACTTGTGCAAAGACTAGAGCAGGAAGATCTTGTTGTAAGGGATCCCTGCCCTAAAGACGGAAGAGGCATAACAGCTACGATAACCGCTAAAGGGAGAAAATTAAGAAAAAAGATGTGGCCCGTATATGAAGCGGTAGTCAGGGAAAACTTTCTGCGCAAGTTCAACAAAAAAGAGCTAAAAGAGCTTAGGAATTTCATAGAACGCATTCATGTTAGCATGCATGATGAATCAGTTTGAGCAAACAGCGCAGATCGAGTATACTGGGTATTCATCAATTTCGGGAGGGCACACAATCTTGAAAATCCTATTTGCCGCAGTACTAATGATCACGGCGTTTTGCAGCGGAGCCATAGCTCAATCCGGAAGCGGGTACACGGTTGAGGCAGTCAAAGGCCAATTTGTCATTGTCGGAGAAAAACCTTATAAAATGCTGACTAAATGTGAAGGCATTAAGCCCCAGGACAAGGTTTCGTTCTCAGAGAGTCCTATAACATGCGAAACAGCCACCCTTGTTAACTTGGTGAGCCTCTCTGAATGTGAAGTTGAATGTATAACTAATACCGGCACCCCTTATGAGCCTCCGCCTTTGCCGGAGGAAATGGAGAAAAACTGAGCCCGGTTTATTGAACCTGGAACACGTTTTCCTGAAGCTCAAAGCCAATTGCGGTATTTCTTTTTATTACATCAGAGAGTTTTGTAGAGTGAACTTCTTCTAATTCTTCTGCGCTCAAAGTTATCTCATACCAAAATCTGTCACCGTCTCTAAGCGCCTCAAACTGTAACTTGACAATTAGGTGAAATAGTTCGCCCAGGTGCGATCCGGGAAGCGGGTCTTCGGACAGCCCGCCAACCCATAGATCGATATCATCAACCGATCCGTAAGCATCCTCCAGCCTCATCTGGATAACAGCATCAGAGCTTATTTCAGCAAAGCTAGATACTCTTGCAAGCCCCATCTGCTCCCTTACGTCGTTATATCTTGGAAGCCCGTGATCCCTGCCCCTTTGAATATTTAGAGAGGCGAGATCAAAACCTCCTGCACCAGGATGGCCGAAGAGGAAATTGCGCACGTCATCAATAATGAACGGGTCAATTCTCTGTGCAACCTGTTTTGCAAGCCCTCTTAGAATAGGATCAATTCCGCCTTCATCAACTATCGTCTCAGGAGTAAAAAAGGCATCCCTTAATTCCAGATTTCCTTCCGGTATTACCGCCAAATTTTGATCGAGCCTCTGAAGCACAGGGCTTAACATACTGTGACCGAATCTATATGCCGCGGTAGAGAAAATATTTGCTATTGATGCATCCACAGCCGGATTGTATCCGGCGTACGGTGATATGGACCCCGCACCCAGGAGTGCAGGAAGGAACTCATTATATGTTATTGCCTGCATAAGCGCTCCAATGTAGCGTCTGCCGCTTTCATAGAGCTCATCACCGTTCAGTCCGGGCTTCTCTATAGACAGCTCAGTCACATAACGGTTATGATCCCTGACAAAAAGCGTGTGCAAGGACGTTAGTCCGACCTGCTCATTAGACCTGATATCTCCTGCCAGAAATAACAAAGGATCATCGTCCCCTCCCTCATTCGGAAGCCCCTCGGTATTAAAGGGAAGTAGATCTCCCGCGCTGGTTTTCAGCCTTCCGGTACCGTCGTTTGTACGCAGCGCCGCTGCTCTATCAACATCCGAGCCGTATACGTTTGATGCATCTATCCATGCTGTAATTATATTCATCTGCTGACGCGGATTGCCAATTCCAAGACCGGTTGAATTATCATATACGGACCTGTTAAAAAAGATCACCGCAGTACCGGTTCCAATCGGATCAAAGAACGGGTCTCCCGCAGGAACCGCAATATCCGCAGGCTCAAGGGGCTCAGCAGAATTAGTCAGATCGATATCATGGTCTAATAACTGACCCCACTGCCACAGCATGTCGCTAGCACCCAGAGGGTTTGGAATCAAGTCTTCTTGGGAACAAACAATATTGCTTGCCACTCTTGGGCCCGGCATCCCAGCCTCCGGCATTTCAGATATACCGTCTTCATAATCTGAGAAGACATATCTAATAAGTTCTGTAAACGTTGCACCCATTAGCGGGTTTTGTAGATTATTTCCAGAGCCGTCAATAGATCTTAGTTCATTGCTATTATTGGTAGAGTCTTCATTACATCCCGCAATGAAGAATGGAATTAAAACTATGAACAATACCAGTTTAAAAAATACGGACTTCAGTACTATATCCCCCTCATCAATTCAGTTAATTAAACACCCCGCATTTATTAAATATAAAGATTTTAAAGCCATTTAGCGATACTTAATAACTACAAAATGAGGACCCTGCGGGCACTAACCGCCCCCCTTTCCGCACATCCCGTCATGATCCTTAGATACACCTGCACTCATGCGGCTGCAGTCATTGCCGTAAGATCTTCCGTCACATCCGCAAACAGGTTTGAACTCTTTAGTGCAGACCTGCGGCTGATGTACACAAGTACCTTGTGAGTCAGCAACATGACACTGCCCTGCAGGCATGTCACAAAACTGCCCTTCACCGCACTCTAGCCCCTCTATTCCTCCGCACAGCTCTACGCCGCTGTCGGTTGAAACCTCAGTTCCGGCATTTTCGGCGGGCTCAAAACTCTCTCCATGCCCGACCCCTTCTTCATTTCTATCTCCTGAGCAGCCGAGCGCTAATATAAATGCAATTAGAAACGCGTACGATACTAATGTGCGAGTGTTCATATAACCCCCTTTTACTTGCAGCAACAGTATAAATATATATATATGCCCTAGATGCTCCAAAATTTCAATTTTTTTGTCAGAAAAGAATTCTTCCCGCACACACGCAAGCTATGTATTATTGTAATAATTGTAAATAAGAAATAATTACGGAGGGTACCATGAGTAATGAAAATATTTGGGACGGAAGTTTATTTTCAAAATACATCGGCCACATAAGAGAAAGGAGGTTCATTTATCTTGCAAAATCTCTGCTTATTTTGATCGTAACCTACCCCTACGTACAGGGAGATATGGGCGGACAAATATTGCTCAGCCTGTTTACAACCATCGTGATGATAATGTCGGTTATCGCAGTCGGAGATAAAAGGAGTCATACGATAATCGCTCTCGTCCTGGCGGCTCCCTGGTTTTTGCTTCTTCTGCTCAAGTTTCCATTGATTCCGATAGATAGCGCCGTGCTGGTTAAATATGAAATCGTCTTTGCGTTTCTCCTGTTTGCATACACCACATACAGAGTATTCGTGCACATAATCAGGAGTAGGGACGTTACCGTAGAAATACTTTCCGCATCAATATGCGTTTATCTCTTAATGGGACTAACCTGGGCAACTCTATATTATATAATCGAAGTAATTTACCCCGGATCTTTTATTGACACAGATGGACAACCTATTGCAGGCGGACCGGATTTTCTCTTTTTCAGCTTCGTTACGCTCACTACGGTAGGTTATGGGAATATAGAAGCAATTACTAATCAGGCCCGTTCGCTTGCATC
>JABAOE010023032.1_pt1 | contig 12682 bp, 12 predicted proteins | sample 7062141 | NCBI WGS metagenome assembly JABAOE01 (sample SAMN14538627, study PRJNA623070) | marine sediment metagenome | biome: marine biome [ENVO:00000428]; feature: marine pelagic biome [ENVO:01000023]; material: deep marine sediment [ENVO:00002113] | place: India: Gulf of Khambhat ...
GGGGGTGAGGTGGAGCACGGCCGCGTCTGCGGAGTACACCGCGTCGAGGTTCGGCTGCGGTGTCCCGGTCGCCGCCACCGCGAGCACGCTCATCGCCTCCGGGTGCGTGACCGCGGCCCACTCGGCGAGGCGGGCCCACGCCGCGAGGTCCACGCTGCCGTGGCGGAATGTGCCGGCGACCTGGGCGCCGACCATGACTCCGTGGAGGTGGCCGGTCTCCGGCGGTAGCCCCAGCCGTTCGAGGACGCCTCCGCTCGTCTCGTAGTCGCAGGTGGCGAGGAGCGCCCTGGGTCCGCCGCCCCAGCTCTCGCAGTCGGAGATCCGGACGGACGCGGACACGCCGGCGAGGTACGAGACGAAGCCCTCGACTCGATCCCGATCGAGGACCCCTCCCGGCCACAGGCCGGCGTCGGTGGGAAGCAACGGCCATCCGGACGTGCCGACTCCGTGGAGATCGGGGAGGACCGCCACGAGGCGTGCAGCGACGGCGTCGTCATCGCCTGATGCGACGGCTGCCACGAAGTCTTCGAACGCGGCGAGGGCGTCCGCACCCGGGACGGAGGGCAGCAGGGATGCTCCGGGAGCCGCGTCGGTCACCTGCCGCTCCTCGGTGATGGCCACCGTCGACGGTGGGAGGTCGGGTGTCGCCGCCGGCACGCCGGGCGCAGCAGCAAGGTCGTCGGCGACGGGTTCCCCGCCCCCGGCGCTGGTGGCACCATGCGGCAACGCCCACACCGTCACCATCGCGGTCAGGACGACCCCGGCCGCGATGAGGCGGGGCCGGGGGGCTCCACCGGGAACCGGCGGGGCGACGGCTCGATCCTCGGTGGGGTCGAGGACTCTGATCGCAGTCGTGGTGCCCGCCCTCCGTCGCTGCTGCGCCCGATTGTCGCTGCTCGCACCGCTCGGGGCGACCGGATGGTGCGGGCCGCCGGCCCGGGTCGGTGCCCCCGCAGCGCCGGCGGCGATGTCGTGTTGGGTGCGGGCGGCTCCTAGGGTGGGCGCAGCCCCGGCGTTTGGAGTCCCCGTTGCCCACCACGAGACGAATCTTGGGTGCGTTCGCCGTTGCCCTGATCGTCGCGCTCGCCGGCTGCGGCGGGGACTCCGAGACGGGTGCGGCTGCGGGCTCGGGCGAGCCGGTCACGACGCCGGCTCCTGCGACGTCGGCGCCGGCCCTCACCACCTCAACGGTGGCCGTCCCCGAGGCCCTGCCGCCGGGAACGATCGCGGTCGTTGCCGCCGGCAACACCGTCTCGGTGCACTACGTCGGCACGCTCGACGACGGTGAGCAGTTCGACTCGTCGCGCGACCGGGGTGAGCCGCTGATGTTCGTCGTCGGCGCCGGTCGGATGATCTCCGGTTTCGACGCCGCGGTGCAGGGCATGGCGGTCGGCGAGATCAAGGTCGTGCGGCTCCTCCCCGCCGAGGCCTATGGGGAGCGCAGCGACGACCTCGTCGTCGACGTCGGCCTCGGCCAGGTTCCGGCGGACACGGCGATCGGCGACACCCTCCTCGCCCAGGACGGCCGGTCGGTGACGGTGCTGGCGATCGAAGGAGACGTCGTGACGATCGACGCCAACCATCCGCTGGCGGGCGAGACGCTGACGTTCGAGATCGAGATCGTCGACATTCAGCCGTGACGGCTCGAACCCAGGGCGGCGGACCTCACGGCCTCTCTGCGTCGACGATGCGTCGGGCGACGACCCCGAGGTCCGGACCCGAGACGTCCGGGGCCGGGTAGAGAGGGTTCGCAACCGTGCCGGGACGCGTGACGAGCGCGCCGGCACAGCCGGCTCGCATGGCCCCGGCGATGTCCCAGTCGTGGGCGGCGACCATGCGAAGCTCGGCCGTTCCGACGCCGAGATTCGCCGCGGCCATCTCGTAGACGGCTGCCGCCGGTTTGAACTTGCCGGTCGACTCGACCGACATGATCCTGTCGAAGAACGGGGCGAGGCCGGAGGCGTCGAGCTGGGCATCGGCGGTGGCCTGGGGTGAGTTCGTCAGCGCGACGAGGCCCAGGCCGGCGTCGCGAAGGATCGTCAGACCCGGGACGGCGTCCGGGTGGGCCGGGAGGCTGCGAATGGCCGTCCCGACGTCCGTCATCACGTCCGGATCGAGTGCGACGCCGCGGGCCGCGGCGATCATCCGCAACGATGCCTCGGCCACCGTGACGAAGTCGCTGCCGTCTCCGGTGATGGTGAGGCACATCGCGTTCCGCAACACGAGGGCGAACCACGTCCCCCGCACCTCCGGATCGCCGAACATCGCCTCGAACCGCTCGTCGAGTGCCCCGAGGTCGAGGAGGGTCTCGTTGACGTCGAACACCTGGATGCGGGCCATCGTGTCCTTCCCGGGCCGGGGCGCGGAATCTAGTTCGCTCCGGGCGGTTGAACATCGACGGAACGCGAACCGAGCGGTGAGCCGGTCCGTATTGCTGGTGAGGCGAACTCGAGGGAGCGATGTGATGATCCGCAGGATGTTCATCGTCGTTGGAGCGCTCGCGCTCGTGGCGGCAGCGTGTGGCGACGACGACGACGTCGGGGTGACGAGCGGCCCGCCGGCGACGACGGAGGCGCCGACGACCACGGCTGCGCCAACGACGACGGCGGCGACGACGACGGCTGCGCCCACTACGACGGCGGCGACGACGACCGAGGCGCCGGTGCCGACCCGCCCGTCACCGATCGTGATCGCGTCCGTCGACTTCGACGCGGGGACTGCGGTCCTGCGCAACGTCGGGACTACCGACATCGACCTCGACGGGCTCTTCCTGTGCAACCGGCCGAGCTACGTGTCGTTGCCGGCCGAGACGGTGGCTGCGGGTGCCACGACGACGATCGATCTCACCGGGCTGGGCGTGAGTGCCGCCGGTGGCGAGCTCGGCCTCTACACGAGCTCGTCGTTCGGGGATCCGTCGGCCATGATCCGTTACGTCGAGTGGGGCTCGGCGGGGCACGGCCGGACCTCGACCGCGGTCGAGGCCGGGGTGTGGGCAGACGGCGACTTCGTCGACAACGGCGGCGCCAACATCGCGTCCGCCGGCGACGACCCCATCGGCGCCGCGGACTGGTCGACCGTCTGACCGTTGGCCTGCCGGGTCAATCCTCGTCCTTGGCGGTGACCGTCACCACCGGAATCGAGACGGCACGTTGGAGTCGGCTCGGAAGGTCCATTCGCAGCCACTGGGATAGCTTCGTCGGCAGCGTCGAGACGATGATCTCGTCGTAGCGCTTCAGCTGCATGCGGTGTCTCGTCGCGTGCACCGGATCGTCCTCGGTCACCTCTCCCGCGGCGACGGCTCCGGTGGCGCGCAGCTCGGCGAGCACGCCGCGCAGCCTCTGCCACGCGGCTTTGTGCGGGTCGTCCCCATCGGCCCGCCCGGCCGGCCATGGCGGGACCTGAAGGGCACGGCCTGCGCGCGGCACGAGGAAGTAGAACGCAGACGCATCGGTCTCCGCCCGCAGCAGGAGCTCCTGTTGCAGGATCTCGGTCCCGAGCGTCTGGTTCGCCACCACCAGGTAACGGCGCATTCGGCGCTCCCTCCCCTGTTCGCTCCCTCCTGAGGCTACGCGTCGAGATGGATGTCGGGGTGTCCTCTTTTCGCGCTCGGGAGCGACAGCCCGCTGAGTTCGAGCCTGTCAGTCGCGCGCGTTCACGCCTTTCCTAGGGACAGGTTCCCCAGGCGTCGGTGTCGGCCACCGGGTTGGCATCGAGCAGGTTGAGGACCGCCTCCATCTCGTCCGCCGAGTACACCGGGGGAGGACCATCACCCGCAACCAGGCTCCTGGCCCGGACCGAAGCCGCCTCCCCGGGGGTGTACCCCTCGAGCGTGAACCGGGCGTGGCCGGCGTCGACCCACACCATGTCGAGGTCGAGGCCGTCGATGGATGAGCCGTCCAGCGCAGAGGCCTTGTAGGAGCCGTCACCCCCGCGATACAGGATGTTGATCGCCTCACCGACGAAGAGGTCGAAACCGACCCGCACGTTGCCCTCGACCGCTCCACCGAAGCAGAGACCGATGACCATCTCCTCGTCTGCGCGGTCCGCGGCCACGTACATCCCGGTGAACTCGGTCGCCGGATCGGGATCGGGGTCGAGGTCGAACGGACTCACGTCGGGTACCCAATCGCCCCGGACGTCGATCACGAGCCAACCGACGATGATCGGCTGCTCGCCACTCACGAGCGCCTCGGTCGGCTCATCACTCGCCGTACCGGGGGCCTGGTCACCGGATGACTCGGGCGCCTGCGCCTGGACCTCTCCGGCCGACTCGTCCCCGGTCGGAGGACTCGCCTCCCCGGCTGCGGGCCCGCCGCCGCTGTTCAGGTACAACCAGATGACAACGCCAACGAACCCGGCGGCCACCACGCTGAGGGGGATGGCCCAGCGAGGGATCTGGCGCCGCCGGACGGCATCCGGGTGGGGTTCATCGGTGTCCCCTCGACGCGACGCGGGCCAGATCGGGTCGGGCCGGGCGAGGTCGGGGATGATCGATTCGGGAGCCTTGAGCCCGTCGTCGGGGTCGGGGTCGGGCGCAGGGTGGGGGTCGGATGCAGCGTCGGCGTCGGGTACAGGGTCGGCGTCGGGTGCAGGGTCGGGGTCGGACTCGGCGTCGGGGTCGAGCGGGCCGTAGATAGGCTCGTACAGCTCCGGAAACGATTTCCTCTGCTGCAACAGAAACTCGGCGTCCTTTTCGCGCTCGCGGCGTTCGTGAGTCCCATCCAGAACATCGCCGACATTCACCGCGTCGAATCCGAGACCACGGTATTTGTCGGGATCGACGATGTCGCTTCCGCTGTGGTCTTGACCCTCGTCCTCGGGGTTCTTCGTGTCGTCGCCGTCGTCGGGCACGGGGGACCCCCTCTTGGGCAGTCTCGAAGCTCTCGCGGCGATCAGCTTATCGGTCGACCAGCCGACCGGTCGACCGGGTGGATGCCAAGGCATCATCGGCCGTGATCGGTAGCGCGTACGACGAGACCGGATCCGGCACGTCGGGCGACGCCGCCGGTGGCGGGCGGTCTGCAGACGGTTTTGCCCCGGTCGGGGGCGGGGAGCGGGAGTGGGCAAGGGGAGCGTCCTCGGTCGCGCCGCCGGTCAGTGCGGCGGGTCCTCCGGCACGGAGTGGGGCTCGCGATCGACNNCTCACCGACGTCCTTGACGTTCCAGCACAGTGTCGTGCCCTCGGCGACGGTGAGCCGGAACGGCCCTCCCCGCTCCGCCGGCAGGGCCGCACCGCCGAGCGAGGTCGCCAGCCATTCGCCGGCGACGATCTCCTCGATCGGGGTTGAGGCGCTGTAGTTCCCGGACCGGGTTCACCCGGCCAACCGCCGCAGCTCGGCTTCGGACGCGGCATCGGCGGGGAAGAACGTCTCGAGACGCAGCTCCTCCACCGTCACGTCGTAGGCGGCCCCCAGCGTCGCGATCGTCCCGAAGAGGCGTAGCTCGACCCCGTCGGTGCGGTAATGGATCGGCACGAGGAGGTCATCGCCGGAGACGGCGAGCTTGCGCGGTAGTGAGGCGACGTCGGGGTACGACTCGGCCTCGGCGACCATGGCCTGGAGGACTTCGTCGGTTGGCCGGTCCGCCGCCTCACGCCGGAGCCGGTCCATCACCGTCGTCGCCACCTCCGGCCAGTTGACCGTGACCGCTCGCAGCCCATCGGGGTGAAGGGCGAGGCGCATCATGTTGACGGCGGAGCCGACCGGGGGGCTCGCCGCCCCGACGAGGGCTGCGGTGAGGCGTCCGGCCGCGTCGTTCGCCATCACGACGTCCCACCGGCGATCTACGACGATTGCCGGGTAGGGCTCGTGGGAGTCGAGGAGGAACTCGAGGACGTGGCGCACCTGGCTCATCGCCGGCTCGTCGAGGCCCGTTTCGGGGTAGAGGGGAGCGTACCCGGCAGAGACGAGCAGGCTGTTGCGCTCGCGCAGCGGCACCTCGAGGACGGTGGCGAGGTGGACGACCATCTCCCGGCTCGGCCGTGCCTTTCCGGTCTCGAGGAAGCTGAGGTGACGCTGGGAGACCCCGGCGTCCGCCGAGAGACTCAACTGGCTGAGGCGCCTCCGCTGTCTCCAGGTGCGCAATGCTCGTCCAAAGGGGCTTGCCGGCATCCCACGACCTCCTCTCGACGGCATTATCTCGCGCCTCGTCAGGAAATCCATGACGTGAGGGGTCATTGATCTCAGCGCACGCGGATGAGGGAGCCACCCGGGCGCCGCCGGGTCAGTGCGGCGGGTCCTCCGGTACGGAGTCGGGCTCGCGATCGACGGTGAATCTCAGCTCACCGACGTCCTTGACGTTCCAGCACAGGGTCGTGCCCTCGGCGACGGTGAGCCGGAACGGCCCTCCCCGCTCCGCCGGCAGGGCCGTTCCGCCGAGCGAGGTCGCCAGCCAGCCGCCGGCGACGATCTCCTCGATCGGGATCGAGGCGCTGTAGTCCCCGGACCGGCTGATCGCCGAGCAGTAGCCGGCGTCGGGCGACGGTTCCACGGCTTCGACGACCTCGGCGAGGCGGACGGCACCTCCGACGGCACCCTCGATGACGGCGGAGACGTCGTCGACGAACGACGGGAGCGCTTCGAGGGCCGGGCGCGACCACGTACCGGGCCGGGCCACCTCGCCGCTGACGACGAGCCTGGTGTCCTGGTCGCTCACCGCTCTCCTCCGCGCCGTCTCGCTCAACTGTACGCCGGCCCTGCCGCTCACCGGCCGTGCGTGCCGGGCGGTCCGTTGCGCACCGCCTCGAGCCAGGCCTCGGGGGCGATGCTCCCCGGAGTCCATCCCTCCCGCCACCACGTCGCCCCCGCCGCCTCCATCTCCTCGATCTCGTCCGCGACGCCACCTCTTCCGCACGCCATCCCGGCGACGGCGAGGTCGAAGGCCGCTCCCGGCTCCCGATGATCCGCGACGTACGTTGCGATCTCGGAGACGATCTCCGGGGTGATGGGTGCGAACTCGCCCCCGGTGTACACGATGGGCGCGACCCCGTCGTAGCGAGCCGCTCGACGCAGCGGTCGGCGCCGCGGCCACATCACCGCGACCCATATCGGAATTCGGGGCCGCTGCACCGGCCGCGGCAGGAAGTGCACCTTCTCGAGGCGGTAGTGCTTCCCTTCGAAGGCGAACGGCGCGCCCGACCAGAGCCCGGTGAGGATCTCGAGCGCTTCGTCGAGCATCTCGGCGCGTCGGCGGAGGTCGGTCTCGCCGCCGAACCTCGTGAACTCGGGGTCGGTTGGCCACCCGAGCCCCACCCCGAGCACGAGCCGGCCCGCCGACAGGTGATCGAGGCTCACGCACTCCCGGGCGAGTTTCCACGGAGTACGGCGTGGAAGAGGGGTCACCATCGACATGAGGGTCAGGCGCTGGGTCGCCACCGCGGCGGCGGCAAGCGCCACCCAGGGATCGCCGACCTCGGTTCCGTCGGCGACGAGGATGTGATCCCAAATCGAGAGTCCGTCCCAGCCCCCCGCCTCCACGTCGGCGGCGAGGCGGGCAACCCGCGCCGGGTCGGCCCAGGGCCCGAAGTTCGGGATGTCGACGCAGTACTTCACGGGTGGGGCGGCGAGCCGGGGGTGCGGCCGTCCGCGGCCGTGCCGGGCACCGGGGCGCGTCGTGGTGTCACCTCGTTCAGAGTAGGTGCCACAACGCCGCGAAGCGGTAGCCTCACTCGCCGGGAGGTCGCAGCTGAGCCTGCCAGACGACGTCGTCTACTTGTTCCGCCAGGGAACGCTCTATCGCGCCTACGACCACTTGGGGGCCCACCTCGACGGTGGCGGCTGCCGGTTTGCGGTGTGGGCGCCGCACGCCTCCCACGTCGCGGTGACCGGCGACTTCAACCACTGGGACCCGGAGGCGGCACCGATGCGCCGCGGCGACGGAGGCCTCTGGACGGCGAGCGTTTCCGACGTGACCTCCGGCCAGACGTACAAGTATGCGATCTGGACGGAATCCGGGGATTTCGTCGAGAAGGCGGACCCGTTCGCCGTGGCCACGGAAGTGCCGCCGAAGACCGCGTCGGTGGTGTGGCCCCTCGACTACGACTGGGGCGACGGGGACTGGATGGCGACACGGGGCGACCGCCACCGCCTCGATGCCCCGATGTCCATCTACGAGGTCCACGCCGGGTCCTGGCGCAAGGAGGCCATCGGCGAGTCGCTCTCCTACCGCGACCTCGCCGACCCGCTCGTCGCGCACGTCACCGAAATGGGCTTCACCCACGTCGAGTTTCTCCCCCTCACCGAGCACCCCTACTACCCCTCGTGGGGGTATCAGGCGACGTCGTACTTCGCTCCAACCGCTCGCTACGGGACTCCCCAGGACCTCATGTACCTCGTCGATCGGCTCCACCGGGCAGGCGTCGGCGTGATCCTCGACTGGGTCCCGTCGCACTTCGCCACCGACGGCCACGGCCTCGCCTGGTTCGACGGCGCGGCCCTCTACGAGCACCCCGACTGGAGACGCGGCTGGCATCCGGATTGGAACAGCGCCGTCTTCGACTACGGCCGTCCCGAGGTGCGGAGCTTCCTCATCTCGAGTGCTGCCTTCTGGATGGACCGCTACCACATCGACGGGATCCGGGTCGACGCGGTCGCCTCGATGCTCTACCTCGACTACTCGCGAGGCGAGGGCGAGTGGATCCCCAACGAGCACGGCGGCAGCGAGAACCTCGAGGCGATCGAGTTCCTCCGCGACCTCAACGCCGCCACCTACGGCACCCACCCCGGGACGTTCACCGTTGCGGAGGAGTCGACGGCGTGGCCCAAGGTGTCCCATCCGACCGACGAGGGCGGGCTCGGCTTCGGCTACAAGTGGGACATGGGGTGGATGCACGACACCCTCGACTACTTCGCCAAGGACCCCGTCCACCGCCGGTATCACCAGTCACAGTTGACGTTTCGCGGCCTCTACGCCCTCAGCGAGCACTTCATCCTCCCGCTCTCCCACGACGAGGTCGTCCACGGCAAGGGATCGCTGCTGGCCAAGATGCCCGGCGACCGGTGGCAGCAGTTCGCCAACCTTCGCGCCCTGTTCGGCTACATGTACGCCACGACCGGCAACAAGCTGCTCTTCATGGGCTCCGAACTCGGGCAATGGCCGGAGTGGAACGTCGACGGCGAGCTCGATTGGGATTGTCTCGACGACCCGCTGCACGAGGGGATGCAGCGGTGGGTCCGCGACCTCAACCATGTGTACCGGTCCCACCGGGCGCTCCACGTCGGTGACTCGGACCCGCTCGGCTTCGCCTGGACGTCGATCGACGACGCAGCGGCGTCGGTGGTTGCGTTCGAGCGGTGGGATCCGGCGAGGGGCGAAGTTGTCGTCTGCGTCGCCCATTTCACCCCTGCCGTCCGCGACGGGTACCGGATCGGCGTCCCCCGTGGCGGAACGTGGCGGGTGCTCCTCGACTCTGACGACGAGGGCTACGGTGGCTCGGGCCGCTCGTCGCGGGCGGAGGTGACTGCGGACGCCGAGCATGCGCACGGGCGGTCGCATTCGGTGGCACTGGACCTGCCGCCGCTCGGGGTGCTCTACCTCGCGCCGGGGTGACCGCGACCCGCCCGGTGGCGGGCCACCTTGGCGGCGAGATCAACGAAGCCGGGGTCGATCTCGTAGTCGTAGCCGTCCCAGTACCCATCGCGATCCGGATCGAAGCGGCGTGCCTGGGCGTGACCGTTGCCCAGGGCGCGTTCGCGTAAGCGGCCGCCGGCGGCGGTGAGTTCGCCCGCGGCAACCGGGGCGAGGACCTCGACGTACACCGGCATCCCATACCTGAGGATGGGGGAGAACGGCCACTCCCACACGCGGTGTCCTCCGGCGAGGACGACGGGGAGGATCGGGAGCCCGAGGCGGCCGGCGAGCCAGTCGACCCCGTCCCTGAAGGTGGTCTCGATACCGAGGATCGTGCCCTGGGGGAACATCACGATGCTCTCACCGGCATCGAGCGCGCTCCGGGCTCCGCGGAGGATGGCCCGCAGCGCCGCCCGGGGCCGCTCCGGGTCGACGGTGATCTGGCCGGTGTTGCGCAGGCAGGCGCCGAGCAGCCTCCACCCGACGAGCTCGTTGCGGGCGACGAAGCGAAGGTCGAGGGGGAGATGGAAGAGGGTGGGAACGTCGGCGAAGCTCTCGTGGAGCGGTGCGACCACATACCGGCGCTCCGGGTCGATGTGGGCAAGGCCCTCGATCTGGAGGTCGATGCGAAGCCGCCTGACGACCCGCCTCGACCAGGCCCGTTCGAGGCGATGGAGCACATCACGATCGTGGCGACGCCCCGCCGCAGCCAGCCGGATACCGGCGGCGCCGAGGAGCACGGCCGCGTCCCGAGCCGCGACCGGCCAATCTGCGGCGGACTCCACCGCGATTCGCCGCCCGAGTGGGTAGCGCACGGTCAGCCCCTCGTCCGGGCCGGGAGGACAGGTCCCGACAGGCGTGCACCCAGTGGGTTCGTCATGGCGTCTCCATCCCGCTCTCGGCCAACCGTGGCGCCGGCGACCGGTGAGGATGTGGTCGCCGGGCCGGCTGCAGGGTCACGGGCGGCGGGCCACGATGAACAGGCGCGGGTACGGCAGCACCGTCGTCCCGTCGGGTCGTGTCGGGTAGGACGCGGCAAGCGCTTCGCGACACCGGGTGCTGAAGGCATCGAACTGCGCGGGGTCGAGCGCGGCCATGACCGGGCGCAGCGCCGCCCCTTTGATCCATTCGAACACCGGGTCGGGGCCCTCGAGGACCTGGTAGTAGCGGGTTGTCCAGACCTCGACGGCTGCGCCCTCGGCGCGGAGGAGGTCGTGGTACCAGCGCGGTGCCCGAACCCACGGTCGCTCGAAGCGGGCGCGCAGCGACTCCGGACCGAGAGGGCGACCGCCGGGCCCGGCGGTGGCGAGCGCCAGGCGGATCGCGTCGAACGTCGGCTCGGTGGAGGTGAGCGGCATCTGGACCGCGAGGACGCCGCCGGGGGCGAGCGAGCGGTAGAGCCGGGGAAAGAGGCCCTCGTGGTCCTCGATCCAGTGGAGGACGGAGTTGGCGAAGATGAGATCGGGCGGCGGGTGCGGGTCCCAGTCACGCACGTCGAGCCGAAGCCAGCGCACCCTGCTCGGTGTGGCCGCCGCCGCCTCGAGCATCTCCGGTGACGCATCGGAGCCGATGACGGTCGCCGCGGGCCACCGCTCGGCCGCGACTCGAGCCACGTCTCCGCGTCCGCAACCGACGTCGTGGACGACCGTCGGGCGGTCGAGGTCCACTCGTGCGAGCAAGTCGAGGGCGGGCCGGAGCCGTTCGCCACCGAACCGGTGGTACTCGGCGGGATCCCAGATCGGGGCCGTCATGGGCTCAGTCGGGATGGATGAGCTCGATGTCGTGGGACCCGCATGTCCGGCAGCGCAGCGATGCCGCGTCGGGCCGTGGCGCCGGCACCGGCTTGCCGGGTAGCGCCGGATGGATCGAGGAACCCCGAGATTCGAGTTTCGACGGCGAAGGGATCCCGGCGCCGCCCTCGGGGGCGATCACCGAGAGACGGGCATGGAGATCCGCGCCGCAGGAGGCGCAGAAGTTGGCACGGGGATGATGGGTTGCGCCACAGCGGGGGCAGTCCTTCCACTCGACCCGCTGCGTGCCCGGGTCCGACTCGGGGGGCGGCGTCTCCGGCGCCTCCGGCTGCGTAACCGGCTCCGCCGGGCCGGCAAACGCCGGCTCGAGCCGCTCGGGCGGTTCGAGCGCCCTGGCATGGGTGTTGCGCGCCGCCACGTCACCGTCGGCCGTCAGGTCGAAGAGGGCGACGCCCTGGGTGTCGGCGAACACGAGGGCCCCCGTCGTGTAGCCGGTTGCCGAGAACAGCATGAGCCGCACCCGCGACGTGTCCGCGACGGCCCGGAGGAGTGCGAGCACCGCCCCTTGGGTCAGCGGCGCGGCGTCGATGCGGATTCGGGCGTGGAACCCCTGCCCGATGAGCTCCACGACACCGTCGACCGGCTCCTCGATCGCGCGCGGCACGGCACCCGCGTGGGTGAGCCAGCGGTTGGCGACGTGATATGCCTCGCTCAATCCGAGGCGAGGCACGCTCGGCTGTTCGGATACCACGGGCCGCCCCTTCCTCCCCAGCGGAGATGAAGGCCTGCAGTCCAACTCCATGGTATATCGGAGCCGCCGGGGAATCCCCTGAGCATCCAACCCCGTCACCCTCGCGCTTGGTTTTCTCGCCGCCGATCGGTTCTGCGGCGGCTGCACCTTCAATGGAGTGCTGGTTCTCGCCGGGCACCCGATCGGAGCTACGACGGGGCGAGCTCGTCGGGGAGAGGAAACCAGCGGAGGGCTTCGAAGTCGGCGCTCACGTCGGGCTTTCCGAACGGGACCGGTGCCGGCCCGTCGGTGACGTCGCCGATGATCCGGCGCGCGTCGTCGAGGTAGTCGCGGAGCTTGGTGTCGCCGCCGCGGCGCCGGTGGGGTGTGTAGCGCATCATCCCGGAGTCGTAGTCGATGTCGTGGATGCTCATCGGCGGCTGCGACGGAGGGTCGCGGTGCCTCCAGAGGCCGGTGTCGGGCTCGAACCGGTAGTACGGCATCAGGCGCCAGCCCTCTTCGGCGACGAGGTGGACGGCCTCGAGGATGAACTCGAACACCTCCTCGGAGATGAAGTAGTTGAAGTTGACGCGCACCCAGCCCGGCTTGATGCCCTCGCAGCCCCGGGCGATCT
>JABAOE010001841.1_pt8 | contig 12679 bp, 16 predicted proteins | sample 7062141 | NCBI WGS metagenome assembly JABAOE01 (sample SAMN14538627, study PRJNA623070) | marine sediment metagenome | biome: marine biome [ENVO:00000428]; feature: marine pelagic biome [ENVO:01000023]; material: deep marine sediment [ENVO:00002113] | place: India: Gulf of Khambhat ...
GAGAGAAAGCTCGGTAACATCTACGAGATTCGAACGTATACCTATTTGCCGGGATCCATTCCCACCGTCCTGGAACGTTGGCAGAAGGTGATAGCGGACCGGGTCAAACTCTCGCCGCTGGCCGCCTGTTGGTACACCAGCTTTGGTCCATTGAACCAGTTCATCCACATCTGGCCATACGAGAGTATGGCGGAGCGAACCCGTATACGCGCGGAGGCTAACAAGCTTCCCAACTGGCCTGCTCAGACCAGCGAGCTCATGCTCAGGCAGGAAAACTGTATCGTGATTCCCGCGCCGTTTTCTCCGTTGCACTAGCAGTGATTTCTCATCCGAGAGGGAACGTCAAGGCTCTGGTCTAACACAATTCATTTGACGGGTATACCCGCGAGAGCCTGCACAAACTATTCGAAATCCAGTCCTCCGTGAACTTTAGGGCTCGCCTCCGAGAGCTTGGAGTAAAGTGGGTAGATTGAGTTGCAACCTAAAAGTGCCGAGTCCTGAGTTGGAACTCAGCATGGTTACAGAAGCCAGCCCAGAGTGAACAAGAGACTATACACGAGGGGGAGTCGCGCAGTGTACGCAAGGGCGGGGTTAAGTGCCGCGCCATCGCTGCGGGTTCTGAGAGTGGTATAGGCGGGCCACGCTAGGGGAATAACCAGCAGGGTCAACAATGAGCTTATACGTTGTCCTGTGATCAAATAGATAAGCACGGGAGTCGAGGCGCCAAGGATAACCAGGAGCGCATATTCCCAGCGGGTGAATGTACTGCCGAGGTATACGGCCAGGGTTCGCTTTCCCGCCTTACGGTCGTCCTCCATATCCCGCAGATTGTTGACCGTGAGGATTGCGGTGATGAGCATTCCCGGCCCGAGGCCGGCTAACGCCACGGTGGGGTGAAAGCTTAGAGCCTGGACATAGTAGGTCCCGCTTACGGCGACGGGTCCGAAAAATATCAAGCAGAGGAGATCACCCAAACCGTGATAACCGTATGGGAAGGGACCACCAGTGTAGAGAATGCCGGCAAGGATGCAGGAAACTCCGATGAGGACGATGGGTATCCCACCACGCCGTACCAGGGCAATCGCGCCAACGCACGCGATGAGAAATACAAGGATCGTAGCGATCTTCATGGCCCGGGGTGAGATCAAGCCGGCCTGGGTCAAACGCAGCGGACCCTCTTTCCTTTCTATGTCGGCTCCTTTCGTATAGTCGAAATAGTCATTTGCAAGATTGGTTCCCACCTGAATGAGCACGGCGCAGCATAGGGCCACCACGGCCGAAGGCCAATGGTGAAGCCCATCGCCATAGGCCATGGCCGTTCCCACCACGACTGGCGCTACAGAAGCCCAAAGGGTTTTGGGCCGCGCGGCGAGAAGCCATTTTTGTAGGGGATTCATTGGATGACCTGCAAAATAGAACACCACACCGGAGTGCCTCGAAATTTCTGGCCACTCCCGGTTAGCATGTTCGTGTTAGTTTGCAACGCGGAAAGGGGTTCGAAAAGGAGTCGGGGCGATTTCGGTCATCCGAAAAATCGCCTTGATGAAGATGGGCGCTACTGAGTCACCAGCTGCTTCTTAATGTTTTCCACGAATTCCTTGAGCATGGCGTCGGCTTTTTTGCGAATGATGGGTTGCCCGAATTCACCGATCTTGCCCATGATGTTAACGTCCGTGTCCACCGACAGCTCGGTTTCTGTGGCACTGAGGTCCTTGAGTTCCATGCTGGTCTTTCCCCTGACGGCACCCGCAGCCAAGCGATCGCTGGCCTCTGCTCGTAAGGTGGCTCTCCACGTGTTGCGGTCCCGCTCCTCTACGATGATCTTGCCTTGCAAATTAAGGGAAATGGGTCCGACACGCACCTTTAGAGTGCCCTGATAAGTATCGGAATCCAGTTGTTCCACCTTTTCCACTCCGGGAAGTGACTGAGCCACTTTGGGAACATCCATGAGAAAGTCCCACAAAGGTTCCCGCGCCGCACCGATGACCGCACGCTGGTTGAATTTCACCTTCTACCTCTCTTCTTCTTGGCCTTGGCCTTTGACTTCTTCTTGGGCTGGGTTTTCTTGGCTGCTTTCGACTTGGTGGCGGCCTTCTTCTTCAGACCTGCTAGCGCCTGTTCCAAAGCGCGTCTCGCAAAAACAACCGCCATTTCTCTTTTGTATGAGGCGGATCCGCGAAAATCGCTAATGGGGTCCACCAGCGGTCTAACTTTTTCGGCGGCTTCCCTTAGTGCCTCCGGCTTGACCGGTTGTCCGCGCAACACGTCCTCCGCCTCCTTGGCACGAATGGGCGTTGTCCCCACGCTTCCCAGGGCGATGCGAACGTCCTCAAAGTTTTTTCTAGCCTTGTCCAGTGTCACCACCGCTGCTGCAGAAACCGTAGCGTAGTCATCCGCTGTTCGGGGCAGAAATTTTAGGTAGGCCCCGTTGCTGTTGGCGGGTAAGGTGGGGACAAAGATCTCAGTAAGAATCTCATCCGGGTTGAGCACCGTTTCGTAGTAATCGGTGAAAAACTCCTCAAGGGGAATATCCCGGCTACCGTTGGCCGAGGTCGCCTTTGCAGTGGCCCCGAGGGCGATCAGGGTGGGAGGTGGGTCCTGGTTCGGGTCGGCGTGGGCAAGTCCGCCACCCACGCTGGCCATGTTTCTCACGCGCACGGTGGCAACGTGGTGATAGGTCTGGGCCAGCAACGGCAGCTTGCGTCGCACGAGAGCATCGGATTCCACCTGGCTGTGGGTAACCAGGGAGCCAATCCTCAGACCGCCGTCTTTTTGCGTAATGGTGTTGAGACGGGGCACGGACCGGAGGCTGATCAGGCAGGTGGGTCGTACCAGCCGCTGCTTCATCATGATGACCAGCGCAGTGCCTCCTGCGATGAGTTTCCCGTCAGTGCCGTACTGTTTCAGACCCTGGTGGACTTCCTGCAGAGTTTTCGGAGTCAAGTATTCAAATGCCAGCATAGTTTTGTCCTTATTTGAATTGATGCGCCTTTTGAATGGATTCGATTATCTTGTAATAACCCGTACAACGGCACAGGTTTCCCATCATCCAGTCTTTAACCTGGTCCTCTGTGGGTCGTTTGACCTTATCGAGCAGTGCCTTGGCCGCCACCACCTGACCGGGGGTACAGATCCCACACTGAAATCCACCATATTTGATAAAGCTCTGCTGAACCGGATGGAGCTTGCCGTTTTTGGCCAGTCCTTCAACCGTGGTGATTTGCTTCCCGTCTGCGAATACAGCCAAAGCGAGACAGGAACTCACCATCTGACCGTCCATGAGAACCGTACAGGCGCCACACACACCTACGCTACAACCTTCTTTTGTGCCAGTCAGACCCAGATCATATCTTAGGGCATCCACAAGGAGACGATTTGTGGGGACCTCCAATTCATGCTTTTTACCGTTCACACGTAAGGTTATCTTTTTGTTCATGATCTCCCTTTCTCCATGGAGCTTAACGGAAGGAGCACAGCGATGTAACGGTGCCCCCCTCGGACGCTATCTTATAAGAAGAATCGCAGCGAAGTGCAAGAGGAAAAGTAGAAATTTTTTAAATGTAGGAGGGGGGTTATTTGTCAACGAGGACGGTGTTCTCAACACGAAAATCTTCACGAACTTTGACCCTGGTGTCCAACCTTTTCGTAGGAGGGGAGGCAATGAGGATGAGGGGTTTCATGCCTCGTTTACGTTCCAATTTCCGTGCGACCTTCTTTGCGTGGCTCCAATTCGTGTAGGGGCCAATCCGAACCCGGTAAGCGGTCTTACCGCCTCGGGAATTTATTTTGTTTACGAAGGTCTGGTACCCGCCCCGGGCGATCCTCTTGCGCAACGAGTTGGCCCTGTCCTTGTCACGAAACGAGGCGATTTGAACCATAAATGTTGACGCCGTGTCACGGCCTCTGGATTTTCGGAAACCATATTGCAGCAGTCTCTTCGTATCCCTCCAGAGGTTTCGTGAGCCCAGGACCGAAACAATCAGGGTTTTACCGTCACGCGTCGCGGCACCTACAAAGCATCGCTTAGCAGCCCGGGTGTATCCGGTCTTACCGCCAATGGCACCCTCGTAGTTCCAAAGAAGACGGTTCTTGTTTCGGAGCGGTAGGGTCTTCAGCCGTTTCATATCGCCCGCTGCAAACAGGCCCACCTTCTTCCGTTTGGTTTGCACGATGTTGCGAAATTCCTGATTTTTCATCGCGTGCTTGAAGATCACCGCCAGATCCCTGGCGGTTGCATAGTGTCCCCGTTGCGTTAAGCCGTGGGGGTTTTTGAAGTTTGAATTTTCCGCTCCCAATTGACGGGCCTTGTCCGTCATCATCTGTGCAAACCCCTCAACGGATTCGCCGACTCCTTCCGCCAAGACGACACTTGCGTCATTGGCTGAGTACAGGAGCGCGCTATAAAGCAGGTCCTGTACACTCATGGTCTGGCCAGGGCGTAAGCCCAACTTCAGGGCGGTGACGTCGGCTGCACCGGGACTCACGGGCAGGTGGTCGTGCAACTGCTTGTGTTCTAAAGCCACGAGGGCGGTGACCACTTTGGTGGTACTCGCCGGTGGGAGACTAAGGTCAGCCTTGCGCTGAAAAAGGACAGTGCCGGTTTCGGCGTTCATCAGAAACGCTGACCGGGCGGTAACGCGCTTAGGCGAAAGGGGCCATGCCGAACCGGAAAATATCAGGACGGAAGATAAAACAATAAGAAAAAGAAGTGGCAAGAACCTTAGCGGTTTCAGAGAAGTCCTTCCTCCCTGCCAATAACTGAAAAGACGAAATCCCGTATATATCACACATTTCTTGGGATGGGTAGACTTTTTTAAGAGTCGTGGCTGGTGGGCTTTTTCAATATTCCATTGATCGAACGATGGAGAGCCTGGATCCTCGTCTTCGAGCCACGGTCGAGAAGAACCGTATCGCCTTCCTTTAGGACGAGGCGAAGAGAAGCGGAGGGAAATCGATCCTGTCCCATGGTGGAACCGGCAACACCGGGACCGCTGTAGACCATATCCGTACCTAACCTTAATGAAATGATTTCGTCAAAGTCGAGTGTCAGGCTAATTCGTCTGAAAAGGCTGCGTTTCGAAATGATAACACGCTGCAACCCGGGATCGATCACGATGGTTCGCCTGAGGCTTAGAAGGAATACGGCTACGCAGAACAGGAAGAGATTCATGACCGGAAAATACCAAAGCGCCGCAGCCGTGCCCCCGGTTCCTTGAATGAGGATGGCTCGGAGTACCGGAACCGAAAGCAGGAGGAGAGCGAACGCAATTCCCAGACAGAGAAAACCCGGAAACCTTGCGCCACGCCACACCCAACGGAGCCCTTGGTCGTCGTCTTGATTTATTTGAAATCCAAGGCGGCTATTGAAGGATTCAAAATGGCGCGGGTCGCCTTGCATGGTAAAAGGAGCAGTCGATTTCGAACTCGAAACTCTATTCCGGCTCACGCCTGGAATGCTTTGTTCTATTGGAGTTGTTGGTGGATCGCCTCCACGGCTTGGCGGGCATAAAGGTAGTTAGGCTCGATGGCAAGGGCTTTTTCAAACTCCTCCAGGGCCCTTTTCAGCATCCCCTTCGTCATGTACACACGACCGAGGTTGCAATGAGGAAAATGATAGGCCTCATACCGGGGAGCGTGGGAAGCTTTTTCCAGCCAGGGAATCGCCTCGTCGAGCTCGCCCAAGTTAATCAGATAGGCACCGATGTCGTTATAAGGGTTGCCGAACTCAGGATCCGTTTCAATCGCCTTTTTGCACTGTTCAATGGCTTCTTCGTATTTGCCCTGGAAGCTATAGGCCCACCCGAGAAACGTGTAGGCCTCCGCAGTGGGATGCACGTGGATGGACTCCCTGTAAAGCCGGACCGCGGCATCCAGTTGTCCTTCGGATTGACGATCGTAGGCCTCGCGGAAGAGTTGTCTTGCTTTTTCGATGTTTTCTTTTTCTCCCATATTGCTTCTCTGTTTTAAGGAACGTTTATTTTCCGCCTTTTCCCCGGTCCGGTGTGACGCCGTGTTTTTTGAGTTCCTTTTCCGCTCCGGATCGTAGGCTTGCCTGCTCTCCTTGGGCTTCACGGCGAATCTGATCGCGGCAAACCTCACAAACGCCTCCTGTCAGTTCCCGCTCCTTTGCGCAGATCATGCAGCGTTTTTTTTGTGATTCCATGAGAAAAGTTTACCGCAAAATAACGGTTCTCGACAACTGCCAAGTTTCAATCATTGCAGCACCTTGATTTGTGAGGGGTCTTCAAGGATCATCTCCACGCCGAAACGCGGATGATTTTTAATTCGCCCGGTGAACTGAACGTTTTTACCTTCGTAACTGGTCGGATGAATTTTTTTCTGAGTGAATCGTTCCAGAGCGGAGGCAAAAATCACCCCTGTAAAGGAGTCGCGAGAGGGCCCAAAATTGAGAAAATAAGTGTTGCTCTTGGTGGAATGTCCCACTCGATAGATTCTCCCGCGGATCTTGGCTTGGGTGCCTGCACGGGAGCGAATGGTTGAGATATCCGCGGCGTCAAAAAGGGGAAGTTCCGTTCCCGACTGAGCATCGGTTAGCAGGGGAGAAAAAGTCACGGGATGGGCCTGGTTTTTGTCAGGGGGACGGGTCCAACGTTGGTACAGAAAATGGGTGGAAAATCCGAGGAGAAATGCAACGGCCACGGCTAACCAAGCGGCGGGAGGAAAACCTTTCATCGTCCTTTGTCCCACAGGCGAAGGAATTGTTGGCGATACTCCTGCGCCAGAGGTCCGGCATCTTGAAACATCAGGAGGTCCTCGTGGTTGTACCTTTCCGCTGATGCCGTCCAATTGTAGGATCCCGTTAGCACGATTCGCCCATCGATGACGGCAAATTTTTGATGCATGAGGCCCCGGCCCTCCCTCCGTTTCCGTAACCCTGAGGTCCGGCGAACCGATAGGCCGTGTTTCTTGAGAAAGGAGCCTTTGGAATAGTTGTTTTCCTTATCAAATTTTGTGTCCAGCAGTACGCGAATCTTGACGCCCCTCTGTTTGGCTCGGACTAGCTCCCAGGCGATGTCTCGACTGGTGAAAGCGTAGACCGCGACTAAGATTTCGCTGTTTGCCGCCCGGAGCTCTCGAAGAATATGGCTCGAGCAATTTCCCCTGGGGCTAAAACATGTCCGAACGACAATTCCCGCCTGGATGCTTTCCGGCCCTGCGGGAAAGTGCATGAGACCCAGAGCAAGAAGGAGGGAGCACAAAAAAAGCCGTCGTCGACTAGAGCCTCGCGGCTTCAACTCCGTGAACCCCCTCGTCCTTTCCTTGACACATCTCCAATATGAGCCTTTCCATGACCATTCGAGGTAGCTTGCCCGTGGATTTTAACTGGATGTCGGTGCGATAGATCAGTCTCAGGAAGCGGAGCAGCTCCCGGCTGGAATAAGGGTCCGCGCGCTGGAAACTCATATAGTCGGCGTAGGGGTTTTGCGTGAGTAATGGGCCTCGATTTCCCAAGACGTTCCTCTGGAATTCGGGAAACGTCATGCCTTTCCTCCACTTCCGGTGTAACTCACCGTCCAGAAAATCACGGGCCAACAGGAGCCGGCGCACGTCTGCGGCGATGGTGCCTAGAAGCCTGAGGGGAGGCTCTCCTTGAAAGAGGAGTCGTCGCAACTGGATCAGCGCGACCACGGTATTCCTTTGGGCCAGGGCGGCGGTGAGGTCGAAGACCCACGCTCCCGCCTGGTCTAAAAAAATCTCATCCACATCTGCCACCGTGACGGTGGTCTTGTCCCCCACATAGGTGAGGAGCTTTTCCAATTCCTGATGAAGACTCCACAGTTCGTCACCGGCTCGATTCAGAATCATGTTTCTTGCGGAAGGATCAATTCTTTTCCCGGCCTCCCGAACCCGCCGGTCCACAAGCTCCGTGAGGGTTTCGCGTTTGATTCTTCCGCTTCGTTCCCTTTCGATGCCTAGCTCCAGGACTACCCCTTCTTGCTCGAGCCTCTTGTATATTCGTAGCCTTTTATCCACGTGGGAGGTTGAGATCAAAAGCCGCCCCCAGGGAGGTATGCCTCCTTCAAGAAACCCGGCGAGATCGGTTCCCTGTCCGGTCTTGTGTTGGTCCAGGTCCATCCCGCGATCCCGGGCAAAGCCCAGGACCTCCCCCAGTTCTTTCTCGTTTCCCTTCACACCGCCAAGAAGCGCTCCGGCCGGCGACTCAACGGAGGGGATGGCTTTTTCCAGTTGTTCTTGCGACCAACCTTCCAGAGCCAAGTAATCCAGGAACAGGCGGGCGGCCTCGTCCTTTTTTTCGTCAGCCCACAGCTGGAGCACTCTTTCAACCAGATCGCCTTTGCGTTCGCGGGAAATAAAATAGGGAGCGTGTTCGATCCAGACGGTCTTACTATCTGTGAACAGGGAGGGCGTTCTCAGCGCAGATTCAATTTGGTCCCAGGCCGTGATGCGACCATCAAAGCGCTCCAGGCCGACGGATCGCTGGTCCGGCGGTACCAACAGGTCGAGGATCCTTTGAGTGGCCTCGTGAACCTGCAGGTCGTCACCATGCAGGACCATCAAGGACGGCACGTTGCCGTTGCTGATTTCGGATACGAGCTCTTCGATACTCCGTTTCATGGTGTTTGGGCGTATTAACTAAAGCTTCGGATCGTTAAACAGATCCCATGGATTTGGTCGCTTTGGGGGTTCCCGGAGGAAGGATCTCGATAGGAGAGGTGGAAGGAGAGATAAAATTTTTCTACCGTTTGGCCGTCCACATCTTGCTCTCTTGATTCCACGCATAATCCGATTTCCAGACTTTGAAGCCGATGGTGAAATCACCCCCTGATCGAGTTACAAAAACCCGTTCGCTCGAGTGGGGAATATCCACCCGAGCCACCACAAAGATTTCTTTGCGAATGGGCCGGTTCACCAGTACCCGATCGCCCACTCGCATGGTGTGGCGGGACTCCCTATTGCCTTTCCTCATAAATCCAAATTAGCATTCGGGGGCCGACCATGCAATTTTGAACACCAACTTAAAGACACCCAATACGATGGTAAATCGTTCATGGGCTACAGATAAAAGCGGACCCGGGATTCACCTTATCGTAAATGCCCGTGCCATGGAACAACGGTGTCTAGATGGTCCGCTGACCATTGGGAACTCTGGATTCCAGCGTTGGTCGTTGTGTGCATGTGGGCCGAACCTTAAGCGCTCTGCTGTTACGATTTCCATGCTTGACATCCTAGGACCCTTTTCCTATAGCTCATTCCATTCGTCTGGAGGTCGCATGCGAATCGTTACCTATTTACGTAAAGGCCAAGCTCGACTCGGTGCGTTAACCGAAGATAACGCCTTGGTGGATTTGTTGGAGGTGAACCGTCGTTACCTGAAGGGCGGCCAGCCTTCGTATCTCATGACTGTCCAGGGGTTTATCGAAGGCGGGGCGAAGGCCCATAGCAGCGCGAAGAAGGTGCTTGCGTATGTGGGAAAACAGAGCGGTGACGGTTTAAAAAAACTGCGGGCTCAAGGAACGCTGCTGGAACTCGCTCGAACGAAGCTCCTGTCACCGATCCCCTGGCCGAGAAAGAACGTTTTCATGCTGGGGGTCAACTACCAGGAGCATATCGCCGAGGGTGCCAGGGCCCGGGCCGTGTCGTTTGCAACGCCGGAGGCCCCGGTATTCTTCACGAAACCCGCCACTTCGGTGATCGGTCATCTCGGTAAAGTCATCCAACATGCGGCGACGGATCGCCTGGACTACGAGGCGGAGATGGCGGTGGTCTTGGGTCGTAAAGGGAAGGATATCCCCAAAGAAAAAGCCTATGATTATGTGTTTGGCTACACCATCTGCCTCGATATGACGGCTCGGGATCTGCAACGCAAACACGGCCAGTGGTTCAAGGGTAAATCCCTGGATACCTATTGCCCATTAGGCCCTTGGATCTTACATAAGAGCGCCTTGCCTGATCCGCATCAACTCCGGATTCGTTGCCGGTTAAACGGTGAGGTCATGCAAGATGCCAGTACCAGTGAAATGATTTTTGACATCCCAACGACGATAGCGGAGTTGTCCAAAGGAATGACTTTGGAGCCCGGTGACATCATCAGTACGGGGACACCTTCCGGCGTGGGTTTCGCACGTACGCCGCCAATCTATCTCAAGCCCGGGGACAAGGTGGAGGCCGAGGTCCAAGGGATCGGTGTTCTTGAGGTTGAGATCGCATCCCCCTGAGAGCCATGGAGCAGGTGAGACGCCCCGCTGTTGCAGGCTCGTTTTACCCACGACAAGCCAATGAATTGAATCAACTTTTGGACGAGTGCTTCGTGACCCATCCCCTGGGGCCCCGAAATCTGACGAGTCCTATTCCTTCCTTGCTAGGGGGAATCGTCCCCCATGCCGGTTACATGTACTCGGGGCCCTGCGCCGCCCATTTTTATGCTGCTCTGGATAAGACGGTGGAATCGGTGATTCTCCTGGGCGTCAACCATTGGGCAGAGGGAGCCAAGGTTGCCCTGAGTCCTGCGGATCACTGGGAGACGCCCCTCGGTCCGGTAAGAGTGGATCATGTCCTCGCGGATTGGTTAAAGGGGAACGTCCCCTTTTTGGCGGAAGATTCGTTTGCCCATCTCCGGGAGCATAGTATTGAGGTTCAAGTCCCGTTTCTCCAAAGGGTCCTCGGGGATTTTTCGTTCTTGCCCATTTCCATCTCCCATCTCTCCGAATATGAGTGCTCGCAATTGGGTGAGGCCCTAGCCCACCTACACGAAGAGGAAACGTCCCGCGGAAAGAAAACCGTTCTGATTGCCAGCAGCGACCTGAATCATTACCTCTCTCCTCAAGAGACCCATAGACTCGACAATCTGGCTCTGGATCAGGTTCTGCAAATGAACCCTCGAGGCTTGCTCAGGACCGTGGAAAGGGCCGGCATTAGTATGTGCGGGGTCATCCCCGCCGCGGTGATGCTCATGGCAGCTCAAAACCTGGGTGCCAAGAGGGCGCGCTTACTCAAACACTGCCATTCCGGAGACGTTGCGCCCATGGACGAGGTCGTTGGATACGCCAGCGTAGCGGTAATCGACGACCTTGATTGACTTGGTCCGGGCCGTTTGCTAGTCGTGGGCTTGCTGGGGGTGTTTGCGGTAGCCGAACTGAGAGCCCGAAGCGGTTGTTTTGGGTAACCCTTTGAACCTGATCCGGGTAGTACCGGCGTAGGGAAGCGCGACCGACTTTGTCCTGGCCAGACCATTGGGGTGGTCGGGGTGAATTCAAGACCGTATTCTCTGACCGCAGTTTTGGTGGTCCGGTGGAATACGGTTTTTTTATTTGAAGTGATTGTACGAATTAACGGTGCAGAGAGAGAGGTGGGAGCCGGGCTCAATGTGGCACAACTGCTGGAACAACTGGGGATCCGTCCAGGCAGGGTGGTTGTGGAGTTGAATCGGGATATCGTGCCGCGCGATCAGCAGGGCACCACGGTGTTAAACGAGGGTGACTCGCTTGAGATCGTACATTTCGTTGGAGGAGGATGACCAAGGATCCCTCGAAACATTCGGCTGTTCCCGTTCTCAGCGGCATCAGGACCGCGAGGTTACAAAGGGGTAAATATGGACGATACATTCGAGCTCGCCGGCAAGACCTATCGATCGCGACTCATCGTAGGAACCGGCAAGTACAAGGACTTTCATGAAACCCGCCGTGCCATCGAGGCTTCTGGTGCGGAGATCGTTACGGTGGCGGTGCGGCGGGTCAATATCACAGATCCCAACAGTGAAAATCTTCTCGACTTCGTGGACCCAAAAAAATACACCATCCTGCCAAATACTGCAGGATGCTACACCGCAGAAGAAGCCATTCGGACCTGCCGGTTGGCCCGTGAGGCGGGTGTGGGCAACATGGTGAAGCTTGAAGTGATCGGGGACGACAAGACTCTTTTCCCGGACATCCCCGCAACCCTTGAAGCGGCACGTGTATTGGTCAAGGAGGGGTTCATTGTCCTGCCTTATATCAGTGACGAGCCCATAACGGCGAAAAAGCTTCAAGAAATGGGATGCGCCGCCGTGATGCCACTTGCTGCACCCATCGGATCGGGTTTGGGAATTCGAAATCCCTATAATATTCAAATTATCCTGGAGCAGGCCACGGTACCCGTGATAGTCGATGCGGGAGTGGGAACCGCCTCCGATGCGTCCATTGCCATGGAGATGGGTTGCCATGCAGTGTTGATGAATTCCGCCATCGCCGGCGCCAGGGATCCCATTTTAATGGCAGAGGCGATGAAACTCGGAATCGAAGCCGGACGCAAGGCATACTTGGCGGGTCGAATTCCAAAAAAGCTGTACGCTACCGCCTCCAGTCCCTTGGCGGGAGTCTTGGCTTAAGGTTTTGTCGTCACGTACTCCAACATTTCCGCTTTATCTTGTAACGGATCGGAAGCTCACCTTGGGCAGGGATCTTCTCTGGGTCTTGGAACAGGCCTTTCAGGGGGGAGTGGAAGCGGTCCAGCTCAGAGAAAAAGACCTTGAAGGCCGAGATTTGTATTTGCTGGCGGAGCAAGTCAAGGCGCTGTGCGATCACTACCACGTAAAGCTCCTCATCAATGATCGGGTGGATATCGCTATGGCCATGGATGCCGATGGGGTCCACTTGACAGGCACGTCGATGCCGGTAACGACGGCGCGACAGCTGCTCGGTGAGACCAAACTCATTGGAGC
>JABAOE010027248.1_pt2 | contig 12678 bp, 14 predicted proteins | sample 7062141 | NCBI WGS metagenome assembly JABAOE01 (sample SAMN14538627, study PRJNA623070) | marine sediment metagenome | biome: marine biome [ENVO:00000428]; feature: marine pelagic biome [ENVO:01000023]; material: deep marine sediment [ENVO:00002113] | place: India: Gulf of Khambhat ...
GCTCGTTATCGATGAGGCGAGCGCGCCGATGGCCGCCGCGACCCCTTCGCCCGTCTTCGCACTCGTCGTAATCCAGTCCACACCCGCATCCCTCGAATTGGCCAGCTCATCGTGACCGACTTCCCAGGCGTCCGAAAGGTCCGACTTGTTAAGCATTGCAACGAATGGCAGATCTCCATATTGCGCAACGACGTCGGCCTTTAATCGAAGCCCGCTTTCGAGGGTAGAAGGACGTGTGCCGTCGGCAACCAGAATGAATCCGGCGCTTCCGCGAAGATAAGCGAACTCGATATCGGAGAGACGATCGGTGCCCGCGACGTCCCAGATGATGAGCTTGACGCTTCCCGCAGGCGTCTCGACCTCTTTCGTGTCAATCTTGACACCGACAGTCGTCAGGTACTTCTCGGAGAACTCATTCTTGACGAACCGTGCAACCGTGCTCGTCTTGCCGACTGCAAAATCGCCGATGATGCAGACCTTGGCCGATCGCACGCCTCAATCCTGCGCGGGCTTCTCGGGGAGCGGTAGTGCCTGAAGCTGCAGACTGACTTGCGGGATGCGGGGACCGGGGGTTCCCCCCTCGAGCTGGCTGCGGACGCCGATCCAGTCCGTCTCGAGACCTGTCTCACGCAGCGCTGTGGCAACGGCATCAGCACGTTGTCGCTCCAGCGACAGATTGAACTCGTCGGTGCCGGACTCATCCGAGTGGCCGGTCACCGTGAGCCGCGGCTCCAACTCGAGCGTGGACGCGAGAGCGCTAAACTCGTCGAGCTTGCTCGCCAGGCCCGCGATGACGGCGCCGTGCCCCGGATCGAGCGCAACCTCGCCCGCCTCGAAACTGATAACAAACGCGTTGACCTCGTTCGTGATCGTCTCGAGCGCGGCCCGTTCCGCGATCTCGAGTGCAGAATAGTCGATCGTTGCTACTCCCGGCAGCGGAGCTCGGGCGAGCGATCGATCGAGCCACTGTTTTGATGTCTCGCCGGTAATCTGCAGCACGCGACCATCTAAGGCCAGTGTTACCCCACCCGGTGGATCGAGCAGCTCGCGCAGCTGTGGGAGCAACGAATCAGAATCCGGCATTGAATCGGAATCCGGGATTAGCGCACTGGTTTCGAGTCGATCGACGCCCGGGAAGGTCGCCGCGGCGCCGCGCACTTCGGTTATCCAGCTCGCGGGCGCATTTCCGGCCAGATGCAGCGTACCTCCGCTGAGCGCGAGATCGACGGTCTCCGGCGGCTGCAGCGTCGCACGCGCACGGTTCAGCACGAATTCTGGGTCGAGAGAAACGTACGGCTCCAGCTGGGCATCTACGCTACCGTACCAGCCGGCCGCAATCGCGATCTCCTCGGCGGTCGGAGCGAGTGGATCTCGCAACCCGCGAACGATGAGCGTGCGCCCGGCGCGATCGATGCGCGTTGCGACGATACCAGAAGCTGCGTCAAATGCCTCAGCAACACGGGTAAGACGAGTCTGCATCCAAACACCGTAGCCGACCCAGCTCACAGTCAGAACCGCGAGCACCGCGAGCACCGCGACGGCGGGCGAGAATCGCCGCTCAGGCCTAGTTGCCTTCGAATCGCGCAACGATACCTGTAGGCAGGCACGCAGGGCCGGCTCGAGGTCCTCGAGCCCGCTTCGATCGCCCTGAAAAGCAGCTAGCGCTTCGCTATGGCGCGTCTCAATCTGCTCCAACGCTTCCTCGAGATCGACGCGCAGCGTAGTTGGCGGCACGCCGCGGATGACTGCAACGAGCACGGCCGTCGGGCCGTGCACGGCCCAGAGCGTGAGCTCTCCGAGCTCGGCCGTACGCAATCGTTGGGGCTCGTCTGCGGCGAAACTATCCTTTACGAATTCCTGAATCGCCGTCAGCATGGCGGAGACGGCGTCATCATCTTTGCTGAACCGATCGCCCTGCTGCACGTGGTTGATGAGCAGTCCGCTCGCAGCGTGGATGAGATATACGTGCTCGACACGGTAGAGCAGCGTACGCTGCAGAACGTACTGACCGAACGGAATCCCTGCTCGCCAGGCCTGAAAACGCCAGCTCAGCCCCCGAGGCGACAGGCTCTGCTCGATAGCCTGGTTCGCCTGCTGTATCCAGGCCTTGAACGCCTCGGCAACGGAACGGCGGATCGCCGGCCCCATGATCGGAAATAGCGCATCGGCATATTCCTCGGGATCCTCGCGCACGGATTCAGAGACGCAACGGCGCAGCGGTTTCCGCAAAGCCCCTACGAGACGCGAATCGCGCTCGAAGCTGGCAGCAACGGACTCGGGCAAGACCTCGGCAACGTCGGCGGCCCGCTGATCTAACTGTTCTACTCGGGCACGCAGTGTCTCCAGCTTCTCGTCGTCGGGCCGAAGAATGATTTCCCTGAGCTCGTCCAGCTTGTTCGGTTTCATGTGACGAGAACCCGACGGCCTCGAGGCCTACTTGCCGTCCTGCTTCAGGCTTCGGCTGACCTCGACGAAAAGCTGCGCGAGATCCTTCGACGCGAGCTTGTGCCGCTCGAGTCGCGCCGTCTCAGTTTCGAGCGTCTTACTGATCTCCGATCGAGATTTCTCGATGACCGCGCTCAATTCCACTTTCTCTTCTTCCAGAGCCCCGTAGATCTCCTCGACCTCTGCCGCGATCCGTTTATCAGTCTCGGTGAGCTGTTTCTTGATTGCCTTCTCGAGATCTCGGAGCTCGCCGCGTGTAGAGCTCAACGTTGTCTTACGCTCATCGCGTTCCGAGGAGATACGATCGCTAACTTGCTGCAGGCGGGTCTCGACCGAGCGCTCCAGTTTCTCGAGACGTGTCTCGAACCCTTTCTTCAGGCTATCGATCGTCTTACCGAGGCGTTCCTCCAGGTGATCGAATCGCGACGCGTACTCGCGCATCTGACCGCCAAAGATAATGTCGCGGATCTTATCGACATCGTCATCGTGCGGGACCGGATCGCCGTTTTGATTTCGCTGTTTTGCCTGTGCGGCTGCATTCCGTGGCATTGCACTACCCTCGTGCTTGAAGTTTTTCCACTGTTGCTGACTGGTTCTGACTAGCGTGCTCCAACCGGTATCCATGCTGGTAGATCGACGTGAGTTTCCATCCGGGCGCATCGCTCAGTCGCAGTTTCCTCCGCAGCCGGCTGATATGCGTATCGACGGTTCGCGTATGCATGGCAGAGTGGCCCGCGCCCCATACCGATTCGAGCAAGTGTGCGCGCGAAACGATCTGGCCCAGACGCCGAAATAGAAACGATGCGAGCTCGAACTCACGAGTAGTGAGCGCTAACGGCTCGCCGTTCATGGATAACTGGTGCTGCTCCAAATCCAACTCGTAGGGTGGAACGCTGATGCTCTCGGCAGGTGTTTTTAGTCGGCGGCGCGCGAGCGCCTCGACGCGCGCCAGTGTCTCGCTGCGACGCACCGGTTTAATCATGTAGTCGTCCGCACCCGCGTGTAACGCTTCGACGATGCAGTCCTCGTCGTCTCGAACCGTCACGAACAGCACAGGCACACCTTCGGGGTCGCGCGCACGAAGCTGCTTCAGAACGCCGATACCGGAGCTCTTGGGCAACAGCCAGTCGAGAATATACAGATCGAAGCTCTCGTGACTGACCGCGCGCAGGAACGAGTCGGCGTCCGGGAAATGCCCGACAGTATGGTCCGCAGCCGTCAGCCACTGGCGCAGTAGCGCCGCCTGATCGATGTCGTCCTCGAGGATCGCGACATGCATGGGATTCCCGCCGATTGTGCTTTGTCATCAATGGGAGGTCAGGCAATCCCGACATCGTTTGCCGCCGGCAACCGCCCCCCATCTTTTTCTTTATTCGGAGGCAATTATAGCCTACAAGCTAGAAATTGGGTGAGATCCCGCGCACGCTGCGGGACGCCGGCGCTCAAGCGGAGTTCGGCATTCCGACGACGACGCTGTCGAGAAACCGCTCGAGGTCGGTGATGATGCCGGCGAGAGCTGCCTCCCCGGGGTTTGCAGCAGCCTCTTCGAGGCGGCCACCAATCTGCGAGATTCTGACAAGCTCGTAGGCCGAGCCCGAGCCCCGCAAGTTATGACCAATTCTGGCGATCAGTTGCAGATCCTGATCCGCTAGAGCCCGACGCAGATCGTCTATTTCCGTGCGCCGACGCTCGAGGTATCGACACAGCAGCCGGCGCCCGGTTTCATCAGCCGGCGTGATTCGGTACTCCAATGCCTCCCGGCGCGAGTTTTGGTCTTTATCTTCCACCTTACTCTGGCTTGTTTGGGGGGAGAGACGCGCAAAGGCATCTTGCCACGATGCAAGGAGCGGAAGAAGTCTCGATTGTTATCGAGGCTGGGCCGCAACCGCGCCGGGAGCTCTACAAAGCCGGACTACTGCGAACGCTTTAGTGGTTCACTTTGCGCGGCAGCGACTTTGCCTCGGTGATCCAGGTCTGCACGATACTCAGGGCGGGCACTCGTCGCACGACATTCTTCTCGTTGTTGGCGGACTCGAGCATGCCGTGCAGCGAGTTCGGATTACGTTGAGCGAGCTCCGCAACCGTATCGACGCCGGCGCACTCCAGCAGCTCCGCGTACTGACCTGCAACGCCGTTTACGCGGAAAAGATCGGCCATGTTTACCCACTTCAGCAGCAGCTTCTCGCTGATGCCCGTCTTGGCAGCAAGCTCCTGACGGCCTTTCTTCTCGCAGGCGGCCTCTAGCAGTCGCTCTACGCTTCCGATGCCGGCGTCTCGCAGCGTGCTGGCGTAAGAACTGCCGATCCCCTCGATGGTATCGATCTTTGCCATGAGATTAGCTCCTCTGTATTGGCTTGAACTAGAGGCTCGAAATTTACGCCTGCAAATACGCGGAGCAGGTTTCCGTGACATTCGTTAACGATTTACCTCCGGCGCGAGCGCGTCGGCGCCGAGTGTCAACGATTGTTACGAAGACGAAGTCACGCCGGACATCAACAGATTCCTCATTTAGCATTCACCAACGTCGGCGCCGACGTTTTTGACGTGCGAATCGCCGACACTGGTATTATAGGAGCGAGAACTCTAATAACTAATCATCAGACAGGGAGATTAACCATGCTGCAAGAATTCAAAGACTTTGCCATGCGCGGCAACGTTGTCGATATGGCAGTCGGTATCATAATCGGCGCTGCCTTTGGGAGAATCGTAAGCTCATTCGTCAACGACGTCATTATGCCACCCATCGGCCTAATGATCGGTAACGTCGACTTTTCGAACCTATTCGTCAACTTGGGGGAAGTTGCGTACGACTCTGTCGCTGCGGCCGAGGAAGCCGGCGCACCGATCGTCAAGTACGGGCTGTTCATCCAGAACGTGTTCGACTTCGTAATCGTCGCGTTCGTGATCTTTATGGTTATCAAAGGTATGAACAGGATGAAGCGCGAGAAAGAGGCGGAGCCGGAAGCGCCGCCGGCGCCGCCCGAGCCTTCGGCGGAAGAAAAGCTGCTGACGGAAATTCGCGACACGTTGCGCCAGCGCGCCTAAACTCGTGACAAACCGACGCCGATGCCCCGCAAAGGGGCATCGGCCGAGCGCGCGGTTGGATTCCCCAACCGAGAGCTAGATTCGTCAAGCGCTCGTCGCACTGAGGCGCACGAAACGACTGGCCAAACCATTGCGAGATAATGACCTGCAAACAGGATGTCAACGCCCTACTTCAATCAAAGCGATACCCTGAGCCCTATCCAGGCAGCTCGCGGCGCCCCCGGTGAGACGAAGCGGCTATCCTCGAACTCGTCCCCCAGTACCTCATCGGCCTCGCCGAATAGACCGAATGTCTCGTAGTCCTCGTCGAACACGTTGTCGATGTCGGCGAATAGCTCGATGTTGGCGCTGAGCGCATAACGCGCGCGCAAGCTCACGACCGTATAGTCGTCGAGCTTCGTCGAGACGTTACCTTCATCGCCCCTGAAATAGCTGCCTGCCACGGATTGCACGTCCGATCCGATGCTGAAGCGCTCATTAAGGTCGTAGCGCAGTCCCGCCTTGAATACGTGCTCGGGTACAAGCGGCAACCGATCGCCCGGCTCGACAAGAATCTCGCCGCCAACGGCCGACGGGTTGTTGGGGCTGGATACACTGAAACGCTTCTCGAACGTCGCCTGCAGATTCGTGTAATTGGCGAACCACTCGATCCCGCTCAACGTCGTGCCGGAGGCGCTGAGCTCAACCCCTTGCCTCAACGTTTCACCGACGTTGTCGAAGTAGCCCTCGTTCGTAAACGAGCCTGCGCTGATAAATAAAATGTCGTCGTCATTCTCGGTTTGGAACAGGCCCGCATGCCAGCGCCCGTGCTGCCAGCTTCCGCGCAGCCCCGCCTCCAGGGTCGTTGCCACGACGTCCTCGAGCGGTGGGTCGGCTAAGAATGCGTTCGGCAGCCGGCAAGGATCGTCCTCATCGGCACACGTCAGCTCGACCGGTGATGGTGCGCGGTTGGACTCGGATAGACCTGCATAGAAGGACAGCGCGTCCGACATTCGTGCGGTTAATCCGACAGCTGGGTTGAAGCGCCCGAACTCATGGTCACCGTCGAGCGCGGTCCCGAGGCGATCGCGCAATGTCACCTCTGTCTCGTTGTAACGACCCGACAGAGTTAGGGAGACGGCGTTGGATAAGCTGAGGACGTTCGAGAAATAAAGCCCCATGCTCGTGACAGCGGCATCGAGACCAGTAAACAGCTCGTCGACAAAGACACCACCTGGTACCGCCAAGCGTGTCGCGTCGAGTGCGCCGAGCTCTGTGCTCGCATTGAAGCCGATGTCTGCATCATCGTAAGCAAGCCCGACAGTCAGAAAATTCTCGCGGCCGGACAGTTCTCCCGCAAAGCTCAGCTGCGCGCTGAAACCTGCGCCGTCCTGCTCCGTGCGCGTTCGATTCACCGTCGCACCTTCGACGGCGGGACCAGACGGTACGAGGTTGCCATCTTGGTCGATGACGAGTTCCTCATCGCCGTCGTCGATCTCGCAGATGAAACCCGGCGAGTTTGAACATTGCTCGAAGTCGGAGTCGTCACCGTTGAAGGTATCGATGTCACTCGAACGTGTATAGACATTTGCAGTCAACATCGTCGTCTCGGAGAGGCTGTGCGAGCCGGAGAGGTTCAACAACATGAGCTCGTTACGCGTCTGATCGGGCCGCGTGAAAATAGCCTCACGGCCCTGCTCGAGTAACTCGATCGGTGCCGCTCCATTACCGATTAGATCGGTGTCCGTGGCCGCGATACTGAGATCGAAAGAAGATCGATCCGACTGCCAACCGATATTAGCGAACAGCTGAGTCGCATCCGTCGGTGAGAAGTCGCGCCAGCCATCTTCGTTGAGCTTTGAGCCCGTTATGAAGTAGCTCCATGAATCCTCGTATGAGCCACCCGTTTCGAAGCTAGCGACCGTGCGCGAGAACGACCCGGAATAGATCTCGACACTGGTCCCGGGGTGTGTGAAACCATTCTTCGTCTCTATCGCGAGGGCGCCGCCGAGCGCGTTCAGACCAAACAAAGGGTTGGACCCAGGCGTCAATGAGACGCTGGCTATTGCCGAGTCTGGAATCAGCGCCCAGTTGACCGTATCGCCGAAAGGCTCGTTGATGCGCACACCGTCCTGGTAGACCGCGATGCCCTGTGGCAGACCCAGCAGCGGTGAACCCACGTAACCACGATATTGGACATCCGGTTGTAGCGGGTTGCTCTGCGCTTCATTGGTGAACACGCTCGCAAAGCTGTCGCTCATGAAATCCGCGAGGCTCAGTGCATTGCGCTCTTGCAGATCCTCAGCTCTCACCGACTGCACATTGCCTGCAAATCGATCCAGATCGATCTCGGCGCCTAGCGGCGTCGTGCCGACGACCTCGATGGTCTCGATCGCTTGCTGTGCGCGTGCGTCTGAGGAGGGCAGCAAATCACCGGCTGCTGTCAGACATAGCAGTGACAGTAGGTATCTATCCGGTTTCGTGCTTGCTGTGCGCATGGAGGCGCATAGCATACCGGTTAGCCGAGCCAGGCGTTACGTGAGCGGGACCTACCTCGAGCTGGAGGCTCGCCTAGATGTCTCGCGCGAACAAGATGGAACTAATACCCCCCGGCATCAGAATCCGCCAGTGCTCGGGCCTGCGAGCGAAACCGTCGCCTGGCGGCGTACACCCGGATTCTCGTCGTAACTCGCGGCAAACTGCAGTGCTTCGCGCACGCCCGGCTGATCGAGGTAGAGATCAAGTGTCTCCGCAGCTTCTTCGCGGGCGGATGGGTGTGGATCGCTCGCGACGGCCTGCAATAGTGGCTGCAGCAACATCGGGTGGGTGTGATTGGCGTGCGCTTGGCGCCAAATGTCGGCTCGGACTTGCCCATCCTCCGCCGTCGTCCCGATTCGCACGGCTTCAGTGACGATTTCGTCGGTCCAGGTCTCGCGCGCGTTCATGCGCATGTTCGCCCAAGCGCGCGATTTTGCACGATCGTCGATAGTCGGATCGACCATGAGCGTCACGGCTGCCGCCGCCATTTGCGCTCGCTCAGCACGCCTTGCCTCCTCGATCGCTCGACGTTGCTCGGCCCGTTGACGCTGCGCTTCTTGACGGCGCAACTCGATTTCCTCGAGCCGCGCAACGCGTTCGAGCAAATCGGCAGGGTCAGCTTCAGCGGACCCGCCGTCAACAAAGTGTTGTTCAGCGCCCGAGGTTTCTGCTCGGACTCGAACAGGTCGAAACGTCGGGTTCTCTAACGCATCGAGGCGCTGCTCGATTCGGCCGATGCGCGCAAGGAGCGAATCGAAATTCGGGCCCGGCTCGGCCGACATGCTGCTGGGTTGCGCTGGCGCCGACTCTCTCATCGATACGGCTATTGTCACGCCAGCCGCGATGACTACCGTCAAGCTGGCGACGACAATCGGCCAGCGTGAATTAGATTGTGTGGCCATGACACCCCCTCGCCCGCTCGACAATCGCGCTTCGTTTATTGCAGATCCTTCAAGAAAAGAAATCGTTGTCCGTCGGGCGAGACGTCGTAGCTGCGTTCGCCTTGACCGACGTTTCCGAAGTACTGCCCTGCGAACAAAACTTGTGGACTGCCCGCAGTGAAGCCGGGGCCCGTTTGGACGGGGACGACCATGAGTGCGCCACCGTTACGGTAGAACAGCTCCGTGCCGTCACGAGACCACCGCGGCTCCGTTCCGCCGCCTATGGAGACCTGCCAGCGCCCGTTGTCTATGTTCGGAAACGGCCGAACGTAGATCTCCTCTCGGCCCGATTCGTCCGAAGCGTAGGCAAGCCACCGGCCGTTTGGCGAAACATCAAGCGTCAACTCGTTGTAGTACGTGTTTAGCAGCGGCGTCACGCTCTGCTGTCCGACCAGTTGCATGTACGCGATGTCGGCGTTTCCCTGACTGTCGTTACGGACGAGTACGCCCGACCCATCCGGCAAGAAAACTTCTGGATAGTTTGGACCTGCACCCCCGGGGAGTCGCTCCGGAAAGCCGGTACCATCGGCCGCTCTCCAGACCAGTTCGTAGTTGCCGACTTCCGAATCCGAACGCGGAAGGGCTGAATACACAATCCGCTCCCCGTCCGGCGACCAAACCGGAAAGCGATCGGGACCAGGGTCGAAAGACAGTCGCGAGAGTGTCTCGCGCGCGAGGTCCCATACCCAAATATCGAGCTCGTGGTCGCGCGTAGTTACCACCACTTTCGTGCCGTCCGGCGACAGTCGCGGCGACGTGTACGCTCGCTGCGGCGCGGTAATAGGCTCCTCACGTCCGTTGCGGTCCACCCAGACGAGGCTTCGCAGTGGAACGTTAGCGCCCGAGGCATCCGTGGGGGCTTGGCTCAAGCCTTCAGATGCCGGCGCCAAACGTCGGTACCGCAACCCGATGCCGGGAACGGTTATGGTTGGTTCGGTTCGAGCGCGCGGCGCAAGGGTATCCCCCATGAGTCCGCCCGGCGCGAGTGTCTCCTCCATTGGTCCACCCGGCGCGAGAGTTTCCTCCACAATTGTGCCGGATACCGATTCGGAATCATCTACGGTTACGTTGGTTTGGTCGAATGCAAATATTACCGCGACCACACAAGCGACTGCGACTGAGGGAAAGAACCACGCAAAACCAGGTCGCGTAAACCAGGGCCGCGAGTTCTCCGGGTCTTGCTCGCCCAGTCCTGCATGGTCTAGTGCATCGAGCTCATCGAATGCCCAGCGCAACTCTGGATCGTCTTGCAGAAACGCGGCCGCTCGGACGGTTGCCTCGAAGCGCTCGAGTGTCCGTGAATTCTCGATGTCGCTCTCGAGCCATTCCCCGAATTCGGACTCAGTTGCCGCATCGAGCCCTTCCCCATCGATATCGACGTACCATTCGGCGGCCGTTCCGATCTTGCGTTCGATATCCTTCTCGTGACTCATGATCTCATCGTCCCTAGTTTTCGTTGGCAGCGCTCGAGTGCATGCTGCATCTCGCGCTCGACCGTGCGTTTACTCACGCCGAGCCGGGCAGCGATGTCCTCGTAGCTGAGGTCACGCGCCGTGCGCAGCAGAAACACCTGCCGACACCTCGGCTTCAAATCCAGAATGACTTGCTTTACGGCGTCGAGCGTCTGCTCTATGGATGCCGAGTGTTCCGGCGTCGGCTCGGCGCTCGGAAGCTCTTCGACTTCGGTCAAGCCTCGCGGTCCCCGCACGCGCCGGCGGCGAAACCGGTCGTAGGCCAGGTTCGTCGCGATCCGAAAGAGGTACGCCCGGGCGTTACTCCCAGATTGATTCAAGTCGTCGGCTGCAAGCAAACGGGCGTAGGACTCCTGCGCGACATCCTCGGCATCCTCAACCCTTCCCAGGAGTTCCGTCAGATAGCCCAAGAGATGCCCCCGGTAGCGCTCGAACAGACGCGTTACGAACTGCCGGCGCTGGCGGTCAACACTGTCACGCGAGGAGTCCACGCCCTCATCGAGGAGCTCGTCAGAGCCCCGCAATGTCAGTGAAGAACCTCTAAAGTCGGTCATCGGACATTCTTGGCAGCCCGCGAGCTGCCGTCCTTGTTGTTACCTAGACCTCAATACGGCTCAGGAACCGTTTTCCGCCAAATTTTTCTCGGTAAGAACGTAGGGGTCAGAGCAAGGATCCCGACCCGCAGTGGTCTTTCAGTCAAATCCGTCTACGAGGACGACACTCGAATCCGTGACAGATTGGCGCAGCGATCGGAATGGCTCGTAATCGGGATCGTTGTAGAACGCGAGCGCTGCCTCACGATCGGGAAACTCGAGAACAACGAGCCTATCCGGGCTCCATGGGCCCTCGAGGACCTCGAATTCGCCGCCGCGCACTCGATACTTCCCGCCGTGCTTCGCAATTAGCGCGGGCACGTTCGCGACGTAGTCCTTGTAACGCTCCGCATCGTTAACGCGGATGTTGGCTATGAGGTAGGCTGGCACTGTCAATGCACTACTCGACCGCTCAGGTACAAGCATCGAACGTCAGCGGAAACCGTTCAGGGTCCCGCATCGACTCGATTCCGAGATCGATGTCCAGATCGGGCCAATAGTAATGGCCAGGCGTCTGCTCCTCGACCTTAGAAATCGCCTCGACCGTCGCGCGCTTGAACCACGGAAAGTGCTCGTAGGCCAGAAACAGCTCCTCACCTTTCGCGAGCACCCAGATTCCGCGAGAGGAAATGTCAGTCACCTCGATCGCGGAAGTGTCTTTTCCATGCGGCGATGAGCTACTCATCTCGTCGTACCTCAACGATCTGCCGGATCTGGCCGAGCTCGTGCCCGGGGTATCCGATATTCTTCGCTAATTCTATCTCGGGCTCAAGCCAGAACTTAGCTTCTCCGTGCACGGACCTTACGTGAACGTGCACTCGCCGTTCTTCTCGAGAGAAGAAAAAGAACCGATAGCCTCGCTCCCTGAAGACGGTAGGACTCATGATCCCGGCTAAGCCAATCATCGGATTCGGTCCGTTCGTTCTACGGAGCCAAAAGTCGCAATTCCAGAGCGGATTTGCTCGAGACTGAGTAGAATCGAGCGTTGAAGACGCGGGAGAACGCATGACTCGCACGGCACAATGCAGCTGCGGACAACTGTCCGTCACCGTAGAGGGCGATCCCGCGCTCGTCGTGTTGTGTAACTGCACGGCATCTCAGCGCCGCACGGGCAGCGTCTTTGGCATCGGCGCGTACTTCAATCACGAGCAAGTCACGGATATCTCGGGCGAGCAAAAGATTTTCGAGCGCCCTTCCGACAGTGGCCGGCCGGCAGAAGGGCATTTCTGCCCTGTCTGCGGCACGACGGTCTATTGGCAGATACAGATATGGCCAGATCGGTATGGCATTGCAGCCGGCTGTTTCAGTGATCCGAGCTTTCCGCAGCCGCAGATCTCGGCGTGGAGCATAAGGAAACACGCCTGGGTCGAGCTTCCGAGCGACTGCCGCGAACTCGAACGACAAGGCTGACGTAGGCGGTGGCCGGCGACGACCGCGATATCTGGTTTCCCGCCAAGCGCTACGGATGGGGTTGGGGTTTTCCTATCGCCTGGCAGGGCTGGGTCGTGCTGGTCGTCTATATCGTGCTGCTGCTCATTGGCACAGAGGAGCTTCTGCGAACGCAGAACTTCATGTTCTTCGCCTACCTCGCGGTCATTACGTTCGGGCTCATCGTCATCTGCCACAAGAAAGGCGAGACGCCGCACTGGCGCTGGGGCAAGGATG
>JABAOE010000431.1_pt2 | contig 12668 bp, 12 predicted proteins | sample 7062141 | NCBI WGS metagenome assembly JABAOE01 (sample SAMN14538627, study PRJNA623070) | marine sediment metagenome | biome: marine biome [ENVO:00000428]; feature: marine pelagic biome [ENVO:01000023]; material: deep marine sediment [ENVO:00002113] | place: India: Gulf of Khambhat ...
ACTTCCAGATTCTTGTGCGGAAGCCACAAAAGCAAACTGACCTCCATACGCAAAGTCTGCCCAGCCATACGTCACACGATTTGACATGTATCAATTTGGCCACCCCAACCAACAGGCAAAAAACAAACGATTTGATCTGTATCAATTCAGTTTCACGAAATAAAAAGGTTGCGGCTGGCTGCGTTCACCAACTGCATGCGCCATCATCAAGCGCGGCAGCCACTCGAAGTCATGGCGTTAATTAAAAGACCCGATGTAACTGTGGCTTAAGAAGGAGAACGCGCTACTTCGAGGGAGCGGTTGCGTTGTCAGGCTGATACCAACCACGGATATCGTAGCGACCGGTCGCGCCCGGATTGTTGAATGGCGTATGCCAATTACCCTGATCGTCAAGAAAACGCAGACTTGACGGATACGGGCGGGAGATGCCCGTCAACGCACGACGAAACCACGCAGAGCCGTGATCGACCTGCGTGATGACGGGAGCACCGGCAGGCCGCTCCCAAGGTGTCAGACCGGCAATTGGGTAATCGCCCGCATTGCTGCAGATTGAGCAAAAACCCGCCACGAATCCAACCATCAACTTGTCTCGCACGTGCACCATCTTGCTGCTAAAAATATTTGACTCTGGAGCCGGCAGATTTGATCTGAGACAAAACTATCAAATTTTTTCCTCGTGATTCGGACACAGTTCAGCTCTTACCCGGTTCTGCTGCCGCAAAAAAAGTTTCGGCCCTCGACACGCGAGGACGCATTGATGCAGCACTGACTATTGTTATCGGTGGCGATCGCACTAGAGGTCGCCGGCACTAGCGCAATGAAACTCCTCTCGCATGGGCTGAATCGCCTTGCCTCCTGAGCGCTGGTGTTCGTTTTCTGAGCGATTTCCCGTGCGACGTTTTCACGCGCACTGAAAAAAGTGGATGTGAGTATCGCCTTAGCGATATCGGTCGGCATTGATACTGCCGCTATTGGCAGCATCGGAATCGTCCAGTTCCAGGAAGGCGTAACTGTACTCAAAGTCATCAGCATCGCCATCATCATCGGCGCAGTTGGACTGAACGCGCTGGTGTCAGGCACCTGCAGCCGATGACTTAAAGTCCGTAAAGAATTCCTTCAGGCCAGGGCGACGCCGAGCACCTTTCCAATCAAAAATGTGAGCGCGCCCGCACCACCCCCGATGGCGAGCATGCGCAGGCCGCCGAGAAAAGCCCGGCGCCCGATGAACAGACTCAGTACGGCACCGACCGAAAACAACGCAACCGCGGTCAAGGCGATTGACAGCGGCAAGGCACCATGACGGGACATCACCAGGAAAGGCAATAATGGAAGTAGCGCACCGACAGCAAAGGCCACGAAAGAGGAAATTGCCGCACCCCATGGCGAGCCAAGTTCGTCGGGGTTCAGACCAAGTTCTTCCCTGGCCAGTGCATCGAGCGCACGTTCCGGGTCAGCAATGATGTCATTCGCCATTTGCCGCGCAGTGGCCCGCGGGATGCCGCGTGCTTCGTAGATCAAGGCCAGTTCGCCAGCTTCCTCTTCGGGATACTGCTCGAGTTCGTCGGCCTCCAGACCAATCTGGTATTCGTACATTTCCCGCTGCGAACGCACCGAAACGTACTCTCCCGCCGCCATCGAGAATGCGCCGGCGAGCAACCCGGCGATTCCCGACAACATAATAATGTTGGCGTCGGCAGTGGCGCCGGCGACACCGAGTATCAAACTGGCGTTCGAAACCAGTCCGTCGTTCACACCGAACACCGCAGCTCGTAGGTTACCTCCGCCCGACAAACCACGATGGCGCCCTTCCGGCCCGGACTTCGCACCCGGTACAAAGTGCCGCGGGTCGGAGACCGCATACAGCGACATTCCGCGTACTTTCATTGCGGTGAGCAAACTCCTTGTCGAGCGCGGACCAAATAACCGTGTGAAGGTCGCTACGATGCGACTGCGCAGATCCGGCTTGTAGAGCGTCGGCAGCTGACCACCTTCCTTTCGAGCGCGCTCAACCCAGATCTGCGCCTGGTTTTCCGCTTCGGTGGCCAATTGTCTGAACAAACCCTCTCGAGCAGTGCCAGATTCGCAGGCCGCAACGACACGATATAAATAGGCCGAGCGCATTTCCTCTTTCCAGCTTTCAAGCGCATCCATTTGTTTTTCCCTGTATCGAGATGTATCCCCGAATTGGAACCAACGCCATGCCGACTGGCTTGCTCAACGTGTATTACTCCATCACCAATCGCCGGTACTGGATGGCCTCGCCGAGATGTTGCGCGGTCAGATAGTCGCTACCGGCAAGATCGGCGATGGTGCGCCCAAGCCTCAGCACGCGGTGGTAGCCACGCGCCGACAAACCGAGCCGAGCAAGCGCTGAACGGACCAATTGTTCGCCATCAGCATCAGCCTTGCAAACCCGTTCTGTCTCCTTCACGCCGAGTCGCGCGTTGGGCTTTCCCTGTCGTATCAACTGAAGCTCACGTGCACGACTGGTCCGTTGTTGCACCTGCGCGCTCGATTCTCCCCATTGCCGCGAGGTGATTTCGCTTTCCGCCACCGCAGGCACCTCAAGCTGTATGTCGATGCGATCCATTAACGGGCCGGAGATGCGGTGGCGGTAGCGGTTGACTTGATCGGGCGTACATCGACACTTGCCCGAAAAGTGTCCCAAGTAACCACAAGGGCAAGGATTCATTGCGGCAACGAGCTGGAACTGCGCAGGAAACTCCGCTTGCGTTGCCGCGCGAGATACGACGATGCGCCCGGACTCAAGCGGTTCTCGCAACACTTCGAGAACACTGCGCGCAAACTCCGGCAATTCGTCGAGAAACAGCACACCATGCATGGCCATCGAAATTTCGCCCGGTCGCGGCTGACTACCGCCGCCAACCAGCGCCACCGCCGAGGCCGTGTGGTGCGGAGCACGATACGGCCGCTGCTTCCAGTTGCCGACGTTAAATCCATGTGAGCCCAAAGACTGGATCGCCGCAGATTCAAGTGCTTCAGCGTCGGTCATCGGCGGCAAGATACCGGGCAGCCGCTCGGCCAGCATGGTCTTGCCGCTGCCCGGTGGTCCCGCCATGAGAATACTGTGACCACCGGCCGCGGCAATCTCGAGGGCACGCTTCGCTTCGAGTTGACCTTTTACTTCGCCCATGTCGGGGCCGGGGGCGGCCGTGGATCGCGCGCTGCGCTCACATGGCACGAGTGGCTCGCGTCCGGCCAGATGGCTGCAGACTTCGAGCAAATTGTTCGCACCGTAGACCCGCGCGCGCGCTACCAGCACCGCTTCGTCCGCACTCATTGCCGGCACTACGAAGGCGCGACCGGAACCATGCGCACGCCATGTCATGGCCAGCGCTCCGCGGATCGGGCGCAACTCGCCGGTCAGCGCGAGTTCGCCCGCAAATTCATATTTGTCCAGATCCGTTTTCGGTATCTGACCGGACGCCGCGAGAATACCGAGCGCGATCGGCAAATCGAACCGCCCGCTTTCCTTGGGCAGGTCAGCCGGCGCCAGATTGACGGTGATGCGGCGCGCCGGAAAGTCGAAGCGGCAGTTGACCAGCGCCGAACGCACACGGTCACGTGCCTCTTTGACCTCGGCCTCGGGCAAACCAACGATAGTGAAGCTGGGCAGCCCGGCGGCTAGATGGACTTCGGTCGTCACGAGCGGCGCATCCATGCCAGCGAGCGCCCGGCTGTAAAGAACGGCGAGCGACACAGCTGCTGGAACTCAGTCCTGGCTGTTGCCGTTGAGCACGCGTTCGAGCTCTTTGACGCGAGCTTCCATCTGCGAGAGCTTTTCGCGGGTGCGCTGCAGCACTGCCCGCTGCACATCGAACTCTTCGCGGGTAACCAAGTCGAGCCGAGCGAACCAGCCTGACAACAACGCGCGTAGATTCTTCCGCACGTCCTCGACCGGCGTATCCGCAATTAAGTCGCCAATACGGCGGCTGATGTCATCAATGACCTTGGTATCCACAGGCTTTGCCTCCCTGGGGGGAGTGTAACAAAGCAGCATGCAGGCACTTCGCGCACCCGTCTGAAGCACGCTAACCAAATGATGCACCAGAAACATGCGGCCTCGCATTAACAACGTCTGTTGAAATTTTTTAAGTGATTGATTAGTAATTATTGTAAGGCTTGGCATGCTATGTGCGGATGCAGCATCCGCTATTTCCTTTCGTTTGTTTCAACCACGTTTCAACAGGAGACTAAGATGCGCAAATATTCCCCGACTGCACTGGCCCTTGCCGCCGCGCTCGCCTTGCCTGGCATTGCGTCGGCACAGGATACGCCGCTTCCGATCAGCGCCAATGTGGCCTTCACCACGGATTATGTGTTCCGCGGCATTTCGCAGACCAATGAGCGATTCGCCGTGCAGGGCGGGTTCGACTGGGCCGGCGAAAGCACCGGCATTTACATCGGCACCTGGGCGTCAAATGTCGATTTCGATTCCGAGACCTCGGTCGAGCTCGACGGCTACGTCGGTTGGGCCCACAGCTGGGGCGACTTCGGTGTCGACATTGGCTACCTGCATTACAACTACCCCGGCGAAAGCGGCTTGAACACGGACGAGGTCTATGCAAAGGGCATCTGGAAATGGATCACGCTTGCCTACTATTACACCATCAGCGATACGGCCTTTGGAATCGCCGACGCCAGGGGCTCAGGCTATTTCAATGCAGCGCTTGAGTACACGCTGCCGATGGGCCTGACCTTGGGGGGCGCCTACGGCACCACCATGTACAGCGGTGGCCCAGCAGGCGCGCCCAATGACGCCGGCGACTACGACGACTACAAGATCTACGCCGGCTTGAGCTATACCGGCCTCGATTTCCAGCTTGCCTGGACTGATACAGACATCGACAACCCGGTGGCGACACAAAAGGACCGCTTCGTCTTCACCGTTTCGAAGAGCTTTTAACAACGTGAGCGATTGACCAAGAGCAGGGCGGCGGTTACGCGACGCAAGCCGGCCGCGCCACCGCCCCAGCTCGGCGCAGCGATATGCCTTTACCGAATCATTTCAAACCAGCGCCGGGCAGGCAGTTGTCAAAAGACTCGTTCATTTAATCCGGCGGCAGGCCGGACCTAACATCCAAGCACGGAGACAACATGAAACTGATAAGTGCAATTATCAAGCCGTTCAAGCTTGACGAAGTGCGCGAAGCGCTGTCCGCCATCGGCGTACAGGGGATCACCGTAACCGAAGTCAAGGGATTCGGTAGGCAGAAAGGACACACCGAGTTGTATCGTGGTGCTGAGTATGTCGTCGATTTCCTTCCCAAAGTAAAGATCGAGGCAGCCGTCAAGGATGAGGTGCTCGATCAGGCCATAGAGGCGATTGAAAAGTCCGCCAACACCGGGAAGATCGGCGACGGCAAGATTTTCGTTCTCGATCTCCAACAGGTTATCCGCATCCGCACCGGCGAAACCGGCGCCGACGCTCTGTAAGGGAGAAACATCATGCTTAGAAAAATTCTTTCATTTTTGATGCCGGCAGGCATCCTCACCACTGCATCACCGGCACTGGCGCAAGACGCCCTGAACTCCGGGGACACTGCCTGGATGATCGTCGCCACCGTATTGGTGATCATGATGACCATCCCGGGCCTGGCATTGTTCTATGGTGGCCTGGTACGCGCCAAGAACATATTGTCGGTGTTGATGCAGGTGTTCGCGGTGTTCGCCTTGATGTCCATCCTGTGGGCGCTGTTTGGTTACAGCCTGGCCTTCACCAAAGGCACATTCAACGAAATCTACGGCGGATTCAGCAAATCGTATCTGGCCGGCATCACGCCAGATACACTCAAGGGCACCATCCCAGAGTACGTATTCGTCACCTTCCAGCTGACCTTCGCCATCATCACGCCGGCGCTGATCGTCGGTGCCTTCGCCGAGCGCATGAAGTTCTCGGCAGTGCTGTGGTTCATGGTGTTCTGGCTGTTCCTGTGCTACATCCCGATCGCCCACATGGTGTGGGGTGGTGGTTTTCTCGGCGCAATGGGTGCCATGGATTTCGCCGGCGGTACCGTAGTTCACATCAATGCCGGTATCGCGGCACTGGTTGGTTGTATCGTGATTGGCAAGCGCATCGGCTACGGCAAGGAAGCAATGCCGCCGCATAACCTGACCTTCACCATGGTCGGCGCAGCGCTGCTGTGGGTCGGCTGGTACGGCTTCAACGTCGGCAGTGAACTGGCCGCCGACGGCACCGCCGGTCTGGTGCTGATCAACACACAGCTTTGCACGGCAGCAGCGGTTCTCGGTTGGTTGTTCATTGAATGGATCGCGCGCGGCAAGCCAACCATGCTGGGCGCGGCCTCCGGCGCCGTCGCCGGTCTGGTGGCCATTACGCCGGCCTGTGCCTACGTTGGTCCGATGGGCGCGATCGTGCTTGGTATCGTCGCTGGCATCGTGTGCTTCTGGGCAGTCACCGGCCTGAAGTCGACGTTCCGATACGATGACTCGCTCGACGTGTTTGGCGTACACGGTGTCGGCGGCATCATTGGTGCCATTGGCACCGGTTTCCTAGCCTCGCCCGGGGTTGGCGGGGTCGGTTATGCCGACGGCGTGACCATGGGCGGCCAGGTGACGACACAGGTCATCAGCGTGCTGGTCACCATCGTCTGGACAGGCATCATCAGCTTCATTCTGTTCAAGGTGATCGACGTTGTGATCGGGCTCCGCGTGCCGGAGGACGAGGAACGCGAAGGCCTCGACTCGACCCAGCACGGCGAGGTCGCGTACCACCATTAAGGTTCAACCTCAGCTATCTCCGATTGCGGGCGCCTCCGTCCAGAGGCGCCCTTTTTTTGCCATTTTTTGGGTGTCCGCTGCAAGTGCACCTGCTCGCTCAGCAGCCCGCCGAACCGTGCGGCATCGGCAGCGACGCGTTCAGCCCGACCCCTCTGCTACAATCCGCGCAATTCCGCAAACAGCCCCAAACCGCGATTTTTGCGCGCTCATTTCTGGCATCGAGCGCAAGCAAACGGCACACAAATACCATCCGCATGAAGATTCTGTTCATCCTTGATCCGCTCGATAGCATCAAGACCTATAAGGACACGTCCTACGCGATGATGCAGGAGGCCGTCGCCCGCGGTCATCGACTCGCCGCCATGCGCCAGGAAGACCTCGTCTGGCAAAACGGGCAGGTGATCTGTTTTGCGCAGGACCTCGAACTCACCAGCACGGAAAAGGATTGGTACCGCGTCGCCGACCGGCAGGCGCACTCACCACTGGATTTCGACTGCATCCTGATGCGCAAGGATCCGCCGTTCGATATGGAGTATGTCTACAGCACTTACCTGCTGGAGTTGGCGGAGAAGCTCGGTACCCCCGTTTTCAACCGGCCAGCTGCGATCCGCGACTTTAACGAAAAACTGTCGATTGCAAAATTTGCGCAGCTCACCGTTCCCACTCTGGTCACCCGGCATGAGTCGCTGATTCGCGATTTTGTCAACGAGCATATTGATGTGATTCTGAAGCCGCTCGACGGCATGGGTGGCACATCGATATTTCGCTCACACCACGATGACCCCAATCTTGGCGTGATCATTGAGACACTGACGCTGATGGGGCGCAGAACAATCATGGTACAGCGCTACATTCCGCAAATCAGCGAAGGCGACAAGCGTGTTCTGGTCATCGATGGTGAGCCGGTACCCTACACTTTGGCACGCATTCCAAAACCGCGCGAGCACAGAGGCAATCTGGCAGCGGGAGGCCGCGGCGTCGCCATGCCAATCACTGCCCGTGAGCTGGAAATTGCAGAAGCAATTGGCCCCGAAATCAAAGCAAACGGCTTGTTGCTGGCGGGCCTTGACGTGATCGGTGGCTACTTGACCGAGATTAACGTGACCAGCCCGACGTGCATGCGCGAGATACATGATCAGACCGGCTGCAATGTTGCCGGCATATTCATTGACGCGCTGGAACGCAATCTAGGCCATCCGGCACGACAAGCGGCAGCGCGCTAAAGGCAACACCGCAAGAGCATGGTTATTGCGTAGCCGGGTAGTACAATCACCGAATGGCGGAATCGGTGGCTGCCCGGAAGATGGTTGGAATACTGCTTATCACCCACGGCACTCTCGGAGAGAGCCTGATTCATTGCGCCAGTCACGTGATGGGCGGGCGGCCGCCGTACGTGATGCAGATTGGCGTAACACCTCAGGATGATCCCGAGCAAATACTGCCCCAAGCAATCAAGCTGCTGCGTACGGTTGATCAGGGAAGCGGCGTGCTGGTTTTTTCCGATATTTACGGTGCCACGCCCTGCAATATAGCCAGCCGGCTGCTGACACCAGGCAAGGTTGAAGGCATAGCCGGTGTCAATTTGCCAATGCTCATTCGGGCCCTGACGTATCGTACCGATCCGCTGCGTGCGGTGGTCGCAAAGGCGTTATCGGGTGGCGCCGAGGGCGTAATGCAGATCCCATTTTCCCAGTTGCGCAATGCTGCGGCAGCAAATCGAAATCGTTAACCGGTTGGGGCTGCATGCAAGAGCTTCGGCCAAGCTCACACAACTTGCTTGTGGCTTCCAGTCCAACGTCTGGCTGACGCGTGACAGTCACCGCGTTAATGCCAAGAGCATTATGGGCGTGATGATGCTGGCCGCCGCCAAGGGCAGCAGCCTTGAGCTGGAAACAGATGGTCCCGATGAACAAGCTGCGATGGATGCACTCGCGGCGCTGATCAAGGACAAATTCGGAGAGGGCGAATGAAGCAGGACTCTCGCTCTCGCTGTCCCGACTAAACTACCCGCTCTCCCCATACCCCGGTAACAGGAAATGAGTTTCACGATTCATGGCGTAGGCATCTCTGGCGGAATCGCGATCGGCCGGGCACAACTCGTGTCCCACGCGCACCTTGAAGTGGCGCACTACGACATACCCAAATCACAAATAGCGACAGAAAAGTCACGCTTCGATGCGGCAATCGCTCAGGTCCGGCAGGATCTGTCTGAATTGGCCAGCCACATTCCCGAAGGTGCTCCAGCCGCCGAGTTCGAAGCATTTCTGAACTTGCACCGCATGATTCTTGAAGACTCGACTCTGTCAGAAGTCCCCAAGCAGTTAATCGAGACCATGCTCTGCAATGCAGAGTGGGCGCTGAAATTGCAGATGGAAGCGCTGATCGAGCAATTTGACCGCATCGAAGACGCGTATTTACGCGAACGCAAGGCAGATATTCACCATGTCGTGGAGCGTGTGCTCAAGGCTCTGCTTGGGCGCCCCGGATACGTCGTGCGCAGCATTCCGGAAGAGAATGCCATTCTGGTCGCACATGACTTGTCCCCAGCCGACGTGATCGTCTTCAAGCAGCACCGTTTCGCCAGCTTCATAGCCGATCTGGGTGGCGCGACATCTCACACGGCGATCGTTGCGCGCAGTCTCAACATTCCATCCGTGGTCGCACTTCATCAGGCACGCACGCTCATCCGGGAGAACGAGACGCTGATCGTTGATGGCACTCACGGTGTGGTGATCGTTAATCCCGATAGCGGCGTTCTCACCGAATACCGGCTGCGTCAGGAACAGTGGCTCCTCGAGCGCGAAAAGCTAAAACGCATCACGCGAACCAAGGCTGCCACACTGGACAGCATTGATGTCGAGTTACATGCCAACATTGAACTACCAGACGATGTTGCCATGGCCAAGGAAAGCGGTGCGACTGGTATCGGATTATTCCGCACCGAGTTCCTGTTCCTAAATCGCGGTGACCTCCCCAGTGAAGAAGAGCAATTCGAAGCCTATCGCCGTGTAGCAGTCGAAATGGAAGGCATGCCTGTCACGATTCGCACTTTCGATCTCGGGGCCGACAAACAAGCCGAGAACGCCATCCGCGTTGCACCGAATCCGGCGCTTGGTTTACGCGCCATTCGATTGTGCCTGGCCGAACCGCGACTGTTCCACCATCAATTGCGGGCCATTTTGCGCGCCTCGCAATACGGCAAAGTCCGCATTCTTATTCCGATGCTAACTTCGATGCACGAAATTGATCAGGCTTTGCATCTATTAAAGGAAGCCAAGGAATCACTTGATCTACAAAATATTCCCTATGCTGACAACGTCGAAGTCGGCGGCATGATCGAAGTGCCTGCGGCTGCACTGTCTGTGAATATGTTTATGCGCAAGCTCGACTTTGTGTCGATCGGCACCAATGACCTTATTCAATATACGCTCGCGATCGACCGGAGTGATGACACCGTTGCGCACCTTTACGATCCACTGCATCCGGCAGTGCTGGAATTGGTTTCACACATCATTCGCAGCGCCAACCGGGTTGGCAAGCCGGTCATGGTTTGCGGAGAGATGGCAGGCGATACACGGCTGACGCGACTGTTGCTCGGCTTCGGGCTGCGCCAGTTTTCCATGCACCCCGCATACCTGTTAGCGGTGAAGCAGGTTGTGCTCAAGACAGGAATATCGGACCTGGCCGGAACAACACAGAAAATTCTTCGAAGCCATGTTTCGGATCGAATCGAAAACCTGCTACAGAAGATGAACAGCTGATGCGTTTCGATGCTGATCAGCTTGACCAGCGATTGCGTCGGGAACTAGCCCCGCTGTATGTCGTGTTCGGCGAGGAGTTATTGCTTGCACTAGAGGCCGCCGATCGTATTCGCGCGGCCGCACTAGCGGCTGGTTTTGAGGAGCGTAAGATCCTGATTGCGGATGGTGGCTTTGACTGGGCGGCGCTTCGCGAAGCAGGCCAAAGCCTGTCCCTGTTTGCCAGCAAGCGCGTTGTCGACCTGCGAATACCCAGCGGCAAACCCGGCAAGAACGGCGCGGATGCACTAGTCGACTACTGTCAAGCTTTACCAGAAGACACCGTGACTTTGGTCAGTTTGCCGGCTCTCGACCGTCATGCGTTGGCATCGAAGTGGTTCGGCGCACTGGAAAAAACGGGAGAAACCGTTCATGCGAAGGCCATAGGGCGTGATCGCCTTCCAAGCTGGATATCGCAACGCCTTGCGCAACAGCAACAGAGCGCTTCGCGTGAAACGGTGGCATTCATTGCCGAGCGTGTCGAAGGCAATCTGATGGCGGCATATCAGGAGATCCAGAAACTGGCGCTGCTGTTTCCACCCGGCGACCTGTCGTTCGACGCGGTGAAAGGTGCCGTGCTCGACGTCGCCCGCTTCGATGTCTTTGAACTGGGTGCAACTATACTGCGCGGGGATCGTAACCATTTCTTGCGAATGCTAGACGGGCTGCGTGGCGAAGGTGCCGCGACGCCGCTAGTGTTATGGGCCATAGCCGAGGAAGCCCGGGCCATGAGCCGCGTAAGGGCAATCATGGATCATGGCGGCTCGCTCCCGCAAGCCATGCAACAAGCACGCGTTTGGGGTACGCGCCAGAAATTGCTGCCGCAAGCGCTGCACAGGCTAGACCAACAACAATTGTTGGCCGCGCTCGATAAAGCGTCATGGGTGGACCGGATGGCAAAAGGCCTGGTCAAGGGTGAGGTCTGGGATGCTCTGCTCGATCTCGGCATGACACTCATGCCACAGCGTTAAGCCTTTCGGCACACGATTAGCGGTAAAATTCTCGCTTCGCTCGAGGCCCGATCCCGATGGATATCCAGTCTTATATGTACAGCGTTGGCCGCGCGGCGCGCGTCGCGGCACGAGAGCTCGCCCGCGCCGAAACGCGCGCGAAGGATCTGGCGCTGTTGACGATCGCAGACGCCATTGAAACCAATCAAGGTCAGTTGCTACAAGCCAACGTCAAGGATCTGGAAGCAGCCAGAGCGAGAGGACTGGATGCGGCTCTGGTCGACCGCCTAACACTGAACGAGAGCCGCATCGCATCGATGGCGGACGGCTTGCGTCAAATCGCACGGCTGCCCGATCCAGTTGGCGAAATTACCGACATGCGTTACCGCCCGAGTGGGATTCAGGTTGGGCACATGCGCGTGCCATTGGGTGTCATCGGTATCATTTATGAGTCGCGGCCGAACGTGACCGCGGACGCGGCCGGCTTGTGCCTGAAAGCAGGCAATGCGGTGATTCTCCGCGGCGGCTCCGAGGCAATCAAATCGAATCGCGCGATCGGTGCCTGCGTGCACCAAGGTTTGCGTGCAGCTGGATTGCCCGAACACGCGGTACAGGTCATCGACACCACCGACCGTGCTGCGGTTGGTGAATTGATCACGTTGCGGGAGTGCGTCGACATTATCGTGCCACGCGGTGGTAAAGGTCTGATCGAACGCATCACCAATGAAGCGCGCATACCGGTACTCAAACATCTGCATGGCGTCTGTCATGTGTACATCGATGAACGCGCAGACCCCGATAAAGCGATACGTATAGCCGACAACGCCAAAACCCAGCGCTACGGCACCTGCAATACGATGGAGACGCTGTTGGTACACCGAAACATTGCTAACGCGATTCTGCCGCCGCTGGCGAAGATCTATTTGTACAAAGGCGTCGAGATGCGAGGCGACGAGGCAGCGAGAGCCCTCGTTCAAGGGATGAAAGTCGCGACCGACGAAGATTGGTACGAAGAATACCTGGCCCCGATACTGGCTATCCGGGTAGTCGATGGTATCGATCAGGCGATCGAGCACATCGCTCAGTACGGCTCGCAGCACACGGACACGATCGTCACGGAAGACTGGACCCGAGCGCGTCGTTTTCTGCGCGAAGTCGA
>JABAOE010006377.1_pt2 | contig 12665 bp, 11 predicted proteins | sample 7062141 | NCBI WGS metagenome assembly JABAOE01 (sample SAMN14538627, study PRJNA623070) | marine sediment metagenome | biome: marine biome [ENVO:00000428]; feature: marine pelagic biome [ENVO:01000023]; material: deep marine sediment [ENVO:00002113] | place: India: Gulf of Khambhat ...
AGGAGGTTCCCTACCGGGACCTCAAGGTGGTCGACATCTCCCGCCGCGCCGGCACGTCGCCGGCGACGTTCTACCAGTACTTCCCCGACGTGAAGACGGCGGTGCTGGCTCTCACCGAGGCGATGGTGGAGGCGGAGGGGCAACGACTTCGCGCGCTGGTGACGGAGCCGGACTGGGAGGGTGCCGACGCGGCGCGGGGGCTGGCCGAGGGGTTCATGGCCTTCTTTCGCGACAACGAGGCGCTGTTGCGGGTGGTGGATCTCGCCACCGGCGAGGGGGACGAGCGCTTCCGCGAGCTCCGGATCCGGCTGCTCAACGGCGTCTTCCTCGCCCTCCGGTCGCTGGTCGACGACAACCGGGCCGCGGGTCGGGTCCCGGCCGACACGGACCCCGGCGCCGTGGCAGGGGTGCTCACCACGATGCTCGCCCACGTGAGCGCCCACCGCCCCGGGTTCGCCTCGTGGGGGGTCGGGGCCGGGGAGCTGACCGAGACCATGGCGACCATGGTCGACTGGTCGATCCGGGGCCACTTCGAGTAGTCGGTTCAGCCACGGTGAGTGGCGCATCCTGACCCGGGTCGACTACGGTCGACGGTTGATGCTGGGAGTGGAGCCGGCCCCCGACGGGGCCGGGGCGACGCGGAGCCTGCGGGCGTGGGTGGCGACCGACGACCCGCGCTGGTCGATGTACGGGTGGCTCGTCGTGCTCAACGTGCTCGACGTGGCCACCACCGCCATGGTGCTCGACGGCGGCGGAGCCGAGCGGAATCCGTTCGTGCAGCCCTTCGTGCAGAACCTCTGGCAGGTCGCGGGCCTGAAGCTGTTCGTGCTGGTGGTGATCGCCGGCCTGCTGTCCCGCTGCGCCGGGTCCCGCATCGCCGAGCTGGCGCTGGCCGGGACGACCGGGTGGTACGTGGCCGTCGTGAGCTGGAACCTGATGGTCCTGACCGTCGTCTAGCTACGAGAGCGCCCCGACGACATGGTCCAGGCAGCGGGTGAGGGCCTCGACGTCACTCGGTTCGATGGCGGGGAACATCCCGATCCGGAGCTGATTGCGACCAAGCTTGCGGTACCCCCCGGTGTCGACGATCCCGTTGGCCCGCAGGACGGCGCTGATCGTGTCGGCGCTCACCGCCGGGTCGAAATCGATCGTGGCGACGACGAGGCTGCGCTGCGACTCGACCTGCACGAACGGGTCCACGAAGTCGCGCGCCGCGACCCACGAGTACAGGATCTCCGCCGACTGGCGGCTGCGGCCCGCCGACCACGACAGTCCGCCGTTGTCGTTGAACCAGTTGACCGTCTGCACCGTGAGGAAGACGGTGGCGAGCGCGGGGGTGTTGTAGGTCTGGTCCTTGCGCGAGTTCTCGAGGGCGATCCCGAGGTCGAGCGACGGAGGGCACCAGCGGCCCGAGGCGCTGATCCGCTCGATCCGCTCGATCGCGGCCGGCGACACCATCGCGATCCACAGGCCGCCGTCGGCGGCAAGGGCCTTCTGCGGGGCGAAGTAGTAGACGTCGGTCGCGCTCGCGTCGAAGTGCAGCCCCCCGGCCGCCGAGGTTGCGTCGACCATCATCAGGGCGCCGGGATCGTCGACCCGGACCGGATCGAGCATCACGCCGGTGGAGGTCTCGTTGTGGGGGAAGCAGTAGGCGTCGACGTCGGTCACCGCGTCGAGCGGCGGGTGGGTCCCGGGCTCGGACGTGGTCAGCGACGGGGTGGCGAGATGAGGGGCGGCCGCGACGGCCTTGGCGAACTTGCCGCCGAACTCCCCGAAATCGAGGTGGTGGCTGCGCCGCTCGATGAGGCAGAAGGTGGCGCAGTCCCAGAACCCGGTCGAGCCGCCGTTCCCGAGCATGATCTCGTAGCCGTCGGGCGCCCGCAGCAACTCGGCGATGCCGTTGCGCAGCTCGGCCACCATCAGCCGGACCGGGAGCTGGCGGTGGGACGTCCCCAGGTAGTCGGTGGCCCGGTCGGCCAGGGCCCGGGCCGCCTCCGGCCTGACCTTGGTCGGCCCGCTGCCGAACCGCCCGTCGGCGGGCAGCAGGTCGGCGGGAATCGTGATGTCGGGGATGGTGTCGAGACTCGTCACGGCGCCAATGGTGGCAGGAAATCGGCCGAACCGTCGCGCGTTGTCGGTGGATCCTCCGTAGTCTCCGCCCCATGAGCACGGACCGAATCTCGCGCCGGGTCGGCGCCATCGCGCCCTCCGCCACGCTGGCCGTGTCCAACAAGGCCCGGACCCTGCGGGAGGCCGGCGAGAACGTCATCGGATTCGGGGCCGGTGAGCCCGACTTCGCGACACCGGATCACATCGTCGAGGCCGCGGTGGCGGCCTGCCGCGAGCCGAGGATGCACAAGTACTCCCCGGTCGGCGGGCTGCCCGAACTGCGGGAGGCGATCGCCGCCAAGACGGCGCGCGACAGCGGGTTCGCGTGCGTCGCGGCCGACGTCCTCGTCACCAACGGCGGCAAGCACGCCGTCTACAACGCCTTCGAGGCCCTCCTCAACCCCGGTGACGAGGTCCTGCTGCCCACCCCCTACTGGACCACCTACCCGGAGCCGATCGCGTTGGCCGGCGCGGTCACCGTGCCGGTGCCGACCACGGCGGCTGCGGGCTTCCGGGCCTCCGTCGAGCAGCTCGAGGCCGCCCGGACCGACGCCACCAAGGCGCTCGTGTTCGTCTCCCCCTCCAACCCGACCGGGGCGGTGTATCCCCGGGAGGAGATCGAGGCCATCGGCCGATGGGCGGTGGCGCACGGGATCTGGGTCATCACCGACGAGATCTACGAGCACCTCGTCTACGGCGACAACGAGCACCACTCGCTCCCGGTCGTGGTGCCGGAGATCCGGGACCGCTGCATCATCCTCAACGGTGTGGCCAAGACCTACGCCATGACGGGTTGGCGGGTGGGGTGGATGATCGGCCCGCCCGACGTGGTGGGCGCCGCGCAGAACCTCCAGTCCCACTCGACCAGCAACGTGTGCAACGTCGCCCAAGCCGCGGCCCTCGCCGCCGTCTCCGGCCCCCTCGACGCGGTGGTGGAGATGAGGAAGGCCTTCGACCGCCGCCGCCGCACCATGCACGGCATGCTCAGCGGCATCGACGGCGTGGTGTGTCCGGAGCCGCAGGGCGCGTTCTACGCCTACCCCGACCTGTCGGGGGTGCTCGGCCGCGACTACGACGGCGCCACCCCCACCTCCACTCTTGAGCTCGCCGACCTCCTGCTCGAACGGGTCAAGGTCGCGATCGTCCCGGGTGAGGCGTTCGGGGCGGGTGGCGGCGCCCGGCTCTCGTTCGCGCTCGGCGACGACGACCTCGCCGAGGGTGTGGGTCGCATCGCCGGGTTCCTCGGGAGCTGAGGATGCCGGTCGAGCCCGAGGTCACCCCCTACGGCGCGTGGGCGTCGTCGATCACCGCTGCGAGTCTCGTCAGCGGCGCGGTCGGGATCAGCGAGGTCCGCTCGGAGGGTGGCCGGATCTGGTGGGCCGAGTCGCGCCCGGACGAGGGTGGACGCACCGCGGTGATGTGCGACGGCGGCGAATTCACCGCCCCCGAGGCCAACGTCCGGACCCTCGTGCACGAGTACGGCGGCGGCGCCTGGTGGCCCCACGACGGGTCGCTCTACCACGTCGACTTCGCCGATCAGCGACTGCGCCGCCGGGACCCGGACGGGACCGAGGTGCTGCTCACGCCCGAGCCCGCGACGCCCCGGGGGCTGCGGTACGCCGACGGACGGGTCACGCCCGACGGTCGCTGGTGTGTGGTCGTGCGGGAGCGCCACGACACGGGAGGTGAACCGGCCAACGAGCTGGTCGCGGTGGCCACCGACGGTTCGGGTGAGGTCCGCGAGTTGTGGGGTGACGCCGACTTCGTGATGACGCCCCGCCTGTCACGGGAGGGCGATCTCCTGGCGTGGATCGCGTGGGATCACCCGTCGATGCCGTGGGACGACACCCGGCTCCACGTCCAGCGCTTCTCCGACGGCCGGCTGGGGGATCCGGTGACGGTGATCGGCGCGGGCGACGGCTTCAGCGTGTGCGAGCCGGGGTGGGGCCGGGACGGCCTGCGGGTGTGTTCCGACCACGAGGGCTGGTGGGGCCTCCACGAGGTGGATCTCGACCGGGGACGGCTGACGCCCGCGGTGACGGGGCCCTTCGACATCGCCACGCCGCCGTGGGTGTTCGGCATGCAGCGGTGGGCGGCACCCACCGATGGCGACCGCGAGCTGTTGGTGGCGGTGGCCGGCCTGCCGACCGGCGACGAACTGGTGGTCGACGGTGCCACGATCGCCACCGCCGACACGTCGATCTCCTCCCTCGACACGGTGGAGCGGGCGGACGGCCGACCCGCCGTCGTGTACGCCGGCGCGGGGTACGGGCACGAACCCGAGGTGGTGGAGTTGACGCTTCGCGACGGCGCGGTGGACCGCCGCGTGGTCCGGCCCGCGCGACCGCTGCCCTTCTCCCCTGACCTGCTCGTCGAACCGGAGTGGATCTCGTTTCCCACCGGGCCCGCCCCGGGTGACGGCGACGAGGCGGGCGAGGTGGCCCACGGCCTCTTCTACCCGCCCGCCAACCCTCGTCATGTCGGACCCGGGGGTGAGCTCCCCCCGCTGCTCGTGCTCGCCCACGGCGGCCCGACGGCTCAGGCCCGTCGCCAGCTCCAGCCGTCGATCCTCTACTGGACGTCGCGGGGGATCGGGGTGGTCGATGTCGACTACCGGGGGTCGACGGGCTACGGACGGGAGTACCGGCGCAAGCTGGAGCGGCAGTGGGGGATCGCCGACGTCGAGGACGCGGTCGCGGCTGCGGCCTACCTGGCGGACCGGGGTGACGTCGACGGCCGGCGGCTGATGATCCGGGGCGGGAGCGCAGGAGGGTTCACCGTGCTGGCCGCCCTCGCGTTCCACGACGTGTTCGCGGCGGGAGCCAGCCGCTACGGCGTCGCCGACCTCGAGGCGCTCGCCACCGACACCCACAAGTTCGAGTCCCGCTACCTCGACTCGATGATCGGGCCGTATCCCGAGGACCGTGACGTCTACGTCGCCCGTTCGCCGATCCATCACGTGGCGTCGCTCTCGACACCGATGATCGTGCTCCAAGGCGACGAGGACGCCATCGTCCCGCCCAACCAGGCGGAGATGATCGTCGGGGCCCTCGAGCAACGGGGCGTGCCGGTCGCCTATGTGCTCTTCGAGGGCGAGCAGCACGGGTTCCGGCAGGCCGCCAACATCGTCACCGCCCTCGAATCGGAACTGGCCTTCTTCGGTGGGATCCTCGGGTTCGAGCCGGCCGACGACCTTCCGCCCGTGGCGATTCGCAACGACCCGGCTCGGTAGGTTCTGTCCATGTCGCGAGTTCTCGTCACCGAGTCGATCGCCGAGAGCGGGCTCGACCTTCTCAGGGATGCCGGGCACGAGGTCGACGTCCGGCTCGACCTGCGGCCCGAGGAGCTCCCTGCGGCCGTGGAGGGGGCCGCCGCCTTGATCATCCGGTCCGCCACCCGGGTGACCGGAGAGGTCCTCGATGCCGGCACGGATCTGGTCGTGATCGGCCGGGCCGGGATCGGGCTCGACAACGTCGACGTGGCGGCGGCCACCCGGCTCGGGGTCATGGTCGTCAACGCCCCGCAGTCCAACATCCTCTCGGCCGCCGAGCACACGATGGCCCTGCTGCTGGCCCAGGCCCGCAACGTGCCCCAGGCCCACACCGCGCTGGTCGCCGGTCGTTGGGAGCGGTCCCGCTGGGAAGGGGTGGAACTGGCCGACAAGACGCTGGGGATCATCGGTCTCGGCCGGATCGGCTCCCTGGTGGCGCAGCGGGCCGCGGCGTTCGGCATGAAGGTGATCGCCCACGACCCGTTCGTGTCCGCCGAGACGGCCCGGCGCCTCGGCGTCCGGCTGGTCGATCTCGACGACCTCGTTCGGCGCTCCGACTTCCTCACCCTGCACGTCGCCAAGACCCCGGAGACGCTCGGGCTCGTCAGCAAGGAGCTGCTCGCGAAGGCCAAGCCCAACCTCCGGGTGATCAACGTGGCCCGGGGCGGGATCGTCGACGAGGCGGCGCTGGCCGAAGCGGTCCGGGAGGGCCGCATCGCGGGTGCCGCGATCGACGTGTTCGAGACCGAGCCGACCACCGAGTCCCCGCTCTTCGAGGTTCCCGGGATCGTCGTCACCCCCCACCTCGGGGCGAGCACCCGGGAGGCGCAGGACAAGGCGGGCACCACCATCGCCGAGCAGGTCGAGTTGGCGCTGGCCGGTGAGTTCGTGCCGTTCGCGGTCAACATCGACGCGGCCGAGGTCTCCGAGATGCTGCGACCGTTCGTGCCGCTCGCCGAGCAGCTCGGCGCGATCTTCGCGGGGTTGTGCGGCCAGCTCCCCGCCGAGCTCGACGTCGAGCTGCGCGGTGCCATCGGTTCCGAGGACGCGCGGGTGGCGGTGCTGGCCGCGGTGAAGGGACTGCTCGCGTCGCACAGCGACATCCCGGTCTCCTATGTCAACGCCCTCGAGGTCGCGGCCGAGCGCGGTCTCGAAGTTCGCACCATCGGCGCCCCCGAGGCGACCGACCACCTCAACGTCGTCCGCCTGAGCGGGGGTGGCCACAGCATCGCCGGCACCCTCTCCCGGATCGATCAGAGCACCAGGATCACCGAGCTCGACGGTCACCAACTGGAGATCAGGCCGAGTGCCCACATGCTCGTGCTTCGCAACCGGGACACGCCCGGCATGGTCGGCGTCGTGGGGAACTCGCTCGGCGACGCCGGGATCAACATCTCCAACATGCACATCGGAGAGCGGGGCGACGGGCTCGACGCATTGATGGTCGTCGGCACCGCGGACCCCGTTCCCCCGGCGGTTCAGGAGGTGCTGCGGGCCCACGAACACGTCAGCGACGTGCGAGCCATCAACACCTGAGGGGCGTGGGTCAGCGCTTGGCCCGGCGGAACCCGTCGGCCTCGGCCGCCTCGGGGCTCACGTAGCAGCGCTCCGGGACCGTACGGTCGTAGGACGCGCCCCCCGGCACGTGGTAGATGCCCGAGCCGGCCTTGCCCTTGACGGGGTGGCTCACCGGGCAGACTCCGTCGACGGGCTCCACCCAGGCCGCCTCGTTCGCCGCGGGCTCGTCGGCGGGCGTCTCCGCGAACGCCACCGGCCCGCTCCGGGGGGCGGGGGCCGGCTCCTCGGCGAGCGGCGGCCACCGGGCCTCGCCCGTGCCCTCGGGCGGTCGCCTGCCCCTGATCGCCTTCACGACGCCGACCACGAGGCCGACCAGGACGGCGATCTTCAGCAGACGCAGGAGGCGTGGGAAGAACTGGCGCATGCGACGAAGGTAGTCGACGCGACCGGTCCGGCCTCCGAAGAGACCGGACCGGCGTCACCGTCGGGGGGGTGAAGGTGATCTCGGCGGCGGGGTGGGATCAGAGCCGCACGACGTCGAGCCGTTCGAGCGAGGTGAGGTCGTTGACCTGGAGGCGGGCGTCGCCCTCACCGCCCAGCCAGCCCCAGCTCGAGCTGACGGTCCAGAGCTCGCCTCCCGGGAGCACGATCGAGCGCAGGATCTGCGGCAGGTAGTCGCCCCTCGGCCAGCAGGTCACGATGTGTTCCTCGTCGGTGACGAGACCGAGGCGGGTCGCCTCTTCGGTGAACCAGGGCTCCTCCCAGCAGTCGAAGCCGGTGGCGGCGGGCTTCTGGTCCGGCTCGCAGGCCAGCATCAGGGCGCCCTCCTCCACGATGATGTACTCGAACTCCGTCTCGAAGCCGCCCGGGTCCCGGGTCGGCAGCTCCTCGGGGCCGATCGGCCGGCACTCCGTCTCCCCCGGGGTCACGTCGTCGTCGGCGTGGTCGATGCGGCCGACCTCGGTGATCGTGCGGTCCTCGACCCGCAGCACGACCGCGCCGGCCCACTGCTGGCCGTTCCACAGCTCCATCGGGATGACGGCGAGGTTCTCGGGGGCCCACCACAGGAAGGCGTGGGTGTCCCAGCCGACGTTGTTCCAGCCCTGCGGCGTGGTCCACACCGCGATCTCCGTCGGGTTGTCGAGATCCGACACGTCGAACAGCGACACCTTGTTGCCGGTGACCCGGCCCGTCGCGTCGGCGTCGCTGCCGACGCCGAGAACCAGGCCGTCGCCGATCGGATGGAGGTAGCTCGAGAAGCCGGGGATCTTCAGCTCGCCCCGCACTGCGGGGTTCTCGGGGTCGGAGAGGTCGAGGGTGTAGAAGGGGTCGACCTGCTCGAAGGTGACGACGTACCCGATGTCGCCCTGGAAGCGCACCGACTGCACGGCCTCGCCCCGGCCCATGTTGCCGACCGAGCCGACCTCGACCAGTTCGCCGGCGGTCTCGCGCAGCACCCGCACGAACGTCTCGGAGGTGTCGGACCACGGATCGCCGGTGGTCGTGATGACCCGGAGGTGACCCTCGTGTTCGCTCATCGAGAAGCTGTCCCGCACGTCGCCGGGCACGGATCCCGAGGCGGTGTAGGCCGCGCTCGACGGCGACGAGATGTCGAAGCGGTGGATCGAGGTGCGTCGCTTCTCCTGGATCTCACGCCAGTCGGCCTCGTCCCAGACCACCGGGTCGAACCAGGCGGTGGTGGCGATGAACACCGACTGCGGTGAGGAGTACACGACGTGTCCGGGCGCCAGCACCGACGAGTTGGCCCGGGGGTCGATGGCCCCGTTCACCGGCACGGTCAGGACCGACAGCACGCCGAACCCGGCGAACTCGGTGGGGGCGTGCACCTGCTCGCAGGCGGGCAGCAGCCCCTCGCCGGTCGATGAGCCGTTTGCGTCGAACCGGGTGTAGGCGGGCAGCCAGTCGGACAGCTCGGAGTTGCGCAGCGCCTCGCGGTTCGACTCCTCGGCCCGGTCCTCGCCGGCGGGGCTCGCCGGGTAGACGAAGGGGAAGTCGTATTGCGGGTTGGACCGCAGCACGATCCGGGTGATGCCGTCGACGGCCCGGCTGCTCACGTACTCGCCCTCGACCTCGAGCGACTCGAGGACCTCGGGGGTGCCGTCGCTCACGTCGATCCGCGTGATGACGCTCCGGGGGCCCTCCCAGTAGTCGGGGGCGATGGAGACCCCTTCGACGTCGTCGGCGAACGACGCCTCCGCGTCGACCTCGACCGCGACGTCGTCGAGGAGCGGCATCGGCTCGGGGCCGTACCAGCCGCTCCAGCCGTAGCTGACGTGGAGGACGTCGTCGCCGGACAGGAAGAGCTCGGACTGCTCGCTGTGGCGGAGGTCGACCGTCCCGGTCACCTGGCGGGCGGCGACGTCGACCACGATCAGCTGGCGGTTGGCGACGATGTAGATCCGCTCACCGTCGGTCTTGACGATGTCGGCCTCGTCGACACCCTGCTCCTGGATGTTGGTACCGGAGAAGTCGACGCCCTCCACCAGGGCGGCGGTGTCGTCGCCTCGCGTGACCGGCGCGGAGGTCTCGAACGCGTCGCCATCGTCGCCGTCGAACATCGCGTCGGCGGGGACGGGGCCCCCGTGGAAGCCGTCGTCGAACCCGTAGGGGCCGACCCGTTCGGCGCCCTCCGTGCGCAGGTGCTGCAGGAGGGCATCACAGCTGTCGAAGCCCGACAGCGAGCTGGTCAGCACGACCTCCGTGCCGTCGACCTCGAGCACGATCTGTTCATCCCGGGGATCCGGGCCGTCGTCGGGGCCGCCGGTCGGATCGTCGCTGCTGCAGGCGGTGGCGGCGATCCCGAGGGCTGCCAGGAGGGGGAGGATCTTTCTCATCGGATTCGGTCTCCGGTCGCGGGGAACTGGTGACGCTAGGACGCCGCCCATCCGCATCTGGTTCCCGGACCGCCGGATTTCGTCGATCCGGCCGCGCCGGCCGGACGCCGCGCGTCACCCCGCGGTGGGCATCCAGGGCCGTCGGGCCTGTTCGTATTCGTCGATCTCGTCGACGTGGCGCAGGGTCAGGCCGATGTCGTCGAGGCCCTCCAGGAAGCGCTCCCGGGTGGCGGCGTCGAGGGGGAACGTGGTCTCGAGGCCCGCGGCGGGGGCCTCCACCGTCAGCCGCTCGACGTCGATGGTGATCTCCAGCGTCGGGTCCGCCTCGACGGCGGCCATCAGCCGGGCGTTGAAGTCGGCGTCGACGGTCACCGGCACCAGGCCGTTCTTGGTGCAGTTGTTGCGGAAGATGTCGGCGAAGCGGGGCGAGATCACCGCATCGAAGCCGTATTGCTGGATGGCCCACACGGCATGCTCGCGGGAGGAGCCGGTCCCGAAGTTCATCCCGCCGACGAGGATGTTCGCGCCGGCGTACTCCTCCTGGTTGAGCACGAAGTCGCGGTCGTCCCGCCACTCCGAGAAGAGACCCTTCTCGAAGCCGGTGCGCTCGACCCGCTTGAGCCAGTCGGACGGGATGATCTGGTCGGTGTCGACGTCGGAGCGGTCGAGCGGCACCGCGGTGCCGGTGACGATGCGGACGGCTTTCATGGCTCGGCTCCTCGGCTTCTCGGTCCGGTCAGTCCAGGTCGGCGGGGGTGGCGAAGGTGCCGGCGATGGCGGTGGCCGCCGCGACCGCCGGTGACACGAGGTGGGTGCGTCCGCCCCGCCCCTGCCGGCCCTCGAAGTTGCGGTTGGAGGTGCTGGCGGCCCGTTCGCCCGGCTGGAGCTTGTCGGGGTTCATGGCCAGGCACATCGAGCAGCCGGGCTCGCGCCAGTCGAAGCCGGCGGCCCGGAACACCTCGTGGAGACCCTCGGCCTCGGCCTGGGCCTTCACCGGCCCTGAACCGGGCACCACGAGCGTGCGCATCCCGTCGGCGACCCGACGGCCGGCGGCCACCGCGGCCGCCGCCCGGAGATCCTCGATGCGGCTGTTGGTGCACGAGCCGATGAACACCGTGTCGACCTTGACGTCGCGCATCGGCGTGCCGGCCGTCAGCCCCATGTACTCGAGGGCCCGCGCCGCGGTGGCGCGCAGCGCGGGGTCCTCGAAGCTGTCGGGGGAGGGGATCTCGCCGTGCAGCGGCATCACCTGGGCGGGGTTGGTTCCCCACGACACGTGGGGGGCGATGTCGGCGCCGTCGAGCACGATCTCCTCGTCGAAGCCCGCCCCGGGGTCGGTCGGCAGGCTCCGCCAGTCGTCGAGGGCGGTCTCCCAGTCGGCCCCCTTCGGGCTGTGCTCGCGGCCCTCGAGGTAGGCGAACGTCACGTCGTCGGGGGCGACGAGGCCGGCCCGGGCGCCGCCCTCGATCGACATGTTGCACACGGTCATCCGCCCCTCCATCGAGAGGTCGCGGATCACCTCCCCCCGGTATTCGAGGATCTTGCCGATCCCGCCCCCCGTGCCGATCCGGCCGATGATCGCCAGGATCACGTCCTTGGCCCCCGAGCCCTCGGGCAGCACCCCGTCGACCGTGATCGCCATGGTGCCGGGCCGGGACTGCGGCAGCGTCTGGGTCGCGAGCACGTGCTCGACCTCGCTGGTGCCGATGCCGAAGGCGAGCGCCCCGAACGCGCCGTGGGTGGCGGTGTGGGAGTCGCCGCACACGATGGTCATGCCGGGCTGGGTCAGGCCCTGCTCGGGGCCGATCACGTGGACGATGCCCTGTTTGGCGTGTCCCATCGGGAAGTTGGTGACGCCGAACTCGGCGGTGTTGCGGCGCAGGGTCTCGACCTGGGTGCGGCTCACCTCGTCGGCGATCGGCTGGTCGATGTCCTCCGTGGGGACGTTGTGGTCCTCGGTGGCGACGGTGAGGTCGGGTCGGCGCACGGTTCGGCCCGACATGCGCAGGCCGTCGAACGCCTGCGGTGAGGTCACCTCGTGGACGAGGTGGAGATCGATGTAGATGAGGTCGGGTTCACCGTCGTGCCCGGGTGCCACGACGTGCCGGTCCCAGATCTTCTCGCTGAGGGTTCGTGGGCTCACGGGAGCTCCTTGACTGTCTCATCATGTGAGACATACGGTCTGAATCGTGGAATCCACCCTAAGCGGTGTCGGCGTGCTCGACAAGGCGATGGTCGTGCTCGGCGTGGTGGAGGTCCGGCCGTGCTCGCTGGCCGAACTCGTCGAGCGCAGCGGGCTGAGTCGGGCCACGGCCCACCGGCTCGCCACGGCACTGGTGCACCACGGCCTGCTGCGGCGAGCCGACGGTCGGTTCGCGCTGGGTGCGCGGGCCGTCACCCTCGGCCGCGCCGCCGATGCGACGTGGCCGTTGGCCTCGGCCGCCGGACCGGTGCTGGCGGAGCTGCGGGACCGCACCGGTGAGTCGGCGCAGCTCTGGGTGCGTGACGGTGAGCGGCGTATCTGCCTCGCATCGGCGGAGTCCGCCCACGGCTTGCGCACCATCGTGGGCACCGGTGACTCGCTGCCGCTCGACCAGGGGTCGGGGGGTCGGGTCCTCACCGGGTCGGCCGGTGGGGCGTGGGTGGCCTCGGTGGAGGAGCGTGAGCCCGGCGTGGCGTCGGTGAGCGCGCCGGTCGTCGACCGGGCCGGCGCGGTCGTGGCTGCGATCGGTGTGAGCGGTCCGGTGGAGCGCCTCACCCGGGATCCCGGCCCCGTGCACGGTGCGGCGGTGCAGCGCGCCGCCGCCCGGCTCGCCGCCGACGCGGCGCTGGTCTGACCCTGCCCCGGGGTGCGGCTCACTCCGACAGCGGATCGATGTCGTGGACCCGTTCGCCCCGCAACGCGTCCTTGA
>JABAOE010000086.1_pt10 | contig 12664 bp, 14 predicted proteins | sample 7062141 | NCBI WGS metagenome assembly JABAOE01 (sample SAMN14538627, study PRJNA623070) | marine sediment metagenome | biome: marine biome [ENVO:00000428]; feature: marine pelagic biome [ENVO:01000023]; material: deep marine sediment [ENVO:00002113] | place: India: Gulf of Khambhat ...
CAGGGTATCGATATAGTGACGCACCAGCGGCGGCATCTGATCGGGCTCGATGGCGGCGCGCCCGGCACCCGCGAGCGCCGCGGGCAGCTCCTCGCGCCACTCACCGCCGAGCCCGTCGTTCCATGCCGCGATCCGGTCCACATGCGCGGCCGCTTCCGCCATGTCCAGCTCCATGGTCGGAGTGATGAGCAAGCTGCCCGCATCCCTGTGCACGACCAGGATGGTCGGCCTGCCAAAATCCATGTGCAGGTAGTCGTAGTAACCGGTCAGATAATAAACGTTGTCGTCGTCCGTTATGAGAGCAACATCGAACCCCGCTTCGGCGAGCCGCCCTCTCAATTCGTCCAGGCGGGCGGAGTGCAGGCGCTCGCCCTTCGTACCTGCTCTTTGCACTTGAACCTCCTTACCTGGAGAGAGTCAGTCGCGGGCTTTCGGCCGTCGCGCTTGCCGCGCGATTGATGCGGATCGAGACCCGGCTCTCGAACGCCGGCGACGTCGAGGCTGCGCTGATTTCATTTTCGCGGACATGACGGGGCTCGACCGCCCGTTCGTCTTGCTGCACCGGCGTCGCGCCCTCAGACGCTCAGCTCTTCTCGTTGCGCATCGAGCAGCCGCTCGCCTGGCATGGAAAAAATCTGCCCGAACCCCCGAATCCGGTCCGCGATTCCGGCCCGTCGAAGGCAGCTCCAGAACTGGGCCTGATTGCTGGTGATAACGGGCTTCCCGGTCAACTTTTCGATCTCCTCGGCCACGTCGAGGGCGCGGATGCCGCCGCAGCTCAAGAATATGGCATCGGCGTCCGGGCGATCGATCTCCAGTGCGAACGCCTTCCAATAGGCCGGCGTGACGCGGCCAAATTCGATTCCTGTTTCCAGATTGAGGCCTTGAATGTCGAGCACCTCGAAGCCCTTGTCGACCAGAAACTCGGCCTCGGCGGTATTAATCTCGTCGAGATAGGGCGTTCCTACGACGATCTTACCTGCACCGAGCTCGCGTAAGGCATCCACGACCCCGGTAACCAGGCACATGGGCTTTGCCCACGGCGCTCCTTTGCGAATCTCTTCGAAAATCCGCTCTTCCCCTATGACGATGGATCCGCTGGTGCAGCTGTAGCTGATGACGTCCGGTTTCACGTCCGGCTGAATGCGCGATGCCGCGTCGGCCATGTGGTCCAAGTGCCTGGCCAGCGTTTCCCGAGTCGTGTAGTCGTCCGTCTTGAGCCGCGTGACGTGAACCGCGACGCCATCCGGCACCATCGCAAAGAAATCGGATTCCGCTGCCAGGTCGGTCGACATCAGGATGAAGCCGAGGCGGGCTCGATAATGCTTGCCGGCATCGAGCTCTGGACGGCGGGGCTTCGAGATCACAGTGTCACCTGGACTGAACATGGCCTATCTCCTCCAAATGACCTCGGTCGCCGCGGTGCTTGCAACGGCCCTGCACGCACGTCTGAGTGATTTTTCGGTGCACGGCGATCAGCGTTGTGCCCCAGGCGCGCCGTCAACGAACGGCTTCAGAGCCGCATAAACCGTGGCATGTACCGGCGTCGGGACGCCGGCCTGTTTGCCGAGCCGAACCACGGCGCCCGACAGCCCATCGAGCTCCAAGCGGCGCCCGCGTTCGAGATCGACAAGCTGCGACGACTTGCCATTTGGCGGATTGTGATCGATGAAGTCAAGTATTCTCGTCTCCGTATCATCAGCGAGCGCCACTCCGAGCCTGCGTCCGACACGGGCCGCTTCCGCGATGGCCTCGGAAAGGAACCACCGCATGTCAGGATCGTTTCTCACCACGCCCACCGTTTGACGCGTGAGCGCCGTCGACGCGCTCGTGCCGGCGATGAGACAGAACTTCTCCCAAATCATCAGGTCGGTGTCTTCGAAGACCTCGGCGTCGATCGCGGCTGCGCGGCAGATCTCGGCGAAGGCACATGCCCGCTTGCTGGAACCCGCTCCCGGTTCGCCGAACGCGATATGAGGCTTTCCTTCGATTCGTCCCAAGTACGCAACCTCGCCCGGTGCAGCGATGTTCGCGGGAAAATAAGCAGCGCCGGCGAGCGTCCGCCCGTCGCCGATGACTTTCCCGATCCGATCGGTGCTTTCGACACCATTCTGGACGGTCACGACGAACGTCTCCGGGCCGAGCAGCGGCGCCAGGGCTTTCGCCGCCGACTCGGTGTCGTAGAGCTTGACGCAAAACAGCACCACGTCGACCGGGCCTATCTCGTCGGGTCGGTCCGTGGCCACGGCGTCACCGAGACGAAGCGATTCGGCGCCCGTAACCCTCAATCCACTCGCACGAATCGCTTCGAGATGAGCACCCCGGGCGAGGAACGTGACATCGCTGCCCGCGGCCGCGAGCTTCGCGCCGAGCCAGCCTCCCATGCCGCCGGCGCCCATAACCGCGATTTTCATGGATACTCCCTTCGTGTGCGCTAAGCGCAGCATGCTTGCTGGCTGAGCGCGTGAGGCACGCAATATCCAGGGGCCCGCCATTCTCGCAGGGAAGTGTGCGAGGTGGTGCCAGTGGAAACAATGCCTCCCCCTCTTGCGAGGGGGAGGAGGGGCTGCTCCGTGGCCGGAGTATCCCGGACGTCTAGATAGGGATGGTCGTGAACGCCGAGCGAAGTGTTCCAAGCTTTGCGGCCTTTACGACAAGCGCCTGAAAGGCGTCCGACATGCCCACGCTGTCCATTGCCTCGCCCCAATGCTCTATGGAGCGAAGCTGGTAAGACACGGTCATGCTGTTCAGGTTCTCGCCAGTGACCGGAAGGACCCCGACCACGTTGACGTCGGCTTCGGACATGATCTTCTCGACCTCGGGAAAGAGCTTGAGCGCCTCGGCCACCTTGTCCCGGGAGATTTCGTACCGGCGAAGGTGCGCCACCGGATGGCTGGTCCACTGAGTCTCGCCATATACGGTCCTGAGAATGTCTCGCGCAGTAATGATTTCCGCCGCGGGATTCGCTTCTCGTTCCTTCCAGAACTCGACGTGCGCCGGGTCATTGTTGACCGCCTGGAACGCTTTCACCGCCGTGCGGAAATCTGCGTATGCGCGCAGTAACATGAGGCAACCGGCGTTGGCGCCGGAAACAATGCTCGCAGCCTTCACCGAGGCTCCGTGCCTGGAGTATATTTCCCCGAGCTGACGGGCCCTGTTCTCGGCCATCTCGCGCTTACCCGGATGCGGTCTAGCCAGCGTGTATGCGATGACTGCCATGGGTTGCTCCTTGTTGTTTGTTGTTGTGGGCGGATTCAACGAACCGGAGGGGTCCACTCAGACTGGCCACACCGCACTGTCCGCCCCCAGTTCGGCATGCGCACCTGCGAAGAAATACAGAAAAGCTCGAGGCCGTTAACCAGGGACCTCGCTCGTGCAGGTTATTCAGAGTCGCGCGGTGCTGTCAAATGGTCCCGATATCCCGCATGCGAAGGCCAAGGATGATCGCCATGGTCTCAGAGCCGGTAGGAAAATCAACTCCCCGGGTTGCGAGTTGAACGGCTGCTTCGGGTCGAGCATTGCCCTTGCGCGTGCTTTTGACCTGCCGAGCNNTCAGAGAATTTTCCAGGAGCAGCGCCATGTCCGACCGCCGTCGATTTCTCTAGAGATTGACGTCCCTGCTGCTCGCCACCGTGCTCGCCAAGCCGCGCCTGGCCGCCGCAGTTTGTGCGGGCTTGCAGGAAGTCGACGCGATCCTCTCGAGTGGCAAGACAGTCAAGGCCGCGCCGGCCAGGCCTCACAGTCAGGCGAAGGGGAGCGTCCTTCTGAATCACGGTTATCAATCGGACAAAAATGCGCGCGATGACGCGGGGATGCTGAAATGTCAATCGACGCTGCTACCCGAGCTCGCATCCTTGAGGTTTAGCACTCTGACCTCGCGCTGCGGGAATGGAATGGTGATGTCGTTCTTGCGCATGGCATCCCATATCATCAGAAGCAGATCGGCGCCGACCCGGTTCTTGCCGTCGTCGATCCCCTCCATCCAGAACTCGACCAAGATGTTGATGCCCGAGTCGCCGAAGCTCTCGATCTCCGCATCGGGCCGCTCCTCTATGGGCAGATCGTCGCCGCTGAGTACCAGCGGGTGGCCGGCTACTACCTCACGTACGATTTCGAATAGACGGTGAAGATCGGTACTGTAGGCGACTGAGAAATGCAGCGAATAGCGCTGCTTCTTGTTGTTGTGCGTCCAGTTGACGATGTTGCTGGTGATGAACTTCTCGTTTGGAACGATGATGTCCTTGCCGTCGAAGGTCTCCAGCGTGGTAGAACGCATGCTCATCTGTCGGATGATGCCCGATCGCCCGTCTTCCAGCTCTACGTGATCGCCCACGGTCACCGAACGATCGAGCAGGATAATGATCCCCGAGATGAAATTTGAGGCGATTGACTGAAGCCCGAAGCCAAGACCGACACCAAGGGCGCCGCCGAACACTGCCAGCGCAGTAAGATTGATGCCCATGACCTGCAACAGAAGGAGGAACACGACAAAAAACACTGTAACTTCGAACAGCTTTGCGAAAACCTCGCGAGTTCCGACATCGAGATCTTCCTGGCGGCGAATGATCTTCTGCCCGGTGGCGTTCGATATCCGTCCCAGCCAAAACAGGATGGCGCCGAAAAGGAGCACCCGTACAATGCTGTACACTGACAGTTCGATATTTCCGACATGCAGCCTGATGCTGTCCAGATAGCCCACGACCTCATCGAGCCACCCGAAGACGTGCAGCAGAGCGATGGGAATACCCACCATAGTAATGAGCTTTCTTAGCAGGGCCTTGGTGACGAAGCGCGCAACGAAACCGTAGAGCAGGTAGATGACGGCAACGCCCTGCGCCATTCGGACCAGCCAGCTCTCCTGGACAGCCCAGTTGCTGACCTCCACAGCAATTCCCAGCGCCAGGATATTCAGCAGCGGGAACAACAGGTCGCCAGCTTGGTAAAGTTTCTGCCGTAACTGGAACAGCGGCCCGGGTCGCGGTTCCTCGCGTAGCATCGCTGCGTAACGAAGTAAAAGCCGAGCAATTGAGTAAGACACAACAATTGCCAGCACGACGGCCGCGCACTGGGCATAGAACTGCGGGCTCGTGGACCACTCGATCGTAAGTGCGATCACCCGGTCCATCCATTGCTCCATTGATTCAGCGTCCACTTTGACTTCTACCTCCTGCCTCGAACCATTTTAAGGTTCCAAACGGCCGGTCATCGCTCTCGCACGGATGAGAAGCATAAACCACCCGTCGCGTAGCGAAAACGCCAGCATACGAGCTCCTCGTGTGTCGAATTATGTCCATTCGTAGACCATACCGTGCCGAAAATGGCAGCTTCTGGAGGGATTCCAGGGTGACATTGTTCTGATCCATGAGCGGTGGGAACTCGTTTAAAAGCGACAATGCCAGCAGAGTATGCGGCTTTTCAATTGGGCGGCTGGCTCCGGTGACAGAGCTGGCTCGGTGACAGTCTCGATATAGTCGATACCCGGCCGGTGTTTGAGCTGCACCCCTCAGACGGGTCCAGAGTTTGACTGATAGTTTGCCTAGACAGCGGTGGCGATGACGCCGCGGCGGCGGGATCAGGGCGGCAAGCCGGTCAAGTAGCTCATTCACGCCGAGATCGAGATGCTGCCAGGCATCGGGGCGAGGTTTCGGTATCCGATAGACCAGGCGCTCGCCCTAGATGCGCCAGCTCAGGCGCTCGAGTGAAAATGCGAATACCTTCAGCGAACTGATTCCCGAGTTTCTCGCGCTGGGCGGGTTTGCGCTCGGCTTCANNAACGCGCGCCAGAACTAGTGCATCACGCGGCCGCCGTCGAACAGGATCGTCTGGCCGGTGACGAAGGCGGTCGACCCGGAGGCCAGCAGCATCACGAAGGCCGAGGTTTCCTGCATCGTGGTCATGCGCTCCAGCGGCGTCGTTTCGAGGACCTCCTGCAGCTGCTCGGCGGTAAACAGCTCGCGCACCAGCGGCGAGTCGACAAAACCGAGACCGATGCCGTTGACGCGCACTTTCGGAGCGAGTTCGAGCGCCATGCACTTGGTCAGCATGTTGAGCCCGGCCTTGGTGGCGCAATAATCGGCCGCATTGGCTCTGCCGAGGATGGCGGTGCAGGCCGAGATATTGACGATGACGCCGCCGTCACCGTCTGTCATTCGGCGCGCAACGGCCTGCGAGACGAGAAACGGGCCCTTCAGATTGACTGCGTAAACGTTGTCCCAGTCCGCTTCGGAAATGTCGAGAAAAGGCCCGCCGCGGTGGAGGCCGGCATTGTTGACGAGTACATCGATCGCGCCGAAAGTCTGCATCGTGCGCTCGACCATCGCCGCGACCGCCGCCGGGTCGGCAACGTCGGCTTTGCAGGCGATCGCCTTGCCGCCTTGTTGCTCGATGGCTTCGACCACGCTATCCGCCTCGCGCGCCGAGTGCGCGTAATTGACGCACAGATAGGCCCCCGCGGCGGCAAAGTCGAGCGCAATCTGGCGGCCGATGCCACGACCCGCGCCGGTAACCAGCACGGTCTTGCCTTTGAATTCGGACACCCCATATTTCTCTGCGTTTTTTTAGCGATCATAAACGAATAGCAGCATGCACACTAACCGGCGTCGGCGCGAAACCGCTGCTTAGCGAGGCATAAAGCCGCGAACCATAATCCATCGGGTCGTCGACAGCAGGGCTCCCGCTTGCGCGGGGATGACTTCGAATTGATGCTGGCGAGGACCTCGTCGTAACGAGCCGCAAAAAAAAGCGCCGGCTCGAGGCCGGCGCGGTCAGCGAAGAAAGCCGCCTGGCGACTCGAAAGGTAATCGTTCAGATCGGACAGGATGTTTGCCTCGTCGACCTCGGCACCCAGCTTGATCATGGCGTCGGCAAAGCGGCCGACGATGTCATTTCGGATCTCCCCTGCGGGTAACCGATTGCTACTGAACTCCCTCGATCCTGCTCACCACATGACGACAACTTAATGTTCCGAACACGCGCGGGTAACCGCCGCTTCATTACCATGCGCGCTCATCATTCGCTTGCACAGGAGCGAGTCAGTGACAAAGCATGGTGCGCGGCTCATTGTCGGTCTGGCTGCCGGAGTCATGGTGGGCACAGCGGCGCTGGGGAGCTGGATTTTAGGCGATCGCGCTTCGGACTCGCCCTCCCCGATGACGGACAACGTGCGCGTCATCGACGATCGAAAGCTGCCGGAGAAGTGGGCCATCAACGCCGCCTACGGTCGCGGTGCTCTCAGCAACCTTCGCGCGGCACTCACCGAGATCGCCGATGACGACGCCGAGGAAGCGAGAAAGCGCATCGTCTTAGCGCAGTCGCTGCTCGCGAAGATCGAGCCCCAGCGATCCAACCAGCAATCCAACCAGCAATCCAAAACCGTCGTCGTCCCGCCGGATGCGCAAAACACGGCTGTCGCCGGCGACATCGAGCTCCCGGAAGACTTGATTCTGATTCATTCGGAGGTACGCCTGCTCGGTGCCGTGGACCCGCAGCACACCGTGCGGGCGAAGCTGGAGAGAATTCGCAGCGAGCTGGCGATGAACGATCACGAGGCCATCATCGCCGCGCTCGATTCATTGAATGTTCCGCTGACCTACACCCGAGTCGATCTGCCTCTGTCCGAAACCGTCACCCTGGTGAACGGGGTCCTGCAGGCGTTTGACGCCCGGGATGCCGAGCTGGCCCGGTCGAAGCTTATGCAGGTCGAGGACGCGTTGCTCATCAATACGGTCTACGTAGGAATCGAGGATGCGCCCGTCGAATCGACGAGCGTGAATGATGCCGGTTGAGATTATCAGCGGTTGGAGGAGTCATGTTGATCTTGAACAGAAAAATGGGCCAGTCCATCCATGTGGGTGACTCCGTGATCGTCACGGTGCTGGGCGTATCGCGTGGCCAGGTGAAGATCGGAATCGAGGCGCCCAAGGAGCTCTTGGTTCATAGGGACGAAGTGTACCGGCGTATTCAGGAGGGGGAGGCGCGAGAGAGTTCCAAGCCGGCCACCACCTGACGGGTGGCCCGGTGCCGTATCCATTCGGATAGATGAACAATAACAGGGATGAAGGCCAGCCACGGAAGGCAATTTTTCCTCAGCCGTTCGTGCCTCTGGAGTCAGTTCCCACCTGCACCATCCGCCGCCGTGTGCCGCCACTTCCACGATTTCGGCGATCCAGACCAATCTGCTCCATGTGCGTCATGGCGTGCGCATTTGAGGCCGATGCTTCTCGGCCCGATATCGGCCGCGAACGTGCCGGTGCTTGAAACTTCCGTGCCGTTGGGGTGGGAGGTTACCGACTTCGGGCACAAGGCGGACGTGCAGGGAAACCCGCCGGGAATCACATGAGGCAGTCCGATAGAGGGGCGGTTTTGACGGGCGCTATCGGCAACGCGCTCGAATGGTACGACTTCGCGGTTTTCGGGTTCTTTGCCGCGGCTATCAGCAAGCAGTTTTTTCCGTCCGATGATCCACTCGCAGGATTGATCAACACCTTCGGGGTATTCGCCGCTGGCTACTTCATGCGGCCTATCGGCGGCATTCTGTTTGGCTGGATGGGCGATCGACTGGGCCGCAGTCGTGCACTGCGTGCGTCAATGTCGGTCACCAGGGGCTCCGCCCCGCGCACGAGAACTTGCACCGGGAAGCCGAAAAAAATCCGGATCGAAGCGGGAATGTGATACCGATCTTTCACAACGAGCCGGCCCAACGGTTCGAAGCCGGGTCGACGCGGTTGATCGTCAACGTACCCTTCTTTCGAGGAGCAAGCCGGTCAATTCAAGATTCGCGAACGTTGTATTTGGAAAAGTTGATTTTCCTGGAAGCTGCAGTATTCTATCTCCCCCACCGTACCGTTGACGAAGGCGCAATTCATTCGGTTGACGATGGTACGGTAAGTTGATTTCCTTGGACGACCACGCTGCGCTGAGCGCGGTTCGTCCTGGAATAAAAATCGAGAAAGGAGGACGCCATGGTCCACAAAATGGTGGGTCCGGATCAACGCGATCGAGAAGACACGATGTTGACACCCGCCTATGGCTCGCGAGCCATGCGCGAAGCGGTTCCCAAATATTCAATCCCCGAGCGAAGTATGGACCCGCGCCAGGCGTATGACTTGATTCGCGACGAGTTGATTCTGGACGGCAATTCACGGCTCAATCTGGCTACCTTCGTCACCACATGGATGGATGACGAGGCCCGGCAGTTGATGACGGAAACGTTCGACAAGAACATGATCGACAAAGATGAGTATCCGCAGACCGCTGAGATCGAGCTGCGGTGCGTCAACATGCTGGCCCGTCTATGGAACGCTCCAGAAGAAGGGCAAGCGACCGGCTGCTCCACCATCGGCTCTAGCGAAGCCGCGATGCTCGGCGGGATGGCTCTCAAATGGAACTGGCGCAAGCGCCGACAGGCCCAAGGCAAAGCAGCCGACAAACCCAATATGATCATGGGCACCAATGTCCAGGTCTGTTGGGAGAAGTTCTGCCGTTATTGGGAAGTCGAACCGCGGTTTGTTCCGATGGAAGGCGACCGGTTTTGTTTAAACGCCGAAGAGGCGCTCAAGCTAGTCGACGAAAACACCATCGGCATCGTCGTGATTATGGGCAGTACGTTTGATGGCCGGTATGAGAATGTGAAAGAGGTCAACGACGCACTGGAGAAATTAAACGCCGAGAAGGGCTGGGACGTGCCTATTCACGTCGATGGCGCTAGCGGCGCTTTTATTGCGCCTTTTCTGCAGCCCGACTTGGAGTGGGACTTTCGCGTGCCGCTGGTCAAGTCAATCAATACGTCGGGGCACAAGTTCGGGTTGGTTTTTCCAGGCGTCGGTTGGGTCATCTGGCGCGACGCGGCTGAATTGCCCGAAGAGCTGGTCTTCCACTGCAACTATCTCGGCGGCGACCTGCCGAACTTTGCGCTGAATTTCTCTCGCCCGGGGAATCAAGTGGTCGCGCAGTACTATAACTTCCTCCGCCTTGGCAAGGAGGGCTATCGGCAAATCCATCAAACCAGCCAGGATGTGGCGTTGTACCTGTCCGGAGAGATTGCCAAGCTGGGACCGTTCCGGCTGATCTCTGATGGCAGTGACATTCCGGTGTTCGCTTTCACCACCAACGACGAGGCGAACTTCAGCGTCTTCGACATGTCGGATAAGCTGCGCGAACGTGGCTGGTTGTTGCCCGCCTACACGTTTCCGAAGAACCGTGAAGACCTGGCAGTTCTGCGGGCCGTCTGCAAAGAGGGATTCACGCGCGATATGGCGGACATTCTGCTCAAGCATATGCGTGCCGCAGTCGATCACTTTGCGTCGCGGCGGAACCACACGCCCAAAGAAGAGGGATCCACGTTCCACCATTAGCGGTAGGCCGGGCACGGGCGAGCAGCACCCCGCAAAATACCACGTGTTTCGGCGGCGATGCCGACAATGCCCACCTGAGTGGGCTTTTGGGGAGCGAAATATAAGTAGGTAATGTGCGTCAAGAGCCCCAGGGCCAGCGCGCCGTCGCTAGGTGTGCCAAAGGGGCTCTTCCAGACAAACCCGCCGTTCCAGTAGTAGCGAAATTTGACCAGTTCGTTTTCCCACCCGTAAACGAACGACGTCCATACGTGAATTCCGCTGTGGAATCCGATTCGGGGTGGGTGCCTCGCTCGCTCGCCCGCGATGCGGAGAGTTTGGTGACAGTGATCTTTTGGCGGCGGGCATGTCGGTTTGGTTTCCTGCTGCCATCGCATACCCTCGTGCGGCGGGAGTCCTCACCGTCTTTATGGAATCATGGGGTGTGCTGCAGTTTACTCCGAATCCAGCCGACATCGAGTGTGCTGACTTCGCGAGAGGTTTACTTTCTGGAAAAGTCTTTGACGAAAAAAAGTGACCGGCCTCCGAACGGTATGCCGGTCACTTTCCGCTATGAAGACGAGCATTAAGTGATTTTCAGAGCAAAAAATTGCTTTGCGCCCTGGCGGTCTATCAGTACCAATAGGGGACGCTGCTCCGCGCTCGCCTTCTCGACCGCATCGATCACCTGCTGGGGTTCCGATACTTCGGTCGGACCGATGCGCTCGATGATGTCACCGGCTCGCAGGCCGTGCTTGAAAGCGGGACTGTCGCTTTGCACGTCGACTATGACAACCCCCGAAGCTCCATCGGCCACCTCGTAGTGGGAACGTGCCTCGTCGGTCAGGGTAGCGATCTTGACGCCAAGCTTTCCTTTCGGTTCGCTCTCCAACTTCACCATCTTCTCATCGTCTGCGGTCTCGAATTGAGTGGTCAGCGTCTGCTCAGTGCCGTTGCGCCAGATCCTTAGCGCCGCCGAGCCTTTCGCCATCTCTTTGATCATGTTCACGAGATCGTCGGGGCCGGCGACCGCCTTGCCGTCTAAGCCCAGAATCACATCACCGACTTCGACACCGGCTTGAGCGGCCGGACTTTTCGGCATGACCCGGGCAACCAGGGCGCCTTTGGCCTCCTCTAAATCGAGACTGGCTGCGACCTCCGGGCTCACCGGCTGAATCTGCACACCCAACCGCCATTTCTCCTCGTTCCCATGCTGCCACCAGCTCGGAGCATCTTGTTTGAAGAACCGTCGGAAGAATTCGTCCATGGACATGCCGTCCGGCAGCTTGTAATGACCCTCGGAATGCTGTTCGAATGGCTTTTCACTGAACCACTCGGAATGGACATTCAACGGGAACCCAGCGGCGCCGGACTGAGTGGCCGCACTGGCGAGCGGCGATAGCAGCCCTGCGGCCGCGAGGACCGCCACTGAGAGCCGCCGCTTTGGGGTAAAGAAGCGCCCCTTCAGGGGGGGCTGAGCCTTACATCTTGAATTGTTCATCAGTCATCTCCTACGTGAGAGAAAATGGTTCGAATCCACTCACAGAAAGCCTCGGAAGCGATCGTGGCACGATGCTTTCAAAGGCTTTGCAGCGTGGACTCCGAGTGGGAGTGTACGAGGTCGAAACTAAACCGAAGATGTCCGAGAAATTACCATCGCGTGATGGAGGCCGACCTTCAAGGCTCGAGCGGATCTATAAGATAGTCCCGCCATTGAGAGTGAAAACCGGCTTGTAACATGAATTTAGGACGGGGAGACCATGGTCTAGAGGGTCACACCGCAACGGTTACGTCGCCAGGGTCTTTGACCGTACCCCCGTAATCCGAGCCATGCGCGATGTGGGATTTCCTTGTATTTTGACCCCAGGGAGGTCCCGACATGAAGCGCAAGCGCTACACAGAAGAGCAGATCATTTCGATTCTGAAGGAGCACGAGGCGGGTGCCTCGGTGCCCGAACTGTCCCGTCGCCACGCGGTCGCCGAGAACACCATCTACCGCTGGAAGTCGAAGTTCGGCGGCATGGAGGTCTCGGAGGCCAAGCGGCTGCGTGAGCTCGAGCACGAGAACGCAAAGCTCAAGCGCCTCTTGGCGGAAGCGGAGCTCGACAAGGCGGCGCTCAAGGAGCTTGTCGAGGGAAAATGGTGACGGCCACGCAGCGGCGCCGGGCCGTCGAGCACCTCAAGAGTCGCCGCTTCAGCGAACGCCGGGCCTGCCGGCTCGTGGGATTCAGCCGTTCGGCGGCCTGGTATCGCCAGAAGGGTCGGAACGATGCGGTGCTTCGAAAGCGGCTCAGGGCCCTCGCTGAGCGCTACCCGCGCTACGGCTACCCGACGCT
>JABAOE010013581.1_pt1 | contig 12658 bp, 13 predicted proteins | sample 7062141 | NCBI WGS metagenome assembly JABAOE01 (sample SAMN14538627, study PRJNA623070) | marine sediment metagenome | biome: marine biome [ENVO:00000428]; feature: marine pelagic biome [ENVO:01000023]; material: deep marine sediment [ENVO:00002113] | place: India: Gulf of Khambhat ...
GCCTCTCCAGGATCAGATCGTCCCGCGCCACGTCCTACACGCGAGCGCCCGTCAGTCGCGGTCCTTAGAATCCTCGTCGAAGTAGTCCAGACGATCCAGCGGCATCACGACACTACTGAGAACGTTGAGAAGGTGGGCCACAACTCGCTTGAGATACCGGAACGCCAGGGCACGGGCGACAGGGTTCGGGTCGTGATCCACCCCCTTCACCAGCGCGGAGACGCGTTCGTTGAAGTGGCTGAGGAGGCGGTCTCCTCTTGCGAGCAGCGAATTCGCTCGCTTCGTGTCCCGCGCATGGAACGCCTCGGCCGACTCGGCGATGAACGCCGAGACCTCCGTCGCTAAGGCTCTCCAGTCGGCAAGATCCGGAGCACCTTCGAACGTGACCCCGTCGAGAGCGAGATCGATGAGGTTCTTCGCATAATCTCCTATGCGCTCGATGTCCTTGACGATCGACATGTAGAGCAGGACGGATGGGATCTCGATGCTTCCGAAGACGCTGGCGTGTACGACCAGCCGTCGACGGATCTCCCTTTCGGCCTCGTTGACCTTCCGGTCCGCCGCTCGNNCGGCGCCAGATCGCCCAGCAGGACGGACATGGCCAGGTCGACCTCGTGCCGGTCACGCTCGAGCATTTCCTTCAGCTTGGCCTCGATCGCCTCGATCTGGGCGCTGCCTCGTCCCTTCAGCAAGTCGGATGATTTCATGCTCGTCCTCCTATCGAAGCAAGAATATTCCCAGAGACGGAATGACTAGGAAGACCCCTACGACATAGGCGAACACGAGCGAGTTCCGCCGAATCGCGAGGTCAGCGAACCACTCGGACAGATGAATAGGAATCATGCGGACCCGATAGACCGGGAAGATGATGGCGATCGCAGACACATTGAATATCAGGTGGACGAGCGCAATGGTCAGGCCCTCCGGTCGCGCGACGGCCAGAGAGGCAATCAGTGCCGTTACGGTTGTGCCTACGTTGGCGCCGACGGTGATCGGGTAGGCGTTCGTGAGGTTCAGGACGCCTGAGGCGACCAGGGGAACCAGAATCGAGGTGGTGATCGACGAGGACTGTACCGAGACGGTGATCAGAATCCCGGCAACAATCCCTAGCAAGCTTCCACCGCGCGCGATGATCTGATTGAGAGCCTTCTCCACGCCGCCGGCCATCAGGTGGCGCATCGTGCGAGTGATGAAGGCCAGTGCGAAGAAGAGCAGCACCATTCCCAGCGCCAGATAGATGACGCCGGCCACGACACCGACGCCCAGAACGCTTTCGATCATGTCCACCGGGACGCCCACGGCGACTCGAATAGGGCTTCGAGTCGGAGCCGCCGCCTCCAGGTCCGCTCTTCCCAGANNGACACCCGTCGTCAGCTCGATGGGGAGCAGGATCCCAGCCGCCATCAAGTTGAAGAAGTCATGGTGGGTGGCGCAGGCAAATCCCCGGCGGAACTCCTCCGAACGAAGGATCGCTGTGAGCGATGCCAATGTGTTCGTGACGGTCGTCCCAATGTTGGCACCCATGATCATCGGCACTGCGAGTTGCACCGGCAGTGTTCCGGCGCCCACCAACCCGACGATCGTCGACGTTGTGATCGAGGACGACTGCACCAGCACTGTCGCGAGAATTCCCGCGAAGAGCCCTGCGAGGGGATGGGAAACCGACGCGAGCAGCCCCTCCTCGAACCCTTCCCCCATCGCCGTGATCCCGGCCTCCAACAGCCCGATTCCGACGAGGAATACGTAGAGAAGGAGAAGGACCAGAAGTCCGCGTAGGACCACTCCGGGCTCGAGAGTCCGCCTTGGTCGATCTCCTTCCACGGATACGCTAGTCATGCGAAGAGGGTCACCGTGGCCGTGCCCCGGCTATCTGAGTTGGCGCGGTACTCCACGCAGGGTCTGCCGCACACCGAATGGAGTACCTCAACCGCCTGGCAGGGCTCGGCTGAATCGGTCTAGCTGGGCGAACGCGTCTTGCCGGTGTTGCCTGGAGAAGGTCCTGATCTGCAGAGGTGGGAAGCGGAGTTCACCCTCCCATCCCGGCGACGCTCGCACGAGCAATCCCCGCCAAGTCCGAGGATCTTTGACGGCCTGTTGTAGCTGGTGGTGCGAGTTCGCCATGAGAGCCGCGGTGGTTGGAGGGAGGCTAGGTGTCGTGCACTGCTTGCGAGGAGACGCAAACTGCGGAACTGTCAAGAGAGGCGAAAGATGAGGAACGCTGAGTAAGCTAGCAAGCAGGAGGAAGACGCGAGTGCTTCACCCCCGCGCCGTCACTCATTACGGCCTCCCCGATGGCAGCGCTTGGGCTGTGATGGGGGCTTGATCGGATGCTCATACCGAGCCGCCGACCATTCGCCGACTTCGCGGTCGCTGTGCCGGCGAAATCCATGAACTTCTCGCAGGCCCATCGGTCTCCGCTCGACCGTCGGCGCACCGGCAGGTCGAACGCGCCAACCACGCGCAAGACGAATGCACAAGGCGTGGCCATCAAGAACGTATTGGTGTTCGGAGAGTGCCCTAATCAGGCGCGGCCCACAGAAAAGCGAACGGCCCCTCCAACGATTCGAAGGAGGGGCCGCTTCGCTTCCTGCTCGGAGCCGCCGAGGCGATTCCCGAAGCCCTCAGCTACGGAGCTCTCGAGATCGACCGCGCTCGGCGTCGAGCCCCCGCGGGCGCCGCTGTCCTACATCGAGCAGCTGTTGCCGGTGCGCTCACCTCTGATCCATTCGGCGAGCATCTGCCATTCCGGATCGTCGCGCGATTGCCAACGTCGCACGCCGTTGTGGGTGTAGGATCCCCCACCGTCCGGGTGCAGCGGCTTGAGCATCCAACGGCTCTCCTCCGGATTGCCGGGCACGATGAGCCGCTGAATCACCTCGAACCCTCGCCGGGCCTCCTGCTCGGTCCAAGAGCTTCCGTTCGCCGGGGCGGGCGCGAATCCGGCCGAACCGCCGGCGTGACATCGTGTGCAGGGTAGGTGGCCCTCGCGCGGGTCGGCGAAGACCTGCTGAACGCACGAGCGGTAGAACGCGAAGTCCAAGGGAGGCGCTGGGGGCGGCGTGAACTCCGCGGGTGGAAGAAGCTCGATCCACTCCAGCACGACCTGATACTCGGGATCGTCGGTCGACTCCCAATACGTGCCGCCGGTATGAACCTCTCCCCCCGCGCCTGGAGCCAGGGGCTTCCGGAGAAGCTTGCTGCTCGCGGGATCCGATGCGTTGACGAGCCGCGTCACGGTCTCGTAATTGCGCATCGACTGCTCCTCGGTCCATTCCCAGCTTCCCTGGATCTCGGTCATGTTCTCCAGGGCGAGACGCAGGCTCGTCTGCCATACGTGACACATCACGCAGGCGGCGTTCCCCCCGCCGTCCGGGTAGCCCCGGGGTCTCACGAACATCGGCTCGACGTTCTGGCGGTAGAAGTCGAAGTCGCGGCGCGCGTCCTCGGCGGTCGGGCTGTCCGTCGCCGGAACCGCGGACCCCGTGTCCGGAGATGCCGCCAGTCCGAGAACCGCGAAGATCCCGACGCTCGCGCTCAGTGCCAGAGCCGTGAACCACGCCTGTCGAGGTATGCCGTTCTTTTGACTCATCATGGGCTCCTCTCGCTCACCCGGTCGAGAGGCAAGACCGCGGTGTCGATCCGGGCGGGGCGAGCGCCCGTGGTCATCTTCGCGACGATCTCGCGAGTCTGCAGGTCGACCGCGATCGTGTAATCCGCTCCCGAGACCGCGACGTACATGTAACGGCTATCGGGCGTGGGAGTCATCCAATTCGCGGTCGGTCCGACCTCGATTCCACCGATGAACTCGAGGTCCGGCAGGGACCATCCATAGATCCGGCTGTCGAGTCGGCTCGAAGCCCATACGGCGGAGCGATCCGGGAGCACCTCGATGCCGTGCATCGGCGCGCCCTGATTGCCGTCCGCGTTGCGCATCCATGCCGGGAGGGTCGGTGGGGAGAGGATCGCTTCCGTCTCTCGCGTCTCCCAATCGATCACCCATACTGAGTTCATCCCCGTAGCGTGCGCGAAGAGCTTGTCCGTCGAGCCATCGTCTGCGGCAAGGAAGGCCATCGGCCTCACGCGGTGCGGTATCCCACGATTGTCGACGAGCGTGATCGCGTCTACGACCTCGTCGATCGTGGGGTCGATGATCTCGATGGAGCCCTCGTCCTGTCCATTCAGGCCGGCGACCACCCAGTTCCCATCCGGACTCACATAGACGTTGTGGATACCGGTGGATACCGAGACCCGCCCGATACGCTCATGGGTGTCGAGGTCGAAGACGTCGACGTAAGGCGCAGCGGCGATTCCCACGTAGATCTTGCGGCGCTGCTTGTTGACTGCCGCCTTGTTCGGCCTCGCCGTGAGCGGAAGCTGCTCGACCAGCTCGAGCGTCCTCGTGTCGAAGACGTCCAGAGTGGCATCGGCCTCATTGGCGCAGTAGTAATAGATCCCCTCGGGGTGGGCGAAGAGGTTGTGCGGATTCGGACAGCCCTGGATCACACCGACGACCTCGTTCCTGACCGGATCGATGATGTGCTGGGTGTTCCCGGCGTTGTTGCTCTGAAGGATCCGGACGGCGACGCCGTCGTAGGAGTCCAGCCTCTCGACTTTCTNNCGCTCCCAAGACCGAGATTCCCAGGAGCATCAGCAGGCATCGTCTAGTTCGCTTTCCACTCATCGTCATCTCCGAGCGAAGAAAGGGGTGCGTGATAGTCACAATTGAGCAGTTGACGGACGGCGGGGCAACATTCTTCAGAGGCCATGGTGCCCAGGTTGATCAGATAAGCCCTTCCCCCTCCTGGAAAACCACTCGAAAAGGCCGGACGCGACTCTAACCCCCGCCCGCGCCGCTTTCGCTGGGAAGATCGAGCGCTGGGTTTCGCTCGAAGAAGTCGAACGGCCTCAGCTCGAAGCCGCCCCAGGTCGTGGGCATGACGGGCCAATCCTCCGCCCGCACGACATGGTGAAGGCCCATCGTGTACCAGAGCACGATGTCCGTGTCTTCGATGGAGCGGTCCGCGCTCGTCCAGCTGGGCAACCCGTCTTCCCCCCGGCTTTGATTGGGATAGAGCCCGGCGGCGTAACGTTCGCGGGGATCGTACTGCGTTACCCACAGGTGGAAATCCGTGAAGCCGGCCCGGCGCTGGGGATAGTCGTCCGAGCTCAACAATGATACTGCGTTAGCTCCGGGCTTGAGCTGGAAGCCGGTCGGATGACCGACGGGGCCGCGAGTGCCCGGGTTCACGACGCGCCAGAGAGCTGGATTTTCGATGTCGATTCGCAGTCTCGCCGTCTGCTCCGTGGCCAACGGCTGTGAATCGAGCACCCAAGCGCTCACTCTCGGAGTCGGGCCATCGAGCCGCGCTGGTCGGAGGCGTTCGTGTAAGAAGGTGTTCTCGGGCCCGTCGACGTCCAGATCGAGCCGAAAGCTCAGAAAGTGGTCGTGATTCACCGCCACGGTCTGCTCCGCCACCATTCTGCCGAACGCGAGGTCCCCTTCGTCCACTTCGTTGGTGTTGCGCGCTGCCACGGCCTTCACCTGGGGAACGCCCGTCGCACCCACATCGACTCGTAACGAGCCGTCCTGCCGAAACACCCAGTCGAATACGTAGTCGTAGCTTCCGATCGTCGAGATGGACCGCAGAACGAGATCCGTGCGTGCCCGAGCTTCGGTCTCGCCGGTCTCTGACTCGAAGTGTCGCCACGCGATATCGCCCGCGAATCGCTCGAAGAGACAGGCGCGCCGCTCGGCGGTGTAGGGGTATCCGTAGTCGTCCGCGAACGTCGCGTCGAAGAACCGGGCCCCGGCCGGGCAGTCCACTTCGGGGATCAGCTCCGCCGTGAGCTTCCCGATCCCGTACTCGCCCGCATCCATGTAGGTCCGGAAATACCAGCCCGGGTGCGGGTCCATGTACGGAACGAACAACTCCGAGAGGGACCCCTGGTAGAGGACGGATCGATGGCTTCCTCCGTCGTCATACGCGACCGTGGAGACCACCAGACCCAGACGGGGATCGATGCGGAAATGAAGCTTCCACTTCTGCCAGTCGATCGTCTGGCCGCTGACCTCGAAGCTCGGGCCCTCTGGCCGGGTGGTCGAAAAGGGGGCCGGCGGATCACGTAGATCACCCACCGACGACTCGTCGAAGTCGACCGGTCCGTCGGGGATGGGGACCACACCCGTATCGATGACCTGGACCACCTCGCGTGCCCGCAGGTCGACCAGGGCGATCAGGCCCTCGATCGGGCGGCCCCAGAAGTTGTCCGCGTCCACGGATCGGTAGCAGGTGACCCTGACGAGGNNCGAGGTTGCCGAAATAGCCCGCCGTGTGAGGAGCGCACGTCACTTCGTCGGTGATCGTGACCCCGCGTTGAGCGAGCGCCAGCTGCCATTCCTCATTGGCGAGCACGAGCCGAGTCGCGATCGACCACTCCTCCGAGAGGAGGATCCCCGCTTCTGCTCCGTCAAGCTCGTCGAACGATAGCAACTGTTCTTCGGAGATATCCACCAGGGCCTCGAACGTTTGGTCGACATTGCTCACGATCACGAAGGCGCGCCGAGGTGCTTCATCTCCAGACTCCCAAGCGAGAACCTGCTCCTTCGTCGGCTCGTCCAGGGTGATGAGCGAGTACAGGCCGAACTCGTCGATGACCTCCTGCTCGGCCAAGACCGCCCGCACGACCTCGTACTCCGATGCCATGAGGGGATCCAGGGGGTGCTGGATCGGTTCTGATTGTGGATCCTGAACCACCCAGCTCGTCATGATCATGCCTAAGAGGCCGCTGACGATCGCTTCCGTCATCTTTCAATAACCTCCTGGTTAGGAGCGTCCGACGCCCTCGAAGAAACCGCTGAGTCCGTTGCCAGCCCGATTCGCACGCCATTAACGTAGTTGACGAGCAACGTCTAACCATCGAGAAGGGGCATGATGTCGGGCAAGAAGACCACCGCGATCGTTCTCACGCTAGCGTTCCTGTTCGCTCTGGCGCGTGTGGCCTACTCTCACGACATCTGGCTGTTTCCCGAGGAATTCGTCCTCGTGGAGGGCGACACCCTGATCGTACATCAGCTCGTCGGCACCGAGCTCGAGTCCGAGCGCGACGTGCCCCTTCTGCGAACGATGACGCCCCGCTTCGAGCTCATCACCGACCAGGGTACCGTCGATCTTCTCGCCGAGCTTCCAGACTTCTCCGAGCAGCCGGTCATCGAGCCCGTGCTGAAACGGGAGCTCGACTTCGAAGGGCTCGCGCTGGTGACCATGGACCACGCGTTCATTTACGAGAATTGGACGCGCGAGCAGTTCCTCGAAATCCTGGAGCACGAGGAGTTCGAGATCGAGAGGTTCGAGCCCCACATGGGCCGTGGGGACGACGAGAGCGAGCGGTACCGGCGCACTCTGAAGGCCCTGGTGCAGGTTGGAGGCACAGCCGAAGGCGACCTGCATCGACGCGTCGTGGGCCAGAGCCTGGAGATCCTGCTCCTTCAGAATCCCTATCTCCTGAGTCCCGGGGATGAGATGGAGGTCCAGGTGCTATTCGGCGGAGCACCGCTGGCCAACCAGGTGGTCAAGGCGTTCCGAAGAGCCCCCCAAGGAGCCGTCATGCAGACGAGGGCACACACCGATCAGGAGGGGATCGCACGCTTTACGCTCGACGACCGGGGTCCCTGGCTCGTTCGGCTCGTGCACTACCTTCCGTGCGCAGAGCACGTGGACCTCGACTGCGAGGACGACGCCTACTGGGAGAGCCACTGGGCGTCCTACAGCTTCGCAGTGAACTGAGCAGCCCGCTCTCTCAGCGGGCGGATCCCTTCGAGACGGACAACCCCCTGAACGAGACAACCCCCCGGTCGACCCGGGGGGTTGTCTCGTGGTTGTGACCGCACGTCCTCTCGGTCACGGCGACACCCGCGACCTATTCGGGCGCGAAACCGCTGCAGTCGTCGCCCGTGAAGAAGATGTTGCCGAAGTCATCCTTGGGAAGCATGATGTCGCCGTGCCTCAAGTGAGCAGCTACGGCCCTAGCTCCCACGGTCAACGTCCGGCCCCGGTGACAGACCTGCTCCTTGTGTTCGGGTACGTGTCCCTTGGCCAGCACGCTCGAGGCGGAAGCTACAGCCAAGGCCGCAGCGACCGCGATCATCACAAAGAATCCTCTCATGATCTCACTCCTGCTGAATGGGAACCCGACTGCCGACGAACCGTCAACATGACCCTGGACAGGGCAGGCTCGCAAGGGTACCCCGGCAGCCGACGAGTCTCGATGCGATTGTGTAACAATATGTTACAGGCCCAAACAGCCCTCATGAAGGGCGCTTCGAGTGCCCCGGGAACCCTGCGCCCGAGCTTTCCGACAGGTACTGCCAAGGGCCGTTCGACCAGCGCAGGCGATCAGCGCAGCACCGTCAGAAGCCCGGCTTCAACTGGCCAGCACCGACCTCTCCTTGCCCGCATGTGGCTGTCGGTGGAAACGGCCAAAAAGCCGGACTCCCGCCCCCATATTGACTCCGAAAATCCCTCGGAATTAGTCTTCATCTCGCTTCCGAGCGGCCCCACGTCCGCCGCGCCCGCGGCGGCTCCGTACGAAGGAGCCGTCTCTCTCCGAGACGGTCTTGGGCCAGGCCTCCATACGAGAGGTCATCACCATGCTCAAGTCGACGGTAGTAATCGCGATGCTCGCGGCCCTCGTCCACCCGTTAGCTGTGGCCGCGCAGGACCAGGCCAAGATCGCGGGGGCCCTTGCGGCAGCCCCCACCTCGATCTCGTCGGGCGCCACCGTCATGGACTGGGATCAGAGGGTCCTGAAGCAGGGGACGAACGGGTGGACGTGCATGCCCGACTTCCCCGACTCGGTGGGCAACGATCCCATGTGTCTCGACGCCCCTTGGGTGGAGTGGGCCCACGCGTACATGAACCAGCAGCCCCTGCAGGTATCGCGCATGGGGTTCGGCTACATGCTGGCAGGAGACGCGTCTGCCTCCAACACCGATCCGTACGCCACGGGACCCACCGTGGACAACGAGTGGCTGAGTCAGGGGATGCCGCACGTCATGGTCATCGTTCCCGAAGCCCGAATGCTGGATGGGCTCCCGACACACCCGCGGGACGGGGGGCCCTGGGTGATGTGGAGGAACACGCCCTACGTGCACATCATGGTGCCCTTGGCCGGCCCGGGGCAGCAGATCATGGCTCACTAGCAGCGAAGTCGCGCGCTCGGTCAGGTCGTTACGCTCGGCGTCCTGTGGGCGGCCCCGGTGCACGGTGGGGCCGCCGAGGGTGGGTGCGGCCGTCTTCTAAAAGACGCGTCTCAGAAGCCGCAGGCCGTTCAGGACCACGAGAAGCGTGCTCCCCTCGTGCGCGACGACCGCGAGGGTGAGGGGAAGCCCGATCGTCGACGCGGCCACCACGAGTAGGGCCATCCACCCGACGCTGAACCAGACGTTCTGGCGGACGACCCGGCGGGCACGTGCGCCCAGGCTCAGGGCGTAGGGGACCTTCTCCAGATCGTCGCTCATCAGGATGATGTCTGCGGTCTCGATGGCGACGTCCGTGCCGGCCGCCCCCATGGCGATTCCCACCGTGGCCGCCGCCATGGCGGGGGCGTCGTTCACCCCGTCCCCCACCATCGCCGTACCTCGCGACTGAACGGTCAGCTCCTTGAGCGCCTCGACCTTCTGGTCCGGGAGCAGCCCCGCGAGAATGTCGTCTGCTCCGAGTTCCTTCCCGATGGCTTCGACCGCCCTTGGGTGGTCGCCCGACAGGACCGCGATGCGCCGGATCCCCGCCGACCGGAGGCGGTCGAGCGCGGGAACGGCGTCGGCGCGCAGACGGTCTCCAAANNCAGGACGTCGCCATCGGCTCCCATGAAGACCGTGGACCTTCCCGATTCCCACTGCTCGGCGGCCCAGGCCTCCAGATCCTCAGGAATCGTCGCCCCCTCCCTCGACGCCATCGTGGCGTTTCCCACCCAGGTTCTTCGCGCGTCGACGGCCGCGACGACCCCCTCACCGGGGAAGGCACGGAAGTCCGTGGCGCGCTCCGGAGACAACCCGCGTTCCCGCGCGGCCTCGACGAACGCCCTCGCCAAATGATGCTCCGAAGCCGACTCCACCACCGCCGCCCGTCGCAAGAGCTCATCCTCGCTCGCGGCCGAGTTGGGGCTGAGCCGCGTCTGGAGGAGTTGAGGTCGTCCCTCCGTCAGCGTCCCCGTCTTGTCGAACGCCACGGTATCGATGGTGCCCGACAGGTCGACATACGCACCACCCTTGAAGAGGACACCTCGGCGGGCCCCGTTCGCGATGGCCGATAGGAGTGCCGAGGGCGTGGAGATGACGAGAGCACAGGGGCTCGCGACCACGAGCAAGGTCATGGCGTGGTAGACGGCGTCTCCCCAGGAGAACTCGAAGGCCAGCGCGCTCACCAGTACGGTGAGGGCACTCCCAGCCAGCACGAGAAGGGTGTAGGGGTGCGCAAAGCGGTCGATGAACTCCTGGGTGGGGGCCCGTGCCTCCCGGGCTTCTTCGACGAGCCGGACGATCCGCGCCAGCATGGTGTCGCTGGCTCGGCGCGTGACCTCGACCGTCAGCGCCCCACCCTGGTTGATCGTGCCGGCGAAGACCTCGCTGCCGATCTCCTTCGTCGCGGGCGTGGCCTCCCCCGTGATCGCGGACTCGTCGACCTCGCTTCGTCCCGAGACGACCTTCCCGTCGGCGCCGATCCGCTCGCCGGGTCGCACGAGAATTCGCTGCTCGGGCTCCAGCAGTGCGACGGGGACGCTCTCGCCGGGTCCACCGTCCGCGGCCTCGAGGGTCACCTCCTCAGGGTGGATGTCCATGAGCGCGCTGATGGCCGACCGCGTTCGGCCCATGGCGTAGGCCTCTAGCGCGTTCGAGAGGGAAAAGAGGAAGATCAGGATCACGCCCTCGAGAGGCTGACCGACGCCGGCAGCGCCGATCGCCGCGGCACCCATGAGGAAGTCGATCGAGAGCCGTCCCTCTCGCAGCGTCCTCCAGGTATCCCGAAGAATCGGGCCGCCCCCGACCAGGTAGGCGGCTCCCAGAGGCAGCCACCGCCAGGGGGAAGGGGTCGCTGGAGCCCACTCGAGGACCGCGCCCGCGACCATACATGTGGCGACGAATGCGGTCGCCCAAGAGTAGAGCGCCACATCGCGCTGATCCGAGCCGCGCTCTTTCGGGCGCAGCTCGATGCCAGGCGGGCGTTCCGTCTTCAGGTCCGCTGAGGCCGTGGGCTCCACGCTACACGACGTGCTGTTGGTCGGAGAGCAGATCGAGCTGGGGGTCCGGCTCGGAGAGGCTCGCGGGACTGGGGCGTCGGAAGGCGCTCGTGGAGAGTGGATCCGGACGGCGATCCATGTTCAGCCTGCGACGCGAGACCTTGAACAGCTGTCGAATCTGCTCGGCATGGCTTCCGCTCCCCCTCATCCGATGGCCGAATCGAGGATCGGACAGTCGACCCCCGTGCACGTCGCGGAGCCGATTCAGAACCTTGTCCGCCCGATCCGGAAGATGCTCTCTCAACCACTGAACGAACACCCTCTCTACCGCGCCGGGAAGACGTAACATGAGCATGGCCGCACTCTCCGCACCCGCCAGCGCGCTCGCTTCCAGGATGGCCGGGATCTCGTGCTCAGTGAGACCAGGAATCACCGGTGCGATGTTGACCCCCACTGGAACGCCCGCGTTCCGTAGGGCGCGAATCGCCCTCAGCCGGTGCTCGGGAGGCGACGCCCGCGGCTCCATGACGCGCTGCAGCCGACGATCCAGCGTGGTGATCGAGAGGGTCACGAACACGGCCCTGTGGCCTGCAAGTGATGCCAACAGGTCGATGTCCCGCTCGATTCCCAGACCCTTGGTCACGATGCTCACGGGATGCCGGGATTCCTCGAGGACCTCGAGACATCCCCGGGTGATCCCCAGCCGCCTCTCCACGGGCTGATACGGATCCGTTACGCCGCTCATCGCGAGCGCCACTGGCGCCCAGCTCCGACGTGCCAGCGCACGCCTCAGGAGCTCAGGTGCGTCCTCCTTCACGAGGATTCGGCTCTCGAAGTCCAGCCCCGCCGAGAATCCGAGGTACTCGTGGGTCGGGCGGGCATAGCAGTAGCTGCACCCGTGCTCACACCCCCGGTAGGGGTTCAAGCTCCAATCGAACGGAACGTCCGGGCTATCGTTGCTGGTGAGGACGCTCCGAGACGAATCGCGGTAATACTCCGTCTTCCTTCCCGCGCTCTCGGCCGCGAACTCGGGGTCGGGCTCGATGCTCAGGCGCTGAAACCGATTCGGCGGGTCATCCGCGGCGCCGCGACCTCGTAGGATCGGAAGGGAGTGCTTCATGCCTCGGCTTACACCGCAGCGAACCAGTAGTTTCGGGTTTCATTCGGGCGAGCTGAGGGGTGCCGCCGGGGCTAGACTGTTGGGTGTGGATTCGCGGTCCCGTGAAGAACCCGGGGCCGCCTTCGGCCTCGAAACGCGAGCTCCGGGGTATGGACCCCTGCCGGGTTGTGGGATAGACTTCCTGGCCGACTCTGGGCCGGCCTTCATGGAAGGAAGGTTACGGGGAACGCGCGAGTGAGGATCGCCGACGGGCCTGGAAACAGAGCCTGATCGGAGGAAAGTCCGAGCTCCACAGGGCAGGGT
>JABAOE010010911.1_pt2 | contig 12657 bp, 9 predicted proteins | sample 7062141 | NCBI WGS metagenome assembly JABAOE01 (sample SAMN14538627, study PRJNA623070) | marine sediment metagenome | biome: marine biome [ENVO:00000428]; feature: marine pelagic biome [ENVO:01000023]; material: deep marine sediment [ENVO:00002113] | place: India: Gulf of Khambhat ...
GGAGCAGCTGGAGGCCCAGACCGAGCGCTGGCGTGACCAGCCCCGGCCGACCCTCCGAGCCGAGCTGACCCCCGGCGACGAGTTCCAGACGTATCTGCTGCGGGAGGCCGGCCAGACGATCCGCATCGGGGCGCTGCGCAACCTCTTCCTGCGACCCACGGACGCGGAGGGCGCCGACTTCGCCATCGAGTCGGTCCGGATCATCCCGTTGCGGGAGCACCTGAGCTCGATCCCCTCCGGTCTCGGCTGGCAGGGTCTCGCAGAGGTGTATCGGGAGACGCTCGTCGCGCGCACGCCCGAGCGGATCGTCGCCGAGGTCCGCCTGCCCGATCGTCCCTGGCTTGACCTGGCCTTCGGCACGATCGAGGACGGACCGGTCACCTTCCGGGTCACGGTCACCTCGAGCGGCGGCGAGGAGTCGCTCCTCCGGCGCACGGTGACGAGGCCGGACCGCTGGACGGCGATGCGGCTCGACCTGTCGCCCTGGGCGGGCCAGGAGGTCGAGCTCTCCTTCGGGCTGGACGGAGCGGACCCCGGAATGCTGGGCTACTGGGGCTCGCCGGTGATCCACGACAGCGACGCGATGCCCGCCAACGACCACGTCACCGATGACCGGATGGCCCTCGAGGACGCCGGGGAGCGACGGCCCAGGGCCGTGATCGTCTACCTGGGCGATACCCTGCGGCGTGACCACCTGTCGGGCTTCGGATACGATCGGGAGACGTCCCCGACCCTCGACCGTCTGGCCGAGGAGGGCGTGCTCTTCGAGGACAACATCGCGCAGGGGGCGTGGACCAAGGTCTCGGTGCCGTCGATGCTGACGTCGCTCTACCCGACGACGCACGGCATCATCGACCAGGCCGACCGGCTTCCCTCGTCGGTCACGACCATGGCCGAAGCGTTTCGGGCAGCGGGCTACGCCACCTGGCAGACCTCCTCCGTGCCCTTCTCCGGAAAGCTGACCAACCTCCAGCAGGGCGTGGACGTCCTCCACGAGCGGACCTCCGTCACCGAAGTCGACCTGCCCGAGGAGTACACGTCCAAGACCGCCCGCACGTACGTGGACCGGCTCCTCGAGTACGCGCGCGATCATCGCGACGTCCCGTTCTTCGCCTTCGTGCACACCTTCGACCCGCACAGCCCCTTCGAGCCCTTCGCCCCCTACGACGCGCTGTGGGGCACGACCCCGGGCGAGGAGGAGTACGAGCGCGGCCTCGAGCTGACCGAGGGATACCTCGACGACCTGCCGACGAGGGCGCAGCTCGACTCCACGGACGTCGATCAGGAGCTCTTCGTTCAGCACATGAAGGATTGGTACGACGGCTCGATCCGCGGCATGGACGAGGAGATCGCCCGCCTCATGGAGGGCCTGGAGGAGCTGGGGATCGCCGACGAGACGCTCTTCGTCTTCGTCGCCGACCACGGGGAGGAGTTCCTCGAGCACGGCATGCCCTTTCACGGCAACAGCGTGTACGGCCACCAGGTGAACGTCCCGCTGATCATGCACTGGCCCGGCGTGATCCCGGCCGGAACCAGGGTCACGCGCACGACCGAGAACGTCGACATGATGCCGACCGTCCTCGAGCTCGCCGGTATCGAGCCCCCGGACGCCGCGCAGGGCCAGAGCCTGCTCGCCGCGATCCTCGACCCCGACGGAGCCTCGTCGTTCGGCGCGATCCAGCGGGCGGCCTTCAGCGAGCGCGTGCCCGTCCCGGCGTTCCCGGGCATCGGACTGGACCACAGCCAGTACTCCATCGTCCTCGACGGGTGGAAGCTGATCAAGAACGAAGACCAGCCCGAGGACTGGCCCGAGTACGAGCTGTACGACCACGAGGCCGACCCGGTCAACCTGCACGACGTCTCGGCGGACCACCCCGACGTGGTGGAGCGTCTGGCGGCCGAGCTCCAGACGTGGCGCGACTACGCGCTGTCCCTGCGGCCCCCGCCCGACAGCGAGGCGGTCCAGGGGCTGAGCCCCGAGGAGATCGCTCGCCTGCGCAGCCTCGGCTACATCAACAATTGATGCCGCGAAACCCCATCACCCGCCCGACGGCCCCCGGCGCCGCGTCCGGAGCCGCCTCGGGCGGGGCTCAGAACCGGTTCCGGTACAGCTCGGGCGATACGACGGAGGCCATCGCGTCGACGTCGAGAGGGCGGCCCACGAAGCGACGGACGCGCTCGGCCTGCCCGTGCGCGTCCTCGATCACCTCGTGGTAGCGCACGTGAAGGACGTCGAAGTAGGGGCGATGGGCCAGCATCGTCTTCGTGCGCGCGACGTGGTTGACGTAGAGGGTCCTCATGCGGGCATCGTCGGCGTCGTCGGGCTCACCGAGGTGATCGAGCATGGCGGTCTGCGAAGCCAGCACCTCGTCCATCTTCCGGCGCATGAAGATGACCTTGTAGTTGTGCGACTCGGGGAGGTGCTCGAGGAGGAAGGCGATGATCTTCACCGCGTGCCCGCGCGCCTCACGAAGCCAGGCCTTGTCCGGCTCGCGGTGGAGCTCCTTCACCGCCTCGAGCTCGAAGTAGCCCCTCGGGTTGCTCGCGTCCGGAGTCCGCAGCCCGTCGGTCACGGTCTCGACCCCGCCGGCGTCCAGCATCTGCATCATCATCGACGTGCCGGATCGGGGAAGACCCGAGACGACGATGATCGGCTCGCCGTACCTCAGGCGGCGAAGTCCTCGGGTGAGCAGGGGGATCGGCATGGCTCGGCCGCCTCGCACGGGGGGGATGGGATCGCCGCGCCCCATTATACGGGCGGGGAGCCCGGTTCCGCAGCGCTCCGGGTCGCGGCCTCCGTAGGGCTCCTCCTCCTCGCCGCGCCCGAGCCGGTCGCGGCATACGTCGGGCCCGGGGCCGGCTTCGTCTTCGTGACGTCCTTCCTGGTCTTCTTCGTCACCGGTCTCATCGCCCTCTTCTCGCTGCTCCTGTGGCCGTTTCGCGCCGCGCTGCGGCTCCTGCGGAGCGCGAGCCTGCCCAAGCCCAAGATCCGGCGCCTGATCGTGGTCGGCTTCGACGGGCAGGACCCGAAGCTCACCGACCGCTTCATGGCCGAGGGCAAGCTCCCGAACTTCCAGCGCCTGGCCCAGGACGGCTGCTACCACAGGCTCGCCTCGACCTTCCCCTCGGTGTCGCCGGTGGCGTGGTCCTCCTTCAGCACCGGCACCCATCCGGCGAAGCACAACATCTACGACTTCCTGGACCGCGACCGCCGGACCTACCTGCCGGTCCTGTCGTCCGCGCACATCGGACCACCGACGCGCGTCCTGAAGCTGGGCCGGTACCGGATTCCGATCGGCAAGCCGGACATCCGCCTGCTCCGCCGCTCCAAGCCCTTCTGGTCGATCCTGGGCGAGAAGCAGATCTGGAGCACCGTCCTGCGCGTCCCGATCACCTTCCCGCCGGACCGCTTCTACGGAGCGCAGCTCAGCGCGATGTGCGTGCCCGATCTGCTGGGCACGCAGGGCACCTTCACGCTCCTCACGACGCGCGAGTCCGAGGAGGGCTTCAAGGAGGGCGGCCGGCGCTCCCGGCTGCAGCCCGTGGACGGCCGCTTCGAGGGGCGGCTCGAGGGCCCTGCGAACGAGCTGGTCGAGGGGGCGCCGGAGCTCACGCTCCCGGTCGTGGTCGCCCGCAACGGAACGGATGGGGAGGCGCGCGTGACCGTGGGCGACCAGGTCGTGGAGCTCGAGCGCGGACGGCTGAGCGACTGGGTCGACGTCGGGTTCAAGGCCGCGCCGGCGATCACCGTCCGTGGCATCTGCCGGCTGATGCTCACGGAGGTGGACGAGCACGTCTCCCTCTACGTGACCCCCATCTGCCTCGACCCGGACAGCCCCGCGATGCCCGTCTCCCACCCCGCCTACTTCGCGACCTACCTCTCGAAGAAGCTGGGCAAGTACTCGACCCTGGGGCTCGCCGAGGACACATGGGCGCTCAACGAGGGGATCATGGACGACGCGGCGTTCCTTCAGCAGACCTACGACATCGACCGAGAGCGGGAGGAGATGCTCTTCGCCTCGCTCGACCGGCTCCGCAAGGGCAGCGTGGTGTGCGTCTTCGACGCCACCGACCGCATCCAGCACATGTTCTGGCGCTACCTGGAGGACGGGCATCCCGCCGCGCGCACCGCGCCGACCGACGAGGGGGGACGGGCGGGCGGGGCGCACGCCGACGCGATCGAGGACCTGTACCGTCACAACGACGCCATGGTCGGGCGGATCCGCGAGCGGCTCGGCGAGGGTGACCGCCTGATGGTCATCTCGGACCACGGCTTCACGTCGTTCCGACGGGGGATCAACCTCAACGCGTGGCTCCACGAGCAGGGGTACCTCCATCTGAAGGAGGGGGGCTCCGGCGAGGGCGAGTGGCTGCGCGAGATCGACTGGGCCCGGACGAAGGCCTACGCGCTGGGTCTCACGGGCATCTACCTCAACATCGAGGGGCGCGAGGCGGAGGGCTCGGTCGCGCCGGGCAAGGAGGCGGCCGCGCTCAAGGCGGAGCTCGTGGAGCGGCTCTCGGGACTGCGCGACGACGAGCACGGCGTGCTGGCGATTCGCGAGGCCTTCGACACGAGCGCGCTCTACAACGGTCCGTACCTGCGGAACGCGCCCGACCTCCTGATCGGCTACGCCGAGGGGTATCGCATCTCGTGGGACGGCGCGACGGGCGTCGTCGCCGGGCCCGTCTTCGAGGACAACGTGAAGGCGTGGAGCGGCGACCACTGCGTCGATCCCCGCCTGGTGCCCGGCGTGTTCTTCAGCGACAAGGCCATCGACCGAGACGACCCGGCCCTGATCGACATCGCGCCCACCGCGCTCTGGCTGTTCGGCCTCGAGCCGCCGGCCCACATGGACGGCAAGCTCCTCTACGACCGTGAGGCCGGGGCGTGAGCGGCCTGCGGAGGGCGACCGGTCGGAGGGCGACCGGTCCGAGGGCGACCGGTCGTAGGGCGATCGGCAGGAGAACCCACGGCGCCGCGATCGCCGCGTCGGGCGCCCTGTTGGCCTGGCTCGCCGCGTGCTCGAGCACGGAGCCGGCCAGCCGGCCGGTGATCGTGCTGGGCTTCGACGGGATGGACCATGCCCTCACCGCCCGGATGATCCAGGAGGGCGAGCTCCCCAACATCGCGCGCATGGCACGAACGGGCTCGTTCGCGCCGCTCGAGACCTCCATCCCGCCGCAGAGCCCGGTCGCGTGGTCCGACTTCATCACCGGCCTGGACGCGGGGGGGCACGGGATCTTCGATTTCCTCCACCGCGATCCCGCGACGATGGTCCCGTACCTGTCGACGACGCTGACCGAGCCGCCGGGCCGCACGCTGACGGTCGGACGCTGGCAGATCCCACTCGGCGGGGGCGACGTCGTTCTCATGCGTCAGGGCGTTCCCTTCTGGGAGGTGCTGGCCGAGCGCGGCGTGGGTGCCACGATCATGCGCATGCCGGCCAACTTCCCGCCGTCCGGGACGGCCGCCCGGGAGCTGAGCGGCATGGGCACGCCCGACATCCTTGGCGGATACGGCACGTACAGCCTCTTCACCACCGCTCCCGAGCGCTACGGCGGCTCACCGGGCGGCGACGTCCAGCGGGCCGAGATTCGCCGCGGCGTCCTCGCCACCTCGCTGCGTGGACCGCCCAACCCGCTCCTCGTCGAGCCCGAAGACCTGCGCTCGGAATTCACCGTGCACCTCGACCCCGTCCGCCCCACCGTGAAGATCGAGATCGGCAGCGAGGAGCTGGTCCTGCAGGCCGGCGAGTGGAGTGACTGGGTGCCGGTCGAATACCCGTTGCCGCTCTTTCAGAAGCTGAGGGGCATGGCGCGCTTCTACCTGAAGCAGGTGCGGCCGGAGTTCGAGCTCTACGTCACGCCGGTCAACGTGGACCCGCTCGCTCCCGCCCTGCCCGTCTCGTCCCCGGAGGACTTCTCGGCCGAGCTCGCGGCCGGAGGCCGCTTCTACACGCAGGGCTTTCCGGAGGACACGGACGCGATCTCGGACGGCGTCTTCGACGCGGACCAGTTCCTCGCACAGGCGGCCCTCGCGCAGGCCGAGATCCGGGCCCAGTACGAGCGCCTGCTCGCCGACTTCGGCGACGGGCTCCTCTTCAACTACTTCGGGTTCCTCGACCAGGTGTCGCACATCATGTGGCGGGCCACCGACCCCGGGCACCCTGCCTACGACGAGACGCGGGACGGGCCCTACGCCGGCGTGATCGAGGATCTCTACAGGGAGGCGGACGAGATCGTCGGGGAGACGCTCGCCCATCTCGAGGCGCTGGGCGGCGACGGCACGCTGATCATCATGTCGGACCACGGCTTCGCGTCGTGGCGGCGCTCCTTCAGCCTCAACACCTGGCTGGAGCAGAACGGCTACCTGACCGTGGTGGACCCGAGCCGACGGGACCTGGAGTTCCTCACCAACGTCGACTGGCCGGAGACCAGGGCGTACGCGCTGGGCCTCAGCGGCGTGTACGTGAACCTGGAAGGGCGCGAGGCGAACGGCATCGTGCCGCCCGAGGAGCGGGCCTCGCTCATCGGGGAGATCTCGACCCGCTTGCTCGCGGAGATCGATCCCGCCACGGGCGCTCCGGCCATCACCCGCGTCTACCCTCGCGACGAGGCCTACCTCGACGTAGGACACGCGGACATCGGTCCCGACCTGGTCGTCGGCTTCGCGAAGGGCACGCGGAGCTCCGACGCATCCGCGGCGGGGCAGGTGCCGGCCGAGGTCCTCATCGACAACACCGGCGCCTGGAGCGGAGACCACATCATGGATCACGAGACCGTGCCGGGCGTGCTCGTCACCAACCGGCCGCTCGAGCGGCCGGTCCGGTCGCTCAAGGACCTCGCGGCGGCCGTGCTGGCGGAGTTCGGCGCGACGGAGTTCCCCGCACGGGGCGGGGACGGCAGCGGAAGTTAGAAAGGCCCAGGAAGAGGAGGTGTCGTGTTCGGCTCGAAGACCAACGTGAAGCTCGACAAGGAGCTGGTTCAGAGGATCGAGCGGTACTCGAGGATCGCGGGCTACTCGTCACCGGCGGAGTTCATCACCCATGCCGTCGAGAAGGAGCTGCTCCTGCTCGAGGACGCGGACAGCGAGGAAGAGATCCGCAAGCGCCTCCAGGGACTGGGCTACATCTCCTGATGACGCTCCTCAACCGGCTCCTGGGCGCCCTCTTCGACCTGCTGGTCCTCCCCTTCCGTGGCATGCCGGCCGCGGTGGGGCTGACGGTCATCTCGCTGCTCGTGAGCGTCGGCATGCTCCTCGCGTTCCGTCGGGTGTCGGACCAGGAGGCCCTGGATCGGGTGAAGCGGCGGATCCACGCCGGGGTGTACGAGATCCGCCTGTACAAGGACGACCTGTACACGATCTTCGCCGCGCAATTCGCGACGCTGCGGCACACGATGACGTACTTCCGCCTGTCGATGGTGCCGATGCTGTGGATCATGATTCCGATCGTGATCATCGTGATCCAGCTCCAGTTCCAGTACGGGTACGCGAGCGTCGCCCCGGGCGAGTCCCTGATCGTGAAGGTCGAGCTCACCGAGGAGGGAGCGGCCCGAGTCGCCGAATCCGACGGCTCGGGCCTGGAGCTGGCGGCGCCCGCCGGGGTGCGCGTCGAGACACCGGTCGTGTGGGCTCCGGCGCTTCGCGAGGCGCTCTGGCGGGTCTCCGCCGTCGAGGCCGGCGAGCACGAGCTGGAGGTGAGGGTCGGGGACCAGGCCTTCACGAAGTCGCTGCGCGTCTCCGGATCCACCGTGCTCCGCTCTCCCGTGCGCCCCGCCGGGCTCCTCGGGCAGATCGTGTATCCCTCCGAGCCACCGCTGCCCTCCGGCTCGGGCGTCGCCGCGATCAGCGTCGGCTATGCCGACGCGGACGTCTCGCTCCTCGGTTGGGAGATGCACTGGATCATCGCCTTCTTCATCCTCACGATGGTGTTCGCCTTCGCGCTGGCGAAGCCCCTGGGGGTGAAGATCTAGGCGGGATCCACCGAGAAGCGGTGGATGACACCTCCCTGCCGGTCGACGAACTCCACGCTCGCCCGGTCGGGGCGAACCGTGAGCCGACCGTGCCCGGAGTCCGGCCAGTAGCTCCGGTAGCCCGTGATCTCGGTCCCGAACTTCCAAGGCGCGCCACAGCTTCCGGGCAGCGCGTAGTGGATGCCGTCGACGACCTCGTCGAGGAAGACGTGGTCGTGGCCGAAGAAGAAGATCTGCACCCCGAACTCGCGCATCATCGCGTGCACCGTCGCCTGCTCCCCCGACGAAGCGGCGCGCGGCCCACCGCGGCCGTAGAGGGTTTCGAAGGCGTTCCCGGCGTTTCCCCCGACGGGATGGTGGATGCATACGAACTTGAAGGGGTGATCCGATCCGCCCAGGACGCGCTCGAGCCACGCGAGCTGGGCGGGGCCCAGGGTCCAGTCGGTGAGGCGCGTCACGTCGTCGAGCACCGTGGCGAGGGCGCCCGACGGGGCGCTGTAGGACTGCACGTTGAGGACCACGAAGAGGGCGGGCCCCCACCCGAAGGCGTAGTAGTCCTGCGCCTCGCTCCCGCCCTCCGGATAGGTCCCGTGGTCGGGGTTGGGCGTGTACCGGTGTCGCACGGAGGCCATGAGCGCCCGGCTCTCCGCTGGGAACTTGCCCGACTCGCCCTCCCAGTTCCCGACCAATCCGAAGTGCGGGCAGGATACGCTCAGCGGAGCGAGGTGGCGGCGGTACATCTCGTACGCGAAGCGGGCCCCGCGGTCGTCCTGCTGCGCCAGCTCCCGCGACGTGTACCACGCCACGTTGTCGCCGAGGGCGATCACCAGCTCGGGGCGGTCCGCGGCCACGTTGCGCACGACGTCGTCGAGCGTGGCCACCGGCGCCGACCCCTCCGCGAAGGAGCCGGTGTGCGCGTCGGTCATGAGGGCCGCGGTGAAGCCCTCCTCATCGGTCCGCTGCGTCGTGAAGGCGCTCGTGACCACGGGACCGGGCTCCTCGCCCACGGCGCCGAGCAGGAGGCGATAGTCGTAGCGGCGCCCCGCCCCGAGCCCGTCGACCGACCAGTCCATGAACGCGCCCGCGGGCGCGACCCGATCCGGCCCGACCGCCACCCAGGGCGCCCCTCCCGGCTCCCGGATCTCGAGGCGCACGGTCGCGTCCTCGGCGCCGTTGCGCGCGTGGATGTCCATCGTCGTCGTCGTGGGCCGCGCCAGAAGGGGCGCGAGCGCCAGAGAGGCACGACGTGGCGCTCCCAGCAGCCGGCTCGGCGCCGCGATCGCGGCCGTCCCGGCGAGGGCGGAGAGAAAGGAGCGCCGCGAGAGCCCCTCGGGTCGGTCCGTCACGGAGTCCCGCCCTCACCGATGCGCGCGCCCCGCCGGGGCCGGGCGCGTACCCGACCAGGGTCATGCGTGCCCGCTGCAGGCGGCACCGGCCCACCGACTCGTCGCGACACGCTTGATCTCCGCTCGGGCCCGACCGTGGCGAGTCCACGGCGCGCTCCGAAACATAGTCGCGGCGCCGCGCGCACGCCTCGGCCGGGACGACGCCCGGGACGGGGAATCGACCGGAGCTTCCGATGTTCCGATGCCATTCGGGCACGAAACAGCGGAAACGCTCCGCTAGCTCCGCCGCAGGGCCCGCACCGGGTCCGTCGCGGCCGCCCGCGCGGCCGGAATCCAAGTCGCCGCCAGGCTCACCAGGAGCAGGAGGCCCGACACGGACAGGAACGTCAGGGTGTCCCTCGCCTCCACCCCGAAGAGCAGGGCGCCCATGAACCGGCTCAGCCCGAAGGCGACCAGCAACCCCACCCCCAAGCCGATCGCCGTCACGGTCATGCCCTGCGACACGACCATGGCGCGCACCGAGCCGGAGTCGGCTCCCAGAGCCATCCTGACTCCGATCTCCCTGGTGCGCTGTCCGGTGACGTGAGACACCACGCCGTACAGACCGATGGCGCCGAGCACGAGTCCCAAACCGGCCGCGAGCGCAAGCGCGAGCATGGTGAACGCCATGGGCGCCCTGGCCTGACGAACGCGATCCTCCATCGTGCTCACGTCGGCCAGCGCGATGGACGGATCCATCTCGCCCAGCACCTGGCGGACGGCCGAAACGATGGAGGTGGGCGGCACCGAAGACTTGATCGTGTAGCCTACGGTGCTCGACAGGTAAGAGCGGTCGATTCCTTCGCCCTGCACGAGGGGATAGTAGATCGTCCCCACGGGCTCCTTGGTGAGGGATTCGTTGTGCACGTCCTCGACGACCCCCACCACACGGGACCAGGGGTCGGGGTCGGTCGCGAGGCCCTGGGCGACCTGTCTGCCCACGGGGTCGGCGCCCTCGAAGAAGACGTCCTGAATGTGTCTCGAAACGAGCACGGCTCCCGACCGGGTCTCCACATCCGACGCGTTCAACGTCCTGCCGGACACGAGCCCGATCCCCATGGCGTCGAAATAGCCCGGGGTGACGGCGCGCATTTCCACGATGGGTGGAATGGCGTCGGCATCCAGCGGCTGGCCTTCGACGAGAATCGGATCCAGCTCGCCGAAACCCCAGAGCGGAAGCCGCGACACGAGCCCCGCGCTGCGCACGCCCGGCAGATTCTCGATCCGTGCCAGGAGCTCCCGATGGAAGCGCGCCCGGACCTCCGCGTCCGGGTACGATGCGCCGGGCAGGGAGACATAGAAGGTGAGCACGTCCGTGGCGTCGAACCCCGGCTCCACCCGGTGAACCGCCCAGAAGCTGCGCAGGGTCAGGCCCGATCCCACCAACAGGACCAGGGCGAAGGCCACCTGGCCGGCGACCAGGACCGAGCGGGCCCTCGAGCCTCGTCGTCCCGTCGTGCTCCCACGCGTCCCGTCGCGGATGACCTGCGCCACGGGGGCGCGTCGATTACGCACCGCGGGGATGGCGCTGAACACGAGGGTGACGGCCAGGGTCATCGCCGCCGTGAACGCCAGGACGGATCCGTCGAGGTCGATCTGCTCCAGCCGCGGCAGATTGGCGGGCCCCTTCGCGACCAGGAGACCGAGACCCGCCCGGCTCACCAGCAGGCCGAGACTCGAGCCCGCCACGGCCAGGATGAGGCTCTCGGCGAGGTGGCTCGCGAAGAAATGACCGCGCGACGCCCCCAGCGCGGACCGGATCGCCACGTCCTTCGAGCGGATCTCCGCACGTACCAGCAGCAGGCTCGCGACGTTCGCACACGCGATGAGCAGCACGAACCCCACCGTAGCCAGGAGCACCATGAGCACGGGACGGACGTCGCCGACGATGTCGTCCACGTACGGGTGCACGTCCGACGCGATGCCCGCGCCCGCGATCATCTCGGGCGTGAAGACATCCGGGAACCGCTCCGACATGCGACGTACCAGCCCGTCGAGCTCGGCCTGAGCCACCTCGGCGGTGGTGCCTTCCGACAGCCGGCCCAGGGCCGGGTAGTTGAACCCCCCGAACACCGTGCCGGCAGGATCCACCGGAAGCGGAACCCACAGCTCCGCACTCGTGTCCGGAAAGGCGAAGTCCGGCCGCATCACGCCCACGATCTCATGGGAGACGCCGGCGAGCCGGATCGTCCTTCCGATCACGTCGGGGGAGCGACCGAAGTGCTCGGTCCAGAACCCGTCGCTGAGCACGACCACGGACGGCGCCCCGGGTCGTCCCTCCTCTTCCGTGAAGGCCCGCCCCAGGCTCGGTTGCGCAGCCAGGACTTCGAAGAGGCTGGGCGTCACCCTCGTAACGGAGATGCGCTGCGGATCGCCCTGCTCCGTGAGGGTCATGGTCCTCGGCCCGTACAGGGCGAGGGCGTCGAAGCTGCTGGATGCCTCCGAGTAGAAGACGTGCAGGCCCGTGGCGCTGGGCATCCCCACCATGTCCAGGCCCGGAGCATCGTGCCGAATGCTGACGAGCCGATCCGCGTCGGGGTACGGCAGGGATTCGAGAAGCACGCCGTCGACGACGCTGAAGATCGCTGTCGTGGCGCCAATGCCCAGACCGAGGGTCATCACGGCGATCGCCGTGAATCCCGGGGATTTCCGGAAGCTCCGGACCGCACGTCTCGTTTCCTGCCAGCCTATCGCCACCATCTTCCCAGCCTCCTCCCGCTTCTACCGCACGCCACGGACCACGGCCGATCGTCCCGGGTGCGGCGCAGAGACTCGACGCCTTCCCGCTTCACCTGGTCGTGCGGCTCCGGTCGTCCGCCGTCGCTCCGGGAGGCACCCCGACGCCGTCGGGTTGCCATGGAGAACCTGACGCCGGTCGGGGCGGAGAGGTTTCGCTGGGGCTGCCCCGTTCTCCTGGCGGTGCTGCCCGATTTCGGCTGGCCGGGCGCATCCCGGCGAGGCCATCGGACATGGCGTCCCTCGTCCGAAGCGAAGCGGGACTCCGGTCCACCACGTCCCCGGCGTGCCTCGAGCCGACTCCGGGAGGACCCGCGGTCCGCTCCCGGACGCGCGAAGCCCCCCGCCGCCTGCTCGGCGACGGGGGGCGGCCTCCCGGCGAGGGGGGCGGCGCCTGCGGCGCCCGGGCTACATCACGAGCCGCAGGTACTGCATGACCTTCGTCATGTACTTCTCGAAGAAGAACTTCTGGATGTCCATCATGTCGAGCTCGCGGCCCTGGATGTAGGCCTGCTCGATGTCGCTCGTCATGTCGAGCGGCGTTCCCGTCGTGATCAGGAAG
>JABAOE010032694.1_pt2 | contig 12657 bp, 11 predicted proteins | sample 7062141 | NCBI WGS metagenome assembly JABAOE01 (sample SAMN14538627, study PRJNA623070) | marine sediment metagenome | biome: marine biome [ENVO:00000428]; feature: marine pelagic biome [ENVO:01000023]; material: deep marine sediment [ENVO:00002113] | place: India: Gulf of Khambhat ...
CCGAGATAGTCGAGCTTGAGCACGGCCGGCACGTGCCGCTCCCACAGACCCAGCGGATCCAGATCGGCAATCTGGTGGCCACGCATACCGTAGACTTGAATGAGTCGCGCAACCGCCGCTTGCTTCTCGCTCGACGGCTCCGCACCACGCACCGCGGTACCCGATGGGACTCGGCCATCTCGCACGCGCGGTGCGAGCATGCGCTGCTTCAGCGCGCTCTGCACCGGCCCATGGGCGACGTCCGGCCCGGCGCCGTTGCCGAAACCGTCGAAAAATTCCCGCCACGCAGGCGTGACGTGACGCTTCCCGGATCGTCGAGAAACGCCTCGTAGAGCGCCTCGACGTACGGCGCGTTGGCGCCATGCAGAGGCGACGACTCATACTGTCGCTGAAGTTTCTGGCTCATAATCTCAGAGTACCCCATCGAAGCTGGGGCGGCCGTGTTGGCAGAAGGCGCGCGCAGGCCGGCGCGTAGCTTAGCTCAACGGCGAACGAGTTGATATGCCCACGCAACGCTCGCGTGAGCCGCGGTAGCAGCAGCTCTAGAGAACGGACTCCAGCATCCGCCACTCATAGCAGATCAGCGCAACGTACATGACAAGGCACCAGTGCATGACAGCGCTAACCCGAATGACGCGAAACACGCGCGCGCGCGCAAGCGCCACGAGCACGAGAATGCTGACACCTGTCAGCGTCAGCTTCACAAGGGCGAACAGCTCCGGATAGCTTTCGAGCACATAGGCTAGAATCGGATTGGCTTCGGTTGCCCCGTAGGTCATCAACGTCAGCGTGAGGAACGCGTCGGTCACGCTCAACAGCAAAATCATGAGCGCCATGAACAGCAGATGCGGCTCGTGCCAGTCGACGAGCGCATGGCCCTCACCCGAGCGCCGACCGCCGCGACGTCGCGGCGTTAACCCGCCTTGCATAAAGGTCCGAATACTGAGGTCGCGTCGGTCATAGCCGCCGCGTCGCTCGATACCCTCGTACGTACAAATCAATCTGGAGTCGGCCACGGTCATCCTTCGCAAAAACAGATACTTCGAGGTCGTTGGAGATAAACTAATGCAATATCCAGGCCTACTGGACGGAAAACGCGCTGATTCAGCTACTCCGGGCGCTTAGACCACTCGCGCGCAGATCGCATTTGTAAAGAAAACCGACGGTCGGGCGCTTATTACTCGGGCGCTGCCTGTGTCGCGTGTAACAGATAGGCTATGAGATCGCGACGATCCTCCGACGCCGAATAGCCCGCAAAGACCATGCTCGTACCCGGCACGAAGCTCGCCGGGGCGGCGAGCCACGCGTCCAACGCTCGTGGCGTCCAGACGAGCTGAGTGTCTGCGAGCGCCTGCGAGTACTCGAAGCCGGATTGCTCTGCCGCCGTCGCACCGAATATGCCGCTGAGATTCGGGCCGAGCCCGTGACCTTGCCCTGCATCCAGCGTGTGGCAGGCGATACAGGCCAAGCTCAAGAGCTCGCCACGCTTGAGATCCGCATCGGCATACTCAGGATCTTCGAGATAGGCTTGCGCGGACATGATCGGCCCGACGTCGAAATCCGCGGCCCTGAGTGCCGGCCCTGAGTCGTGGGCAGGGCCCGACCCCGCCTCCGGTGCCGGCGCGCAAGCTGACAGCGCGGCAGCGGTCAGGGCGATCGAGGCTCGGCGGCGCATAGCGGCAGCGATTATAGACCAACGATTCGGGACGGAGCGCCGACGCGCAGAGAGCAACCCGTCGACGCCGGCTAGAAGCTCCAGGCAAAGTTGACCTGGAGCACGACATCGGGCGCTGCGCGAACGATGAGGTCCTCGATCACGCCAACCGTCATCGTTCGGCGATCATCGATGGCCCACCAGCCCCCGACCGTCGCCTGCATCGCGGGATCCCCGAGCTCCTCGAGCCTGCTGTCGTAGAACGCCGTGTGCAGATCGAGCTGAGCTTTGAACCCAACACGCGAGAAAGGCTGCCAACTTGCGCCCACCATACCGATGGCCACCCAATCACGGGCCCGGGCAGGGAGTGACTCGGGCTGGCCAATGTGCACGAGCGAACCGCCCCAAAACCAACCCGCGGGGTGGGAACGCCATCTCGCCGTACCCGATCGCATGACGGTCACGCCGACGTCAGACGCACCACTGCCTGCAAGCAGCTCATCGTCGCCGGTCGGTAGCTTTAGCGTTAGCTTGAGAAGCCAGTCATCACGAGCACCGAAAGAACGCGCCGCACTGAGCTGCAGGTCGCCGAGTCCGCTGTCGGCCTGACCGCGGAAGTAACTGGGCCCGCTGCCCGACGTGTAGAAAAGCTGCAGCTCGTCCTCGGGACGCGTGTTGCGCCGCCCATCCGGCAGATTGAACACGGAATGCCACGCGTCGATGAAATCGTCGAGCACGCCGCCGGACTGCTTGATCATCGGCAGCTCGAACCCGATCGTCCAGGAATCTGCGACTAAGCGCTGATAGACCAAACCGCCTCGCCAAGTTTCACCGTCTACGATCAGCTGCTCAGAGCCCTCGCCTACGAATCGGAAATAACTTGCCATCTCCCAGCTCAAGGCCAGCCGACTGGGTGTCTCGGCGTCTAAACCCATATCCCAGCTCGGCACGCCGAAGATCGCCATCGGTGGGTTCAAGTTCCGAGACCGAAACGGCTCACTGAGCGGCTCTGCCGATGCCGTCACGGCAAGCGCACACAGAACGGCGCCCGTCAGAACGCTCAGCATCGCGCGAGACACCGTAGGGTGAAACGGTCTCATATCAGTGGTCGTACTCCAGACAACCCGCTTGCGATTGTTACCCCGGTGTCGGCCTAGTGCCTGGCTCCCCGGGAATCGGCAATTACGCCTGGGCTAGCGAGGATTTTCGATGATCAAGATCTCATAGCAGCCACCCGGGCCGCTGGCAATGTAAGGCGGAGACTGTACCATTGCGGCTTCTGAGTTCAGGAACACCACGATGAGATTGACGCTGCCTTCCCTAGCACTGCTCGGCGTAAGCCTGCTCGCCGCCGGTTGTGACGGGGTTGAAAGCAGCAGAACCGATCCGCCGAACGTCGGCATCCAGGTTGTTCATGCCGCGCCTAGCCTCGGCCCCGTGGTTTTCAGGCGCGTGCAGGCCAACGCGACGCTGCTCGAATTCAGGCAAGGAACAGCATTCAGTTGGGACGTAGACACTTATACCCTGAACTTCGACGTTCTCGACGTGGACGGTGAGGTAGCGGAAACGATCAGCACGCAGGTAACGCTTGTCGAAGATACGACTTATTTTCTCGTGCTGCGCGAGGTTGCCGGGCAGCCCGAGACGCTTCTGATCGAACGGCCTTCTACGATTCAGAGCGCGGGGTCAGAGGTCGAAATCTTGCATGTGGCGACGACGATCAGTGCCGTTGACGTTTACATGGAGATAGAGAATTTCGACCTCGCGATGGCGGCCTCACGAGGCACGATAGATTTCGATGACGTGCTCACGATTCCTTCGTTGCCAGATGGAAGCTACGAAATCGTACTGACAGAGCCCGGCAACCAAGCGAATATAAGACTCGACGCCGAATCGATCGGTATCTCGGGCACGCAAGGTTTCTTCTTGCTTATTGTCGATGGCGCAGGGTCCGGCTTGTCCCCGCTAGCCATCATACCCGGCGACCTCGAAGGCACGACGCTCAACGAACGCACGAGCCAGGCGGGATTCCGCGTTATCAACGCACTGTCAGACCGCGAGGCGATCAATATCGGGATCGACGATCAACTCATGCCTCCGCTCATTGCGGGTCTTCCATTCGCGACTGCGTCCGCATTTGAGCTGATCGACTCCGGTCCTCATGACCTCAATGTCGAGTCTGTATCGACGCCGGGTACGGTCGACATCGACGAGCCCATCGAACCACGGCCGGGTACGTTTGCAACCTGGCTGGTTACCGGCGATACGGGCTCAATGACAGTGACTTTGTTCGAAGACGATTTCCGTGTCGTCCCCGGAGAGTCGAAGCTGCGCGTTTTTCACGGCAGCCCACAGAACGGCGTCATCGATGTATTCGTCGTCGCGCCGGGTACGGACATCACGACAGTGGAGCCGACGACGGGTGCGGCGGCTGCCTCGGAGGCGCTAAACGTTCGCGTCGCACCGGGTAACTATGAGATCACCGTCACGGAGCGGGCGACGGGCGCCGTGCTCGCCGGCCCGATAGCGGCCACAATCGCCGCCGGCGGGTACTATGGGATTCTAGCGACCGACGCGGCTGCCGGTACGGGCCTTGAGATAACGCTGCTGTTCGACTTCTAATCAGCTAGCCGCGTTAGGCTCGAAGTGCGGCGACGACACGCTCGGGCGTGAGCGGCGCATCACGCAGTCGAACGCCGACGGCATCCATGAGCGCGTTGGCAATGGCCGCCGCCATCGGCCCCTGCACGGCTTCCCCCGCACCGACAAACGCAAGCTCGGGCCGATCGATGAGCGCGATTTCGATCTCGGGGATTTCACTGAATCGCAAGATTGGATAGCTGGCCCAGTCCGTCGAGTCGATTCGCCCACTGCTAAACTCGACTTGCTCTTTGAGCGTCCAGCTAGTCGCTTGAACGATGCCGCCCTCGATCTGATTCTTGACGCCGTCGGGATTGATGACCTGCCCGACATCGATGGCCGCATAGGTTCTGAGCACGCGGATCTGGCCGCTGTCCGGATTGACGGATACGTCGGCGACGAGCGCGGCATACGTGCTCAAGTTCTTGTATTGCGCAAACGCAATGCCCCGGCCGATTCTCCCAGGCGCCGATGCCGGCGGTGCGTCCTCCGCGAGCTCGCGCACGCGTGCGAGCACGGCCCGACCACGTTCGTCCTCGAGGTGCTTGAGCCTGAAGTCGAACGGATCGGCACCGACCTCTCGCGCGATCTCATCCATGAAGGACTCGATCGCGAACACGTTACCGTTGGCGCCCAGCGAACGCAGCGCAGAATTGCGCAGCGGCGGATCTTGCACGAGATGCTCGGTGACCCTGAGATCCGGGAACGTGTAAAGCGGGATACTGTTGCGGTCGGCGCCACCGGTAGGTTGCCTGCCGTCCGTAACCGGCGGCAACGGCAGCGGGTCTGTTTTCTCGCGCGCAGCGAGCACGCCACCCGCAGGCGGTCCGCCGGAAGGGCGGGTCGAGTGGCTGCAGCTCCACACGTCGTAACGCCAGTGCACGATACGATCCTCGGCGTCGAGGCCGGCCGAGACCTGCAAGCTCATTGCCGAACCATAAGGCTCGTAGCAGAACTCGTCCTCTCGGGACCACAGCACACGAATGGGTCGGTCGGGCATCGCGCGAGCGATCAATGCCGCGTCGCAGGCCACATCATCGGCGCCGTTGTGACCGTAGCAACCCGCCCCTTCGGCGTGAATGCAGCGGACTCGCTCCGGCGCTAGATCGAGCATGTCGGCGATCGCCCCACGCAGCGGATACATGCCTTGAGAATGACTCCAGACGGTCATCGTCGAGCCATCCCATTGCGCGATCGCGCAGGAGGGCCCCAAAGACGCATGTGCGATGAACGGCCGGGAGTAATCGGCGCGAAATTCGCGCGCGATGGCTGCGCCGTTCGGCGGCACCTCTGCGATGAGCTCGTCCGCAGTCTCCAAATCGCGCAACATGAGTGGCAGCGCCCCAGGAGCCGGGTAAGTCTTTGGCGCACGCCAACGGGTCCCCTCGCGCAGAGTTTCCGCAGCCGCAATAGCCTGTTCCTCTCGCTCGGCGACGACAGCGAGGAAGTTGCCGTCACGAACGACGTCGACAACACCGGGCATTTGCCGAACCGCCGCATCGTCCATCGAGACGATCTCGCTCACCGCCATGTCTGCGCGCACGACACGCGCGTGCACCATCTCCGGCAGCCGGATGTCCTGAATATAGGCAGGTTGACCCGTAAACTTCGCGGGTAGATCGACGCGCGGCTGCGAGGTCCCAACGTAGGTGTAGGTGTCGTGCGCCTTGGGCGTGACACGTCCGTCGATCTCGGTGTCGAAGCGGGCGTCTGCAAGCAGGTCCCAGTACGAAACCGAGCGGCCACTGCTCGTGCTCACAATGCCATCGGCGACCGTTAGCTCCGTCACATCGACGCCCAACCGGGCCGCGGCGTTGTCGAGCAGTACCTGACGGGCCTGGGCAGAGGCAACGCGCAATGCCGTACCACCGTCCGGAACGGAGTTGCTGCCAGTCGTACGGCCCTCGTTTGGCGAGCCCAAGGTATCGACCGTTGCCATGCGTAGCCTATCAATTGCGACATCGAGCTCGTCGGCGACGACTTGAGCGAGCGCGGTGCGAATGCCCTGGCCCAGCTCGACCTTGCCGGAAAAGACGGTGACGGTACCGCCTGCTTCAATACGTAGCCAAGTATCGAGACTGCGATTACCGCGCAGGCTCAGCGGCAGAGACTGTGCCAGCGCGACACGCGGCACTGAAACCGAAATCAGGAGCGCACCCGCGCCGGCGATAAACTCTCGTCGCGTGACGTCGAGACCGACCGTCATGTCTCTCTTCCTGCTGCGCGCTTTACGGCCTTGAGTATGCGCGTATGCGTCCCGCATCGGCATAGATAGCTCTCGAGCGCCTCACGTATCTGTGCATCTGACGGCTTGGCATTACGCTCGAGCAGCGCGGCCGCGCTGAGAATCATACCGTTCGAGCAATAGCCGCACTGCGCCGCCTGCTCGGTGATGAACGCGGCCTGCACCGGGTGTGGATCAGCCGGCGACCCGAGACCTTCGAGCGTTGTTATCTCGGTTCCTACGGCGGCGGAAGCCGGTATCACGCATGAGCGCACAGGCGCGCCGTCGACGAGTACCGTACAAGCACCGCACTGACCGAGCCCGCATCCGAATCGCGGCCCGTTAAGGTTCAAATCGTTGCGCAAGACATAGAGCAACGGCGTAGCAGGATCGACATCGACACTACTCGTTTCGCCGTTGACGTTAATCTCTATAGGCATCACTCATGCTCCTCGCTCGGATTCTACCCCTCATCGCTCGGTAGAGGATAGAAACGAGCGATGCTTCTCGGTTAGGAGGCCGCTAGATGCTCATACAGAGCGGCCGTCTTCTCGATCGTGTCCTCGACTCGAAACGCCGTGCCAATACGCTCCTTGCCATGCCGACCGAGGGCCGCCCGCAACTCGGGATCGTCGCGCAATCGTGCTAGCGCTTCTTTCAGGGCATGCACATCGCCCGGCGGCACGATTAGGCCGCTAACGCCGTCCTCGATGATCTCGTCGACACCGCCTACGCGACTCGCAATCGTCGCCACACCATAAGCCATCGCCTCGATGACTGTCTTTGGCAGGCCCTCGCGCCTGATAGCCGGCAACACGGCGACGTCGAATGCCGCGGCAACAGCCGGGGCATCCGATCGCGGTCCGAGCACATGAATGCGATCTTTGACGGCGCTCGATGCGATGCGTTTTGTGAGCCTTGCCGAGCCCATTTCCCCAACTAAAACGAGATGCGACAGCCGATCGGAATCGAGAAGCTCGAAAGCTTCGATGAGGCGCTCGATTCCTTTGCGCGGCCGCCAGTTCGCGACGCAGCCGATGACGAATGCGTCATGCGGCACGCCTAGCGGCACTAGGTCCACGGGCGCTTGCGTGTACCAAGCCAGATCGTGGCCCTTATGGATCGTTACGAGTCGTTCCGGCGGAAGACGCCAGCCGAACACGCCCACGCTCGCTAGAGAGGCGCGAACCGCATCGGATACGCAAATGATACGGTCTATTCTAGGGTTCAAATAGCGCAGCCACGCTAGCGGATCGAAGAAGCTGACGTTTCCCACGTTACCCCGATAGACGATGATCTTCAGGTCCTTACCGCGCGCCGCCCTCAGGCCGTTGAGCACCGCTCGATTGTTGCACAGGTGCAAGATGTCCGGTTGAAACTCATTGATTTCCCGCTTTAGCTCATCGATAGCCGTCGCATCAAACCGTCCACGGAGTCGAAATGTTTTGACGGTTGCCGGTGAGGTCTCTAGCACGGCCCGAGTCGGCACTTCAGGCTCGCACAGAACGCGCAGCTCGAATTCCCGCGCCGCAATACCGGCTAACCAGTGCGCCTCCGGCCGATCCGGATACGGCGAAACGTACAGAACTTTAATAGGAGCGTGCACGACTTAGGCAACAGCGCCCAGGACACGCTCGTAAACGTCCATGTAGTCTCTCGCTACGATGCTGACGTGCCGCGAGTCGGCGAGCTTGCACGCGCCAATCGCTAACCGCTTTCTGAGTTCTGCATCACGCGCCAGGCTCAGAACCGCATCGTAGAGCGCTGCGGCGTCGCCGCTCGGAAACAGCATGCCGTTCTCGTTCGGTCTGACGACTTCAGGTATTCCGCCAACGTTCGAGCCGATCACAGGAAGGCTGCAGGACATGGCCTCGAGTATTGCCGAGCCGAGTGCCTCCTCACGAGACGGAAAGACGAACATGTCCATAGCCGCGTAGTAATCGCCGACATTGTCCACTCTGCCGACGAACTCGACGTTTTCCAGATCGCTTGCTCGCTCTCGCAGCACCATCTCATCGCATCCACCACCGACCAGCAGAAAAAGCAGATCCGGATGTTCGGACCGAGCCTTGCGAGCAACCTCGAGAATAACGTTCTGGCCCTTGTGCTGATCGTCGAGTTCACCGACGTGACCGACGACGACCTTGCCGCGATAACGTGTTTGCAGTTCACTGACCTTCTCGGGGTCGATCGTGAGTCGCGGCACGAAGTCGATGATCGTCATGACTTTTTCGTCTGCCATATAGCCGCGCATGACGTCCGATACCGCATCGGAAACGCCTACGACGGCGCTTGCGCGTCCGTAGCACCAGCGCGCAAAGGCGTTCGGCTTGGGACGTCTGAGAACGCGGCGCGTTACGACGAACGGCGGACCATAGAGTGAGCAGAGCGCGCCGACCTGGACGCTGCGGCCCTCGTGCACGTGTAACAGGTCGATGCCGCGTACGGCCAGCATGGCCGAAGGCAGTGAGTTACTGACCGGAATTATGCGAACGCCGTCGCAAGCGTTTCCTAAGAGCCGCTCATGAAGTAACCCGCCGCGCCGGACGATGACGCACTGCTCGAAGTGCCCAGCAAGGCACTCCACGAGCGCGACTGTCTGGACCTCGCCACCGCGCAGCTCTTTGCTGAGATTGATATGGCACAGACGCAATCGTGGGCGGCCCCTTAGCAGCCTGCTATTCGACGGTGTGGCGCGCGATAACGAGATTGTCGAGAACGAGGCTCCTCGTCCAGATGAAGCTCGCGCCTTCGAACAGATCCGTATACCGAAAATACGCCGGTAAGCCGCGCGGCGTGCTGACCTCATCGTCGAGGTACTCGAAAGCTTGCGGCCAGGCCGAATCGTCGAAGTCAGGACTCTCCCAGCCGTCCGGAATCGGATAGTGCACGGCGTAGCAGTCGTTCGGCAGATAGGCGAGCTCAGGAAACAGGCGCGCGTTGCCTGTCACGTCTGGCGCTTCGGTCGCACAGGTCGGGCGCATGAACCCTCGATTGATACGGCCGAACGCGCTCGTGTCGTGAATGCCGTCAACCTCGATGACATCGTCGGGGGAATCGAGTGGGGCAATTGAGAATGACTGTGTCTTCCAGTGATCACCCGTCACGGTGCCGTCACTCAAACGTACGATAAGCCCCGCATCGCCGAGGAACCAAGGGTCACCACTCTCCATGCGATCGCTCTCGGGTCCTTGTGGAAAGAGCTCCATGCCGATACCCATATGCTCGTCCCAGTCGACGAGCTTGAACGCGAGCGTATACGGCCGATTGACGCGGAAACGCACGATCGACGAGTTGAACGGTGTGTACGGCGTGTTGTCGACGGACACGAGCGTGCCGTTGACGTACAGCTCGTAGTAGTTGTCCGCGACGATATAGCCGGAGATGACTTCGCCGTCCGGATCGACTTCGATGATCGGCGCAGCCTCGGGAGCCACGCCGCTGCTATCGGCGGGTGTGACGCCCGTGCACTCATTATAAAGGTCCGTACTCATCGGACCGATGCCTTGCTCGAACATCGTTTCTGCCGGCACGCGAATCTGGGTGCCGTCGGTTGCGACCGCGAGCGCCACGGCGCCCGGACGCCAGTTGTCGACGACGACCGGGCAGGGATACAGAAAATCTGCGACAAACGTCGTGGCCGGCCCCTGCACGACCCAGCGATCGACGTCGGCAGCCGCACTTGCGGCAGGCTCAGCCATGGGCGCGTCCGCGGCCGGCGCGGGCGGTGTCTCCTCGGGCGCGCAGGCAGTAATCGCGATAGCGCCTACGGCGAGTAGCGCAGCGCGAAGCGAGGTGCTGGCGGAGGTACTTAATCGATTAGCTGGATAGTTTGTGTTCATCGTTCGTCAGCTATGTTGTGCACCAGGCGCGGAGGCTACCACAGACCGCGCATCTGCGCGTCCGCAGCCACGATCTGATCGGGGTTGCGCGCTGGGACACACCATTCGTCGAAGGCATAATCGAGGCTCAGAAAGACAATTGCCGGGGAAATCTCATGTCGCGTTCCAAGCTAGGCCTACCGAAGCACGCCTCTAACACCACGAGCTTCGATCGGTTGTCCGCCCTACTTACCGTGACCGTGCTAATGGTTGCGGCTTCGCCACTGTCTGCACAGGACGCGCCATCCTGGCAGTGGCCCGAGGCGCAATGGCGTGAAGCCGTCGACCGCGTGCGTGCCGGCGACAGGCTGCTACCACCCGAGTGGCCGGGCGGCGCCCGGGTTGCTGTCGCGCTGTCGTTCGACATGGATGCGGAAACCCTGCTGCTGAGAAACAGCAATACATCCCCGTCACGACTGTCCGTGGGCCAGTACGGGCCGCGCGCCGGCGTCCCGCGGATTGTCGATCTTCTCGAACGCTACGACATACCATCGACGTTCTTTATTCCAGCCGTTAGCGCACAAATCTATGCCGATGAAACAAGAGCCGTTGCGGCTGCCGGACACGAGATCGGCATCCACGGTTGGATCCACGAGCACACCTCACTGCTCGGGCGCGACGACGAACGCATGCTCATGCAGCGCTCGCTCGATGCGATCGAAGAGCTATCAGGTCGCCGGCCAGTCGGAATCCGCACAGGATCTTGGGAGTACAGTCACAACACGGCTGAGCTCATCGCCGAGCAGGGTTTGCTCTATGACAGCAGCCTCATGGCCGACGACGTACCGTACGAGCTCGTTGCCAACGGCCGGCCCACAGGCGTCGTCGAGCTGCCTGTCGAGTGGATACTCGACGACTACCCGTATTTCGGCATGAACCGAGCCGCGGACATTCGCCCGTACACGCCACCGAGCGACGTGTTCGAGATATGGCAGCGTGAGTTCGATATGGCTTATGCCGAAGGCGGGCTGTTTCTGTTGACGATGCACCCGCAAATTATTGGCCACCGCTCACGTATCTCAATGCTCGAGGAACTCATTCAGTACATGCGTACGCGGCCGGGCGTCTGGTTTGCGACGCACGAAGACGTAGCGCGCTGGGCAAAGGAGCACGGGCGTGACTGAGGGTCGCCTCTTCTGAGCGTTGCTCGGGCAAGATAGAGCTCAAGACGACGATCTCAGTGCCCGATTCGGATTCACTGCTCCAAGATATCGTCGTCGTTGGCGGCGGGATTAACGGCGCTGGAATCGCCCGCGACGCAGCGGGCCGCGGTTACCGCGTTACGCTCTGTGAGCAATCGGACCTCGCATCGGGCACGTCGTCCGCGAGCACGAAGCTCATTCATGGCGGACTCAGATACCTCGAGTTCGGAGACTTCAAGCTCGTGCGAGAAGCGCTCGCAGAACGCGAGATTCTACTGGCGATTGCCCCTCACCTCGTTCGCCCGATGCGCTTCGTTCTACCACGCGTTGCCGGCATGCGTCCCAGTTGGCTACTACGTCTGGGACTGTTTCTTTACGACCGTTTGGGCAGTAGAAATACACTGCCGCGATCGAAACGCATCGATCTGCGTCACGACCCAACCGGCGAGCCGCTGGCGGCCGACCTCGGCGCTGCCTTTGAGTACTCCGATTGCGCGACGGACGATGCGCGACTCGTCGTGCTGAACGCTGTCGACGCAGCGGAACGCGGCGCCAGAGTGTTGACGGGCTCGCGAGTCGTTGCGGCAGAGCACGATGGCGAGATCTGGAACGTTCGAATCCACCAAGCCGAACAGGCATCGCGATCGATTCGCGCGCGCGCCCTAATCGATGCAACAGGCCCCTGGGTCACGACATTGGAGATCGATCCATTGCCGAAGCAACCAACGCGGGCGATCAGGCTCGTCAGGGGTAGCCATCTGATCACGCGACGCCTGTTTGCCGGCGAGCATGCTTATATCTTTCAGAGTCCAGATCGGCGGATTATTTTTGCGATCCCGTATGAGCACGACTTTACGCTGATTGGCACGACGGAGGCACAGCACGGATCGATGCAGGACGAGCCCGCGACATCCGCGGCCGAGCAGGCGTACCTCATCGACTGCGTCAACCGCTATTTCCGCCTACCGGTAACGCGCGACGATGTGCGTGCAACGTATTCGGGCGTCAGGCTGCTGCTCGATGAAACTGGCAAGACGGCAACCGCGGTCAGCCGTGAATACGTTCTGGACGTCGACGCTGGCCCGGATCGCCCGCCGCTCCTGACGATCTATGGCG
>JABAOE010002219.1_pt6 | contig 12650 bp, 9 predicted proteins | sample 7062141 | NCBI WGS metagenome assembly JABAOE01 (sample SAMN14538627, study PRJNA623070) | marine sediment metagenome | biome: marine biome [ENVO:00000428]; feature: marine pelagic biome [ENVO:01000023]; material: deep marine sediment [ENVO:00002113] | place: India: Gulf of Khambhat ...
TTCGGCGTTGATCCGCGGCATCAGCTCCTCAATGAGGAAGCGGGCGTACTGTGGCGCTTCATGCCATGGCGAGTACTCGAGTCCACGTTTCGCGGTACTCCAGGTGCCGACGACGATGGCGGGCTCGAATTTACCTTCCTCGACGCCGCGTACCATGGCTTCGTCAATGCCCCAGTCGACGCCCCAGCTCGCGATGCGCGGGTCGAACAGGTTCTCGCCGTCGGTCATGTAGATGACCTTGTAGCGTTGGTCCGTGTTCTCGGCATAACCGGGTGGCAGCCAGATCACGACATGACGATTTTCGGAAAGGAACTCGGAGCCGACGTCGGCCCAGTAGATCTGTGTGCCAAGCGCGCCGGAGCCGGGCAGGTCGTTCATGAACGGCGCATTGTCGGGCGCCTTGAACATGCCGCCACCGACGCGGTACACGGCGGACTCGAGCGGTGCGAGCCGCACGTGGATCTTGCCGACGCCGTGATCGACGACTATGGCGTTCGCCGGCCCGCCGTAGAGTTGTTCCTCGAGCGACCGGCGACCTGCCTCGAGCTTCAGCGCTTCGATCACTTCCGCCGGGACTTCGACGACCAGTTCCTGCTCGTTCCCGGCGTCGAAGTTGCTGATGACGATGAGCTGTTCGTTGGCGGTCCAGCGCGCGAACGCAAACACGCGGTCGTTATCAGTGGGGATCGGCGCGTAGTCGCCCTGCATGACGACACTACGTGCGCTGAAGTTCATCAGCCGCGCATAGAAGTCCCGCAGGGACTGCTCATCGTCGCTGAGCGCGCCACCGTCAAAATGCCCGCCGTTCATCCAGCGCTGGTGCGCCGGGACGCCCCAGTAGTCGTACTGGGTCGTGCGCAGCTTGGGCGGCTGGTTGAAGTTGGCGTCGTTGAGGTCACCTTCTTCGCCGACGTCCTGGCCGAAGTAGAGCATCGTCGGCGAGCGGCTGATCAGTGCCGAGACGACCATGCCCGGCTTGCCCGCATGCCCGTCGCCGACGAAATTGGCGCTGGCGATGCGTTCCTCGTCGTGGTTCTCGAGGAAGTGCAGCATGTGCTCCTCGATGTCCAGCACCTCGGCGTGCACGGGCGCCAGCGTATCGGTCGAGGCCTTGCCCTGCATCACCGGTTTCAGGGCATCGTAGAGCCCGACCTTGTCGTAGAGGTAACCCATGCGACCGAGCTGCAGGTAGTCGCGGTATAGGTCCGGGTTGTAGACCTCGGCCAGCAGGAAGGCATCCGGGTTGATCGCCAGGATGTTGGTGTTCAGGTAGCTCCAGAACTCGACCGGCACCATCTCGGCCATGTCGTAGCGGAAGCCATCGACGCCTCGTGCCAGCCAGTACTCGGTGATCTGCCGGTACTTGATCCAGCTGTCGGGCACATCCTTGCCGGCCCAGAACTCGACGTGCTGGGCATTACTCCAGTCACGCGCTTCCCCGGGCAGGCTGTCGAACGCGTAGCTGCCATCCGGCCGTACGCCATGGTTGACCTTGACGGTCTCGAACCAGTCCATGAACTCGGGCCTGGCGACGCGTGCGCCGTTGCCGGTCCACTTCGCCGGGGATTCCTCGAAGTACCCGTCGTTGAGCGGGTGGTCTTCGCCACCCAGGGGCTTGTAGCGCTCGGGGAAGTCGGGAAGCTCGAAGTCCTCGCCCACGACGTAGTAGAAGTTGTTATCGCGCGCCCACTCGACCGTCGTGTCGTCGTTGGCGCCAAAGTCCTCGACGCCCTCCGGCCGACTGATCGACTCGTAGCGGCGCGCCACGTGGTTCGGCACGATGTCGATGATGACCTTCATGCCGTTGCGATGCGTGCGCTCGATGAGTGCATCGAATTCCTCGAGACGTTTCGCCGGGTCGACCGCGAGGTCCGGGTTGACGTTGTAATAGTCCTTGACGGCGTAGGGCGAACCGGCGCGACCCTTGACCACGTCGGGATCGTCGTTGCTGATGCCGTACTCCGTGTAGTCGCGCACGACGGCGTGATGCGGCACGCCCGTGTACCAGATGTGCGACACGCCGAGTTCGCGGATGCCGCGCAGCGCCTCGTCGGTGAAGTCGGCGAACTTGCCGACGCCGTTTTCCTCGATCGTGCCCCAGGGCTTGTTGGTCGTGTTCCTGTTGCCGAACAGGCGGGTCCAGACCTGGTAGACGACCGGTTTGCCCTCGGGTTCGTTCACCTCGAGTCGCGCGGGCGTGTGATCCCATGTCACATCGACGCTGAGTGTGCCGCCCTTCAGGAAGCGGCCCTCTACCGGTTTGCCATTGAACGTGATCGCATCACCTCGTCCGCTCCAGTTGTGGATGACGACTGTGAGATCACGGGTTTCCGGCATGCCCTCGTACTCGCCGCCGGTGCGCGACAGGTCGATGGTCAGGTAGTGACCGTTCTGGTTGGCCTCGAACTCGAGCAGTTCGAACGCGCCGTCCTCGATGCTCGTGCGGCTCTTGCCGTCGTCCTCGTACATCTGGCCGGTCGCATGCGGCACGGTCGTGTCTGCGTAGTAGTGCAGGGTAAGCTTTTCACTCGAGTAGTCGCGCGTCGTCTGGATCTCGTCCGTCATCGGCACGAAGGAGCCGGCGCGGACGAGAACCGGGATGGTCTCGAGCGTTACCGGAATCTCGACGGGGATGCCACCGCTGTACTGGTAGCGGCGATCTGTCCAGAAGTCGAACCAGGCGCCGGGCGGGATGATCACGCTGACCGATTCGACGCCGGGGTCGGTAACCGGGGCGACATGGAACGCGTCCCCCCAGAAGTACACGTCGGTGAAGTCGACCAGTTGCGGAATGGACTCGTCTTCAAAAAACGCAGGCCGCATCAGCGGCATGCCGGTCGTGCTGTTCTCGTAGGCCAGTGTGTAGTTATAGGGCAGCAGGCGGTAGCGCAGGTTGATGAAGTCGCGCACGATGTCGCGCGTCTCTTCGTCGTGGAAGACGGGCTCGGCCGGGATGTGCTCCTGCGCATGCGGGCGGTAGACGGGTTGGAATACGCCGTACTGCAGCCAGCGGATGTACATCTCCTTGTCGAACTCCTCGCCGCCGGCGAAACCACCGAGATCGGAGTGCATGTAGGCGAGGCCGAACAACCCGCCCTGCAGCGCGAGCTCGACCTGGGGCTTCAGTCCGCCCCACGAACGGCTGACGTCACCGGTCCAGGGCACGAAGCCGTAGCGTTGCGAACCCGCGAAACCCGAGCGCATCATGATCAGCGGGCGCGTGTCCGGGTACTTCTGGACCTGGCGCTCGTACACCATCTCGGCCCACTTGTGGCCGTAGGCGTTGTGGATCTCGTCACCGGTCGCTTCGATGCCCTCGTCCGACAGCCAGTGCAGGGCGTCGCCCGGGTGCACCTCGGGCTCGCCGAGGTCGCCCCAGGTCGCGGCCATGCCCTGCTCGAACAGCATTTCGTAGGGCTGCCAGAACCAGTCGGCCGCGTTCTCGTCAAACACGTCGACGAGACCGGTGTTGCCGAAGTAGAAATCGAAGCGGCGCGGTTCGCCGGTCGGCGTCCGGGCAAGCACGTTTTGCTCTACGGCGTCGTCCCAGCGTTTCGAGGTGCTCAGGATGAAAGGCTCGGTGATCGCGATCGTCTTGACGCCGTCCGCGGCGAAATCGGCGATCATGTCTTCGGGCGTCGGCCAGGCCTCGCGGTCCCAGTCGAGGTTGCCCATGTGGCCCTGGATGTCCGGGCCGAACCAGTAGATGTCGAGAATGACGGCATCGAGCGGGATCTGCTCGTCTTTGAAGCGCTGTACGACGTCGCGCGTCTCCTGCTCGGTGTGATAACCGAAGCGCGAGGCGAAGTTGCCGAAGGCCCAGCGCGGCGGCAGCGGCTGCCTGCCGGTCGTGTCCGTGTAGTTGCTGATCAGCTCGGGGTAGGTGCTGCCCGCGACGACGATGTACGACGTGCGGCCCCCGACAGCCTCGAATTGCAACACGTCTTCCTCGGTGTGGCCGATGTCGAGCCAGCCGCTCGCCGAATTGTCGAAGACGATCATGTACTTGTCCGTCGACATGACGGCCGGCAGGCTGTAATACATCTGCTCCGCTGCGGTCGTGTAGCCGTAGCTCGCCTTGTTGTACAACGGCATGCGCTTGCCGCGCCGGTCCATGCCCATGACGCGCTGGCCGCCGCCGAGGATCTTCTCGCCATCCTCGAGCGCGAAGCGGAAACCGCGCAGCGTGTCGTGGGCGAAATAGCCGTGCTCCTCCTCGACGAGCGGCTCACCGTCACGGAAGTAGGACACGCGTACCGGCGACTTGTCGACGATGGCGGTGATGCCGTCGATCTCGAAGGCGATCGTGGTGTCGGACGCCGTCACCGTGGACGCGAATTCATCGTCCTGCGGCGCCAGCGCGAACGACGGCAGCTGCTTGACGCCGTGCTCGGCGTAATGCACCTCGAATGCCGCATCGTCGACGGCCGTCAGCCCCAGGGCACCCTTGGTCGTCGCAATCACCAGCGTGTTGCCGAAGTACTCGTGCGACTCGTAGTCGCCGAAGTCCGCCCAGCAGGCGCTCGCTGCGAGTACGAGCAGTAACAGCAATCGCTTCAAGGCGAGCTCCTTCCTAGTGTGCAATCTCGAGCACCAGCGCCGAACGCGGTGCGAGTTCGATCTCGTCGTCCAGTTCGACGGTCTCATCGCCCATTACATCATGCGCTTCGGTCGCGCCCTGCAGGCGTTCCGCGAAACGCTCGAGTTCGAGGTCGACCTCGTCCTCGTCGAGATTGAAGATGACCATTACGGTCTCGTCATCGTCGTAGCGGAAATAGGCGTACACGTTCCTGATGGGCGTGAACTGCATGAGCTTGCCATTGTGGATGACGTCGGCCTGCTTGCGCCAGTTCAGCAGCTTGCGCGTGTAGTTCTGGGCCGCCAGTGCCTGTTTGCCGAGACCCTCACCCGTGAAGGCATTGCTGTCATGATCGTCCCAGCCGCCCGGGAATTCCTCGCGGATTGCGCCGTGGCTGGTGGTCCCCGGGTGCGACATCTGGATCTCGGTGCCGTAGTAGATCTGCGGGACGCCGCGCATCGTCGCGTAGAACACCATCGCGATGCGCCACAGGTCCTCGTCCTCATCGACCTGCGTGAAGAGGCGGCTCATGTCGTGGTTGTCCGGCATGATGACGAGGTTCATCGGCTCCGGGTACAGGAAATCGTGGCCGAGCATCTCGTAGACCNNCGAGATCCATCGGTGCCGGGTACAGGTAGTCGTGGCCGAGCAGTTCGTACAGGGGCGTCCAAACGCTGCCCCATGGCGGCTCTGCCGCAGTCAGAATGCCCTGCAGCGCTATCTGCACGGGGAAGTCGAACATCCCGGGCATGTACGACACGTAGCCATCGGAGTTCTGTTTGCCACGCTGCCAGTACGACACCACGTTCGGACTCGTACTCCATTCCTCACCGACCATGTTGAAGTCCGGGTACTCCTGCATGACGCGGCGTGTCCACTCGGTCATGAAATCCTTATCAGGATAAGGGTAAGTGTCCTGCCGAATGCCGGATAATCCCAGGTACTCGACCCACCAGATCGAGTTCTGGATCAGGTAGTCGGCGAGCAGCGCGTCGCGCTGGTTGAGATCCGGCATTGTCGGAACAAACCAGCCGTCCGCATGGCGTGCCTTATCGTATTCGGATGCGTATGGATCCTGGTTGGTCGTGCGTGCATGCGAAGTGATGGCAGGCTCCTCGGGATCGTTCAGCCAGGTCTTCGTGGGCAGGTCATCCATCCACCAGTGGCTGCTGCCCGAATGGTTGGCAATCATGTCCATGATGATGCCTAACCCCAGGCCGCGGGCTTCGTCGACGAATGCACGATAGCTCTCGTTACTGCCGAAGCGCGGGTCGACCTTGTAGTAGTCCGTGGTGGCGTAGCCGTGATACGACCATTGCTCCATGGCGTTCTCGAGTACCGGGTTCAGCCAGATCTGCGTGAAACCCATGTCCGCGATGTAGTCGAGGTGCCGGCGCACGCCCTCGATGTCGCCACCATGGCGCCCGTAGTCGTCCTTGCGATTGAGTTTGTCGTCGTAGCCTTTGACGTTATCGTTGGACGGATCGCCGTTGGCAAAGCGATCAGGCGTGACCAGGTATATGACGTCACTGCTGTCGTAGGTGCCGACCCGAGCCGGCGCGCGCTCGCGCAATTCATAGGTGTAGGCGATGCGCTCGTCGCCGTCTTCGAGAATGAGTTCAAATTCACCTGCCGCTGCTCCCGCGACATCGAGGTAGACGAACAGGTAATTCGGGCTGTCGCCGCGCTCGACACGGCTTACGGAGATGCCAGGCGCCGCGGTGCTGGCGGCGAAGTCGGCGAGGTCCTCGCCATACAGCATGAGCTGCAGTTCGGTGTGTTCGAAGCCGGCCCACCAGAAGGGCGGCTCGACGCGTTCGATACCGTCGGCGGATGCCAGCGGGCCGTCGTCGGAAGAACAGGCACCGAGGAGCAGCAGTGCCGCCACGGTCACGATGAGTCGAGTCATGGTTTCCTCTCTTTCAGGCGCCCAATTATGAGGATTTGGCCCCGTTTCCGGGGATGAATACGTTTGCAGCATGGCCTTAGAAAATCAATGAATTGTTACAATCGTTCGACGCAGGGGCCCGGCCCAGAAGAGAGCAAAAGAATGAAAGAAAAACCCGTCCTTGGCTTCTGGCAGATCTGGAACATGTGCTTCGGCTTTCTCGGCATCCAGATGGGATTTGCCCTGCAGAATGCCAATGTCAGCCGCATCTTCCAGACCCTCGGCGCATCCGTCGATGATATCCCGATCCTCTGGGTCGCGGCGCCGCTCACCGGCCTGATCGTCCAGCCGATCATCGGTTACATGTCGGACCGGACCTGGAACAGTCTCGGCCGGCGCCGCCCGTACTTCCTCGTTGGTGCGATTCTCGCGTCCCTGTCATTGTTTGTCATGCCCAACTCGCCGTACCTGTGGTTCGCAGCCGGCATGCTGTGGATCATGGACGCCAGCATCAACATCTCGATGGAGCCGTTCCGCGCGTTTGTCGGCGACATGCTGCCCGAGAAGCAGCGCACCACGGGTTTTGCGATGCAGACCTTCTTCATCGGCGTCGGCGCCGTCGTCGCCTCGGCCCTGCCGTGGATGATGACCAACTGGTTCGATATCAGTAATACCGCACCGCCCGGCGAGATCCCGGTGTCGGTCAAGATCTCGTTCTACGTCGGCGGCGCTGCATTCCTGCTGGCGGTGTCGTGGACGGTCTTTCGCACCAGGGAATACTCGCCGGAACAGCTGGCCGAGTTCGAAGCGGCCCGTGACAAGACGGGTGAGGACGACGACACGACGCTACGTGCGGCAGCAAAGTATCGTAACGGTGGCCTGGCCTGGATCGTCGTCGGTGTCGCCCTGCTGTGGTGGATCGTGAGTGCCGGGCTCGACAAGGAACTCTATATCCTAGGTGGCGGCATCACGGCCTTTGGCCTCTTCCAGCTGCTCGCGTCAGTGTTGCAGAATGGCGGACATACGACCAACGGTTTCTACGAGATCATGCACGATCTCTTCCACATGCCGCGGGTCATGCGCCAGCTTGCGGTCGTGCAGTTCTTCTCGTGGTTCGCCCTGTTCGCGATGTGGATCTACGGTACATCGGCCGTCACCAGCTATCACTTCGGTGCAACGGACGTGACGTCGGCCGCCTACAACGACGGGGCCGACTGGAACGGTGTGTTGTTCGCCTCGTACAACCTGTTCGCGGCATTTGCCGCGGTCGCCATTCCGTTCGTCGCCAACCGGCTCGGCTGCCGCGTCAGCCATCTCATCAACCTGTCGCTCGGCGGCATCGGCCTGATCAGCTTCTACTTCATCGGTAACCCGAAGCTGTTGCTCATCTCGATGGTCGGCGTGGGCTTTGCGTGGGCGTCGATCCTGTCCCTGCCTTATGCGCTGCTGTCCAACAACCTGCCGGCGCAGAAGATGGGCGTGTACATGGGCATCTTCAATTTCTTCATCGTCATTCCGCAGCTGGTCGCGGCCAGTATTCTCGGCCTGCTGCTGCGCGAGTTCTTCGATCTCCAGCCAATCTTCGGCCTGGTCATCGGTGGGGTCTCGCTGCTTGCAGCCGGCGGCCTGGCGCTGCTGGTCGACAAGTCAGCGGAGCCCACGGGATGAAGCGACTCTGTGTCGTCGCCTGCATCTCACTGGTCGCGGGATGCAGCGATGCGCCCGATGCCAATGAGGCCCCGCGCGAGTACTACGGTACGCTCGAGCCGTTTGCCTCGGAAGCCGTCTACTTTCTCCTGACCGATCGCTTCGTCGATGGCGACCCGTCGAACAATTTCCCGGAGCAGGGCGGTGGCCCCGAGACGCGCACGTTTGACCGCGAGCTGCAAGTACCGGGCTATGCTCCGGCCAATATCGGCTACCTGGGCGGTGATTTCAAAGGTGTGCTCGACAACGCCGGCTACATTGCCGATATGGGATTTACGGCCATATGGACGACACCTATCGTCGATAACCCCGACGAAGCCTTCACCGGTAGTCACGCGCCCGGACGCGGACCAGGTGGCGACAAGGGCAAGACCGGATATCACGGTTACTGGGGAGTCAATTTCTTCGAAGTGGACGAGCACCTTGAGTCGGAAGACCTCCGATTTGCGGACTTCACGCGCCGGCTGCGTGACGAACACGGCCTGAAATACGTGCTCGACGTCGTCTGCAATCATGGTTCGCCGGCCTGGACGATGCCAGAAGACCAGCCCTTGTTCGGTGAATTGTATGATGCCGACGGCACGCTCGTGGCCGACCACGGCAATCTTCATCCGGCAGAACTCGATGACGACAACCCGTTACACGCGTTCTTCAATCGGGAGCCGGGTCTGGCCGAGCTGGCCGACCTGAATGAAGACAACCCGGACGTACTCGAGTATTTCGTGGATGCCTACTCGCAATGGCTCGACCAGGGTGTTGCCGGATTCCGTATTGATACGATCGCGTTCATGAAGCACGCGTACTGGAAGGAGTTCAGCGATCGCATGCGGGAAAAGCGCCCCGGCCTGTTCATGTTCGCCGAGCATTTCAACTATGACGCGTCTGCCATTGCGGAACATACCTGGCAGGAGAACGGTTCGATCAGCGTGCTCGACTTCCCGGGCAGGGCGGCAATGGATGAAGTCTTTGCCCGTGATGCCGCCTACAGCAGGCTCGGGGAGTACTTGCATCTCGAGTCAGGTCTCTACGGGAATCCCTACGAACTCGTGACTTTCTACGACAATCACGACATGGACCGCATGGCCGCAGACACGGATGGCTTTATTGATGCCAACAACTGGCTGTTCACGAGCCGCGGCATTCCCGCCGTGTATTACGGCTCCGAGTCCGGCTTCCGTGCCGGGACCAATGAACACACGGGCAATCGCGATTACTTCGGCCAGGACAATGTCGAGGCCGCAATGACTCATGAGATCCACGCGGCCCTGACGCGCATCGCCAACATCCGCAGGGATTCGGTCGCGCTGCAGCGCGGCTTGCAGGTCTACACGGGATTTGGCCCGCGCTCGGCGAGTTTCTTTCGTGTCTACCAGAAGGACGGCGTGACACAGACAGCGCTCGTACTCCTGAACGGTGGCGATGAGGCAGTAACGATGGAGTTTGGCCAGCTACCGGCGGAAGGTACGTGGAAGGACGCGGTGACGGGGCACGTCATAGAGGTCGACGAGCGTTTCTCGGGGCTGGCCGAGGAGATCAGGCCGCATGGTGTGCGTGTCTATCTGAGCGACGCGCCGATCACGCATCCTCGTTTCATTGAACTGCTGGACGAAGCGCAGGCGGCTAAAGCCCGCCGCACGATGCCCTGACGACCAGCTTCGGTGCCATCAGGGTCGATTCGACCGGCCGCCCCTCGATCAGCCCGACGATGCTCTCGACCAGACCCTCGGCGGCCAGGCGGATGTCCTGGCGCACCGTCGTCAACGCGGGCGTGACGTGTGCTGCCAGCTGGATGTCGTCGAAGCCGACGACCGCCACATCGCCGGGGGTGGTGAAGCCGTTGTCTTCGAGCGCCCGCATGGCATCGATGGCGATGACGTCAGTCAAGGCGAACACGGCATCAAACTCTACGCCACGCTCGAGCAGCTGCACTATGGCGCGATAGCCCTCACCGTCGGAGCTGTAGGCATCGACCTCGAGCTCGTCGTCCGGTTCAATGCCGGCCTCCCGCAGGGCCTGGACGTAGCCGTCGTAGCGCGCGGAGTGTTCGGGCGATTTTTCTCGCGTGCCGAGCAGCGCGATGCGGCGCCGGCCGTGGTCAATCAGGTGCTTCGTCGCCTGGTAGCCGCCACTGACGTTGTCGCAACCGACAGCGTGCCCCGGCTGGTCGTCGATCTTGGGCCCCCAGATGATGAAGCGCGTGTTGGCAGCAGCGAGGGCGCCGAGTTTCTCGCGGTAAGTCGTGTAGTTGCCGTAGCCGAGCAGGATCAGGCCGTCGGCCCGGTTGCTCGCCTGGTACTCGATGTGCCAGTCGTCGCTGAGCTGCTGCAACGAGATCAGGACGTCGTAGCCGAGATCCGAGGCAGCCCGCGTGATGTAGCCGAACATCGACAGGAAGAAGGGGTTGATCTGCGCATCCTCGCCCTCGGTCTCATCGAAGAGGAGCAGTGCGATCGTGTTGCTCTGGTGGGTCCGGAGGCCCGCGGCATTGCGGTTGACGAAGTAGTTGAGTTCCCGGGCGATCTTCTGGATTCTCTCCCGGGTTTCCGCACGCACGAGCGGCGAGTTGCGCAGTGCCCTCGAGACGGTCGCCTGCGAAACGCCAGCCAGTGCCGCGATATCGCGCGATGTGGGGTTTTCGAGCTTCATGACTTCCCGAACCGTTGTAACACAATCGAACATCGGCGGATATAATCGCGCGATGCAAACCAGACACTTGCTCGTCGGCGATATCGGCGGCACCAATGCGAGATTCGCCCTGGCGAACGAGGATCATCCCGGGTTTCACGACGTCGTGGAACTCAGATGCGCCGACTTCGAGACCTCGGGCGGCGCTATCAGGCATTACCTGGATGAGGTCGGTGTGGCCTCACTTGACGGAATCTGCCTTGCGGCGGCCGGGCCGGTCATCGGTGGTGATATCAATGTCACGAACAATCACTGGAACCTGCGGGCCGCCGAGCTGAGCTCCGAATTCGATGTCGGCGCGATACGGCTGGTGAACGATTTCGAGGGCGTCGCCTACTCGCTGCCATTCATCGGTACGGATGATCGCGTGTTGATCGGTCCGGAATGCGGCAGGACCCTCGAGGGCAGGGACTTTAGTATCGCCGTCCTCGGTCCGGGTACCGGACTCGGTGTCGCGGGCCTCAGTTGTCGGAACGGTGACTGTCGTCCGATTTCGGGGGAGGGCGGTCACCAGGGCTTTGCGCCGGAGTCGGACGAACAGATCGAACTCCTCAAGGTGATGCGCAGGCGCTTCGAGCGTGTGTCGGCCGAACGACTCGTCGCCGGTTCCGGAATCGAAAATATCTATTCCGCCTTGCTGGAGATGAGAGGTGAGGAAGGGATGCTGGCCGCGCCCGAGGTCTTCGCCGCTGCGGACGAGCCAGGACCTGCTGCCGATGCGGTGCGCCTGTTCTTCGAAATCCTCGGGCAGGTCGCCGGTGACCTCGTGCTCACCATCGGCGGATTCGATGGTGCCTACATCGCGGGCGGCATCGCCAGGCGCTACCCGGAGATCCTTGCCAACGGCGCGTTTCGCGGCGGTTTCGAGAGCAAGGGCCGTTACCGGGAGATGCTCGCAGGTGTCCCGACCTACCTGATCACGCATGAACAACCGGGTCTTCTCGGGGCGTCGTATGTTGCGCAGAAGCTGGAAACGGCGGGCATCCGAACCCCGGAACTGTGACCCAGGTCACAAAATCTGCTTTAAAATCAGGGTGTTGTATTTCCGCAACAAATCGGCATAACCGTCGGTTGCAGGAACTTCGATCCTGTTGGGCCGAGACATACATCAAGTCCTGCCCTCAGCTTTGACATAAAACTGCGCGGTGTGTCGGCGCGCGGCGTATACGTAAATGCCACAACTCGGGTCGTCAGCAAACGATGCAGATCGTGGAGGGACGACCGATGAAAACCTGGAGCATTTTGCTGGTGTCTCTGTTGCTGGGCGCGTGCGCCACGCCGCCCACGATGGAGGAACTCGAAGCACAGGCCTGGCAGACCGGCGACTGGAGTGCCGTCGAGCGCCGTGAAGAGGCCCTGGCCCGACGCGCGGCCCGGCGGGCCCAGAACGCTAGCCCGGCGTGCCCGGACGGAGCGATCCAGTATTGCGAGGAGCGTATCGGCACCATGGAATGCCGGTGTGTCAGCAGCCGCGCAATTCGGGACGCCTTCGGCTGGAACTAGTCGACCGGCCCGGACCGCGGAATCGACGTGATACCAACTTCGTGGCGCGGGAACTCATCCGCGTCGATTGTCTCGAGGTAGCCGTGCCAGGCAGCATAGCCGATGACCGGGATGATCACGATCAGCCCGACAAAGGCGGTCAGGACACCAATCAACAGCAATGCCACGATCAGGCTGAGCCAGACGAGCATCGCGCCCTTGTTGCGCAGGACCGCATTCACTGAGGTAACGATCGCCGTCACGCTGTCGACGTCGCGATGCATGATCATCGGCAGCGAGAACGCGCTG
>JABAOE010000492.1_pt1 | contig 12638 bp, 14 predicted proteins | sample 7062141 | NCBI WGS metagenome assembly JABAOE01 (sample SAMN14538627, study PRJNA623070) | marine sediment metagenome | biome: marine biome [ENVO:00000428]; feature: marine pelagic biome [ENVO:01000023]; material: deep marine sediment [ENVO:00002113] | place: India: Gulf of Khambhat ...
CTCAGGCACAGTCTTCGCACCACGTTGGGGGACAAGGTGTCCCTGGAGGCCGGACATCGGGTCCGCCCCACGACCGATGCAGGCTCCGAAACCACTACAAAACTCGATCATTTCCGGTGGCACTGCTCTTGCTACTCCTTGTCGACGTGAGGAACTCGACGTGGAGGAGTAAGCCATGGAAGGTGTCCTGTTGTTCGTCTTCATGGGTCTGGTGTTCGGCGGGATGTACGCGCTCATGGCGTACGGGTACAACAGCATCGAACGTGACCGAGCGGGAACGGAGACGCCGGAGCCGGCACGCGAGGTCCTAGAAGAACCTCGCTTCTTCGCCAGCATGCGCCAGTCGGCCCCGGGCAAGCCGGAGACGCTCATCCCGGTGCACCTGGTCGACCTGCTGGAGCAGCGCCTGCAGAACGAGTACCTGGGCGCCACCGCGTTCGCGGCCCAACCGTCGAAGGAAGGTATCTGCTCGGCCTACGGCGCCTACGTGGACGCCGTCGCGAGTGATCTGGAGCGGCACATCCGGCGAGAGAGTGCCGCCACGACGGCATTCGTCGCCAAGCCCTCCGTGAAGCGCCTCTACAGCGACGTCGGGAACCGTCGTTCCCGGATGTCTCGTCGATAAGCGTGACGCGGGCGGATCATGAGTGACGTCCTGCGGAAGTGTCAGCTCTTCGAGAACCTGGACGAAGAGCACATCTCACGGATCGAGGAACTTGCCGAACGGCGCGAGCTGGCGCCGGGTGACAAGCTGTTCGAGCTCGGGGCGGAGGCGGAGCAGGTCTTCGTGGTCCTCGACGGCACGGTGGAGCTCTGCGTGCCGCTCACGATCCACGGCGCGATCCGCGAGGTCGCCATCGCGTCCGAGGAGGCAGGCGCGACGCTCGGCTGGTCCGCCTTCGTCAAGCCCTATCGTTTCAGGCTATCGGCCCGCGCCGCGACCGCCGCAAGCATCGCATCGTTCGAGCGCGCCGCGCTGCACCGGTTGATCGACCAGGACTCCGGTTTCGGCTGTGTGATCCTGGGCCGGATCGCCGAGATCATCAGTCAGCGGTTACTCACGGTTCAGGCCCTTTGGGCTCGTGAGCTACAGCGCAAGATCACCGAGGACGCGCAGATGCGGACTCGGGGTTAGCGCTTCCCGGAACCATGGCTCCACGCCCGCGCTCCGTGACCGTCAGGCTCTCAGACGCGAAACGGCGTGTAGAACGAGGAGGTCCCAAGTGAAGCTTTCGACACGCGTCGGCCTGGTCGTGATCGCGGTTCTGGTCTTGGCGGTCACGGGTGCCGCCGTCGCCCGACTCGCCTGGCCTTCCGTCGAACAGCCGCTCGCGTTCAATCACCGCCTGCACATCGTCGAGCTGGGCAACACGTGCACGGACTGTCACCTGTACGCCGAAAGCGGCGTGCGCGCGACCATTCCCAACGTCGAGGTCTGCTCCTTTTGTCACGAAGAAGCGCAGACCGACTCCCCTGCGGAAGCCGCGCTCTTGGAGTTCGTCCAGGCCGGGGAGCCGATTCCCTGGAAAAAGGTCTACTGGGTGCCGGAGCACGTCTACTTCTCGCATCGCCGGCACACCACGATCGCCGGCATCGAGTGCGCCGAGTGCCACGGCGTCATGGAGGAGAAGGAGCAGCCCGTCAGCCGTCGGGAGGTGCCGCTGACGATGGAAGGGTGCATGGACTGTCACGATGAGAAGGGAGCTTCGAATGACTGTCTGCTCTGCCACCGGTAAGAAGAAAGGCATCGACCGGCGCGAGCTCTTGAAGCTCCTGGGTCTTTCCGCGGGGGGCGTCGGCCTCTGCGGCTGCGAGTGGTCGATCCCCGAAGAACGCCTGGTGGAGATGGCGCTGCGCGGCCCCGGCCTGGAGACCTTCCGACAGACCGTGTGCGGTCTGTGCGAAGGCGGCTGCGGCCTGTCGGTGCGGCTGGTCGACGACATCCCGGTCGGCCTCTCCGGCAACCCGCGCCACCCACTGAACCGTGGCGGGCTGTGCCCGGTCGGGCACGCAGGGCTCGAGGTTCTATACGCACCGCACCGTCTGCGCGGACCGCTTCGTCGCGACAGCGGCGGCGAGTTCGTCGAAGTTGACTGGGACGAAGCCCTGGTGGAGATCGCCGGCCACCTGGGCAAACTCGGAGGCGCGCCCGGAGGAGCGGGCCTCGCCGTCCTGAGCGAGGAGCGCGGCCCTCTGTTCGACGACCTCGCGATGAGCTTCCTTCGCGCTCTCGGGTCGGATCGGTTGGTTCATCCGGAGGCGCCGGCGGTGGCTCCCTACGCGCTGATGCAGGGGCTCTCGAGCCCGCCGGCTTTCGACCTCGGTGGCTCGGACCTCGTGCTCTCCTTCGGCCTCGACCTGTTCGAGGACGGATCGACACCGCTCTACGCGGCGTCGGCCATGGTGGGCTCGCGCGGCGACGAGGAGCGCGCCGGGCTGATCCACGTCGGCACGCGGCTATCGCCGACGGCCACGTCGGCCGACGAGCGTGTCGCGGTGCGTCCCGGCACCCACGGTGCCCTGGCCCTCGGGCTGGCGCACGTGCTGGTTCGCGAGGGACGATACGACAAGGACTTCGTCGCCGAGCGCACTTACGGCTTCGAGGACGGGACGGACGAAGATGGCCGTCCGCAGCTCGGTTTCCGCCGCCTGGTGCTGGAGCGCTACTACCCCGATCGCGTGGCGCAACTCTGTGGCTGCGATCCGGCCCGGATCCCCGACCTGGCGCGGCGCCTCGCGTCGGCGGAGAGACCGCTCGTCGTTTGGGGCGGCGAGGCCGCCGCGGGAAAGAACGCCACCTGGACGGGCATGGCGGCCCACGCATTGAACGCTCTCCTCGGAGCTTTCGACCGCCCCGGAGGCGTAACGCTCTCCGCGCCGATCCCCCTGACCCCGATGACCGGCGCGGCGGCGGCCCCGACCCTCGAAGAAGACCCGGTCGCGGCGCTCGCCGAAGGAGTGCTCGACGGATCTCGACCGCTCGAGGCCCTGTTCGTTGTCGACTGCGACCCGCTGCACACGAGCCCCGCCGGCGGACTCCTGCGCGAGGCGCTGGACCGCATTCCGCTGGTGGTTTCCATGACCCCGTTCCGCGACGAGACGGCGGCTGCTGCCGGATTCGTTCTGCCGAGCCCGGTCTTCCTCGAAGCCTGGCAGGCGACGACCACCCCGGCAGGGGTCCCGTTCAGCGTTCTCGGGCTGGGCGAGCCGGTCGTCGACCCACCCCTGTTCGACACCCGTCACCCCGCGGACGTGCTTCTCGAGCTCGCCCGCCATCTGGGAGGCAACTCCGCTGCCGCGCTGCCCTGGGAGGGCTACGACGCCTACCTGAAACACCGCCTGGAAGGCCTGGCCGTCTCCGGACAGGGAGCGGTGATCTCTTCGTCCTTCGAGGAGTCTTGGGTGCACTACATGGAAGAGCGCGGTTGGCGCTTCAGCAAGCGCAGGGACACCGACGACTTCTACCGCGAGCTCGCCGAGCAGGCCGCCTGGTGGAATCCGGTCCGAGGCACGGGAAACTGGGAGCGCCTCTTCCGCACCCCGTCGGGCCGGTTCGAGTTCTACTCCCAGAATCTGGCACGGCGGCTGCAGCGGCTCGGCGCCGGGAGCGACGCGGAGGCGTTCTCTCGGGGTGCCGCCTCGCTGGGGCTCGCCGCTCCCGTGGACGAGGCTTGCCTGCCGCATTTCGAGCCGCCGTCCGGCGAGGGCGAGGGCGACCTCTGGCTCTCCGTCTTCCGGCCCATCACCGCCCGGGGCCGGCTCGGCATCGCTTCCCCGATGGTCCTGGAGATGTTCGGCTATCCGTTCCTCGACGGCTGGCGCACTTGGGCGGAGATCGCTCCGGAGACCGCCCACGAACTCCACCTGGAGGACGGCGACGAGGTGCAGGTGCGCTCGGAACGCGGCGAGGTCGAAGCGGTGGTGATGATCCGGCCCGGCACGTCGCCGGGCATCGTGCACCTACCCGCCGGACTCGGTCACCGGGAGCACGTCGGCGCCGCGGGCGGGATCGGAGCGAACCCGCTGGATCTCGTGGCCGACGTCCGCGACCCGTTGTCGGGCGCCTGGAGTCCGAACGCGACCCGCGTCACGCTTCGGCTACTGCGACGTCGTGATCACGGAGGACCGCCTCCCGCACATGGAGGGCACGGCTGATGGCGCGCTGGGGCATGGTCATCGATCTGGACCGGTGTAACGGTTGCGGTGGCTGCATGGCTGCCTGTCACAAGGAGAACAACCTGGCCGCGGTCGGAGCGGATGAGACCGTCGGGATGGATCGGGCGTTTCACTGGCTCAAGATCCTCCCCGAAGTCTCCGGCTCCGGGGCGGAGGCCGAGGTTCGTCACGTGCCGCACATGTGTGTGCAGTGCGACAACCCGCCTTGCATCCGTGTCTGCCCGGTGCACGCGACCTATCTCGGCGAGGAGGGAATCGTCGGTCAGGTCTACAGCCGGTGCATCGGCTGCCGCTACTGCATGGCCGCCTGCCCGTACAACGCGAAGGTCTTCAACTGGTACGAGCCCGAGTGGCCCGGTGATCTGAAAAAGGCCGCCAACCCCGACGTCTCGCTGCGGCCCAAGGGCGTGGTCGAGAAATGCACGTTCTGCCATCACCGGGTGGTACGGGCACGTGAGGAGGCACGTGCGGCGGGACGCCCCATCGCCGACGGCGAGGTCACGACCGCCTGCGCCGAGACCTGTCCCACGAAGGCGATCACTTTCGGGGATCTCGACGACCCCGACAGCCGGGTCCGGCGCCTGTCGCGCAGCTCACGGGCCTTCCGACCCCACGCCGACCTCGGCACCGAGCCCAAGGTCTTCTATCTCGCCAAGAAGGAGTGAGCGGATGAAAGAACACGACGGGTCGGGAGTCGAGCGGCACAGCGAAGACCTGGAGCTGCTGCGTCCGATCGAGCAGCCGGGAGTCGGCTTCCGCGTCTCCACGACCCTGTTGCTGATGGTGATCCTGGGCGGCTGGGTCCTGTTCTCGCGTCAGATCTTCGAAGGCCTCGGCGTGACCGGTTTGAACCAGCCGGTCGCCTGGGGCTTCTACATCGTCAACTTCGTCTTCTTCATCGGGATCAGCCACGCCGGGACGCTGATCTCGGCCATCCTCCGGCTGTCCAAGGCCGAGTGGCGACGGCCGATCACGCGCATGGCCGAGGTGATCACCGTCGTGGTGCTGGCGATCGGCGGTTTCCATCCGGTGCTCGACATGGGGCGCCCGGAACGGATGCTCAATATTTTCACCGCCGGACGCCTACAGTCACCTCTGTTGTGGGATGTCAGTTCGATCAGCGCCTACTTCATGGCCTCGACCGTCTACCTCTACATCCCGATGATCCCCGACATCGCGCTGCTGCGCGACCGCGGGGTGCGGCCGCGGTGGCTCTACAACTTCCTCTCTTGGGGTTGGCGCGGAACTCCGCGCCAACAACAGGTGCTGGAGCGGGCGGTGGGCATCATGATGATCCTGGTGATCCCGATCGCCGTCTCGGTCCACACCGTCATCTCCTACATCTTCGCCATGACCCTGCAGCCCAGCTGGCACTCGACCATCTTCGGTCCCTACTTCGTCGTCGGCGCCATCTTCTCGGGCATCGCGGCCTTGATGCTGGTGATGATCGCGCTGCGCAAGATCTTCCACCTCGAGCGCTACCTGAAGGAGATCCACTTCGCGCACCTCTCGAAACTCCTGCTGGTGATGTCCCTGCTCTGGTTCTACTTCACCTTCTCCGAGTACCTGACGGCGTTCTTCGGAAACGAGCCGTCGGAGATGCGGGTGTTCCTGTACAAGTTCACCGGACCCTATGCCCTCTTCTTCTGGGGCATGGTGGCGTGCAACTTCGTCATCCCGGTGATCTTCCTCAGCTTCCGCCGGCTACGCACGATTCCCGGGATCGTCATCGCCTCGACGGCGATCGTCATCGGCATGTGGCTGGAACGGCTCAACATCGTCGTCCCGTCGCTCGCCAATCCGCGTCTCCCCTTCCCGACCGGGTTCTACGTTCCGAGCCTCGTCGAGTGGGCGATGTTCGTCGGCGCCATCGCGACGTTCATACTCGGCTTCGTGCTGTTCGCGCGCTTCTTCCCGCTGATCTCCGTCTGGGAGATCCGCGAGGGGCGGCACGAGGGAGTGGAAGAAACCATGGAACGGATTCACAGCTACCTGCCGGAGCCGCCGACGAAGACTGCCGTCGCGACGGCCGGGCGGAACAAGGAGCCCACATGAGACCCTCGGGAACGCCACGCTGGATCTTCGTGTTGCAGATCCTCTCGGTGGGGATGATCTGGGTCTTCGTGCTGTCGATCAGCGCATGGATCCTCAACCTGATCCGCCTTTCCCACCGCCTGCACGACGCACCGTCGGCCTCGATCGGCATTTCGATCGTGGCGATCCCGGTGTTCCTGACGGGGGCCAGCGTCCTGACTTACGTGTTCGTGGGCCTGCAGCGCGGCGCCGAAACCACCGAGGAGGAGTCGTGATGCCCTTCGCCGCCTCCGTGATTCTCGCCGCGTCGGCCGCGGCAGCCGCGGCGGCGACAGGCCCCGCGTTGCCGGCGAACCCGCTCGACGGACGTCTCGTGTACGAAAGCAAGCATTGCCACGACTGCCACGGCGTCGCCGGCGGCGAGAGGGCCATCGCGCCCCACCTCGCCGGAGAGCACTTCAGCGGAAGCTTCCTCGACCTGGGAGCGGCGCTGTGGAACCACGTACCCGGAATGAGCGTTCGCCTCGAGGCGAACCACCGGGAGTGGCCCGAGCTGACGGAGAAGGAAACGGCGAACCTCATCGCGTTTCTTTTCTTTATCGATTACCTGGGCGAACCGGGAGATCCAGTCGCGGGCGAAGGGATCTTTACCGCAAAGGGCTGCGCCACCTGCCACAGCGTCGGCGGGGGCGAAGCCGATGCCGGGCCCGATCTCGGCGACCTGACGCGGTTTCCCTCGCCCCTGTTCATCGCCCAGGCGACCTGGAACCACGGGCCGGCGATGTTCGCCACCATGCGGCAACACGGCATGTCGCCTCCCACCTTCGAGGAGGGGGACCTCGCGGATCTGAGCGCCTTCATCCGGCGGAAAGCGCCGGGCGCCCCGCAGCTACGGGTGTTGCTCGCCCCGGGCGACCCCAATCGCGGTCGCGAGCTGTTCGCGGGCAAGGGCTGCGCCGTTTGCCACGGCAGCGACGCGCGCGGCGCGGAAGGACCGGACCTGAGCGCCGTCGGCCTGCACCGCTCCGCCGGAGGCATCGCCGGCACGATGTGGAACCACGCCCTGGCCATGAGCTCGACGATGCGTCAGCGCGGCATCGGCTGGCCGTCTTTCACCACGCCTGAGCTCGCCGACGTGGTCGCCTTCCTGTACTTCCTGCCGTTCGCCGATCGCGGCGGGGACGCGGCGCGCGGTTCCCGGGTCTACGTCGACCAGGGCTGCGCTTCGTGCCACGCCGACCCCGACGCCGCGCACGCCGGACCGGAATTGAAGAGCAGCGGAGCGGCGATCTCTCCCGAGGCGCTGGTGACCAAGATGTGGAACCACGCGCCGCTGATGAAGAAGGCCGTCCTGGCGGAAGGCCGTCCCTGGCCGGAACTGACCGGTGAAGACTTGCGTCATCTTTACACTTATCTGGCGCAACAGGCGCCCGCGAATCCTTGAAACGCATGGAGGCCAGAACGATGAAACGACCGACCCTGACCGCGCTGCTTCTGCTGGGCGCCCTGATCGTCGCGGTGTCTCTGACACCCCCCGTCTTCGGCGAGGAGCACGCCTACGTCGGCACCAAGAACTGCAAGAAGTGCCACATCAAGGAGTGGAAGTCCTGGGCCGAGACCAAGATGGCCAAGACGTTCGACACCCTGGCTCCCGGAGCCGCCGCGGAGGCCAAGATCGGTGCCGGACTCGACCCGGACAAGGACTACACGACCGATCCCGAGTGTTTGCGTTGCCACACCACCGGGTACGGCAAGGAAGGTGGCTTCGTCGACCTCGCAACGACGCCCGATCTCGCCGGGGTCGGCTGCGAGATGTGCCACGGCGCCGGCGGCACCTACACGCAGGACGAGTACATGAGCCTGAAGAACAAGGAGTACAAGAAAGCGGACCTCGTGGCGGTCGGGATGGTCGATACGATCACCGTGGAGCAGTGCCAGAACTGCCACAACACGGACAGCCCGTTCGTCGGCGACGACTACGTCTTCGACTTCGCGGCGAAGAAGGACGAGGGAACGCACGAGAAGTACCCGCTGAAGTACCCGCACTGAGCACCGCGCGTCGTAGGGTGCGGAAGTCGCTTCGATGAGAAAAAAGGAATCGACGCGGGAGCCACGCTGGATCCGCTTGCGCGTGCACGGGCTGGTGCAGGGCGTCGGCTACCGCCGGTTCGTGCAACGCGCCGCCGGCGAGTCCTCGCTGGTCGGCGACGTGCGCAATCTCGAGGACGGTAGCGTCGAGATCCGTACGCGTGGCACGTCTGAAGAGCTGAAGCGGCTGATCTCCGAGGTGAGTCGGGGGCCGGCCGGCGCAAGGGTCGACGACTTCGAGTGCCTGGACCCCGAGCCGTCCGACGCGCTGACGCGGTTCGAGATCCTCTGAGCCGCGCGAGTCTGAGTCGAGCGGAGCCTTACCTCGGAATCGGCTGCCGCACCCGGCGCGCCTGGAAGTCGCGGGTCACCTGCCCGACCAAGGCATCGACCAGCGAGCCGTACGCCTGTTCCGGATCCTCGGCGTCGATCGTGAAGCGCTTGCCGTCGTACACCGATAGGTGACCGATCTCACGCGTCACGCGCGCCGAGGCGGACCAGATCGAGGCACCGGTCTCCGTCTCGACAAGATCGACGGTCAACGTCGCGTCGACATTTGCGGTCACGCTTCCGGACCGTAGCGTCCGCGCGATGCTGACGTTGGGTCGCACGTCGGAGATCTCGACACGTCCGATGAACACGCTGCGCGCTCCGTGGCGCTCGCCGATCTGGCGCAGCGCCGTGCTGTCGCGGCGGTCGGTCTCCGGATCGTCGACGCGAAGCATCCGCACCAATCCCTGATCGCGGCGAGCGAAATCGGTGAAGCGACGTGTGGCGAGCGGTCCGAGCTCGTCGTTCCCGCTGGAGTCGAACTGGATGACCGCGATCAGCTCGTGGGCCGTCAGGTCGATGTGCGGCGGCACCTGGACCGTCTGGTACTGGGTCCGATTCTTGCCCGCGCAGCCTGCCGTCAGGACCGTCGCGCCGATCAACAAAGCGAAGAACGTGCGTTTCATGGCGAACCTCCGTTGCGTGAGAACGTAGGTCCGGAGGCATGACCGGGCAAGCGGGTCGAGGATTGGTGGCCGGGAGTCTCGCCGCTCACGAAATCAACCCGTACGAACCTGCGAGCCCCACGATGTTCGACGGCGACACGCCTCTGACCCTGGACGAGGGCATCGCCCTGTGCGCGCAATGCCACGTGGAGTATGTCTGCGGGAACAGCCCGATCGACGGCATCGATCGCGACTACTTCCCATGGGCCCGGCATTACGGGAACGACGCGAAGTGCTTCGCCCGTCACATGCCGAAGGTCACCCGGACCGGCGACTCGACCCAGTTTACGAGTCACTGGCTGGCGTCACCGCTCAAGTATTTGACGCCGGAGCCGGCCGCGACCTTCGCCGCGACGTTCGGGGTCGAGGTGGACTCGGAGGGCCTGATCTCGCCGTGCGCCTCCTGCCACGGCGGGAAGCAGTCGCAGCGCAAGTCCAAGGCAGAGCGCATCCAGGACGACACCTACGCCGATGCTCTGGCGGTAGAGAGTGCGCTGGTCACCAGCCTGTCCGCGATCAAGACGGCCAAGGACGCGTTGGCGACAGGGCAAGCGGTCGATCCGGTACTGCTGGAATCCGCGATCGAAGATCACCGCGCGGCTCACGTGCGATGGGAAAACCTCGTCGTTTCGGAGAACAGCATGGGGTTCCACAATCCGACCGAGGTCGAAGACGAACGGATGACGGCCCTCGGGCTCGCGCAGTCCGCGACGGCAAGCGCCACGGCCGGCACGAATTGTGCTGCCGGTTGCGCTCCCGCTGCGGGCGTCGTGCCCGACGGCTTCCAAGTCCCCGGCGTTCCCTTGACCGTCACGCGTCACTCGACGGGAGAGCTTGAATTCAACTGGAGCGCGTCCTGCGTCAGCGGCGACACCGATTTCGCCATCTACGAGGGCACACTGGGCAGCTTCACGAGTCACGCGCCGGCCTCGTGCACCACCGGCGGTGCGACGACCTCAATCCTTCAGCCCGGTTCCGGTAACAGGTACTACCTCGTACTGCCGCACAATGGTGTTTGGGAAGGGTCGCACGGTTACCGCGGCGACGGAAGCCTGCGTCCGCGCGGCGCCAGCGTTTGTTACCCGCAGGCCGTGGGAACCTGCGGGTAGGCCACTCACGCACCGAACAACGAGTTCACGAACGACCGGTTTGCACGGAGCGTCCCGACTCTCTTAGACTGAACGGGCACCTTCTCATGGGGGCGCCCGGGATGCCCGCCACGCCTGGCCAGATGCTGTCCCACTACCGCCTGGTCGAGAAGATCGGCGAGGGCGGGATGGGCGTGGTCTGGAAGGCGGAGGACACGGTCCTCAACCGGACCGTCGCGATCAAGGTTCTGCCGGCCAGCTTCGTGCGCGATTCGAAACGCCGCGAGCTGTTCCTGACCGAAGCGCGGCTCGCCTCCTCCGTCAGCGATGCGAACATCGCCCAGGTCCACGACTTCGGACGTGACGACGGACTCGACTTCATCGTGATGGAGTACGTCGAGGGAACCTCGCTGAAGAACCTGTTGCACGGGCGCCCGCTGCCGCCGCACAAGGTCGCCGGCTTCGGTCGTCAGATCGCCAAGGCACTGTCGCGAGCGCACCGCAAACAACTCCTGCATCGCGACCTGAAGCCCGGCAACGTGATCGTGACGCCCGACGGAGAGGTCAAGGTCGTGGACTTCGGGCTGGCCGTGTTGTTCCACGACGAGGACCCGTCGGTCGGCCCGACCGCGATCACGCAGCCCCTGTCGGAAGACGACACGACACGGGCCGAGCGCGGACGGATCGCGGGCACGATCCCCTACATGTCCCCGGAGCAGGTCCGCGGGGAGCGGCTCGACGCCCGGAGCGACATCTTCTCCCTCGGCGTCGTGCTGTACGAGATGACGACCGGTCAGCGACCCTTCGCGGGTGCTTCGCGGGCCGAGCTCGTCCACGAGATCCAGCAAGCTCACCCGTTGCCGCCGCACGAGCTGGTTTCCAAACTGCCGCTCGAGCTGGAGCGCATCCTTCAGAAGGCGCTCGCCGCACGGCGCGCGAATCGCTACCAGTCGATGGACGACCTGGCGGTCGACCTGATGCTTCTCGATCGCGCGCTGGAGTCCGGCTCGGCGCCGTCGTTCGAGGACCTCCCGCCGAAACCCCGGCGGGCGTTTTCGTTACGTTCGGCAGCGATGGGTCTCCTGGTCATCGTCGCGCTGGTGACTCTGGCCTGGGTTTTTTGGCCGAGCGAGGTCGAGCAAGGCGCCCCGGCGAGCGCGTCGCTCGGCTCGAGCCCCCCGCTGCCGGAGCCGGGGTCCGCGGCCAGGGCCTACTACGATCGCGGCATGGAGTATTACCTGGCCGATGACCGGTCCCTCCAAACTCTCGACGACGCCATTCAGATGTTCCACCGGGCCATCCTGGCCGACCGCAATTTCGCCGTCGCGCACGCCGCGATCGGCGAAGCCTACTGGAATCGCTTCGACTGGACCGGGGAGGACTCCTCACGTTACGAGGCCGTTCGGGCCGTGGACGAGGCGTTCCGCCTGCACCCGGGGCTCCCTGAGGCTCATCTGGCCAGAGCGTACGGCCACATCGTCGGCGAAGACCTCCAGGCGGCGAGCGACGAGCTGCACAGAGTGCTCGAGGAACGGCCCGGCCACGTCAGGGCGTGGCTATTGCTCGGAAGCGTCGGCCAGGACCTGGGCGAGTACGCTGCCGGGCGATTCGCCTTCGAGAAGGCCATCGACCTCGAGCCGGACAACCCCGACCACCACATCTGGTTGGGTCTGTTCTTCACCCGTTTCTCCGAGCATGATGCCGCCGCGCAGGCCTACGAGAGATCCGTCGAGCTGGACCCGAACAGCACCAAGGCTTTGAACAACCTGGCCGCTGCGCTTCAACGGCTCGACCGTCTGGAGGAAGCCGCCGACGCCCTCACCCGCTCGCTCCAGATAGAAGAGACCTCGCCTGCGCGGAACCTGCTCGGCACCGTGTCCTACTTCCTACAACGGTACGACGCGGCGGTGGAGAACTACACTCGATCAACAGTGCTCGAGCCGGACGGGCCATGGCACTGGTCCAACCTCGGGGATGCGCTGAGAATGCTGGGGAAGAACGGCGAGGCGCGAGAGGCCTACCTGCAAGCCGCGGACCTCGCCCGACAGCGAACGATCGAGGCGCCAAGCGATCCGATGGCGCGGATACGGCTAGGGCTTTACTGCGCGCGGGCCGGCGACACCGAGTGCTCCATCCGCGAGGCCACGGTGGCGGAAGCGTTGCAGGGCGAGAACGCGCAGATCCTCTTCGACGCCTCGATTATCTACTATCTGGCGGACCGAGAGGACGATGCCCTCGACCGCCTCGAACGGGCCGT
>JABAOE010018265.1_pt3 | contig 12637 bp, 13 predicted proteins | sample 7062141 | NCBI WGS metagenome assembly JABAOE01 (sample SAMN14538627, study PRJNA623070) | marine sediment metagenome | biome: marine biome [ENVO:00000428]; feature: marine pelagic biome [ENVO:01000023]; material: deep marine sediment [ENVO:00002113] | place: India: Gulf of Khambhat ...
GGTTCTCCATCCCGACGGCGCGGGCATCGAGGAGGTCCACGATGTTGGGAACGTCGTCGATATTGAACCGGGTCACCGGGGTGGCCACCTTGACGTCGATCCGCGGATGGGCGGCCAGCATGTCGAGTGCCCGCATCACCGCATCGAAGTGGCCCTCCTTCTTGGTGCGGGAAGACACCTGCTCCGAGGATCCGTCGAGCGGCAGCGACACCAGATCGATCTCGGCGGCGTGCTCGGCCAAGAAGGCTTCACTCAGCTGGTCACCGGTGGTGGAGACGGCGACCTCCAGACCTTTAGTCGCGGCGCGCCCGATGAGCCGACCGATGTCGGCGCGCTGCATCGGATCCCCGCCGGTGAAGACGATGCGTCGCGCCGAAGTGGTGGCGATCTTGTCGATGATCACCTCGGCGGTGGCGGTGTCGACGGCATCGATCGACTGGGGACCCCAGCAGTAGGCGCACTCCTGGCTGCACTCCGAGGTGACGTGGAAGTCGATCGTTGCGACCCGGACCATGACCCGGAGTCTATGAGTTGTGGTCCCCTCCCATCGGCCGGGTGATGCCCCGGACACGTCGGGCCGACCTGCAACCGCAGCACCGGCATCGGGGTTCTGTTAGATGAGGAGGAACATGCACGACCCCGCCGACATCGAACGACTCCCCGCCGCCCTGGCCGACGACCTCGATCGGGCGTTCCCCGACGTGGTCCGGGCCCTCCAGGACGACGTCTTCAGCGGCGCTCTCCGCATGACCGGCGACCGAGCCGACGCCGAGGACATCACCCAGGAGACCTTTCTCCGGGCCTATCGAGCGCTGCGCGACTATCCGGCTCTCCGAATCGAGGCGCTCCAACTCCGGGCCTGGATCTGGACGATCGGCGCCAATCTGTGCCGGAACCGGGCCCGAACCCTGGCCCGGCGTCGCGAAACGCTGGAGGCCGAGCCGAGGGTCGTGGCCGATCCGGAGGCAGGACCCGAACAGCGGGCCCTCGACCACATCGGCCTCGAGGAGCTCGCCGCTCGGGTCACACAGTTGCCCTGGGCGCAGCGCGCATCCGTCGTGCTGCGCCACGTCGTCGGCCTGGGGTACGGCGAGATCGGCGAGGCGCTGGGACGCCCCCTCGGCACGGTGAAGAGCGACGCCCACCGCGGCCTCAATCACTTGCGAACCCTCATCACTCAGGAGGCACCATGAACATCATCGAGCATCTCGCCGGTCTCCGCGAGGAGGCCCCCGCCCACCTCCTCCCTCGGGTCATGGCGGCCACCGGTCTCGCCGACGGCTACGTGGTGCGCGACAGCGCGCTCGGCCGGGTGTTCGTGGCGTTCAACGACCGGGGCGTCTCGGCGATCGATCTCGCCGCGTCGCCGCAGGAGTTCGAAGAGCGCTTCGCCGAGCGCCACGGGCGTCCGGCAGTGCCCGCCGAAGAGGTGCCGGCATCGATCGAGACCCACCTCGATCGGGCGATCGCCCACGGCAAGCCCGGCAAGCTGGCCCTCGACCTCACCGGGGTGACGTCGTTCCAAGAGGCCGTCCTCCGCAAGGCGGCCGAGATCCCCTCCGGCGAGATCCGCCCGTACGGCTGGATCGCCGCCGAGATCGGGCGCCCCGGCGCCACCAGGGCCGTCGGCACCGCCTTGGCGCGCAACCCGGTGCCTCTCGTCGTCCCGTGCCACCGGGTGGTGCGATCCGACGGGCGCCTCGGCGACTACTCGCTCGGTGACCCATCAAACAAGGGCCGGCTCCTCGAAGCCGAGGGCCTCGATACCGAGCGTCTCGCCCGCGACGCCGCCCGCGGGGTCCGGTTCGTGGGAAGCGATACGACCCGCATCTACTGCCATCCCACCTGCCGGGATGCCAAGCGGATCACCGAGCATCATCGGGTCGAGTTCCGCACCGCCGCCGCCGCCGCCGAGGCCGGCTACCGGGCCTGCCGGCGCTGTCGTCCCGCCGTGGCGGCCTAGCCCCAGTCGGGAGCCCGGGACTCGACGGCAGCGGTGATTCGCCGCAGGGTCTCCCGATAGTCCTCGAGGTCCATCCCGTAGGGGTCGTCGATGTCGCCGCCCCCCGGGTCGAGCAGTTCCGGTGCCACCGGCCCGGGCCAGGCGGCGAGGAGGCGCCGCTGCTCCTCGGTCATCACATAGATGCGATCGGCGCTCGCCATGAGCCCCGGCGTGAGCCGGCGAGCCCGATGGGCGGAACCGTCGATCCCCATCTCGGCGAGCGCCGTCACCGCATGGGCCGAGGCCGGGGCGTCCTCCAGACCGTGGATCCCGGCGCTGGCGGCCTCGACACCGGCACCGGCGATGTGACCCGCCACCGCCTCGGCCATCGGCGACCGGCAGATGTTGCCGGTGCACACGAAGAGGATCCTCACGATGACGGTTTGTGGGCCGGCCGTTCCTCGTCTGCATCGCCGTCGATCAGCGGGTCGTCGATCACCTCGTGACGGCGCAGGTAGGTGCTCACGAAGGCCTGAACGGTGGCGGCCGTCGGCAAGGCCATCAGCGCCCCCGGCACCCCGAGCAGCGTGCCCCCGGCGATCGCCGAGGCGAACGAGACGGCCGGGTGGAGTGCCATCGTTCGTTCCGTGATGCGCGGCGCCAAGAGGTAGTTCTCCAACTGCTGGTACACCACGATGAACACCAGCACCGCAATCGCCTTGGCGGGGCTCTCCAGCAGGGCGATGACCAGGGGCAGGACCCCGCCGATGTAGGTGCCCACTACCGGGACGAACTGCGACAACAAGCCCATCCACAGAGCCAGGGCCAACGCGAACGGCACGCCGATGATGCGGAACGTCGCCCAGCCCACCGTTGCCGCCACCCCCGCCAGCAGCGCCCGTGAGTAGAAGTACCCCCCCGTCTTGTCGATGGCGATGTCGAGCACCCGGAGGACCTCGCGCTGCCGCTCCGGCGGCAGCAGCGAGCACACCGCCCGGCGCAACCGGGGACCCTCGGCAGTCATGTAGAAGGTGAAGAGGCCGATCGTGAGCAGCTGCAACACCGTGTTGAGCAGGGCGGTTCCCACGCCGAACACGCTCCCGGCCACGTCGGCTGCGACGTCCTGCAGCGACGAGTCGAGATTGGTGACCGCGTCGGCCACCCGCTCGCTGGAGAAGTCGATGCCGAACCGGGCGGCGAACTCGGCGGCCTGATCGATGTACGACGGGATGCGGTCGACCAGGAGCAGTGCCTGGTCGATGATCAAAGGCACCATCAGGCCGATGAACAGGCCGGCCGACACGAGAACGGCCAGGAAGAGCGCCCAGGTGGCCAGCCCCCGCCGCCATCCGCGGCGGTGCAGGTAGTTGACCCCGGGTTCGAGGGCGATGNNAACAGCAGGCGGGGGATCCACGGGGGCATGCCCTCGCGGCTGAACCTCCGGCGGCGTTCGATCGTCACCTGCGGAGCGTAGGAACCCGTCCGGCCGAAACGGCGTCTTTCGTCAGCCGGCGAGACCCTCGACAACCTCCACGCCGGGCATCCGAGCGAAGACCTCGGGGTNNCGAACGAAGACCTCGGGGTCCACGACGATCTTCATCGACCGGCTCCCACCCCCCACGATCACCTCGGGGAGGCGCGGAATCCTGGCGTCGACATAGATCGTCATCGGGTCCGGCAGACCGAAGGGCGTCACCCCGCCGATCGCCATCCCGGTGAGCTCCTCGGTGAGTTCCGCCGTGGCGAACGACAACTTGCGAACATCGAGCAGGCCGCGCACCATCCGGTTCACGTCGAGGCGGGTCGTGGCCAGGGCCAGGCACAGGCACACCCGCCCCTCCGGTTTGCGGGACGCGATCACGATGGCATTGGCCGACGCGGCCGGCTCGTAGCCGTACCGCTCGCAGAACGCGGCGGTGTCGGCGAAATCGGGATCGCAGGGGACGACTTCGTACGACGCGCCGAGCCGATCCAACTCGGAGATCACTGCGGCTTCGATCGACATCGGCCCGACCCTAGGAGGTGTCTAGTGTCGAGGCGACCCGGGAGGTCCCGTGAGCCCCATCAACGCCGCTGATCCCCATCCCCGCCACACCGTCGAGGTCCTCGACACCACGATGTCCTACCTCGAGATCGGGACCGGCGACCCCGTGGTGTTCCTGCACGGCAATCCGACCTCTTCGTATCTGTGGCGCAACGTGATCCCCCACCTCGAGGAACACGGTCGATGCCTGGCGCCGGATCTGGTGGGCATGGGCCGTTCCGGGCCGTCCCGCTCCGGCGGCTACCGATTCGTCGATCACTACGACCATCTCGAGGCCTGGATGGAAGCCGTCGGCGCCGTCGACCGGGTGGTCCTGGTGGTCCACGACTGGGGCTCCGGACTCGGCTTCCACTGGGCCCACCGCCACCCCGACGCCGTACGCGGGATCGCCTACATGGAAGCAATCGTCGCTCCGGTGTCCTGGGGCGACTGGCCCGAGGCATCGAGGGGGATCTTCGGGGGTCTTCGCTCCGAAGCGGGCGAGGAGATGATCCTCACCAAGAACGTCTTCGTGGAGAGGATCCTCCCCGCCTCGATCCTCCGCGACCTCTCCGACGAAGAGATGGACCGGTATCGGGAGCCGTTCCGAGAGCCGGGAGAATCCCGGCGCCCGACGCTGACCTGGCCGCGCCAGATCCCGATCGACGGCGAGCCCGCCGACGTCCACGCCATCATNNGCGAGATCCCGCTCGACGGCGAGCCCGCCGACGTCGTCGAGATCGTCCAGGACTACGCCGACTGGCTGGCGCGGAACGGGCTGCCGAAGCTCTTCGTCAACGCCGAGCCGGGAGCCATCCTGGTCGGACGGCAGCGGGAGATCTGCCGGGCGTGGCCCAACCAGACCGAGGTCACGGTGCCCGGAGTGCATTTCCTCCAGGAGGACTCCCCCGAAGAGATCGGGGCCGCAGTGGCCGCATTCATCGCCGGCCTCGACTGACCGGCCCGGCCCGACGGCCGCAGGGAGCGACCGGATCGGTAGCCTCGACCCCATGAGCGACTACCGACCTCCCCTCAGAGACATCCGCTTCGTGCTCACCCACATCGCCGATCTCGATTCGCTGACCGCCGGGGGCAACTACGCCGTCGACGATCCGGACCTGGTGTTCGGGGCACTCGATGAGGCCGGCCGGCTCGCCGCCGAGGTGATCGCACCGACCAACCGCACCGGTGACACCGAAGGCGCCGTGTTCGACGAGGACGCCGGAGTCACCACCCCCGACGACTTCAAGAAGGCCTATCGCCAGTTCGTCGACGCCGGTTGGCCGGCCGCCGCCTTCCCCGAGGAGTGGGGCGGGGGCGGCATTCCGTGGGTGGCCGGGTTTGCGATCGCCGAGATGGTCACGACTGCCAACATGGCACTCTCGTTGTGTCCGATGCTCACCTACGGGGCCAACGAGCTTCTGATCTACCACGGCAGCGAGGAACAGCAGGCCACCTGGCTTCCCAAGCTGGTGAGCGGCGAGTGGACCGGAACCATGGTGCTCACCGAGGCCGATGCCGGCTCGGACGTCGGTGCCCTGCGCACCAAGGCGGTTCCGGCCGACGACGGCACCTGGCGACTGTTCGGCACCAAGATCTACATCACCTGGGGTGACCACGACCTCACCGACAACATCGTCCACATGGTCCTGGCGCGTACCCCCGACGCCCCTCCCGGCACCAAAGGCATCTCGACGTTCATCGTCCCCAAGTACCTCCTCAACCCCGACGGGTCGCTGGGGGAGCCCAACGACGTCTCCTGCGTGTCGATCGAGCACAAGCTCGGCATTCACGGCAGCCCGACCTGCGTCCTCTCCTTCGGGGACGGCGAGGGAGCCGTCGGCTACCTCGTCGGAGAGGAGAACCAGGGGATGCGCTACATGTTCACGATGATGAACACCGCCCGGCTCCAGGTGGGCCTGCAGGGCCTCGCCGTGGCAGAGCGGGCCTTCCAGGACGCGATGGCGTTCGCCATGGAGCGGCGCCAGGGAAGAGCGGTGGGTGCACCCCGGAATGAGCGGTCACTCATCATCGAGCACCCCGACGTGCGCCGGATGCTGATGCTCATGAAGGCGCAGACGGAAGCGATGCGCTGTGTCCTCTACAAGAATGCCGAGGCGTTCGATGTCGCCCAGCACCACCCCGATCCGGCGGCCCGGGAGCGCGCCGCCGAACGGGCCGCCATCCTCACCCCGGTCTCGAAGGCGTGGGCGAGCGACCTCGGTTGCGAGGTCACCTCGCTCGGAATCCAGGTGCTCGGCGGGCTCGGTTACGTGGAGGAATCGGGCATGCCCCAGTACTTCCGCGACGCCCGCATCGCCCCCATCTATGAGGGCACCAACGGGATCCAGGCCGCCGACTTGGTGATGCGCAAGCTGCCGCTGCGCGGCGGTGAGGCGGTGGGAGAGATGCTGTCCGAGATGCGTGACGTGGCTGAGCGCCTCGGCGCCGACGAGCGCCTGGCGGGCATCGGGGAGCGCCTCTCCGATGCGGTCGACACCCTCGCCGAGGCATCCAGCCGGCTGCTTGCCGCGGAAAGCCCCAACGATGCCCTGGCCGGGGCCACCCCCTACCTGGACATGTTCGGCATCACCGCCGGGGGATGGCTTCTCGGAGCCTCGGCGCTGGCCGCCTCCGCCGGAGCCGCCGAGGATCCCTTCTCGGCCTCCAAGGTCGAGACGGCCCGCTTCTATGCGGACCACGTCCTCTCTCGAACGGGAGGCCTGCTGGCAACCGTGACGGCCGGCGCCGACAGCGTGTTCGCCATCGAAACCGGCCACCTCATCGGCTGAGCATCACCCCCGTGCAGCCCTAAGGTGGTGCGTCCCGACGGAAAGGCGACGCGTGCAGCAGTATCCCCAGGCTCCAGACCTGACGATCGACCTCGACCGCAGCTACAAGGCCACTCTTCACACCAGCCACGGTGAGATCGTCATCGAACTGGAGGCCGCCCGCTCACCGCTGGCGGCGAACAACTTCGTGTTCCTCGCCCGCGACGGCTACTACGACGGGGTGATCTTCCACCGGGTGATCTCCGGGTTCATGATCCAGGGCGGAGACCCGACGGGGACCGGGCGGGGCGGACCGGGCTACACGTTCCGCGACGAACTGGAGGGCGACGGCCGCTACACCCGGGGCACGGTGGCGATGGCCAACGCCGGACCCAACACCAACGGCAGCCAGTTCTTCATCATGCACCGCGACTACGGCCTTCCCCACCAGTACACGATCTTCGGGGCGGTGGTCGAAGGCATGGACATCGTCGACGCCATCGCCGGTCTGCCGACCGACATGAGCGATCGACCCCGGGAAGACGCGGTGATCCGCTCGGTCACCATCGACGAGCGCTGATTCAGGCCCCGCGGGCCGCCTCGTAGGCCGCCAGGGTCTCGATCCTGGCCGCGGCGTGATCGACGATCGGCAACGGGTAGGACTCACCCAGCACCACACCGGCGGCCGCCAGGATCGCCGGATCGGCCTCCCACGGGGCGTGGATGGTCCGGGCGTCGAGGCCGGTCAACTCGGGAACCCATCGGCGGACGAACTCCCCCTGCGGATCGAACTTCCTGCCCTGCGAAACCGGATTGAAGATCCGGAAGTACGGGGCGGCATCGGCGCCGGTGCCCGCCACCCACTGCCAGTTGCCCACGTTCTGGGAGACGTCGCCGTCGACGAGCAGCCGGCGGAAATGACGTTCCCCGCGCCGCCAGTCGATCAACAGGTCCTTGACCAGGAACGATGCGGCGACCATGCGCACTCGATTGTGGATCCAGCCCTCACCCGCCAGCTGGCGCATCGCGGCGTCGACGATCGGATATCCGGTCCGGCCCTCCGCCCAGGCCCGGAACCCGTCGTCGTCGATTCGCCAGGCGATCCGGTCGTACTCCGGCCGCATGGCCCGGGTCGCCGTCTCGGGGTGAGCGGCCATCACGTGCCCGTAGAACTCCCGCCACACCAACTGGCGAACGAATGCCCGCCGCCCGGCTGATGCCTCACCGACGGCGGTCACCAGCTCGACGGGATCGATCGTCCCGAACTTGAGGTCCGCCGAGAGCCGCGACGTGGCATCGACGTCGGGACGGTCTCGCTCCTCGCGGTAGCGGTCGACGCGCTCCAGGAACGCCGCCAGTCGCTCCTCGGCGCCGGCCTCGCCGCCTGCCATCAAGGGCTCGGCGAACTCGGGGATCCCAACACCCGGATCGGCGGCGATCATCGCCCGACCGGGATCGGGTCGGGCGGGAAGAGGGAGGGAGGCCCATCGCTTGTGGAACGGGGTGAACACTCGATAGGTGCGGCCCTCGTCGGTCAGCACCGACCCGGGCGGATGCACCCAACGGCCATCGTGCCTCGAGGCCCGGTCGCCCAGGGCGGATGACACAACGGCATCGCGGCGTACCGCATAGGGGGTGACATCGTCGTTCCAGTGGACCTCGTCGGCCCCGGCGGCCTCCGCAACCACGACGGCGGTGGGGTCACCACGCACCACCTTCAGCCGGCCACCGAGGTCGCCGAGACGGTCGTCGAGGGCCCTCAGGTGGGCGGCGAGCTGGACGGTCCTCGGCGACTCGATCCACAGAGCCGGGTCGATGACAAACAGGGCAACGACCTCGTCATGGCGGCCCGTTGCCGCCGACCAGGCCGGGTTGCCGGCGAGCCGGAGATCATTGCGGAACCAGACCAGGCCGATGCTCATGCGACCCGGTCGTCGATCCAGGCGTCGACCTTCTCCCACTGACCAAAGAGCCAGTCGATGCGAGCCTGGCGTCCGGTGGGCACCTCGGTGTGCGAGACCCGCCAGAAGGCGATCTCGACGGACGCCCCGATCAGGCCCCCCTCCCACAGATCCTCGATTCGGGCCAAGCCGTCCAGACCCACGTGGGTCACGAAGACGATGTCGGCCGGGGTGTGGGAATCGAGCAGGGCGAGCGAGCCTCCCAGCCGCGGCGGGAGCACGTGGCGAAGCCTCGCAGCCCGTGCCGCCAGCTCCGGATCCCGCTCCTCGAGCCGAGTGATGATCCGCTCCCTACGGTCCCGGCTGAACCTCGTCCCCTCCGGGTAGATGAGAACCCCCTCGCCCTCGGACAAGCCGATCGTGAGCGCCCGGACCGCTCTGACCTCGGCTTCGCCGTCGGTCGACCGCCGGTCGACGAAGTAGTTGATGAGCCGGTTGCCGGCCAGATCGAGGGCCGGGTCGATCAGGAGCTCCCGCTTGAGCACGTAGCGAAGGAAGACTCCGTGTCGCCGCGTCACCAATGCATTCGGCAGGAGGGTGTCGGCCATGCTGGCGTGGCGCATCATGACGATGACGGGGCCGGGCCTCACCACCTCATCACCCTCGACGCGGAACCGCACCGAGAAGAGCACACGGATCGTGCCGAGAAGAATCGCCGCCCACCACGCTTGAAGCCGGTAGGTCAGGCGCAGGGAGAGATCGCGGGCGGTCCCGAACCCGGAGACGACCCAGATCACCAAGAGCACCGATAACCCGAAGATCTCCACGGCCAGGTAGACCCAGCTGCTGAGGGCCAGCCTCACCGCTACGAAGGGGATCCTGCGGCGCACCCATCGCACGAGGTCGGCGCCCAAGGCGACGACCAGGATGAGCGGCAGCAGTGCCGTCACCACGATGAAGAGGATCAGGACGACCGAAACCGTGACCAGCCGCCGCCGCAGGGCCGCCGGACGGGTCTCGCTCCTCAGCTGCGGAACCGTCACAGATACTGGCCAGGGACCTCTTGGTCTCCTTGCCGCATGTCGATCGCCCGGGTTCGCATCTGCTGCAACTGGCTGGCAGCAGCAGCCTGCTGGCTCCACAGGGTTGCCTGGATACCGGCGAACAACCCCTCCAGCCACCCCACGAGTTGCGCCTGGGCAATGCGGAGCTCCGACTCGCTGGCCGAATCACTGCTGAGCGGCAGGAAGATCTCCTGGAGTTCCTCGCGGAGATCGTCGGTGAGCACCTCTTCCATCTCCGAGATGGTCCGTTCGTGTACCTCGACGAGCCGGCGCCTCCCCGGCTCATCGACCGGCACCTGCCGGGCCTCCTCGAGCATGGCTCGGGTCATCGACGCGATCCTCATCAGCTTGGAGGCATGAATGACGTTGCCCGAAGGGGCGTCGCCCACCACTTCCGCCTCGACGTCGGGGACCTCGGGGTTCTNNAGCCGGATCGAGAGGCAGGTGAGACCGCCGTCGGCCTTGGCGAACTCCGACACGTCGCACGGAACGGCCCGATAACCAAACTCGGCGATCTGGTCCGCCACGCCGGCGTCGGACACCAGGATCGATCCGTCGGCGAGCCGCACCACGTTGGCGGCATGAGGGTCGGGACCGGCGATCTCGACGGTGTGCAGACCCGCAAAGGGGTCCCCGGCGACCAGGCCCGGCGCGAGCAGCACGGTGGCGTCGTCGAGCGCCGTCACCGCCGACTTGAGATGCAGCACCCCGGTGATCTCGACGGGCACCACGCTGAAGCCGAGCCGACCCGCCCATTCCGTCAATTGGGTGACGCCGGCAGCGTTGGTGCGAGCGCTCCGGCCCACGAAGACCACGCCGCCGGCCGACCCGAAGCACATCGCCACCGTCGAGGGTGGCGGGTTCCTCCATCACGGTCACCGGGCACCAGGCCGCCAGGGCTTCGGCGACCGGACCGACTTCGCCGCGCCGGTTCGGGTGTCCCGGTCGTGACACCAGGGCACTGAGGTCGGTTCCCCCGAGGGTGACCGCGGCATCCTCGACGAACGGGCAGTCCGGATGCGCTTCATCGGCCGGGACGGCAACGATCCGAAAACCCGACTCCTCCAAGCGTGCCCGATACTCGGCATGCTGTTCCCGAGCCGCGCTCACGTCGATCACGACCTCCTGGGACGTGATGGGCTCGGAGAAGGAATCGGGGATCCCCCGCACCACGGCGATCGGCATGTGGCGAGGGTACCCCGGGATAAAGGAACGGCCGCCTTCCGGCGGCCGTTCTGTGGGCTGAGACGGCAGGGCAAGGGAGTTGCTACCTTCCGTGCTTACCTCTATCGGCCCCGGCAGCACCCGACTTGAGCGGTTTTCGAGGAGAGCGCCCTCAAGGTGCCCTCCGGACCGGCCGATGCTCTCGACGCATGCCTTCAGAAAGCCGAGCCATGTCTCTTCGGATCGCCGTGTCGATCGCGGCTCTCACCCTCGTCGTGGCCAGTTGCACTTCGTCCGCGGAGGCGGAGAACGACGGGCCCGAGCTCGGTGCCACCTCGCTGTTCTCAGCGGATGAGAATGCCATCGCCCGCCTGATCGAGAACCTCTTTCGAGCGATCAACGAGGAAGAGGAGTACGCCGTCTACGCCATGTTCACTCCCCACGACACATGTCGTCCGGCCGACATCGCCGACCGCCTTCCCACGATCCAGACGGGAGTGTCGCCCGAATCCGACCTCGAGGTGCAGGCACTCAAGCTCCGGGAAGTCGGGGGGGCAACCAGCCTTGCTTTCGATCTGGTCGAGCGGCAGGGTTCGTCTCAGAAGGAGTTGGTCTTCGAGGAGTTCTTCCCGGTGGTGTTCGACGGCCAACGCTGGCGATTCGACGCCAACGTGTGCCTGTGGGCAGATGAGCCGGCCGGGGCAACCGACAGTGGGATTCGCGACGAGCTGCTGGCAACCCTCACCGCTGCCCAGGGCTTCTACGAAGAGTCGATCACCTACCTCGCCACCGCCAACGACCTCCGCTACCAGGTCTCCGGCCTCTCGGTCGTCGACGTCGACCTCGACCTGACCCCGGGGAAGGTCCTTTGGACCTCCGGCATCGAGGAGGCTCTGATGATCGGACAGGGTCAGAGCGGCACCTGGTACTGCGTGGTCCTCATCGGGGCCGGCACCCCCGCCTACGGCTCGGCGTCCAGCTTCGAGCAGGTCGCCACCGTCAACGGGTGCCTCTCCACCGCATCGCCTTCGGGTTGGTAGGCCGTCAGGCCGGTCCGATCAGGTAGTCGCCGGCGCCTTCGTCCCACTCCATCTCGACGATCCCCCGGGCCGCAGCCGCCTTGCTGAACTGCAGGAATCCCCTGAACCCGTAGCTCTTCTCGCTGAATCCGGGATTGCGACGGCGAATCCGATCCTTGAGCCCGGACAGCGGCACGCTCTTGCCCTTTCCCGCATCCTCGACCGCCTGCAAGAGCAGACCGAACCCCTCCTCCTCCTGGCCGCCCTCCGCGGGAAAGCCCACCTCGGGATCGCCCCGCGCCGGGCCCTCGGTGAGCTCCACCACATGATGATCCGCGAGGTTGCGGAGCAATTCCCCGAAGGCTCGGAATCCGAACTCGGCCTCGCTGAAGGTCGGATCCTTGCGGAGGAGAGCTCGCTTCAGCGATGAGGCGAGCACCGCACCGTTGGTAGAGCGTTGCAGGCCGGCCAGCGTCTGGGTGACGAGCCGCTCCAACTCGGCAAGGTCGTGCTCGCCGGTCTGATTCGCCTTGGTCTCCCCCTGCCCCTCGCCTCCCTTGCCGGGAAAGTCGACCCCCTCGAGAGACTCGTAGAACAGGAACTCGTCACAAGCAGGAGGGAGGAGAGCAGAGGTGGATGCCCGCAGGCCGATCCCGATGACCCGATGGTTGAGCTCCCGGAGCTTGTGCACGAGAGGGGTGAAGTCGCTGTCACCGGTGCACAACACGAACGTCGTGATGTAGTCGCGCTCGA
>JABAOE010017264.1_pt1 | contig 12630 bp, 14 predicted proteins | sample 7062141 | NCBI WGS metagenome assembly JABAOE01 (sample SAMN14538627, study PRJNA623070) | marine sediment metagenome | biome: marine biome [ENVO:00000428]; feature: marine pelagic biome [ENVO:01000023]; material: deep marine sediment [ENVO:00002113] | place: India: Gulf of Khambhat ...
AGAGACCCAGGGATATGCAGTCAACTATCCATTGATCGGCGACCCGGATCTCAAAATCGCCAAACTGTACGACATGCTGCCGGAAGATGCGGGCGACACGTCCGAGGGCAGAACGGCGGCCGATAACGCCACGGCGAGGACCGTATTCCTGATCGGCCCGGACAAGAAGGTCAAGGCGTTGCTCGTTTATCCGATGTCGAGCGGCAGGAATTTCAATGAGATCCTGCGTCTGCTCGATTCGAACCAGCTGACCGCGTTGCACCAAGTCGCAACGCCCGTTAACTGGAAACACGGTGAGGATGTGATCATTGTGCCGTCAGTTACGGATGAGGAGGCCAAGGAGAAATTCCCGGATGGCTGGCATTCACCAAAACCGTACATCCGGATCGTGCCACAGCCGAAGTAGGTGCCTGTCACAAACGCGTCAATAACGCAGACAGTTTGAAATATGACGAAGGCTTAGTCGACGTGGTGGGCAATACGACGCTCATATGACTCAAGATGTGAGCAAATAAACCGGCTGCGACATTTCGGCAAGGTCGAGTTCCTGAACCCGAGCGGCTCGGTGACGGTGTTTATCGCCGGCTCTACGAAGACGGCCTGTTCTGCGGCGGATCATTTGGCATAAAGGTGGCAGCAGAAATGCGCGTTGCGAAAAACCTCGAGGCGCCGCGAAATCCGCTGCTGGACGGCTGACCCGCTGCCTACGCCGGGCCGGTTTCCGGAAACCGCGGAAACCGCCTAACTCCCGTAATTGATTGCTTGATTAGCGTCACAAATTTGCGCGTTCAGCATGCGCCGCAAGGCTTTGTAATACAACTGTTTTTTACATAATTCCTGACTTGGTTCAACGAGTTACGTGGGCAATTCTGTCAAATTATGTTCGCAAATAACCGGCCGGCTGATTTCACTCAGATGGGTTTGGGCATATCGGATCTGGGGCGCGCATGAAAACGGCACAACAAGGCTATACGCTCATCGAGCTAATGATTGTCACTGGGATTATCGGCATCCTGGGCTCCATCGCGATCCCGGCTTACCAGGATTACACGATCCGCGCCCAGGTAGCCGAAGGCATCAGCCTCTCGTCCGGCACCAGGGCTGCACTGCTCGATTACTACATGCAGACAGGCGAGTGGCCGATAACCAACATCAAGGCCGGAATAGCCAATCAAACTGACATCTCTGGAAAGTATGTCCAGAGAATGCAAGTCAAGAACAACGTCATCGAAGTCCAGTACGGCAATGACGCCCATAAGAATATTAAAGGCAAGATAGTTACCCTGACTGCCATCGAGACCAATGGAATTATCCGGTGGGAATGCGGCGGCAAAGGCGCGTTCGAAGAACGGTATCTGCCAAGCGCTTGCAAGTAATATTTCGCCCGAGTTCGAGGCGATATTGAACAATTGCTCTACTTGAGTTCGCCGCTCGCGAGCCAGTGCGCGCAGTCTTCGCCGAGTTCCTCGATTGCTTTTTGCTCGTAGGCCGCGACTTCTTCATCGGTCAGCGAGTCGTTCCAGCGGCCGTTCACGCCCTTGTGGATGAATGTCTGGGCGCCGCCATCCCAGAACGCGCCGCCTAGCGGAACGCTAGTCGTTGCGTGCGCTTTCATGTAATCGAAGCTGCAGTGCAGCAGGATGTCGTCCCACTTGTCCTCGTTGATCGGGATGTCGAGGAATTCGGCGAGCTTTCGTATCTCGCCCGGCATGTCCTTCTTCAGGTTCGCGAAATGCAGCAGGTAGACATTCGGCAAGTCCCGGATCGACCACCAGGATCGAACGTTTTCCCAGAACGGCCACCAGGGATACCCATCCTTTTGGAACCAGTCTTTGTAGTATTCACCGACGGTTGCCGGCGGCTTCTCGATCGGTGGGCCGACCCTGCCCGGCGTGTTGTTCAGTGCGTCATACCAGGTTTCGTTGGCATTGGCATGATGGTTGTACATGCTCCAGACGACATCGCGCCCGTCCCTGCCGATGTATACGTACTTGGCCTTTTCCGAAAAAACCAGCGCATCCACGGGCAAATGCGTTTTGAGAAATCGCCGATGCGTTTGCGCGGCAACAAACGGCAATTTGACTTCCTTCGGGGGAATCCGGAGGTCCAGCCATGGCGACATCTCCGCCGTTTGCAGATTCTCCGCACCCTCAAACAGGAGCTCTGCAATGATCTGTTGCACCCAGGTCGTGCCAGCCTTGGCATAGGTCGCGATGATGATGTCATCGTCGCGAAACTCGAGTTCGTTCCAGATTGTCGAGTCGAAATGATGGTTGTGGAGTTCGCGAGTCTTCTGGGGCAAGGGATGGCTGCTCATTGCAGTTCTCCTGAGAAACGTGCGATTTCTGGCATCTCGGGGCGGAGCTCAGCTCTCAGCGCAGCCGGGTTCGTAACACTTTTCACATTCAGGGCAATAGCTGTACGTCTCGCAAGTCGGGCATTGCTCGCACGGGCAATTGTGCTCGCTGCAATAATGAAGTCTCTCGGTTGGAGCTCCGGGTTTCGCGGGGCCGCTCGGCATTCGATTCTCCTTTAACTGCGCAAAGCTGATATTTCCCGGACCGCCAGGCCCGTGAGTTAACAATAATAGCAGCATACAGGCTGCACCATACTCCCCCAGCCATTCCTTACATAAAGCCTGACGCAGCGCACAGTGCCTGCGTGATCCCGATAAACGACTTCGCCATTATTTTCTGTCAGATTAAACGGACTAAAGAATACATAGACAGAGCGACCCGGATGGCGCGCCAGTGCCCGCCATATTGAAAGGGAGCCAGATCATGGGTAATTCCATTCGCTTGGTGCAATTAATCCTTGGCTTGCTGCTGTCGACGAACGGCTTTGCCGGCGATGCCCAATTCATTGACGGCAACATTCAATCCTTGCTGGCGGAATCGCGGTACGCACCCCGCTGGCAGCTCTATCATCCGGTCGACGCGACTGTGTATCCGGAGCGATGGGTACGACCGATCGCTGACATCGAATTTCAGGACAACAGCGCTTTGGGGCGTATCAGCAAGCTCCGCAACCTCTCACTGCTGACCTTGGCGGAATCGGAGCAGGTCAGGCTGTTCTTGGGGGTCAGCGACGACGGCCTCGTCGGCCTTCATTTCATCAAGATTCGCGGCAGCGGCGACGAGCGTCACCTGTCGCTGGCACGCGTGCCCTGGCTGAAGAAAAAACAATAGAGCTTTTGCTTATTTCCGCCTGCGGAAACGGCCTGACGATACTGACATTTATTTCGATTCCTGCCAGGCATTGAGAGCCTCCCGCGCAGTGCGTTTGGCTTCTTCCAGCGGCGGGTCTTCCTCGGTCCTGGCAGTCAGCTCGATGACGTAGCCGTTCGGGTCCCTGAAATAGATCGAGTGAATGAACCCGTGATCGGCTATGCCGCGGGTCTCGATGCCCGCCTCCTTACCCTTGGCGAACATGTCGTGCAATGTCTCGTTGTCGACCTCGAGCGCGATATGCAAGTCAAAGTCGTGTTGCTTTTTAAAATCAAAGGGGTAGCCGGGCGCCTCGAAGAACGCCAGGAACGAGCCATCGCCCATTTGATAAAAGGAGTGGAGTACGCGGGTCTTGCGTCCGGTTTTTGTCTCCTCGATTTCAAAGGCGTTGACGAGCGGCAAGCCCAGGAATTCCTCGTAGAATTGCCGCGTCTCCTCGGAGTCGCGGCAACGATATGCGTTGTGATGAAGACCGTTGATCATCGATGTGTCCTTCCTATTCGAACGCCGATATTGGCAGCTTCATTATGGGTCTGCAATGGCTTAGCAGTTTGCTCTCGCCTACTACTTGTCCGATTTCTCGCTCGCGAGCTTGTCGAGTATTTCCAGGAAATCCTCCGAGTGACTCCGTCCGCCAATAGAGGCTCGCCACTCATTGAAGATCGGCAGGGCCACGATTTTCGGCAGCGTTTGCAGGCGCGCTGCCCACGATTGCGGTTCGAGAAAACCGGTTTCGTGCTGCTGGTAGCGGCTTTCCGAATTAATCATGAATAAGTTGAAAAGTATGATTGCCCGACGCAGCTCCTCACCATCGGCTAGAGGTTCCGCGTTCAGTACCTTGTTCCAGGTACCCGCATAGTCGATGAGAATTTTGCCGAATTCCATCTCGGAATCAAGCACTGCCTGAATCGTCGTCGAGCGCAGCGCTTTTGTGTTTTGCCTGATCTGCAGTGTCAGGAAGACAAGAGTCACGAGTACCAAAAGTACTCCTATGATCTCTGCGATATTCGCGAATTGTCCGAGCTCCATGTCCCTCCCCATTGAGTCTCCAGTCACAATTTTGGCTGCGCGGACCATATTACAGGACGTACTATTTTACATATTAAGTGTTTGTAAATTAAAGGAATAGTTGGCAGTCGACTATGCCGCTATGTACTTTCTCGGATCGCGTCCGCATAAGCGGTAGCGGTATATTGCGTTGTCTGCCTGGGAGTGACTACATGGCCAATGGCATAGATATCGACGCGCTCAACGAGCAGCTCGGGATAATTACGGGTCGCGCCGAGGAACTCGAGAGCCGGTTCGCGGATGCGTTAGCCCAGGTTCATCCGAATTTCGAGGAAAGTGCCAGGAACCTTGTGCATTACGTCGCGTTGCGCCATGTCGACATTCGTGACATCCAGGAACAACTCAGTTTTCTCGGCTTGTCGTCACTCGGCAGGGCCGAAAAGAACGTCATGTCGTCGATTCGCATGGTACGGAACGCGCTACAAAAGATTTCGACGGGCGAGGACTACGATACCGAGCAAGGTCACCGTAGCCTGGAGCAAAGCGCGCACAGGCTTCAGACCCACATCGATGACATCCTCGGCTCCGAAGCGGACGGACGCGACGTTCGAATCATGGTGACACTGCCAGAGGAAGCTGCGCAAGAATACGAACTCGTCCGTGACCTGATTAAATCGGGCATGAATATCGCCCGCATCAACTGTGCGCACGACAGCGAGCCAGTCTGGCTCGGCATGATCGAGAACATCCATCGAGCGAAAAAAGAGACGGGACGAAGCTGCAGGATCCTGATGGATCTTGCCGGCCCGAAAATCAGGACCGGCGACTTGCAACCCAGCCGCGGCGTCTTACGGATTCGTCCGAAGCGAAATTCCCAGGGCCGCATGATTTCCCCGAGGAGGGTGGCCTTCGTAACCGAGCATACCCGGTGGATCCCCAAGAAAAGCGTCGTAATCCCGGTGTCACAGGAATGTATAGACTACGCCGAGGTAGGCGACATCGTCCGTTTCAGGGATGCACGCGGCAAGAAACGGAAGATGGAGGTCGTGCGCAAGAACGAAAAAGGGCTGCGATTGCTCTGTTACAAAAACTCATATATGGCGAGTGAAACAAGACTCACCGTACACCGAAATGCCTCAGGCGACAGCGCGGAATTTCGCGTCGGCAAGCTGCCGCCGATCGAGGAACCCCTGTTGCTAAATGAAGGCGACACGCTGCTGTTACACCGCGACATTATCCCCGGTGAACCGGCGGTGTTCGACGCCGAAGGAGCAATCGTTGAACCGGCACATATCGCCTGTCGCCAGCCGGAGGTATTCCGCTTCATTTCCCCAGGCGACCCGATCAGCCTGAACGACGGCAAGATTCAGGGCATCGTCAGATCCACAACGGATGAGGAACTTGTCGTCGAAATCACGCATGCGAAACCCGCCGGCAGCCGACTCCGTGCGGACAAGGGCATCAATTTCCCGAAAAGTGACATCGAACTGCTCGGGCTGACGGAAACGGACCGGGCCAATCTCGAATTTGTGGCGAAGCACGCCGACGCAGTAAGCCTGTCTTTCGTGCGTAAACCGACCGACATCATCGCCTTGCAGAATGAATTGAAGAAATACCAGTCCACGGGACTCGGCATCGTCATCAAGATAGAGACCGTCAAGGCATTCAAGGACCTGCCCAGGCTCCTGCTTACGGCCATGCGCCACTACCCGGCTGCCGTGATGATCGCCAGGGGGGACCTGGCGGTGGAATGCGGTTGGGAGCGGCTCGCAGAGATCCAGGAAGAGATCTTGTGGATGTGCGAAGCCGCCCAGGTACCGGTCATCTGGGCGACGGAAGTGCTCGATCGCGAGACAAAAAAGGGCCGGCCGTCACGTGCCGAAATTACTGACGCCGCGATGTCGCAGCGCGCCGATTGCGTGATGCTCAACAAGGGCCCGCATATCCTGGCAGCGATCCATATGCTCGATAACATCCTGCGCCGCATGCAGGACCACCAACAAAAGAAGACGCCGAAACTGCGCAAACTGAGCATCACCGAAATCTGATCGGCGGATCGGAGAAATCGAATGAAAAGATTAATGCTGCTTTTGTTGCTGCCGCTGTCCGCACACGCGGACATGATTACGCCGTCGCACAATTGCGTAAAACCGGCTAAACCATCGCAGCTTGCCTCCGAAGGGGACCGCGCGTCGTTCGCCCGCCGGGCAAACGCTTATAAGCAATGCCTGTCAAATTTCGTCAACGAACAGGTGAAAGAAGCGCGCATGCACAGCGAAGCGGCAAGAAGGGCGGAGAACGAACTCAAGCAGTTTGGCTACTAAGAGAATTGAAGCGCGGTGCCTGGAGTACGGGGCACCGGGGAGATTTCACTTTCCGGTGAAAGCGAACGGTCTATCGCGAATTGTCCGGGACTCTGAAAAAGCCTACCTGCCACAATGCGGGCACTGGCCCCTCAACACCTTGATAACGTAGTTAACCCACAGCCACAGCAGGGCCACATTGCCCAGAAACAGCAGAGTCCACAGCACCGGTATGCCCATAGCAATCTCCGTAACGCCGACCTAACGCTAGTTGAACCCATATTAAGTTAATTACGACAAGCGGTTTGTCAGCCAGGTCACAGATTCGGCTGGCGGGGTCGCGAAGATGTGATCCCGGTCACGTTTGGCGGCCAGGTCCCGAACTAGTAGGCCTGTTCGCAGCGACAATACTCGTATTCCGGAATTTCTTCCTCGGGACCTCCCTTCGAAGGATCCTGGCGACTCTCGCAGACCAGTACGAATCCCGGCGGACAGTCCCTTATTTCGGAACGTGGCCTGGGTTTGACATCGGCATCCGCACACGACGCGCTCATGGCCAGAACAGCCAGAATCGCGAGCCAGTGGAACATGCTTGAACGATTATTCTTCATCGAGAGACCTGCTCCGGATGCGGTAGATGAGACGGACTGCAAGTATCAGCACACCCGCAAGCGTGCAGAAGATGCCGACCAGCCACGTAAGCAAGGTGGGCGCGTACTCGTAACGATTCACGGCAAGCGTAATCAACAGGGTGCCCGCCCCTAACAAAAAGAATGGCAGGGCCTCGTAAAGTGGTTTTGGCAGTCTCAAGATATGATCCAGTTTGCAGATAGACCTTCTGCAGCCCAACATGCATTATACCGAAGCGGTTTTTGGTGTCAGACCACAGCGTTGCCCTGTATTGCATTTTCTGCCTAGCGGTATGACACATTTGGCAATCATTTCACATACATGGAAACAGGGCGTCGTTCAGAAAGCGTCTTGGGGAAATTCAAATGAAAAATAAGTCAGGATTGTTGGTGGCGATGTTACTCATTGCCGCTGCATGCGCGCGCGAATCCGTCAGCGAAGCCGATAACGACAAACTACGCTTCGCGGTAATGACTTTTTCTCACGAAACCTGCACGTTTTGCCCAGGCGGTGACAGCGACATCGAGCGTTGGACTCGTACCCGCGAGCCCTACGTCGGCGACGAAGTCTTGTCTGCCGGCACATATATTCTTGGGTTCGTGGAGGCGGCGAGGGAATACCCGGACGTGGAGTTGATCGGGCTGGAATCGCCTGACGGCGTATACGGCGGGTCCTCTGCGAGCTGGTCGACAGAGGACGCATTCAATCATTTCATGAACCGCATGCTCGCGGACCTGCGCGAGGCGATGCCGGTAGACGGCGTCTATCTCGCTTTGCACGGTGCCATGGCGGTCAGGAACATACCGCGCCCGGAAGCGGAGATCGCGAAACGTTTCCGATCGGTGGTCGGGCCTGACGTTCCGATCGTCGGCTCCTTCGACCTGCACGGCAACGAGGATGAAGAATTCCTTCGCTGGGCGGACATGGCTTTCGTCACCAAGCGATACCCGCATTACGACTCCGGCATCCAGGGCGCAAGGTCGGCAAGAGCGCTCGTTCGCATGGCGCGCGGCTTGTACAAATCGACGACGGCGACGCGCAAACCCGGCGTCATCACGCCGACCGTCCTGCAGTGGACCGGCCAATCACCGTCGATGGACATCATGGAGCGAGCTCGCCGCTGGGAGGCCAGGGAACCCGGCGTATTCGTCAGTGTGTTTTACGGTTTCCCGTGGGCGGATGTTCCCGACGTCGGCGCGACCGTGCACGTAATGACCAACAATGATCAGGAACTCGCCAATCACATCGCGGACGATATGTCCGAATTCATCTGGCGAGTGCGCGAGGGGCTGTTCGGCGAGGAATTTGCTCAACCGGGGGTCGCCGCGTCGCGGGCAGCAGAAGCATTCGCAGCCGGCGCGACGCCTATCGTGCTCGCGGATTACAGCGATCGCAGCGGCGACGCGACACACATCCTTAAGCAGGTCGTCGATCAGGGCCTGAGTGGCGTGTTGATCGCCACGGTGCGAGACGAAAGAGTCCTTGCGGAACTGACGCGAGGAAATGCGCAAGTCGGCGATCTCTTTGACATGGAGGTCGGCGGATTTGCAGGGCCGGCGAGTGGCGAGCCGGTTCGCATCAACGGTACCCTCACCTACCTTGGGCCAGGCGTCGACTATGACGAGGTCGCGATTGTCGAATTCGGCGATCGCAATTCGCTCATCATCACACCGGCACTGAAGCAGATCCTGTGGACCGAGGAACTCGAATTCGGACCGCTCGATCCCGACAACTTCGATTCCTTCGTCGTCAAATCGCGCGTACATTTCCGGCGCGGCTTCGACGAGACCGGCTATGCCAAGACCATCATCATCGTCGACGCACCGGGGCCATTCGTCGGCACGGTGCGCCTCGATGCGCTGCCGTATGAAAACGTCACGCTGACCGACTACTATCCATACGGTATACCGCCGGACCGGCGATAAGAACTCAAACGCTACGGAGGTGTCATGAACAAGATGCTTTCCCTGGAACATTCGCTCGACAGTGCGGCCGTGATCGTCGCATTTCTCGCCTTGCTAGGCGTGTTACAGACGTTCATCGTCGGCCAGCATTTCGTCATTCCGACGCTGATCCTCATCCTGGCGGTCATATTCGCGAACCTGGCGGCATTCGGCCTGCGTGGCGAAAGGTGGGCCAAGCACATACTGTTCTGGATATTCACGATCGCCGCCTGTCATGCTTTTTTCGCCCTGTTCTGGGCAAAAACGCCTCGTGAAATGCTGGGCGATGCATTCCTTTATGTATATGGCGCCGCGTTCGTCATCCTCGCTTTGCTGAGCTGGCAGTACGCCAAGAAAAACGGACTTTTCAAATAAGATTGCGTTACGAGACCCTCATCTTCGATCTCGACGGGACGATCAGCGACCCCTTCGTTGGTATCTCACGCAGTATCAATTATGCCCTCGAGGCCTTGGGCTACGAGCCGGTCGACCCGGAGTCCGTGCGGCCCCTGATCGGCCCACCGCTTACCGAAATATTCGAGCACCTGCTCGGCCCGCTGCCCGAAGCCGACATGCTGGATCTCGTCGACAAGTACCGGGAACGCTACGCCACGGTCGGGTATGCGGAAAATGATCTTTACGAGGACATTCCGCACACCATCGATCGACTGGCCGGGAACGGCTACCGGCTGGGTATCTGCACGTCCAAGCGCGCAGACTATGCGGTGCGCATTGTCGAAATGTTCGGTCTTTCCCAATACTTCTCTTTCGTCGATGGCGGCGGTGTCGGCGTGGAAAAGCAAAAACAGATCGAGGCGATGGTCGCGAATGGCTTGTCGGCAGATACCACGATCATGATCGGCGACCGTGCCGTTGATATTCTCGCCGGCAAATCAAATGCCCTGGCGGCTGCCGGCGTATTGTGGGGATTCGGCGAACGCGACGAACTGGAGCACGCTTCGCCGGATTACATTTTTGCGGCGCCGGCCGAACTCCTGGATACATTGTCGCAATGACTAAAGACAAACGAACCGAAACCGTATATGCCATTGCATGTTGCGCTTTCCTCCTCTTCTGCCGCGACGCGTTTGCACAGGAATTCGAGTACTCCGTGCCCGGGCTGGAGGAAGAAGCGGAGATCATCGTCGATAAATGGGGCGTCCCGCACATTTACGCCAGCACGCATTACGACGCATTCTTCGTGCAGGGCTTCAATGCGGCCCGGGATCGCCTTTGGCAGGTCGACGTGTGGCGCCGCCGCGGTCTGGGTCGATTATCGGAAGTTTTTGGCAGCGAATATGTAGAGCAGGACCGGGCGGCGCGGCTTTTCCTTTACCGCGGCGACATGTACCGGGAATGGCTCGCGTATGGCTCCGATGCAAAACGCATTGCCGAAGCATTCACTGCCGGCATCAACGCCTACATCGAACTGGCTGATGAAAATCCAGCACTGTTGCCTCCCGAATTCGAGTTATTGAATTACCGGCCGGAACGCTGGAGCCCGGCCGACGTGGTCCGAATTCGCGGGCATGGCTTGTGGGGCAATGTCGAGCGCGAGGTGCAGCGTGCACTGATCGCCTGCGCCGCGGATCTCGAGACGACGAGCTACTGGTGGCAACTCGAACCGGACTGGACAACGAAGATCCCCGATGGTCTCGATCCCTGCGTCATTACCGTGGATGTGCTGGACAACTATCTGCTCGCCAAAGCACCGGTCGTATTCAACGATCCGCAAGGCGCCCGCAACGAGTCAGGCAATCAGTCGAAACAGAGGGGTCTCGGCAGCAACAACTGGGTGGTCGCTGCGGAGCGGACCGCAACCGGGCGGCCGATCCTCGCCGACGATCCGCACCGCACGCACTCGGTGCCGTCGCTGCGTTACATCGCGCACCTGGTTGCCCCGGACCTGAACGTCATCGGCGCCGGCGAACCAGCTTTGCCAGGTATTTCGATTGGACACAACGAACATATTGCTTTCGGCCTGACGATCTTCCCGATCGACCAGGAAGATCTCTATGTCTACGAAATTGCAGATGGGCGTTATCGCTACGGTGACGGATGGGAGGCTTTCCGAACGGTCGAGGAAAGCATTGCCGTACGTGGCGCGCCGGATGCCGAAACGATACTCAAATATACGCGGCACGGTCCAGTTATTTACGAATCCGCTACGCGCGCTTTTGTCGTGCGTGCGGCGTGGCTCGAGCCCGGCATGGCACCTTATTTCGGCAGTGTCGAATACATGCGAGCCGAAAACTGGCGGGAATTTCTTGCTGCGCTTAACCGCTGGGGGGCCCCGCCGGAAAACCAGGTTTACGCCGACGTCGACGGCAATATCGGGTACAAACCGGCGGGACTGTTTCCGCGGCGACCGGACTGGGACGGCTTGCTACCCGTGCCCGGCGACGGGCGGTTCGAATGGAACGGATTTTTCGACATGGACGTGTTGCCGGTCGAGTACAACCCGGAGCGCGGATTTACCGGCACCGCGAATTCCATGAACCTGCCCGCCGATTATCCGATCCAAAAATATCCGATGGCCTTCGAATGGTCCGCATCCTGGCGCTACCAGAGACTGTGGCAGGTGCTGGAGCAACAAGCCGAGCATTCACTCGAGGATTCGCTCGCCTTGCAGCGCGACTACAAATCGCTTCTTGCTGTTCAGGCGATCGAGGGAATACCGGAAGACATGCGTGGACCGGCGGTGGACATTCTCCGGCAATGGGATGGTGTGCTCGCACCCGATTCGTCGGCCGCGGCCCTTTTTGCCATCTGGTATTACCGGCATCTGCGCCCCGCCCTCGAAAACCTGCTCCTGCCGCAAGCGCCACAGCTCGTGTCGCCGATGGGTTCCAGCGGCGTCTTACGGCTCATGGGTGAGGATCGCTCGCACGATGTTATTGCGACGTCGCTCGAAACAGCATACGCGGAGATCCAGACCGTCCTGGGGGACGATGCTTCGAGATGGCGCTGGGGAACATTGCACGAGATCCGTTTCCGGCACCCGCTCTTGCACCTGGCTGACGCCGACCTCGCCGCCAAGATGCGTTATCCGGCACTGCCGCGGGGCGGTAGTGCGTACACCACGAACAACACCGCTTTCAGCGCAAGCAACCTGCTCGTCCGCTCCGGTGCTTCCTACCGGCAAGTCATCGACGTGGGCAATTGGGATGCGGCGAGAATGACCAACGCGCCGGGCCAGTCCGGCGACCCCCGCTCGCCGTTTTATGACAACTTGCTGCAAGGCTGGGCCGAGGATGGCGACTTCCCACTGCTCTATTCCCGCGAGAAAGTCCTTCAACACAAGGCCATCACCATACGTTTGAGCCCGAAATAAGCTCGCCAAGTACCGCTGGCGGCCCTTGCCCGGGCCGCCGAAATTTCTATATCCCTCTGATTTCTATAGATTTTAATTTCCTCATAAATCAATCACCCGGAACTCAGCAAACCGTACCGCAAAGTTAGCTTTTCGCTCAGTCAGTTCATCGCGCCGATCTCTACAAAGGATCCATGGACGCGGCC
>JABAOE010007221.1_pt4 | contig 12628 bp, 12 predicted proteins | sample 7062141 | NCBI WGS metagenome assembly JABAOE01 (sample SAMN14538627, study PRJNA623070) | marine sediment metagenome | biome: marine biome [ENVO:00000428]; feature: marine pelagic biome [ENVO:01000023]; material: deep marine sediment [ENVO:00002113] | place: India: Gulf of Khambhat ...
CGTCTGGCCGGGCCACTGGCCCTCGATGACTTCCGGGTTCGGCTCGAAGACGATCGGCTTTCCGCCGCTCTGCAACACGGTCGGGACCGCCTTCTGTACGTAGGCATCCAGCGCCTCTGCGTCGTTGACCTTCTCAATGAAGATGACGTACCCCTTTGCCAAGGTATCCTCCTTGCACTTGTATACTCGCATTCTTGGCTGAAACATGGCGATTATAACGCTAAAGGTCTGATCTGTTGCGCCACGATGAAACGAGACAAGACAGACCGGTCGAAGCCGCGGCGGTCGACGGTGGCATGCCGAAGGTCGTCGCGAACCGTGGCCGACTGTTGGCGGAGCTCGAAGCTAAGTAGCATTCTGAGCGCGGAAGCTAAGGGGCATGGCCTCTGGAAGCAGAGGGCCAAGACGGGCCGAAATCTCTTGACTGGTATCTGGGCAAGGCGATTTCCCGCGGGCTAATCTTCCCAAGCAGAGGGTCGCGGGTTCCCGGACGGGCCTGTAGGGCGATCCCCGTCTCCCCCTCCAGAACCCCCTTTCGTATCTGGTTTCAGCTTCTCCTTGTGGGACACGTCGTTGACGACGTGACGCTATCTGCACCTCGCCGTGCGAGAGAATGCCGGAAAGCTGTCCCGACTGGTGGCTGGACGGCCGGAATGCCGCACCTCAGACCGCTTTGCCGAAGGGCACGGTGCCAATCTAGACCCGTAGTCACAGCGCATCTAGTCCGCTCTCCGGTCGATGTTGCCCATTCGTGACTGATAACTGTGCCGCAAGGGTACAGGCAAGGGGATTTGCTTTGCCAAACTTCGCCATGGTCGTCGCCGCAATTGGCGTACCACTGCCTGGCGCCCAGTGACCCTACTCTGTCCTCCGCTGTGCCCCGGACATTACTTCCGGCGCATTGTGAATCATGCGCAATCCTGTGCACCTTAGCTGTGGAAAGAACTGCACGAGACTCCAGATGAAAGGAGGTGAAAAATGATCAACGCGATGAAGACTCCTCTCATCATCGGCATCGTTGTCGGTGTTGCGATGGTCTTGCTGGCGGGTCTGGGCACGAGTACACAGACGGCATCGGCGGACGCCGGGCCGCACGTGGAGACGGGCGCAGACGCCACACCTGACAAGTGCGCCAGCTGCCACCGCATTCACACCGGTCAGAACGAGTACCTGCTGAAGGAAGCTGGTTCGGTCGAGGATTTCTGCTACTCGTGCCACGGCACGGGCGGGCCGGGATCTGACCTGGCGGTTCAGGAAGGAACCTTCTACGGAGGCACCTCACCGGGAGCCCCGTTCGGAGGCAAGACGGCCTCAACCGACGTTGGCCTGAGAGCGGGCGGCTTTGATTTCGCCCGTATCGATACAACGGACCCATCGACCCGGGCTAATCCTCATGCAGATGGCTCCCGCACGATCGGCGTGCTGGCAACGACTGAGCCGGTGGTCTCCCAGCATGCGATTGACGGGACGACAGCGGGGACGATGTGGGGCAACGGCGCCATTAGCCCGGTTGCCGATGCCGGACCCACCGTCACGCTGGACTGTGGCTCGTGCCACAACCCGCACGGGAACGGCAACTACCGCATCCTGAGGGAGGTTCCCACGGGGTCCAGCGGGGCTGGCTATGCCATTCCCGACACCTACCCGAAGGCAGCAGCGGACTACGCCACGGACGACAACCTTGACATGTACTTCGCTGGTTCGCCGGCTAACCCCATAGTCGATGACAGGACCCCAGGGGTGAGTATCCTGATGGACACGTCGGCGTGGTGCGCTCAGTGCCACACCCGCTACCTCGCGGAACACCATGCGGCTGACCCCGCTGATGCCAGCCGAGAGGACAGCGGAGACGCGATCTTCACGTACCGTCACACGAGTTCCGGTTATGGCTACAGCAGCTATGGCGGAAGTCCAGGGTACAAGTTCAACAACCGGGCGTGCATCACCTGTCACGCTTCGCACGGAAGCAACGCTCAGATGCCGGGCGAGAACTCGTCGACGGTCCCGTGGCCGGACGGCAGCACTGTCAACCCGCCCAACGATCTTGAGCGGGCCAGCCTGCTGAAGATGGACAACCGCGGGATCTGCCTGAAGTGTCACAGGGAGTGATCAAGCGGATCTCAAATGACCGCCGGGGGGAGGTCGGAGGCTGAACCTCCCTCCGGTGGTCGCCCTCTTTCACGAGTAGACCGAGTGGCTGCAGTCTTGAAGTCCGGTGGAGGTACTATCCGTCGGCTGGGCGCATCCGCGAGGTCGCGAAATCCAACCCCTTACCGAAGCTGACGTGCGCCGAGTCGCCCCGGCTTCTCTCGTCGATCGTGTACTGAAGCCTCCGGGTCTCCTGGCAGCTTGGCGTTGGACGCCTCACCAGCGCCGGGCGCGACGCCGGGGTGCGCGGCGGGCGGAGGTATGAAGGGCCCGGCCAGCCCGCCGGCCGGCAAGACCAGCACGAAGCAAGACGGCTGTCAGGCCGATGCCAACTGGCTTCAGGGGCTATCGCCTGGTCGTGGGGCCTCAGCTGAGGTCCGACGGCTCGGCCGTGGCGCCGCGTCGCCGCCGGTAGCGGACCCACAGCGGGAAGATGATGAGGAAGCCGATGACGTGCGCCCCGAGAATGGGGAGAAGCGCGACCAGTCCCTGCAACCCTCCGTTCATCACGGTGTAAGTCCCGAAGCCGATCATCAGCAGGGGCATCACGACCCTCATCACGAGCCGTAGCGCGGTCCTCCCGGCGCTACTGTGAGTTCCTTCAACGCCGGTTCTGAGCGCTCTCACGCGGCTCCCCCGGCCGGCGAATACACGCACGAGGGGTCTTCCGCAAGGTAGTCGCCGTTCACCGCCCAGGCCCGGGCGCGGCTGCCGCCGCAGACGTTCTTGAAGTCGCAGACGGAGCACTTCCCCTTCAATCTTTCGGGGTCTCGCAGGTCGCTGAACAGCTGCGAGCTCCGGTACAGGTCGGCCAGCCGCTGGTTGCGAACGTTGCCTGCCGACAGCGGGAGGAAGCCGGAGGGGCAGACCTCGCCGACGTTGGAGATGAAGCAGAACCCGTTTCCGTCGTTCACGCCCAGTGTGGGGCGGTGGAGGCCGTCCTGGAAACGATAGCCGGCACCGGCGATCGGGCGGCTGTTGTCGCCGTTGGTCTGCTCCTTCTGGGCCCGCTGTACGGCAACGCGCCGGTAGGCGGGCGCGGCGGTGCTCTTGACGTCAAAGGGGGCGCTGCGTGAGAGGTCGTACAGCCAGTTGAAGAGCCGCTCGTGCTCCTCCGGCGAGACCATGTCGCCCTCTCGGCCCCGTCCTGTCGGCACGAGGAAGAAGACGCTCCACTGGACCGCCTGCGCCTCCGCTACGATGTCCGGCATCTGCTCCAGCACACCCAGGTTGTAGCGGCTAACGGTCGTGTTGATCTGAAGCGAGAGACCGCAATCGATCACGTCGCGCATGATCTGGCGCGTTCTCTCAAAGGAGCCGCTGAAGCCGCGGAAGCGGTCGTGGACCTCGGCGGTGGGCCCGTCGAGGCTGATCGCGATGCGACTGACGCCGGTCTCTCGGACGCGGTCCAGGTTCTTTCGTGTTGCCAGGGCGGTGGCGCTGGGAGTCAGGGACGTGCGCAGCCCCTTCTGGACGGCGTAGGTCAGGAGGTCGTAGACGTCGCGGCGCATGAGCGGGTCGCCGCCGGTGACCACGAGGATCGGGTTGCCGATCTCCGCTATCTGGTCGATGACGTCGATCGCCTCCTCGTGCGTCAGCTGGTCAGGGTCCGGCTTGGGCTGCGCCTCGGCCCGGCAGTGCAGGCAGGCCAGAGCGCAGGCGCGCGTGATCTCCCACGCGACGACGAAGGGCGACTGGTCGAAGTTTGACTGGGCCAGGCGGGCGTCCATTCCGTGCCGCACGTCGCGGGCGTTCTTGCGCGCGGCCTGGCCGCTCACGACACAGCCTCTGCTGTTTGCTGGATTGGAACGGGCCATTCCGCCGCCTTTATCGCCTGGGGGGAGCCGGGTCTGATTCCGATCTCCTCATCGGTCAGGTAGCAGGCCGGGTCCGGGGCGAGGAAATCGTTGAAGTAGCTCTCGGCGCGGGCGCGCAGGTTCCCGTTGCAGACGTCAAGGAAGCGGCAGGACCCGCAGCGCCCCTTCAGGTGGCTCTTTCGGTCCTTCAGGATCGCCATGCGGGGGTGCGACCTGTCCTGCCAGATTTCGCTGAAGGGCCGCTCGCGAACGTTGCCCAGGCTGTAGTTCCAGGAGAACTGATCGGCGTGCACGTCTCCCAGGGGGTCGATCGACGTGATGGCGATGCCCGACTGGTTGCCGCCGTTCCAGCTCAGCAGCTGCAGGATTTCAGCCGCCCGCTCCGGTTGTTCGTCCCTCATGCGCAGGTAGACGTACGCGGAATCGACGTGGTTGTCTACGGTCAGTATCTCCTTGCCGACGCCGCGGCGATGGAAGTCCTCGACGCGCTCGAACAGGTAGCCGACGGCGGTCCGCGTCGCGGCGGGTTCAAGGTGAAAGCGCCGCATCTTGTCGCCGCGTCCCGCGTAGGCGAGGTGGTACATGCAGAAACGTGGCACGTTCTCCTCTTCCAGCAGGTTCAGGACGCCCGGCAGGTCGTCCACGTTCTTGCCGTGCAGCGTGAAGCGGACGCCCACCTTCATGCCGATATCCCGGCAGCGGCGGATCCCCGCCATCGCCTCGTCGAACGAGCCCTTCTGCCCGCGCACCTTGTCGTGCACCTCACGCAGCCCGTCGAGGCTAATGCCGACGTAGACGAACCCGGCCTCGCTGATGCGCCGCGCCATCTTGTCGGTTATCAGGGTGCCGTTGGTCGAGAGGACGCAGCGCAGGCCGCGGCGAGCGGCGTGGGCGGCGAGGTCGAAGATGTCCGGCCGCATCAGGGGCTCGCCTCCGGAGAAGAGCATCGTCGGCGAACCGAAGGCGGCGACGTCGTCGATCAGCCGCACGGCTTCGTCTGTCGTCAGCTCGCCCGGGTCCGCCTTGTTAGTCGCCGACGCGTAACAGTGCATGCAGTGGAGGTTGCAGAGGCGCGTGCTGTTCCAGACGACGACCGGCTTCTTGTCCTGCGAGTAGTGGATGAGGTGGGGCGGGAGCTTGGCGGTGGACCGCCGGTGCCGCAGCGCGTCCTCCGGGCGGACGCTCCCATCTAGAAGCGCGGATAGTGGGATCATGGCGCCTTCTCCATTCTAGCCGCGGCTATGTGTTGGTCCAGCCCGAAGAGGTCCGCTACGACGCGGCTGGCTTCGACACCGTCGCCACCGGCGGCGCTCGCCCTCAGGCTCATGATGGAGCGGTGCAGAAGCTTCTTCTGTATGGCGAGGGTCAGCATTTCGATGCGCTCGCGGTCCTGCCGCGGAAGGCGCTGCAGGAGATCGGTAGCGCGTGCCAGCTCGGAGTCGCGTATCTCGTCGGCCCGCTGCGCAAGCGCGGTGATCGTGGGGACGACTCTCAGGATGTCCATCCACTCGCCGAACTGCGATACCCCATCCTCGATGATGCGCTCAACCTTGCTGGCCTCCGCCAGGCGTTCGCGGACGTTGGATTCCACCGTCTCTTCCAGGTCGTCGATGTTCAGAAGCGTCACACCCGGTACGTCAGCAACCTCAGGCTCTACGTCCCGGGGCACGGCGATGTCGACGATCAGGAGCGGCCGGCCGCTCCTGGCGTCCATCGTTCGTTCCACCATCTGCTTTAGCATAATCGGGTGCGGTGCGCTGGTGCCCGTTATAACGATATCGCATGTGCGAAGGCCGTCTTCCATCTGTGTCAGCGTTGCGGTGCTGCCGCAGAGGACTGCCAGCTGCTGCGCCCGCTCCAGCGTGCGGCCGACAACGGCGATCTCCGCGGCGCCGCGGTCGACGAGGCTCTTGGCGGCGAGCTCACCCATTTTGCCAGCACCGACGAGCAGCACCCGTGCCGAGCTCAGGTCGCCGAAGCGCTGCCTCGCCATCTCGACGGCTGCCGAGCCGATCGAGGCGGCATTGCGTCCGATGCCCGTCTCGGTTCGCGCCCGCTTGCCGGTCGTCAGCGCCTGACGGAACAGAGTGGAGAGGACGCGCCCTATGGACTTCGCGGCCAGGCCGCGGCGCAGCGCGTCGCGGACCTGCCCGAGCACCTGCGGCTCGCCCACAATCGCGGAATCCAGTCCGCTGGACACCGTCAGGAGGTGCTCGGCCGCGTCCCGGTCGATGAGCCGGTAGACGTAAGGCCGAAAGTCCGAAGGACTAACGCGCCTGGTGGTCTTCCAGAACGATTCCAGGGCCTCGTCTGCTTCGGCAGTGTCTGTCGCCGCAGCGTAGATCTCAACGCGATGACAGGTGGAAAGGATTGCCCCCTCCGGAACGCACTTCCTCAGGTCTGACAGGGAGTCGTCCAGGTCCGAGTTGGAGAAGGTGAGCCGCTCCCGCAGACCGATCGGCGCTTGCCTGTAGTTCAGGCCGAGCGCCACGATGTGTAGCCCCCAGCCGCGGCTGCCATTCCTGGAAGCGTTTTCGGGCGGTCCGTCCGCCGCCAGGACGGAGGCGCTGGCCGTGCCAGGCGCCTGGTTGCCTGTCTGGCCACAGGGATCGACTGACTTCGGTCCGCGGGACTTCACTTGTCCAGAATGTTGCCGCACCCCTCTGTCATCCATTCTCGTGGCCTCGTCTTCCTAGTCGACGCTGCACAGTCGCCGCCTTACGTGTAGCTTCGCCTCGCAACAGTCTTCAGCCATCCGCCAAAAGGGGCCGAATGTATACGACTTTCGGCCCATGGAGATACTCGGAGCGCGTATGCCAGAGTTGCGCGAAATGCCTATATCGGAGTTGCATGCCCTCGCCCAGTCTGGTCTGGGGCCCGCCTGTGGGGGCGAGGCCAGGGCTGATGCGTACCAGCAGTCCGAGTGTGACTCAGACCGTGCAAATCTGTCTGCGATCCGTGCGTCCAGGCTCATGGCGCGATCTATCACTGGCTCCTTATTGATTCAATTTTCCTATACGATCCCTATCTGCAGCCTGAATCGAAAGTCACCCTGACGATACAGAGTCGTAGGCACACAGATGCTGGTGATATCTACCTGAAGCTGGCGTTTTCTGGCGTACGATTACAGCCAGCCGTCTCAAGAGGGGTTCAACGTTCGGCTTCGGTCGTGGACGTCGACGGATCCGCGATTCGTTCAGACGCCGGCCGCGGCAAGCCGCCGGGACGCTGATCCGACGCGTGCTCTGCGGGTGCGTCAGGCTCTTGCGGCGGGTTGGCTGCGGGGCGCCGGCCGCTGGTAGAAGTTCTGCGGATAGCCGATGCGTGGCCTGCTTGCCTCGTCGATGCGCTCTACCGTCTCCGCGGGGAGATCGACGTCCAGCGCCGCCAGGTTGTCCATCAGCTGTTGCACGCTCTTGGGGCCGATGATCGGCGAAACGACTCCCGGCCGGGCGAGGTTCCAGGCCAGGCTCATAGTCAGCGGCGTTGCTCCGATCCGGCCGGCTTCCTCCGTGACGAGATCAACGATGTCGAAGTTGCGGTCCCGGAGCACCACGCGGCGCCAGATCTGCTGCCACGGGCCTGCCGATGAGAAGCGGGTGCCATCGCCGGGTTCCTCGCCGCGCCTGTACTTGCCCGTCAGCATACCGCCGGCAAGGGGGCTCCAGGGGATGATGCCCAGCCCGAACTTCTGGCAAACCGGCACGATCTCGACCTCGATGTCCCGGCTGATGATGCTGTATTGCGGCTGCAGGCTCACGAGCGGTTCCCAGCCCCGCGCCTCGATCAAGCGGGCCGATTCTGCGATCTGCGAGGCGTTCCAGTTGGAGACGCCGATATACCGCACCTTGCCCTGCCGCACGAGGTCATTCAAGGTGCTCAACGTCTCCTCCAGCGGCGTGGAATCGTCATAGCGGTGCATCTGATAGAGGTCGATGTAGTCGGTGCCGAGCCGTCGCAGGCTGTCCTCAGCCGCCTGCATCACGTGCTTTCGGCTCGTGCCGCTTTCGAAGGGGCCGGGCCCAAGTTCTCCAGCGGCCTTCGTTGCGATGACGACGCTCTCGCGGCGGCCTTTCACCGCCTTGCCGACGATAGTCTCGGAAAGTGTCCCGGAATAGACGTTCGCCGTGTCGATAAAGTTGTGCCCAGCGTCGAGATAGGCGCTGATGACGTCGATCGAGGTGCTTTCGTCGCAGCCGAACTCGTCGTTGCCGAAGTTCATCGCGCCCAGGCACAGTGGCGAGACTTTCAAACCGGACGCTCCCAGGCTGCGATACTCGATAGTGGACATCTTGGCTCTCCCTCCATCCGGCCGTGCGGCCACGAAGTCGCGGAGAAGTATAACAGCGAGGTCCTGGCCGCGATGGCCGGCCGTCAGCGTGCCGGTGGAAGTTCCGGGGCGACGCCCGATATGCTCCGAAAACGCGAAATCAGACGGTTGGCCTCGCGCGGCGCACCCCAGGGATTTCGATTCGAGCGTGAAGATTGCGTCAGACGTCTCTCGCCCACCCAGGAAAGCTCCATGAGACACCGCAGTGCCTCGTAGTACGCGAGTCGCCCGCGGTCCAGGTCCCGAATGCGCTCGTATGCTTCGGTGTATCGCCGGACGAGAATCGGCCGGAGACGAGATGCGAGGGAATCGATTATCGCCGGCATGCTCATCGGAGCGATGGCGAGGAGGACCCGGGTGCCAGCAACGTCGTAAGCCGGGTCGCCGACCACCGTCATGGCCCAGTCGACGACGCCTGTGACCCTGCCGTCCTTCATGAGAACGTTGAGCGGGTGATAGTCTCCGTGACATATCACCTTGTCCTGCGGCTGGTGCGGGCGGTTATCAAGCAGCCATTGCAGTGCAGGACGAAGCCCGGTCACATCCAGCGATTCAATGCGCAGCTGTATCTGGTCCAGTTGGCCGTCAGTGGACAGCAGGCGCCGGCTCGCGCCTGCCGCAGCCCCGCCGCCTTGCGGAAGTCCCGCGGCATCGATAGCCTCTACGAGCTTTCGTGGGTCGAGTGAATGCAGCCTGGCCTGGTGCTCAGCGAGGGTGCCGGGAAGACGCGTCAGCAGCCACGGTATCCGGCGGAGCAGCTGAGCCGGGGTCGAGGCCCCAAGTATCTGACTACCGGGTAGTCGTTCCATCACAATGAACGCGCCGCCGAGCACGCTGGAGTCGACACTCTCGAACAGCACGCGGGGTGCCGGATATCCGAGTCCTACGACAGTGGATTGGACGACAGACTCCCAGCGAGCGCGTAGCGGGTCGTCGTCGACGGCGTAGATCCTGAGGATGAGAGGGGCCGAGAGCTCTAGGGGCGCGTCGGCTAGCCTGAAGCCGAAAATCCGTGTGTCGAATCCGCCCGTGATGGCTCGCGGCGGACGAGCGTACTCCAGTTCCGGATGGCCGGAGACGCCTCGCAGGTACGCAATGAGGCGGTCTCCGATCTCCTTGTCCGATGTTGACTCGGGCATGCGCCGACGAAGAGGTGCAGGGCGCTCAGGCCGAGAACAGGTGGACGGTGGTCGCGGCCGCTTCGCCGCGGACCATGCCGCCGCCGTTGTGGGTCATCCCCACCCTGGCGTCTTCGACCTGGCGGTCTCCCGCCTCGCCGCGCAGCTGTAGCCAGATCTCGTACGCCTGCGATACGCCGGTGGCCCCGACCGGGTGGCCCTTGGAGATCAGGCCGCCGCTGGTGTTAACTGGAAGCCGCCCGCCGATCTCCGTCGCTCCCTCGTCGACCAGGCGGCCGCCTTCACCTTCGGCGCAGAAGCCCAGCTCCTCGTACAGCATCAGCTCCGCCGGGGCGGAGGCATCGTGAACTTCCGCCACGTCGACGTCATCGATGGACATGCCGGCCATCTCGAGCGCCATCTGAGCTGCCCTGGCCCCTGTCCCGCCGTCGTCCTTGGGGTGGTCCGACCCGCTGACGAGCGCTGTCCCGCGAATCCAGACGGGCTTGGTCGTGTACTGCCTCGCCTTCGCCTCGCTGACCACGACCGCGGCTGCGGCGCCGTCGCCGACGGGGGCGCACATGAGGCGCGTCAGGGGCTCCGCCACCGGCGGTGAAGCCAGGATCTCCTCCAGCGAGTAGCGCTCCTGGTACTGGGCGTGCGGGTTGAGGGACCCGTTGTGGTGGTTCTTGACGGCGACCTGGGCGAACTGCTCCTTCGTCGTGCCATGCCTCGCCATGTGGGCGCGCGCTCCGGCCGCGTAGATGTCCATGAAGACGCTGCGCGACTTGCCGGCGCCGCTTTCAGCTCCGGTCTTTTCCTCTGAAGGCGGCTTCAGCTGCTGCATGATCTGCTTTAGCTGCTCGACGTCCACGCCAGCGCCGAATGCGGCCATCCCCTTCGCCTTGTCGGCCGTGTACATCTTCTCGACGCCCAGGGCGAGGGCGACGTCGTACATCCCCGACGCGACGTACAGCCATGCGACCTGGAGCGCCGTGGAAGAACTGGCGCAGGCGTTCTCTGTGTTCACCATTGGGATCTTGTCGATGCCGAGGTCGCGCAGCATCACCTGCGCCCGGATGCACTCCTGACCGGTGATCAGCCCGGCTGCGGCGTTGCCCACGACTGCGATCTCCAGGGCGGATTTGTCCATGCCGGCCGACTCGAGGGCAGCGTCGACAGCCTCTCGGCTCAGGTCCTTGAGCCCGCGGTCCAGGTACTTCCCGAACCGGGTCATGCCGGCGCCTGCGATCGCAACGTCTCTCATTCTCGGGTCCTTTCAGCTTCTCAGTGCCCCGGATTATATGCAGGCCAGGCGGGTCTGTCACGAGTGCCGTGCCCCACAGGGCGTCGATCGCCGCCGGCACCGAACCTACGGCCCGTAGTACACGTTGACCGGCACCCAGTCGAGGAAGAAGTCGCGAGCGGCATGGCCGAGGGAGGTTAGCCGAACGCGGAAGTTCGTATTGCTGAGCTCCGATGCCGTCCAGGCGCGACCCCACGTGTCGGCCGGACCGCCGAGGACCGTGGTGTGTTCGGCGGTCGTCTCCACGGCATCGTTCTGAGCCGTCGTCCAGGAACTGCCGCCGTCCCAGGACAGTTCTACGTCCATGCTGTTGTTACCAGATGGAGAGTCCAGGTACCAGTCGAGGCGGACCTCGATGCCGACAACGCTGCAGCCTCCCGGTATCGGGATGCCGTAGTCGTAGAAGCGGTGTCGGTCGCCGTCGCCGTTGATGTTGGACGCGTCGCCGCCGCCGTCGCCGGTCGCGTTGGTCGGGTTGAGCTCGAACCCGTCGCCGTCGCCCCCTGTGTCCGCAGCCTCGGTGCTCGGATCGAGAGCGCCAGTGTCTCCGGCGAAGCAGCTTGCAGTGGCGAACGTGTTGCTGCTGACCGGATCAGAGTCTGTGTAGAGGCCCAAGGCGCTGCCCGCGAAAGCAGCGGCCATCACGGCTGCGGTCAGCCAGAATATTGCCGCCGCAACACCGATCGATTTCATGACACTTCAGCCTTTAAGAAGGAGGTCTGTCCTCCGTGGACCAGATGTCCCGCAACGTCCGCAAGCAGAGTACGCTGATGGGGAGTAGCACAAACAGCGTCCACCCAAGCGGTGTGCGAAAGAAGTCGGCGGCGTAACCAAGCCCAGGGATCGTGTAGGTATGCATGGCCACGCGGTCGTTCAGCACGGAATAGCCCGGATCCGCTGCTTCATTGGCGTCGCCCTTCGTCTCGACGACGAAAGCACCGTCCTGCTCCTCAATCGAGACGACACGGTGAATCTTCGGAGCCCTGTCAGCATGGCTAATGACGATCACGTCGCCCGCCTCAACTTCGTCAGCGGGCACCCAGCGGGTAATCGCCACGCTACCGCGGGGGAGCGCGTCCCCCATGCTGCCGCCCTGCACCGTTACCGCGGGGTAACCCAGCAGGGTAGGCAAGACGACCAGCGAGAGCACCAGGCCGAAGCAGGCGATGATAACGAGCATTGCCCGGCGCGCTACGGTCGCCAGCGGGGCGAGCGGGAATCCTCTGCCTGTCCCAGCAGGCAGAGGATTCGCCGAGATCTGTTCACCGTCCTCTGGACGCCATGCGCCGATCTGCGCCATTGCGTCGCACCTCACGTCGGCTTCGTCTAGAAGCCTACGGGTTGTTTACGGTCTGCTCCGAGTCGAAGGTGAACGTGGTTGTGTTACTCAGGCCGTTCACCGTATTAGTGGCGGTGCTGGGTAGAACAACGGCGAAGCACAGCACCTCGTTGGCCGAAGATGCCAGCGTCCGGTCGCCTGCGTCGTTGCCCTGGGTGCTGTTGCCGATGAGCAGAGCGGTGTCAAGCGTGGTCGCGACGAGCTCGGTGTCGTCGGTCAGGGTTGTGGTCGTGCCGTCGTCGTTGTGGTAGGGGAAGTCACAACTGCCGCCCGCCTGCAGGCCGATCCGGACGTTCATCGCCGCCGAAAGAGTGGCGTCCGTGTTGGAGCCGCTAACCGCGTACCGCAACGACAGTGACCCGGCGTTCGTCACGGTCAGCGACCCCGTGCCCTTATCGCCCGGCAACGCGTTGGACACTGCAGTCCAGATCGTGGCAGTTGGCGCTGTCGTGAGGCTCACACTGCCCGTGGCGAAATCGTTCGTCCCCACGCTGTCAGTGTCCGTGAACACAGCGAGAACGCTCAGACTGAGCAGGGCGGTCATCGCCCCCATAATTGCGATCGTTCCGA